>OBEQ012171483.1_pt1 | contig 17991 bp, 21 predicted proteins | sample 1670901 | NCBI WGS metagenome assembly OBEQ01 (sample SAMEA104232315, study PRJEB22302) | groundwater metagenome | biome: forest; feature: aquifer; material: groundwater | place: USA | collected 2011-08-07 | depth 5.4 m
ATCCGGTTGCGTCGAAACTGATCCAGTGTGTGCGTGAGTTCCGCGACATTAATTTCCACTTTGATGATGCCCATGTCCTGCATATTGCACCCGCCCTTTCAGGTTGCAATCGCCCAGACACGACTAATCGTGCGCTACCCATGGGGCTCTACTATTCTTGGAAACCCATCATAAATGAATGAAAGTATTTTTTTTGATTCTATCGCACTCTGAATTAATTTTTCCATGTTCTCTGCTCCTTTTTATATAGCTTGCTATTCAATTGGCTCCCCGAGAGCCCGCATCTCCAAGCCTTCAATCTCCTGAAGCGATTTTCCGGCAATGCCTTGCAAGTCACCATACATGCCAACAGTTGATTGCATAACGCGGTCGATTTGTTCGTCGCGTTTGGCCCACTGTTTGGTGAAAACTTTCTTTTCCCGATCCAGATCTTCTTTCATGGATGAGAATGCTTCGACAATGGCTTCGACTCGTTGGCGAAATCTTGGACCGGTCAGGTATTGGTACGTCATCTCCATTTTTGTTTGCTGGCCTTCAGTGGTTTGGCGCGCAGCGGATTGTTCGATCAGTGTGTGGCGCAAAATCATCGCGACGGGAAAAATAACTCGGGGATGTGTGACCCAGACTCCTTCGATTAACTCAAACGTTTCCACGCCTTTGGGAAGCGCTTGGCTGACAATGATGGCGATCTCTGCTTTGGCGGCTCGTTGGTCATCTCGCAGTTTAGCAAGCCAACTGTCGGTCCAATTTTTTGTGCGTTTGAATTCCCATAAAATTGTGCCGCACGGTTGCCCAAACGAATTCACAACACGATGCAACACATCGCCCCCATGTTCACCTTTAGCGACAGGCTGAATGATATCGAATGGAAATTTTGCGGTAAGCAATGCCTCGATCTCCAGTTCTTGGACTTCGCCTTGTAATTGCTGCGAGCCTTGTTCGGCCTTGCGTCGCAGGTCTTCGATTTGTTTGTGCATGTCAGAAATTGTTTTGTCTTTTTCTGCCAGCCTGAGCCGCGACTCTTCGGCGGCAGCTGCTTTTGCTTGTTCGCGCGCGGCGTCAATACCTTCTTGCGTTTTGCGCTCGATGGTCAAATCCATTTCACGTTTTTCATCGGCCAGTGCCCGTTCTTTTGCCAAGCAACTGGCTTGCACTTGTTGCGCCTCCGCCAGCTTTTCGTTTTGGCGCCGCATGGTTTCTTGTAGCTCAGCCATCTCTGTGGAGACTGAGTCCCTTGCTTTTTTGGCTTCTTCGGCAGTAATTTTTATTCGTTCCTGGCGTACTTGCTCAGCGATCTGAACAGTCATTGATTCTTTTGCCTTGGAAAGTTCTTCCTCGCGTGTGCGCAATGACGTTTCTCGATTAGCGAAATCGGCATCCTTCTTGGCCAAGCGCTGCTCGTAATCTTTTCGAGTGGAGTCAATGAGCGGGGCAGCAAGTGACTCCGTCAGTTTAATTTCACTTTTGCATTGTGGGCAAACAATCATGGGCTCGGTCATGTTATTTTCTCCTGCCATCTTCTCCCACCAATCCCTTGGCAATTTTTTCGTCCAGTTGGAGTCTCGGCGTCGCGTTCTTCACTCTCTTTTCGACATTTTTAATGTGTTCGGCGGGTGGAATATTTTCCGGCATGGTGCCGCCAATGCGGCTGATAGCGGTGCGGACTTCCTGACCGACTTGCTGGTGCGCGTGGGTGGCTTGTTGTTGATCGTTGATATTCTCACGTGCCAATTTGTCGCGGGTTTGGGTCATGCGGAATTGGTTGGCGGCAAGTTCGGTGGTGTCCATGCGATCCATGAGTTGTTCGTTCGGCGGAATGCCTTTGTGTTTCTTAATCGCCTCCTTGCCGAGTCCGCCATACAGTCCCTTATATCCGGCGTCGTGAAAAATTCCGAACATTGCGTTTTGCACACCAGCTTGTCGCGCGGTGCCGGATAAGGCTTTGAATTCTTCGGACGTTTGTTTACGAATTTCTAGCCGTTCTTTGTCAGCGGTTAAATCATCGGAGAGTTCTTGCCTGCGCGTCTGCATCGCAAAATATTTTTGGGCGCTGGCGATTTCGGGTTTCCTGGGGTCGCCATTTTGGGCGATGAGGTAACAGGCGAAGCGAGACAGCTGATAATCTTCGATATCTCGCATGCTGTCAGAACCCAACGGGACCATTTTGCCGGCGCCGGCAAAATGGTAGCCGGGATCGTTCGCCGATTGCTCGCAGGAGGTCATGGCGCGCTTGATGGCGTCTTCAAAGCGGCGCCATTGGCGGTATCCGAGCAGCGGTTGAATATCGCGCGCGCTCCAATATTCTGCACCATGCGCATTGACTTGCTTCAATTCCTCGAATGATTTTCCACTGGTGGTCAGCGTTTTCATGTGGATTTCTTCTCCGGCTTTTTGATGACTTGCAGGACATGGCCATTCACCATGGTGTCCGAGTAATCGCTGGGGTGAATGTAAATGGGGGGATATTCGCGCGTGGATTCTGAAATGAGGATAATGGGTTCGTGTCGGGTGTTGCGAGTAAAGCGTTTGATGTTGGCAAGCCCATTGGCCACAAACAAGACGTAGTCGCCGTTTTTCGGGGTGCGCTGGCGATGATCGATCAGGACAAAATCACCGTCGTCGATGGTGTGGCCACCGATATTGGCGCGGTTCATGGAATCGCCAACCGCCCGGATCGCAAACAGATCGCGGCGGCGGCCGATCATGCTTGGGGAGACTTGCAGATACCCTTCGATGTTTTCTTCGGCGATTGCGGTTGCGACGCCACAACTGGCGGCGCCAACGATGGGAATGGCAATAAGATGAGCGTGCGCGTTCTGCGCGGACATGAGGAATACGCTGCCGTCGGCGCGTAACTGAATGAGTCCATTTTGTTCCAGCCGCTGCAGATGATACTTAATATTTTGCGCATGCTCGCCGCCCATTTTCAAACCGAGTTGGCGAAGATTCACGTGTGTCGTGGGATGTGAGCGAAAAAATGCGAGTAACCTTGATTGTAGTTCGTGCATGGGTCGCCCGGTAGCATTGTTGGGCAATTACCGTCAATAGATTAAATGATTTAAAATTTATTCAATATGCCACCGCACCATCAACATGCCCGTTACTCCGTCTTACTTCCATCTCGCAAACTGTTTCTCCGTCCCATTCCCCCAATAAACCCACTCCCCATCTCGCATATAAACCACCCGTCGCGATTTATAAGGGTTTTCCGGTGAAAAATTGGGGGTGTTGGGGGTGGGGGCGATGTTGAAAACGGGCTCCTAGGGGCTCCTGGGAGGTTGTTTGTGGGCATTTTTTAAAAATTGCGGCGGATAAAATGTTTTCTGTGTTGTTCCTCACCAAATCCACGATCCAATCAGCAACAGGTTGAGAAAAATCACAACCGCCATCGCCAGGAAACCGAGGCGGCGCAGGCGCGTGGGGTTGACGAGGTTGCCCATGATTTCGGGATTGCTGGCGAGGTTGATGACGAAATACATGATGGCGGGGAGGAGCAGACCGTTCATGACTTGCGAGAAGACCATGATGTCGAAGAGGGGAAAGTGGGGCCAGAGTACGGAGAGGGCGGCGAGGACGAGAATCGCGGTGTAGAGGCCGTAAAAGTGCGGGGCCTCGCGGAAGGTTTTGTTCACACTCGCCTCGAATCCCAATCCTTCGCAAATGGTGTAGGCAGTGGAGAGTGGCAAGATGGATGCGGCGAAGAGGGACGCGGTGAATAATCCGAACGAAAAAAGCAGCGTGGCGTATTTGCCGGCGAATGGTTTCAGCGCAATTGCGGCCTCGGCGGCGGAATCGACGTGGATTCCGGCTTTGCCGAGTGTGGCGCCGCACGCGACCATAATAAAAATCGCGACGAGGTTGGCGAAGAGACAACCCACAATCACATCCCACCGCGCGACGCGATATTGCTCGCGGTTGGTGCCTTTTTCCACGACGGCGGCCTGCAAATAAAATTGCATCCAGGGCGCGACGGCGGCGCCGACGAGACCGACGATCATGTAGAGATATCCGCGATTCCAGGTGGCGTGCGGCAAGACAAACGTGTGCAAGACTTCCGGCCAATGCGGTTTCGCCATAATCCCCGACGCGATGTACGCAATGTAAAACAGACACGCGATGAGGAACACTTTCTCGACCGATTTGTAGGTGCCTTTCACGACGAGCAACCAGACCAAACCGGTGGCGATGGGGACGGAAATATATTTGCTGATCCCGTAAATTTCCAGACTCGCCGCGACGCCCGCGAATTCCGCGACCGCGTTGCCGATGTTGGTAATGAAGAGTGCGATCATTAAATAAAATGTGATGGGCAACCCATATTGCTCACGCACCAGATCGGCCAAACCTTTGCCGGTGGCCATGCCGGTGCGAAATCCCATTTCTTGCGTGAGAATCAGAATGATGGTGATGGGCAACATCGTCCAGAGCGTGGTGTATCCGAACGGATACGCGCCCGCGATCGAGTAGGTGGCAATGCCGCCCGCGTCGTTGTCGACATTCGCCGTAATAAATCCCGGTCCGAGAATGGCGAGGACGACGAGTACGCGATTGAAGATTCGTTTGATCATTCGTTCGTTCTCTTTGCACCTGCTGAGTCGCGCATCCAGATTGAAGCACTTAGTTGCCTCCCGGGGCAGTGTCCGCCGGGGGCACGCGTCAAATTTTTCTTACGCGAAAAATTCGCGCTCACACTCACTCGCGGCGTCGTTCATCCAGCATAGGTGCCGCGAGTTCATTCACTACCGCGCAGTTTGCCTTCAGCCACTGGCTGAAGTTTGCCTGCTTGCTCCCTCTGGACACTGCCCCTCGCGGCAACACACCATTTCAATTTGGATGAAACACTTTGTCATCAATTGGTGCGAAAAAAATACAGGGTCCGACACGGGCGACTCAATGAATGATTTATCGATGGCGATGAAGCCAAATCATTCATTGCGTCAGTAAGTGGCGGGCCGTAACCCGCCACGCACGGCACGAGTCGGACCCTGTATTTTTTTCGCACACTCTCAATCAAAAAAACCGCACCAAAAAAATTCAAACGCGCGACTCACATCAACCCACTTTTCGTTCCCCACGCCTCATCGATCACCCAGCTCAAGATATCGTCGATCGTAATAATGCCGTGCAAGACGCGTTGGTCGTCGATGACGGGGACGGCGAAGAAATTGTATTTGTCGAGCAGGTATGCGACTTCTTTCGCGCTGTCTTCTAATTTCACGGCGATCGGCCGCGTGTCCATGACTTCCGTGATCGGGCGGTCGAGGGGTTCGACGAGCAGACTGCGAAACGTGACCACACCTTCCAGATGTTGCGCGTCGTTCACAATGTACGCGTACGCAATGGTTTCGGCGACGCCGGTCATTTGTTTGATGCGTTCGATGGCGTCGTTCACGGTGCAACTGTCGGGGAGGCGAATGAGTTCCGTGGTCATGAGTCCGCCCGCGGAATCTTCGTGATGCGCCAGCAGTTCCGATAATTTTTTCGCCTTGCGCGAACTCATGCCGCCCAAAATCCGTTCGCGGGTCCGCCACGGAATTTCCTGCAAGAGATCGGTTGCTTCGTCGGCGGGCATGCGTTCGAGGACGGCAATCGCGGTTTTCAAATCGAGTTCGGAGATGAGTTCGGTGCGAAAGCGCGGTTCGAGTTCGCTCAAGATGTCGCCCTGCGTCTCGGGATCGAGTGATTTGAACAAGGCGACGCGTTGATACGGATCGAGTTCGACCAAAATTTCGCTTAAGTCGGCGGGCGGAATCGCATCGATTTCTGATTGCGAAACAATCAGCGGAATATTCCCCGCGACCGGATGAATCGTGAGCGGTTGGACATATTTCCACGCGATGAAACCCTCGCGCGAGAGATAGCGCGCGTGCGGATGCACGAGTTTCATGGTGTGATCGACGATGCCTTCCAACCCAAGGCGCCGCACCATGCCGCGCGTGCCGACATCGACGTGGGCGATGCGAAAATTGCTGTCGACGCGCAACAGATGCACGTCGTTCACGCGCACGACTTTCCGATTGTAGGTGTCGACGACTTGTTGATCGAGAATATTGCGGCGCACGGTCGGTTCGGCGGGACGCGGGCGCACGCGGCTCCACTGCAACGATTCCATGGGCGTGCGAATCACAAACACTTCGCGTTGCTGATGCATGGTGATGTGCACCATGTGCCACGGCACCACCACGTATTCCCGCTGCCAGCGGCCGGTGCGCACCACGAGACCGGTGACGGGCGGATACGCGCCGTCGAAACTCACCAACAAATCGTCGGGCCATCCGACCCAGCGCTGATGCCGATCGAGGACATCGCGTTGCAAAATTTCGGTAAAAAAAGTGAACATTATTTTTTGTCCTTACGTCCCTACGTCCCTACGTCAAAAAAAATCTGTCAGCTTCCGTTAAAAGACATAGGACGTAGGGACATGCGGACATCAATCAATATTCGGCCATTCGATATCGGCCTGACACATACTATTGCGCAGACGTTCGTCGCAGTGGGCGATGAATTGGGTCGCGCGATTTTTTGTGAGTTCGCCTCGCTCCATCGCACGACGCATGCGTTTGCGCAACTGCCTTGCCGCACTTTCGCGTGGGCGACCGGTCGGATCGCCTTCCAGACAACGCGCGGTGTCGGGATGACGCAAAAAATCCTCGACCAGATCGATGGTGAGATCGCGAAAATGCATGATGCGTTTTTCGTGCAACGGTAGACGGGAACGTTTGGTGTAGGCCCGCAAACTCGCGCGGACTCTGCCGATGCGGTTCACAACGAGCAGACTTTGAAAGATGCGTTTGCTGGTGCGAAACGAGAACAGCGTTTTTTTGAGGACGCGTTCGAGTAGTGCGTCGAATTCCTGATAATCGCCTTGCACGATGCGCGGGACCACGCGCCACGTGTGATTCGCTACGGTTAAATCGTACCGCATTTCCCAATAGAGATGACTCGAAATCCGCGCGGAATAATTAGCGATGATTTTGTAGGGAACGAAATAATTGTGGGCGACGACGTCGGCGGCCAAGTGTACCAGATACCCGTAGACTGCGGCGCGCAGGCGATCGTTCTCGGCCTCGGACAACAACAAATGTCCCATGCGCCAGTTGTGACAATGAAAGAGCGCGCCAGCGCGCATCTTCGAGAGAAAAATATCGGGACTGACGGCACCGTACATAAAATCGTACGGAAATTCTTTCAGCAACGCGGCGAGCGCGGGTGTGGCGATGTCCAAATGTTCCAGACAATGCAACGCCAATTCCAGATGCATCCCCGGCCCCCAAGCCCACGCGGAATGCGGGATGGCGAGCAGTGCGCAGAAGGCGAGAAGGCTGGCGAGTCGCGGGGACATGGTCGCACCCTTATGATTTTAATTTCTTGATGGAGGGATTCCCCAAGAGCGACTTCATTTGACGAATTGCGATTTCATTTAACTGTCGGAGTCGTGCCGGTTGCGTAAGCCCTTGCCGTATGAGTTCAGCGTTCATCGTTTCAAGATTGGACAACACCACCAATTGCTCGACGGTTGCATAGTCGCGCACATTGCCGGGTTTGCCTGTATTGTGATCACGCCACGCTTTGGCCGTTTCCCCGAATAAGGCGACATTCAATACATCGGCTTCGTTGGCGTATATGGTGGACTCGGCAGATTTTGTGATTTTCACGGGGACCAGATGTTCTTTAATGGCGTCCGTGTGGATTTTATAATTAATTTTTGCCAAAGTCCGTTTGACGTCCCATCCTAAGACGAGGCGTTCGTTCTCCTCTGTTTTCAGTCGCTGAAATTCTTTGATGAGGTAGAGTTTGAATTCCGGGCTAATCCACGAGGCAAATTCAAAGGCGATGTCGCGGTGGGCGTAAGTGCCGCCGCCGTAACGACCCGATTTTGAAATAATGCCAATCGCATGGGTCGCTTCGATCCATCGTTTGGGAGTGAGTGAGAAGCTATTCGATCCTGCTTGGTTTTTAAACCCATCGAATTCGATGGAGTTAAATTGTGGGTTGTTGAGTTTTTCCCAAAGTCCAATAAATTCAATAGTACTGCGGCTGCGAAGCCAGTTTTGGAGAATGTAGTCGCTGCGTTCCTGGTCTTTGTATCTTGCAATGTCGGTCAAAGAAATAAAGTCTGTGTCACGTTGGTGCACGATTCGTACAGTACTTCCCTTTACCTCAATTGCAGTATTTTTCATAAGCACTCTTATGAACGTAAGGACATTGGACATCAAGGCAACAATTTCGTAGGAGAGCCGCATGCCAAACGAATCCACGCAAAAAATTGTGCGAGCCGTGCACGATCGTCTGCAATATGTTCAGACGATGGGCGTCACAGAAATCCCTGCGACTGCTGGTGCGGTTCGCGCGACGCGAGACGCGAGACGCGCGACGGATCTTGCGGCGATTCGCGCCGAGATTGGCGATTGCACGCGGTGCGGGCTGTGTGCGGGGCGCACGAACTTGGTGTTCGGCGTGGGCGATCCGCATGCGCGCCTCATGTTTGTGGGCGAAGCGCCCGGCGCAGAAGAAGATCGCTTGGGCGAACCGTTCGTGGGGCGATCTGGACAATTGCTCGATAAAATTATTGGCGCGATGGGTCTGTCGCGGGCGACGGTGTATATTGCGAATATTATCAAATGCCGCCCGCCCGACAATCGTGCGCCGTTGCCGACCGAAGCTTTGATCTGTCGACCGTTTTTGTTGCAACAGATCGCGGTCATCAAACCCGCGGTGATCGTGTGTTTGGGAAGTACGGCGGTGAAATATTTGTTCGACGACGAATCAATCAAAATTAGTCAGGTGCGCGGAATTTTTCGCGAGTGGAATGGTGTACACGTCATGCCCACGTATCATCCCGCCTTTTTGCTGCGCAATCCCGCCATGAAAAAACCGGTGTGGGACGATATGCGCAAGGTGATGAGTTTGCTACGGCAGTAGGGACGAAGGACGAGGGACGATCGTCTGCCTGTGGCAGACTAGGACGAAGGACGCAACTGCGGTGATTGGTGTTTCGTCCCTCGTCCCGGTGAGCGTAGCGAACGATCGTCCCTCGTCCTTCGTGTTTTGCCCTCGTCCCTCGTCACGCTATGGTACAGTAACATATCCCGTCGTCGCGGTAATCGTGACGGTGCGGGTGGTGCCGGCTTGAGAGAGCAGGATCTGGGTACCGCCGCCGATGGTGGGTAGGCCGGTGGCGCCGAATTCAATCCGATAGGCGGCGTTGTTAAAGGTAACGCCAGCGTAATTCGTGGCGAGGTTGAGTGTCATGGCACCTTGCGTGTAGGGGTCGGTCGCCGGCGTGCCGGGCGCGCCCACATAGACTTCATAGGTGGTCGCGCTGGTGGCGCGCAACCCGTAGACGCCTTCGTTGGAATACGCCAACTGTTGCGCGTATTTCAGATCGGCGGCAATCTTACGGGTGGCGCGGTCCAGCGAGCCGGCGGTAAAATTCATCGTGCTCAAAAACGCCGCGGCCATGAGCCCGAGCAGTGAAATATAGAGCGCCAGCTCGATCATCGTGAAGCCAGCGTGTTTTTGCCCCGATGCGCCGATGCGCCGATGCCCCGATGTATTCATGTCGCGCTGTTCCTCTGCCGTAAACCCTGAACCCTGAACCCTAATTCACCGTCAGTAACACCACCAGATCCTGAAAATCCGCCGCGGGGCTGGTGGGATTCGCGGTCATGTTCACGCCCAATTCAAACAACATGATCGACTGATTCGCGTTGAGTACCACCTTGCCGTTTTGAATATTCACGTAGGGTTGCAGGCACGACGACACCGACTGTTGTCCGCCAAATCCCTGCAGGGCGGGCACGGGGTCCCCATTCGACAGCGTCTTCACTTGCGCGGTGTTGGTCGAGGCGTAGGTCGCATTGTAGTAGGTGTGTCCGCCCGAAACATATTTGGCGTTCGCCTTGATTGAATACGTCGTGCCTTGTCCGCCACTTTGTACGTTCGTTACCTCGCCACCATTGATATCGGCACCGTTGTAGAGGGATTGATAGGTGCCGTTCTTGCCGAGCCAAGCATACACAGGGATGTCCGGACCACCCGCGCCGTAGGTGATGAGTGAACAGAGTGCTTGCACGGTCACCGTTTTTGTTGGGTCCACCACAATATTTCCGTTGTGCGGGTTCGTATACCCGTTGGTGGTATTGCTGTTGCCAGGATCGACGAAACTCTTCGTGAGGGAACTACCATCCGCCATGAAAATCGTGATGGTGTAGGTTTTTCCGCCCGGGATATTCGCCGCAAACTGGATCTTGTTCACCGGCGTGACGCCGTTGCCGCTGACCAGATAATCGATCGAATCGATCTTGGTGCCAGACGCGTAACCGGCGGGGGTGTCGTACAACGTGACCAGCTGCGAGCCCTGCACCTGCAATTTAATGGAACGTTCCTGCTGATCGGGCGTCCACGAAAGTTGCCAGTCGGTGATCTGGATTTTCGACAAACAATGTTGTGTGAGTTTGACGCCCACGATGTTGTCGGCGGCGGTGTGCGCCTGGCTGACATCCATGTCGATACATTGCGCACCAAAGTTGGTGGTCAGGTTGTAGGTTTTTTTCGCGTTGCCCACGGTGCCCGTCACCACCAATTGCCCACTATTCGCGCCAGCGGCGATGGTGAACGTGCCTTCGCCCATGGCCACCGTGGCGACGGGATTCATCCCCTGATCGATGCGATTTTTCGCATATTCCACGCCGGCCTGGGCCAGACTCTCCGCCTGTTCATTGGCGAGACTCGCGGTACGATTCGCGTGATCGCCCGTGAGAATGCTGACGGCCGTGATGCCGATGCCCGCAAAGAGTGCCATGGCGACGACTGCGATGAGCACCGCGGACCCGCGTTCACGAACCGTGCGTTTTTTTGCCATATGCATATCGACTCGCTTTCTTTTGGTGAAAAAATCACCTGTTAATTATCAATAAATGTGCTGCTGACCTGGCTGCCATCCGACATGACCATCATTAATGTGTATGTTTTCCCCGCCGGTACATTGGCATCAAAATCGATTTTGTTCACCGGCGTCGTGCCGTTGTCTTTTAATTCATAATCGACGGAATCGATGACCGTCCCTGAACTGTAGCCGATCGGATTATCGTAGAGTGTGGTGAGTTGTTGTCCTTGCACTTGCAAGAGTGTGGTGCGTTCACCCAAATCCGGTGTCCAGCTGAGTTGCCAATTGGTGATGACCGCCTTGGAGAGGCACGACTTGGTGAACTTCACCCCGTCAATGTGGCGGCCCGCGCTGTGCGCCTGCGAGGTGTCGAGCGCGACACAATCTTTGGCGAAGGGTGTGGTCAGGGTGTAGGTTTTTTGTTGCGTGGCGACATGGCCCACCGACACGAGCGTGTTGGTCGCTGGTGTGGCCGTGACGGTAAACGTCCCGACCCCTTCTCGCACATTGGTGACCGAGGGATTGGCGCCTTGGTCGATGCGATTTTTCGCAAATTCGACGCCGGCCTGGGCCAGGCCCTGCGCCTGTTCGTTGGCGAGACTTGCGGTGCGATTCGCGTGATCGCCCGTGAGCAGACTGAGCGCCGTGAGACCCATGCCCGCAAAGAGTGCCATGGCGACGATCGCCATGAGGACGGCGGATCCCTGTTTGCTGCGGTGCGGTCGTTGTGCGATCTGCATACGGGGCTCACTGGTTGCTCAGACTCACTGAAAATTTGTATACGCAAAACTGCGCGGAAAAATTTCCGTCTGCATCGTAAAATTGCCGGTGCCTGGCGCCGCGATTTGGAGTGACACCATAATGCGGCGGACATTCGCGACGACGTTCGTGACCGTTCGATTGGCATCGTAATACGTAAATGTGAGACTATTGATGTTGTTGGCGAGTAGCGCATTGCCGCGCAATGCCGTGGACCCGACGAGCTGATAGCTGGTGGCCGCGCCCGCGCGATCCGTGAATTGAAAATTCGATGCGCCCAGCGCGATAATGTCGCCCGCGCGCAGCAACGTGAGTTCCCGCGAAATCTGGCTCAAGGCAAACCGCGCATCATTCATGGCGGTGGTGGTGGTCGTGGTCAGTCGATAATTGTCCACGCTGATGCGAAAGAGCGGCGCTAAGGTGAGGGCGATCATCGCCGTGATGAGGAGCGAGAGAATTAATTCAATGAGGGTAAATCCCTGTCGGCCGCGCATATCGTCTCGCTCTCGCACATCCCGCATTAATAATTCGTGACGAGTGTCGTGAGGATCACCCGCTGCGTATTCGCATTGCCCCACGATGTGGTGACATCAATGCGTTTCAGTCCCGATCCGGGCAGCGCCGTCGTGAGATCCGCGGGGTTGACTTCGAGCACGACGGTGTTGCGCGTGACCCCGCCAAAACCGGCGACGTTCTCCGGGGACGGATATTGATTGTTGGTGATGGTGTTGTAGCCGAGCATCGCCTTATCGGCGACCACCTGATCGATCCGTTGTTGCGCCAGAAAAGACGCCGAGACGGTCATCATGCCGTCCATGGAGGATTTTCCGGTGCTTTCAAATGTGGACATGAGCCCGGTGAGTCCGATGCCCATGACGACCATCATCAGAATCGCGTCGATCATCGTGACGCCGCGCGTCCCGTGTGACCGGCGGCGTCGCCCCAATAATGCGGCGCGGAATGCCGTGCGAAATTTCCGTTGCATGCGTGTCTCCCCCGAGAACAGGAAAATTATGCGCCGTTTATTTGGTGTTGACTATGGGTCATGAATAACTCGGACGGAGGAAACTCATTAACCGCTTGTGTCATAACGATTTTTCTAGACAGCATCCCGTGCAAAAGATTAACCGTGCCCGCCATGTTACAGCGCGTGGGATTCATCGGTTTGGGACTCATGGGCCGCCCCATGGCGCTGCGACTTTTGCGCGCGGGTTATCCGGTGACGGTCTGGAATCGCACGCCCGCCAAGGCGCAGGTGTTGGCCGAAGAGGGCGCGAGTATTGCGCGTTCCGCCGCGGATGTGGCATCGCAATGCGAAGTCGTGTTGTCGATCGTGACCGGCCCCGACGCCGTGCACGAAATTTTGCACGGACCGACCGGTGTGTTGTGCGCAACGAAACTGCCGCGCACCGTCATCGAAATGAGCACGATCGGTCCCGCGTGTGCGCGTGAATGTGCGCGTGCGTGTGCGCAAGTCGGCGTCGAATTTCTGGACGCGCCCGTCACGGGGAGTGTGCCCGGCGCGCAATCGGGTCAACTCACGATTATGGTCGGCGGCGAGTCCGCGGTGGTCGCGCGCTACCAGGCGTTGTTGCACGTGTTAGGCACGCCGATGCATGTGGGCGCCACTGGCATGGGCGCGCTGGTCAAGTTGTCACAAAATTTGATTGCCGCCGCGACCGCGCAGGCGTTGGCCGAGGCGATTCATTTGTCGGCGGCTCAGGGATTATCGAAGCAGCACATCGTCGACGTGTTGGAGTGCACGGGCGTGGCGTCGCCGTTTTTGCGATTAAAGGGCCGGGCGATGTGTGCGGGCGATTACGACGAACCATTATTTACGCTCGCCAACATGGCGAAGGATTTGCAACTCATGCACGCCGCCGCCGCCGCGGGCCACGTGCAGTTGCCACTGGCCGACACACTGCGTGATGTGTACAACGCCGGGATTGCCGCCGGCCACGGCGAAAAAGATTACGCGGTGTTGTTGCAATGTTTGGAAGAACACGATGCCACAGGAGACCGATCATGACCTCATTTCCCGTTGAACGCGTCATTCTCATGCGCCCGCGCGGCTTTTGCGCCGGCGTCGAACGCGCGATTGAAGTCGTCGAGGTCTGTCTGAAACTCTACGAACATCCCGTGTACGTGTATCACGAGATCGTGCACAACAAACATGTCGTCGACCGCTTGCGCACGGCGGGCGCGGGGTTTGTCGACTCCATCGACGAAGTACCACCGGGAAAAGTGTTGGTGTTTTCCGCACACGGCATTTCGCCCGAGGTCCGCAAAAATGCGGGCGACAAAACGCTCATCTCGATCGATGCGACCTGTCCTTTGGTCACGAAGGTCCATCGCGAGGCCGTACAATTTGCGCGCGACGGCTACACGATTTTGTTGGTTGGTCACGCGGGTCATCAGGAAGTCATCGGCACGATGGGCGAGGCGCCCGATCAGATTAAATTAATCGAAACGCCCGACGACGTCGCGAAATTACAGGTCGCGAATCCGGACAAAGTGGCGGTGATTACGCAAACGACGTTGTCGATCGACGACACGCAAGTCGTCATCGACGCGATCAAGGCGCGTTTCCCGGCGGTGCAGTTTCCGCCGAAGGAAGATATTTGCTACGCCACCACGAATCGCCAAAAGGCGGTGAAAGAAATTGCGCCCGACGTCGATATTATTTTGGTGATCGGTTCGCAGAATTCCTCCAACTCGCGGCGCCTCGCGGAAGTGTCGCAGGCGACTGGCACGCGTGCGTATTTGGTGAACGACGTGAGCGAAATCGACGTGAGTTGGTTTCAGAATACGCGGTTGGTGGGCCTCACCGCGGGCGCGTCCGCGCCAGAAAATGTCGTGCAAGCGGTCGTGAAATTTTTCACCGATCGCGGCGTGCGCCACATTGAAGAACGCTCCGTCATTCCCGAAGCGGTTCGTTTCGGTCTGCCCCCCGAATTAAAAAAAGCGGCGAATGAACATAGAGAATAGAGACTAGGGAATAGGAAGAGATCACTAGTGTGGCATTTTCTATTCTCTATTCTCTAGTCTCTATTCTCTAAAAAATTATGCTTCACTTATTCATCCCGGACATTCCCGTGCTCGAAAAAATCGTGCGATCGATTGTGATCTACGTTTTTTTGCTGATCGCGTTTCGATTTTCCGGCAAACGCCAAGTGGGTCAACTCACGCCGTTCGATTTGGTGGTGTTGCTCATCCTTTCTAACGTCGTGCAAAACGCACTGATCGGCAACGACAACTCGCTCGGCGGCGGCATGATTGGCGCAGCGGCGATTCTGATTGTGAATGCGATCGTCATCGAAGTCACCTTCCGTTACAAAAAAGCGCGCCGTTTATTGGAATCGCAACCCGCGCTGCTCGTGCACAACGGCCGCGTCCTGGAAGACGCCATGCGCCGCGAGCGCATCACCCACGACGACCTCCACGCCGCACTCCGCCTGCACGGCGTGGCGACACTCGCGCAAGTCCGCCTTGCGGTGCTCGAAGATAACGGGGCGATTAGTGTGATTGCGTATTAGGGAATAGGAGATAGGAAGGGACGGAGCGAGGACCGAGGGACGACCGCTCCCTTTGGTCGCTGGGACGAGGGACGCAACAACAGGCGGTCACTGCAGTTTCGTCCCTCGTCCCAGTGAGCGCTAGCGAACGGTCGTCCCTCGGTCCTCGCTTTCCTATCTCCTAATTCCTATCTCCTAAGTAAGGCACCCACCGAATCAACGCCATCGCGGGAATGGTGGCGAGGAAGCTCAGAATATAAAACCACGTATAACCCATCTGTTCGACCAGAATTCCGCCGAATCCGCCAAACAGCGTCCCGCCCAATGAGATGAGTGCGGAGCCGATTGCGTAGTGACCCGCCTTGAATTCGGGGCGACAGGTGCGCAGCAAATAGGTGAGCAGCACCGCATTGCCGAGTCCGGCCGCGAATAATTCATAGCCGTCGGCAATCGCAATCCACGAAATTCCCGCGAGCGTGGCGGGATTGGGTTTGAACCACGCCAACAACACATACGCCCAAATATTTACATTCATGAGGAGTGTCAGCGGCCAAATCGCGCGCGCCAGACCGACCCGCGCGATCCACCACGCACTCAGCAGTGAACCCGCAATCGTGGCGGTGGTGCCGACGAGCCCCGCGACCCACGCGAGTTGCGCGGTCGTCAATCCCAACTCACGCAATAAAAAGGCCGAGTTCATCGAAAAAATTAATTCGTCGCCGAGTTTGTAGGTGAGAATGAAGGCGAGCATGACGAACACGCGCGGCTAATCGAGATAGGTGCGAAACGAATGCGCAAACTCGCGCAGGGTGTCGCGCCAATGTGCGCGCGGCGCCACACTCGTTTCCGGTTGCGGTAACCAGAGCGCGTGCGCGATGCACAACACGCTCATCGTGAGCGCCGCAATCATCCAGCCCGCAAACCAGCCCACCACGGCCACCAGCGCGACGAGTCCGCTCTTCACGTAAATCACGGCGATGCGATACGACAAGACGCGATCGCCGGTGTAACACGCCTGCGCGGTCGGCGATTGCAACGCCGCCAAATAATATGCGTCGATGGCGATGTCGTGCGTGGCGGCGACAAAGGCGATGGCGATCAGGATGAACGTGATGAGTTGCAAGATCTGATGCTGCGAAATCGCTTGCAGCAGTGTGTCGGGAATGGCGATTGCGTTGTATGCCCAGCCCGCGAGTCCCGCGAGGATCAGCAATAACACGGAGAGCGTGATTTCGATACCGATGAGCCAGCGCCGCTTGGTGCCATACAAATCCAGCAGCGGCGCCCACAAAAATTTCAGATTCCACGGAATGCCCAAAAAATTCAAAAACCCCAAATACCGCTCTTTCACCCCCAATTGCGTAAAGAACGCGCTCGCCAAAAAACGCACGAGAATGAAGGGATACCCTTCGGCGAAATAGGTCGAGTTGACCCACGCCGTGTCGCGCAGTGAGCGTGATGCAGGCAGTGATTGCTCGGACATGGTGCGGGTGTACGTGAGAAGTGCCGTCAAGGCAATGCAGTTTCGTCCCTCGTCCCAGTGAGCGCAGCGAACGGTCGTCCCTCGTCCCTCGTTTCCGTTTGACCTCATCCTCACACACTAGTACACAAGTGCGCACTATGAAAAAAAACGTGGCCAGTGAATTACACCGGTTGGTGGCGAGTGTGCGCACGGCAGATGAGGCGCAGGAGTTGCTCGCCGCCTTGCTCACGCCAGCCGAACGACACGCGCTGGCGGAACGCTGGCAGATCGTGCATTTGTTGCTGCGCGGCACTCCACAGCGCGAAATCAGCGAGACGCTGGGTGTCGGCGTGGCCACGGTCACGCGCGGAGCGAAAGAATTAAAAAGCGGCCGCGGTATCTTCCAGAAATTTCATCGGCGGTTGTACGGGAGATAAATTGTGACGATTCATTACCGAAAGCACGCCTTACAACGCATGTTCCAGCGCGGAGTTTCCAGCGCAGACATCCATGAAGTGTTGCGTTGCGGCGTCGTCATCGAAGATTATCCCCAAGATTTTCCCTATGCCAGTCGGTTGATCTTTCATGCGGTCAACGGTCGTCCGTTGCACATTGTTGTTGCCAATGATGCGGAAACTGGCGACACTATCGTTATTACGGCGTATGAGCCGGATTTGGAAAAATGGCTTCCGGGTTTTCGAGTGCGGAAAGGTGCTCCATGAAATGTGCAATTTGTAACAATGGGACAACTGCCGAAGGACAGGCCACGGTAACACTGGAGCGCGGTGCGACCACGGTGGTCTTTCGAAGCGTACCGGCCGATGTCTGCCAAAACTGCGGGGAAGAATATATTTGCGACGATGTTGCGGCTCGGCTGCTTGCGTTGGCGGAGGAGGCGGCAGTAAATGGTGTCCAGATTGATGTGCGCAGCTTCCAAGCCGCATAAAGGGCTGTTTTTTTGTTGACAATGTACTCACGTACTAGTACGTGAGCGTTTCTATGTTGCACGTTTTCTTCCATTGCAATTTCCGCATAGCGTCCCGCGCCCGCTGGTGGCTCTGCGGCCTTTTCCCATATGTGTGGGCGACATGATCCGGATGGTGCTGCGTTGCGGCGGATGACTTACGTTTCATGCTGTGAGCGAGTGGTGCCAAGATGTGTTGCCGCGAGGGGCAGTGTCCAGAGGGAGCAAGCAGGCAAACTTCAGCCAGTGGCTGAAGGCAAACTGCGCGGTAGTGAATGAGCTCGCGGTCTCTATGCCAGATGATCGACACCGCGAGTGAGTGTGAGTGCAAATTTTTCGCGTAAGAAAAAAATTGATCAGCAGTGCGAGCGCCACAGGCGCGATGAGGGGGAGGCTCCATGCG
>OBEQ012083758.1_pt1 | contig 17990 bp, 16 predicted proteins | sample 1670901 | NCBI WGS metagenome assembly OBEQ01 (sample SAMEA104232315, study PRJEB22302) | groundwater metagenome | biome: forest; feature: aquifer; material: groundwater | place: USA | collected 2011-08-07 | depth 5.4 m
AGACGGCGAGCTGTTCCAGATCCTCGAGGCGCGCCTGGAACACGTCGTACTTCGCGCGCAGGTAGTCCCCGTAGGCGGTCTCCGGCACCGCGCGGACGAGCTCGGCAGGCGGGCGGTCGAGCAGCGCGCGCAGGGCGCGCAGGTCCTTCTGGAACCGGAGAAACGCGGGCCGTGCGCTCATCGGCAGCCGCTCGAGCACCGAGGAGCCGAGGACCGCGTCCAGCGGATCGGCGGCCGAAGCGATCGCCTCCCAGAGCCGTGCGGCGGTGACGTGGCCCACTTTCGGCAGCATGAGCCACAACCGCCGCCACGCGATCTCGTCGAACGGGTTGTCGAGAATTTTCAGGAAGGCGACGACGTCCTTGACGTGCGCCTGCTCGAAGAACCGCACCCCGGAGCGCACATCGTAGGGAATGTTCCGCTTGATGATCTCCGCCTGGAGGATGGAGGAGTGGGCGTGCGCGCGGTAGAGCACCGCGATCTCGGAGAGCGGGATGCCCTCATCGCGCAGTTGCAGGATGCGCCCCGCGACGAAGGCGGCCTCCTGGTAGGCGTCGTTGACCGGCAGGACGACGGGCAGGCTCCCCCGCCTACGGTGGGCGGTGAGCGTCTTGTGGTGCTGGCGGCTGTTGCGGGCGATGCTGGCGTTGGTGAACTCCAGGATCTCCGGCGTCGAGCGATAGTTGACCTCCAGCTTGAAGATTTCGGTGCCGGGGTTGCGCTCCGGGAAGCGGAGGATGTTGTCGTAGTGCGCGCCGCGGAATTTGTAGATGGAGTTGTGGGTCACGACACCGTCACTCACCATATTGTGAGAGCGCTCGACTTCAAGGTCGTAAAAAGGTATGCCGTCTACATTATCCCGCCATTCGACCGATTGGATCGTGGACACCATGATCCTGTCGTCTCTGACAACGGGAACTTTCATGCCGGGCAACAGACCGGCTGCCGGCATCACACGAAATGTCCCGCTGAAGTGGCTCGCCGGGACAAACCTTGCCTTGTAATGTATCGCGGCCTGATAGCCGCCCTCCGTAAAGGCTTGCTGGAGCCCCTTTGCCAGTGCGAGAACGATACGGTAGTCACGGCTCATTTTCCTGAGCCGCCAGTATCCGTCAACGTAGTGAACGGCGGGAAACCGCCTGATGACCTCTTGAGCCAACGAGCTTTCACACACCACTTCATGACTCTGGTCCGTGCGTCGGCCGTCGCCGTTTTTTGCTCCCGCCATGACCAGGTTGATCGCAATGCGTTGCTCCGAACGAGAAGCCTTCGGCTGAAATGATGGGTAGTCAACGTGCAGTCCATAATCCTCCAAAGCCTGAAACCCGTTCTGCCCGAACTCCTGGTACAACTCTGCGACTTGCGCCTTACTCATCTTCGATTCGCTTCCGTTCCGCCAATATGGGCGAAAGAGGGCTTGCGGAATCCGGTAGCGCAGACCCAGCACGGTTTCGCGGTATTGCGCCCCTTGCCGACTGAGATGCGCTTCAAGCAACCAGAGCTTGTCCGCCTTCTCAAGTGCAGTCCGCATTTGTGGCGTAGAGTGCAGCCGGTCCATGGCGGAGATGTGACTGACGCCTATCCGGAACCCTAAGGCTGCCTGGTACATGAGGTAGACGTACCACCACCTCTCTTGACTGACGACCTTCGCAAAGCACAGGTGATTAGGAGAAGCCCGAAGTTCGTAGCCACCTTCGGCCCGAATGATCAGATACCGCTGGTGCTGCGATGTCGTGACGACGCCTACCCGCTCAGGAACGAGGCGGCCGTTTCCTGCACCAGCAAGCACCTCATCTCCAGGCCTGAGCGCTTCCACGGCTCTGTACCCCGCAGGCGTGAGAATACGAGTGCCCTGGATCACGCACTGCGCGTCGTCGCCGACCACCATGAGGTTGCGGCCGTTCTGCTCGGCGATCCGCTCGACGATGCGGGCCTGCACCAGGTTGGTGTCCTGGTACTCATCGACCAGGATGGAGCGGAACTGGCGGCCCAGCCGCGCCGCGAACTCGGGGCGGTCCTCGACGAGTGCCAGCCAGAAGCGGAGGAGGTCGTCGTAGTCCAGCGCGTTGGCGGCGCGTTTCCTCGCCTCGTAGCGCGCGGCCACGCGCTCCACCTCCATCGTCCACATCGCGAAATGGGGGGCGCGCGCCTCGATGACCGCCGAGAGGCTCCGCTGGGTGTTGAAGGCCATACTGATGACATCCTGGAGGAGGGCCGGCGCCGGGAAGCGCTTCTCCTCCACCTTGACGTTCGCCTCCGTCACGCACACCTTGATCAGATCGCGCTGGTCCTCGTTATCGAGAATGGAGTAGTTGGCGCGCAGGCCGGCCAGCTGGCCGTGCTGGCGCAGGAACCGGTTGCCGATGGCGTGGAACGTGCCGCCCCAGATGCCCGCCGCCTCGCGGCCCGTCAGCGCTTCGACGCGGCTGAGCATCTCGCGGGCGGCCTTGTTCGTGAACGTCGCGAGGAGGAGCTGGGCGGGGTGGACGCCGCGGCTGATGAGATAGGCGACGCGGTACGTAATCGTTCTCGTCTTGCCCGAGCCCGCCCCGGCGATGACGAGCTTGGGGCCATCAGTGCACGTCACCGCGGCGCGCTGGGAGTCGTTGAGGCTGTGCTCAAGATCAAGCGGGAAGGCGGGACCTGTTGAGGCGCCGAGCGTGAAGGTGCGGGTCATCGCAGTAGGCAGTAGGCAGTAGGCAGTAGGCAGAAAACCGGGTGCGATGACGCACTCTGCCGACTGCCTTCTGCCGACTGCTTACTGGTCAGCGGGGGCCGCCTTTCGGCGGACCTTTGAGGGCGTCTTGAAAACTGCGGAACGCCTCGCCGAGCCCCCGCGCCACTTCGGGCAGCCGCTTCGGCCCGATGACGAGCAGCGCCACGATCAAGATGACGACCAGTTCCGAGAGGCCGAGATTGCCCATTTAGTCACCTGCCACCTTCACGTAGTCTTTCATAGACTCCACGGTCTTGGGACCGATGCCCCGCACCCGGCCCAGATCCTCCGCCGAGCGGAAGGGGCCGTGGCGCTCCCGTTCTTCCACGATCCGCGCAGCAAGGGCCGGCCCCACCCCGGGAAGGCGCTCTAATGCTGCGACATCCGCGGCGTTGACGTCAACTTGTCGGGTCGCCTCCAGGGCGCCGTCCCATCGTGCGGCCAGCCCCGGGGACGGTGCGGCGGTCGGCACCGTCGGAGCGGGCGAAGCGGCGACCAGCAGCGCAGGCTGCTGCCGTCCCTCGACGTCGCTCGGGACGGCACGCACCACCAAGGCGACTGGGCGATGCTGCCAGGCCAGACACCCGAGCGCCGCCAGCGCCAGCAGGCCGAGCACAGCTAGCGTCACCCGCTCCTGCACTGAGAGCCGCTCGGCCTGCGCGTCTTCGAGGACTGGATCGCTCCTGGATTCCATGGCTCACTCGTTCGAGGGCTCAAGCATTAGACGACGATATGCACAAGCCGCTTCGGGACTACGATGTCCGCCGGAGGCGGATCCGCCTTTGGCGGAAACGGCTGAAGCGTCATGTCACAATGTTCATTAAGCGCTTTGGCACGATAATGCACTGCTTGATCGGCTGGCCGTCCACGAACTTGCTGACCTGCGGGTCGGCCAACACCACCCGCCTGAGCTCGTCCTCGGTCGCTTCAGCCTGGACGGTCAGGCGCGCGCGGACCTTGCCGTTGACCTGCACGACCAGCTGGACTTCCGATAAGACCAGCGCCGCCGGGTCGAACGCCGGCCAGGCCGCATGGGCCAGACTCTCGCGGTGGCCGAGCCGCTCCCAGAGCTCTTCGCAGAGGTGGGGCGCGAAGGGCGCCAACAGCAACACAAGTGTCTCGAACGCAGAACGCAGGTTGGTTCGGGGCTCGGGGTTCTGGGCTCGGGGCTGTTCGACCATCTTACGCGGGGCCCCTTGCACGGAATCAAGCGATGCGTATATGACGTTCAACAATTCCATCATCGCCGAGATTGCGGTATTGAATCGTAGGCTCTCAATATCCTCAGTGACACGCCTGATGGTGTCGTGCAGCTTTCGCTGAACGGCCTGGTTGACCGGCACATCAGCTTGGTCCCCAGCCCCCAGCCCCCAGCCCCCAGCCGTTTCTCCGAGCCGCCAGACGCGGTTGAGGAAGCGGTCGATCCCGTCGATGCTGCGGGTGCTCCACGGCTTGACCGCATCGAGCGGACCGAGGAACATCTCGTAGCAGCGGAAGGCGTCCGCCCCGTGGGCGTCGATCACGTCGTCGGGGTTGACGACGTTGCCGCGCGACTTCGACATCTTCTCGCCGTCTTCGCCGAGAATCAACCCCTGGTTGACCAGTTTCAGAAACGGCTCCGGCATCGAGACCAGTCCGAGGTCATAGAGGACCTTGTGCCAAAAGCGCGAATAGAGGAGATGGAGCACCGCGTGCTCCGCCCCGCCGATGTAGAGATCCACCGGCATCCAGTAACGTTCCTTGGCGGCGTCCCACGCCCGCTGGTCGTTCTTCGGATCCAGATAGCGCAGGTAGTACCAACACGAGCCAGCCCATTGGGGCATGGTGTTCGTCTCGCGCTGCGCGGGGCCACCGCAACTAGGACACATCGTATCCTTCCACTTCGATCCGTCTGGATTGTTCGCTCTGTCTAATGGAATCTCAACAATCGTGACAGTCTGATTACGAAATGGAGAGCCTCTGATCGATGGGCCAGCCTCAACGACGTGTGGCTTGAAATTATCCAACGGTGGTAGCTCCAGTGGCAGCGCAGACTCTGGAAGCGGTACGGTACCGCACTTCTGGCAATGAACGATGGGGATCGGCTCGCCCCAGTAGCGCTGGCGGGAGAACAGCCAGTCGCGCAGCTTGTAGTTCACCGCCGCCTGCCCGACTCCCCGTCCGGCGAGCCACTCGATGATCTTCGCCTTGGCCTCCTCGCTGAGCAGACCGCTGAAGGGTCCGGAGTCATGCATCCGTCCCGGCTCGGTATAGGCCACCTCAGGAGGTTGAAGTAATCGCTCCTGCTCAGGAACGATTACGATACGGATGGGAAGATGATAGCGGCGGGCGAACTCTAAATCCCGTTGGTCGTGCGCCGGCACCGCCATGATGGCGCCGGTGCCGTAGCTGGCCAGCACGTAGTCCGCGACCCAGATGGGGACACGCTCGCCGTTCACCGGGTTGACGGCGGACGCCCCAGTGAAGACGCCGGTCTTTTCTTTCGCCAGTTCGGCGCGCTCCAGCTCGCTCTTGCGGGCCGCCTCCATCCGGTAGCGCTCCACGGCCGCTCGGTGTGCCTCCGCCGTGAGGTGCGGGACGAGTGGGTGCTCGGGCGCGAGCACCATATAGGTGGCGCCGAAGAGCGTGTCGGGGCGTGTCGTGTAGACCTTGAACTCCATCCGGCCCTGGCGGCGCCGGACGCGCGAGCGGTCGGCCAGCGTGTCGGGAATGGGCGTGGACGGGTCGAGGCCGAACCACACGTCGGCGCCCTCGCTCTTGCCGATCCAGTGGCGCTGCATCTCCTTGATGTGGGAGGGCCAGTCGAGTCCATCGAGGTCCGCGAGCAGCCGTTCGGCATACGCGGTGATCTTGAGCATCCACTGGCGCATCGGCAACCGCATTACAGAATGTCCTTTGCGCTCGCACTTCCCGTCCACCACCTCTTCATTCGCCAGCACCGTGCCACAGAAACCGCACCACCATACTGGCGCGCTCGCGAGGTAGGCGAGATTCTTCTTATAGAGCTGAAGGAAGATCCACTGCGTCCACCGCACGTAGGCGGGGTCGGTCGTGTCGAGTTCGCGCTCCCAGTCGTAGGAGAAGCCGAGCCGCGTCATCTGCCCCTTGAACGTCTCGATGTTCTTGCGCGTCGTGACGGCGGGGTGGGTGCCGGTCTCGATGGCATACTGCTCGGCCGGCAGGCCGAACGCGTCCCAGCCCATCGGGTGGAGGACGTTGAAGCCGCGCATCCGCTTGTAGCGGGCGACGATGTCGGTGGCGGTGTAGCCTTCCGGGTGGCCGACATGCAGCCCCGCACCCGACGGGTACGGGAACATGTCGAGGACGTAGTACTTGGGCTTCACGCCGCCGTCAAGGGCGCGGAAGGCGCGCTGGGAGTCCCAGCACCGCTGCCATTTTGGCTCAATGTCACGGAAGGGATACCGCTCGGACATTAAAATCTTAACCGGGGCCGCTCGGAGGAAGCACGTTGAACCTCGCGTACTGCATGATGCGAGTGTGGTCCTTGGGGTCGATGCTCACGAACTTGATACCGGTCTCCGCCTTCGATGTGTTCCGGCCCTGCGCGTCGAGCCGGAACGCGCTCCAGATCACCTCGGCCAGACACGTCACCGGCACGGGATGGTCGGGCAGCTTGATCTCCACTTCGAGCGAGGTCCCCGCCTCCAGCCGGTCGTCGGTCACGAGGCACGCCCCATGGCCGCTGACGTCCTTCGTCAGCGCGCGCTGGACCCGGCCGGTGGTGCGGTTCTTGAAGATCGTCGTCAGGCGCGTCCACAACCGGATGCTGCGGCGGTGCTCATCCTCGCCAGCTCCCGACAACTCAGAAGCCATCACCCCTCCTCCGTCTCCCCCGCGGGGATGGCGCAGGTTACGACGCGGCCGGCTGGCCCTTCACGTCCTGGTAGAACCGGATGTACGCGGCCAGCGCGGCGAATCCGATATACAAGCTGGCCACGAGCCTGGAGAGCGTGCCCACCAGTCCGAGCGTCACCGCCGCGGGACCGCCGATGAGATTGCCCGCGCCCTCCACGAGACCGAAGACCAGCGTCACGCCGATGGAGATGAGCCCGATGAGCAGCCCCAGACCGGCCGTCTTGAGCCACCGGCCTTTCGTCGCGCGCAGGCTGGCCTTGATGCCTGCCACCGGTCCCACGCGGTCGATCACCACCGCGATGAACCAAAAGGACAGCCGCACCAGGAGCCACACGCCGGCGACCGCCAGCCCCAGCAACACGAGCCACCCGAGGACGCGCCGCACGCCTTCCGGCAAGGGGGCTAGTAGCGCCGAGGCGAGCGCCAGGATGAGCAGAGCGGCCATCCCCGCCCCCATCATCAGCGCCCAAGCGCCGAGCAGCCGGCCGAACGCGCGCGCGTCCTGCTGCCAGAACAGCGAGAGCTTGGCCGGTTGATGGCTGACCCGCGCCGCGAGATAGCCGATCTGCCCGCCGCTCAACCACACGTTCACGACGAGCATCACGAGCATGATGAGCAGCACGAGCGGCCACGCCCGCCCGAACCACTCGCGGACGGCGCGTTCCTGCTCATCGGGTTGCGTCCGGACGGCGTCTGGGGGAGCGGCTGAAGCGGGAGCTTGGTCTGATGTGGTCTGTGAGGGCGCGGAGGCAGCGGTCGGAGGTAGCGTGGTGGCTGCCGGAGCAGCCGGAGGCTGGGTGGCGTCCAATTGGTTGAAGAGGTTGACGTCGCCGGTGGTGGCTGAGGGGGCACGGGCCGGGGTCGGGGTCGGTAATTCAACCGCAGGCGCGGGAACGGCTGCGCGCCCCTCCAGAGGGAACGACGGAGTCGGCGGGTGGGTCGACGCGATGGCGAAGAGACTGACGACTGTCACGAGCAGCAGCGTCCCGGCGAAGAAGCCAATGCCCACCCAGCTCCGGTTGGCCGCCCGGAATCCCTCGCTGAACGCGTGTCCGATTCGTGGTTCCATGCGTCCTCCTGTGTTAAGTGCTGACACCGATTCGCCGGAATGACGCCTGCGGGGCAATCATCGTGCGGCAAACGCTTCGTGCAACACCTGCTCGACCTGTGGGGCGATGGCGCTCCAGTCTCCATCCGGAGTCTTGCTCACCGTAATGAAGGTGTTCAGCGCAAACACCTGTGTGACGCCGGGGATACCGAGCAGCCGCTTCGCCCACTCCGGCTGGGCGCCGGACGGCGCGCCTGCCTGCTGCGGCCTGCCTGTCCCGTCCCCGGGACGGCAGACAGGCGCAGCGGCAGGCACGCGGTACGTGGTCCCCTGTGCGGCCACCACGCGGTTGAGCGTGAACTTGGCCGCGTTGGGGTTGGGGGTCGCCTGGATATCGATCACCAGTGGTTCGTTCATGCGCGCGTGTGTGCCGAGGCGCGGCCCGCCAATGCCCGTCCGCGATGGCGGACGGGCATTGATGCCGAGCCCGGCCGGGATCGGGTAGGCCGGGCGAGGCACCGCCCCACTGCGCCACTGGCCAGCTTCCGAACCGTCGCCAAATTGCGCTGGTCCTCGGCCTCGCTGCTCTTGGGCGTCTCGAGGATGAAGGGCACGTCCTTCAGGCGGGGGTGAGTGACGAGGCGCCGGAATGCCGCAGCACCGATATGCCCCTGCCCGATATGCCAGTGGCGGTCCACGCGGGAGTCGAACGGCACTTTGGAGTCGTTGAGATGGATGAGCTTCAGGTGTTCCAGCCCGACGGCCCGGTCGAACTCGTCCACCGTACGCTCCAACCCGTCCGGCGTGTGAATCGGATAGCCAGCCGCGAAGAGGTGGGCGGTGTCGAGGCAGATGCCGACCCGCTCGCGCGAGGCCACCGCGTTCCGGATGGCGGCCAGCTGCTCGAACCGATAGCCCAGCCCCTGTCCGGAACCTGCGGTATTCTCGAGCAGAATCATCGCGCCCGACGGCGCCTGGTCGAGCGTGCGGGTGAGTGCGGCCGCCACGCGCGAGAGGCCCGCTTCCTCGCCCTGTCCACGGTGGCTGCCGACGTGGGTCACCAGGTACTGCGCCTTCAGGCGGGAGACCCGGGTGTATTCATCACGGTAGCGTGCCACCGACCGCTGCCACATGGCCGCGTCCGGAGAGGCGAGGTTGATGATGTACGGGCCGTGGACCGCCAGCGGCGCAAGGTTGGCGGCGCGACGGGCTGCGTCAAACCGCTCCACGAGCTCGGGGTCAAGGACCGGCGGCGTGCCGCCGCGCGGGCTGCAGCTAAAAATCTGCATGGTGGTACAACCGAGCCGCTTGGCCCGTTCGACCGCCTCCAAGAGGCCGCCAGCGATCGAGACATGGACGCCTAACCGCATGAGAGTAGGTATGTTACCACGACGACGAGGCCAGTTCAATTGACACTCTCCGACGAGCATGTTATCGTAAGGCGTCTTTTCTGACGATGGGGCAGTAGCTCAGTTGGGAGAGCGCCACAATGGCATTGTGGAGGTCACGGGTTCGATCCCCGTCTGCTCCACCATTTTTTCTTCTATCATGACATTCCGCCGCGTACTTCGTGCTCTTTTCTTTATCGTGATCTTGCCGCTAGCTGGTTCGCTTCCCACCCAACTTGAAGCCGCCACCGTCAACGTCATCGAGCTGGACAACAAGATCGTCAGCCCGGTGACCCAGCGGTATATCACCGAGGCGATCGAGCGCTCCGAATCGGACGGCGCGGTCTGCCTTGTCATTCTCCTCGACACCCCCGGCGGTCTCCTCGAGTCCACCCGCGCCATCGTCAAGCGGATGATGAACGCGAAGGTCCCCATCGCCGTCTACGTCGCCCCCTCCGGCTCCCGGGCCGGTTCGGCGGGGGCCTTTATCACGCTGGCCGCCCACGTCGCGGCCATGGCGCCGTCGACCAACATCGGCGCCGCCCACCCCGTCAGCATGGACGGCGGCGGGCCGGTGCGTCGGCTCGTGAAGCGGGTCACGCGCGCCCGGGAGGACGGCGCACGGAAGGCCGGCTCCGGCAAGCCCGGCACGGTCGAGGAGGAGATCGTCGAGGAATCCGAGACCGACCCGCTCTCCGACAAGATCATCAACGACACCGTCGCCTGGGCCGTGACGATCGCGACAGCCCGCGGGCGCAACGCCGAGTGGACGAGGAAGCTGGTCGCGGAGAGTGTGTCCGTCACGGAGAAGGAAGCGCTTGACGTGGGGCTCGTCGACCTGATCGCGGCCGACGTCCCGGACCTGCTCACGAAGATGGACGGGCGCGTCGTCGAGGTGGCGGGGGTGAAGGTTGAGCTGCACACGAAGGGCGCCGAGCCGGTCCGCCTGCCGATGTCGCCTCGCCAGGACTTCCTCGCCGCCATCACCCACCCGAACATCGCCTACCTCCTGATGATGCTGGGGACCCTGGGCCTGATCTTCGAGTTCACCCACCCGGGCATCGGCTTCCCGGGAATCGCCGGCCTCATCTGCCTCCTCCTGGCCCTGTATGCGTTCCAGACGCTGCCGGTCAGCTACGCCGCCGTGTCGCTCATCCTGCTGGGGCTTGTCCTCCTCCTCGCGGAGATCAAGGTCGCGAGCTACGGCCTGCTGGCGGTCGGCGGGGTCGTCTCGCTGACGCTGGGCAGTCTGATGCTCTTTGAGTCGCCCGACCCGAACCTTCGGGTCTCGCTGCACGTCGTCCTCCCCGCGGTGGGAACGCTGGCCGCGATCATCCTCTTCGTTGTCCAGCGGGCGCTGAGCGCCCAGGCCAAGCCAGTAGCCACCGGAGCGCAGGGACTGCTCGGCGAAATCGGGGTCGCGTCGACGGACCTCGGTCCGGAGGGAACGGTGTTCGTCCACGGCGAGCTCTGGAACGCGACCGCCGCCCGGCCCATCAGGCAGGGGGAGAACGTCCGCGTGATCCGCGTCGACGGGCTGCACCTGCTCGTGGACCGGACGACGGAGCCAGGGCCGGCGCCGTCGGCGGCTCGGAAGGCGAACGCGGGGCGCCGCGCGAAGCGGCCCACGCACAACGGGTAATCGGAGGGGCTCATGCCACTGATCTTCAGCTGGTTCTCGTTTCCGCTGATTCTGGGATTCTTCTGGCTCATCAACTGCATCAAGATCCTCAACGAGTACGAGCGGGGCGTGGTGTTCCGCCTGGGCCGCATGGTGGCCCAGCCGCTCGGGCCGGGCCTCGTGTTCATCCTCTTCCCCATCGACCGGCTCATCCGCATCAGCCTGCGGACCATCACCCTCGACGTGCCGCCGCAGGACGTCATCACCAAGGACAACGTCTCGATCAAGGTCAACGCCGTCGTCTACTTCCGGGTCATCAATCCGAACCGGGCGATCGTCGAGGTCGAGGACTACCTCTTCGCCAGCTCCCAGATGGCGCAGACCACGCTGCGCAGCGTGCTCGGGCAGGTCGAGCTGGACGAGCTACTCGCGCACCGCGAGACGCTCAATCTCAAGCTGCAGACGCTGATCGACAAGCAGACCGATCCGTGGGGTGTCAAGGTCTCGGCGGTGGAGATCAAGCAGGTCGACCTGCCGGAGGAGATCCGGCGCGCCATGGCCCGCCAGGCCGAGGCGGAGCGCGTGCGCCGGGCCAAGATCATCGGCGCCGATGCGGAGTTCCAGGCGGCCCAGAAGCTGGTGGACGCGGCCCGCTTGATGAGCGAGCAGCCGATGTCGCTGCAGATGCGCTACCTGCAGACGCTCGCCGAGATCGCCACCGAGAAGAACTCGACGATCATCTTCCCCATCCCCATCGACCTCATCAAGCCGTTTCTCGAGAACAAATCGAAGTGATTCGCTCGAGGCTCTAGGCTGAAGGCTCAAGGCAACGGCATTTGCCTAGAGCCTCGAACCTAGAGCCTTCAGCCGACGGGCCGAGGTGGCGGAATTGGCAGACGCGGCGGCCTCAAAAGCCGTTGAGGGCGACCTCATGTGGGTTCGATTCCCACCCTCGGCAGTCTCCCTTGTCGCGGCAACTCAACAAGCAAAGGAATGGAAGTGGCTGGGGTTGAAGCGTTGAGGTGGAGCCCGGCGTTCTTGAGAATTTTCGCCAATGCTTGCAACTCTCCACTGACTTCTCGCTAAATCCGCCTGGCTCTTTCGCCACACGGCCCTCATACCGCATTCAATTCAGCGACCGCAAGTTCTATCGACAGCTCCAAGCGATTGGCCTCTGCCCGTGAAAAACAGCCCAGCTTCGTTCACTTGAGATTCTCTTCCACGTTTTTCGAGATTTCTTTCGGGGCGTCATCGATGGAGACGGCTCGGTTGTGCTGTACACCGATCGCTACCGGGTTTACAAAGGAACTCGGTACGAATATCAGCGTCTGTATCTCACCATCACATCTGCCAGCTACGACTTTCTGTTCTGGGTTCGGCAAACCGTGCAAACTCTTCTTGCCGTGCGCGGACATTTCACCAAACAGCCGCCGCGACGATGGGGAACCAAGACGATCTGGAAGCTTCGGTTTGCTAAGAAAGACTCGCTGAGAATCTTCGAGTGGATGTACTACGATCATGCGGTGCCGTGCCTCATGAGGAAGCGCGCGCTGGCAGAGCGCGCGGTGTACCAGATATCTGAAGAAATTAAACGTGCACTGCCTTAGAGCCTCTATCAAAATGAGCCTGGTTCAAGGTTCATGGTTGAAGGTTCAAGGGTATCGCGCCGTGCCTAGAGCCTCGAACCTTGAACCAGAGCGCCCAGAACTCTTTTTGATAGGCGCTCTTAAAAAGAATCTATTTCCTGAAAAACTTCGACTCGGGAAATGAACTCAATCGTTCTCCTCTCACAATATCGTGAGATCGCGCAGGGCTTGTCGGGGTGGACATCTCTTCGGAAGCAGCCGAGGGAAGTAGCGAACTAGGGTGCTGGTGGAGCGAATGACGGGGAGGCTGGAGAGGAAGGTGGGAGGGGCTGCGAAGTGAAGGCGCCGATCTTGCGGAACCGCTCGTAGCGTTGCTGCAGCAGCGTCTCGGTCGCAAGACCGTCGACCATTTTGAAGAAGCGAAGCATCGAGCCGCGAAGGCGCTCGGCCACGACCTGCGGGTCGCGGTGCGCTCCACCCAGCGGCTCCTCGATGACCTCATCCACAATGCCGAGCTGGAGCAGGTCCGCTGATGTGAGCTTCAGCGCCGAGGCCGCGTCGGGTGCTCTGGCGCGGTCCCGCCAGAGGATCGCCGCACAGCCCTCCGGGGAGATCACCGAGTAGTACGCGTTGTCCAGCATCGCCATCCAGTCGCCCACCCCAATCCCCAAGGCCCCCCCCGACCCGCCCTCGCCGATGACGCAGAGGTACACCGGCGTCTTCAGGCGCGCCATCTCCCGCATGTTCCACGCGATCGAATGGGCCTGCCCGCGCTCCTCCGCCCCGATGCCGGGATAGGCGCCGGGTGTGTCGATGAAGATCATCACCGGCGCCTTGAGCTTTTCGGCGAGCCGCATCAGGCGCAGCGCCTTGCGGTAGCCTTCGGGATGGGCGGAGCCGAAGTTGCGCATGAGGTTGTCCTTCGTGTCCCGTCCCTTCTGGTGACCGAGCACGACGCACGTCCGCCCCTCCAGCTTCCCAAGCCCACCCACGATGGCCCGGTCATCGCTGAAGAGCCGGTCGCCGTGCAGCTGCACGACGTCCGTAAAGAGTAGGGCGAGGTAGTCGAGCGTATAGGGCCGCTGGGGGTGGCGGGCGAGCTGGACGCGCTGCCAGGGGGTGAGGCTGCCGTAAATGTTGCGTTTGAGCCCTTCGAGCTGGGCCTCCAGCGACTTCACCAGCTCCGGGTGCCGCTCGCGCCCGGCGTCTTTCTGCGCCTCCTGGAGGCGATGCTCCAGCTCCGCGATCGGCTTTTCGAAATCGTAGCGGTAGCCGTTCATCCCAACGCCTCCCTTGAGGGGTGTCGCGGATCGCCCCGCCGTTGTCCGCGTCGTCTCACTGGCACTCCCCATCAGTCCACAATGGTGACTTCGCTCCCGACCGGGATAAGATCGAAGAGCTCCTCTACGTCCTTGTTCGTCATGCGCACGCAACCAGCCGTCACCTGCTTGCCGATGGCATTCGGGTCCACCGAACCGTGGATCCCGTAGCCCTTCTTGTCGATGCCCATCCAACGGGTACCGAGGATATTCCGCGGGCTGTCTGGCGGCACGACCGCGCCCTCGGTGTACCAGACCGGGTTCGGAATGCGGCTGATGACCTTGAACGTCCCGACGGGCGTCGAGTTCTCTTTGCCGGTCGCCACCGGGTAGAGCTTCACGAACTGGTTGTTCTCGGTCAGAAGGAGTTGGTTCTGCGACTTGTCCACCACGATGCTGAACTTCCCTTTGGGGATCTTCAGCTTCTGGTCCGGACGGATGATGCTGCCCGTGAGGCTGTTGGCCCGCTGGAGAAACTCCACCGTCGTGCCGTAGCTCGATGCGATCTTCCCCAGCGTGTCCCCCAACTTGACCTGGTGGACGGCGTCGAGCTCCGTCACGATGGGCGAGAAGAGCAGCGAGACGTTGACGTTGCCGAGGCGCACTTGCGTGGCGGCGAGGAGTGTGGAGTCGGGGAAGCGCTCGAGGAGCATGCGGTACGTCGCGCGCGCCTCGACGAACTGCTGCTGCGCCTCATAGACCTCGCCGAGCTTCACGAGGGCGTCATCGGTCCACGGCGAATCCGGAAACGTCGCGATGAGCTCTTCCAGGCGGGCCTGGGCCTCGGGCCAGTGGCCCTGCTGTTCGGCCTTGGCAGCCTGCGCAAGCAGCCGCTGGGCCTTGCCGCCGAAGAGCCCCTGCTGGCTGGCCAGCACCAGCATCCCAATCGCCAGCACGACGGCGGCCGCCGCGGCCGCCGCTACGAGCATCCGTCGCTGCATCTTCACCATCCCTCCACGTCCATCCTCCCCGATCGCACTCCCGTCCCTCCGGGGCGGGCGTCTGCTGCGGTGCGGCCGCACGGCCGCGAGGCACTCATGCGCGGTGCAGCACGAGTGCTGTGACGATGCCCACCCCCATCCCCGCGATGACCTCGAGGGGGGTGTGGCCCAGCAGCTCCTTGAGCCGGGGCTCCTGTATGCGGCGCTTGAAGTACATGTCCTCGATCATCCGGTTGAGCACTTGCGCCTGCCGGCCGCTCCAGCGGCGCACGCCTTGGGCGTCGAACAGGGTAATCACGGTGAAGGCGGCGGCGGTCGCAAAGAGCGGGGAGTCGAAGCCGGTCTGGATGCCGACCGACACACTCAGCGCGGAGACCCCCGCGGCGTGGGTGCTGGGCATCCCGCCGGTGCCGAAGATCCAGCGGAAATCGAATTTTTTGAGGCGGACGATGCCGAGGGTGATTTTGATCCCCTGGGCGATGAGACACGCCGTCAACCAGGCCATGAACACCTGGTTCGCCGCCCAGGCGTTGACCGGGGGGGTCATATCCTTGTTTATTGAGGCTGCGGCTCGAGCACCTGGACGTGCAGACGGGGACTGGCCCCGATGGTGGACCGACCGGCGTGCACCACGAAGCCGCGGTTGCCCTTGGCCAGCGCCTCACGGTCCGCCTCCTGTACCTCTTCAATGTGCGCCCGCCACGCGGCCCAGCGCTCTTCGCTCATCTTGCGCCGCACGTCGCGGATCGCGAGACGAAGCTCTTGGAGCGAGGAGAGCCGGCGCTCCAATTCCTGTGTCTCGCTCGACATGGCGCTCAATTCGGATACGAGGGAGGATTTTTCTTGACGCAGCTGCTCGTGCTCTCGTTGGAGTGTGGCGAGGTCGACCACCGTCTGGTCCAGGCGTTCCTGGACGCCGCGCAGCTCGAGCCGCAGGTTGGCCAGGTCGCCCGCCTGGTCTTCGATAGTCTGTCGGGAGCTGGACAGCTCCTGGCTGAGGCGCTGCTGCTCATCGGTGAGCTGGGCCACGAGCTGCTGCGCTTCCTCATAGGACTTGGCAATGCGGCGCCTCTGGCGCTCAACCGCCACTGCGCGCCAGAGGCTGACGAGCGTCGCCACCACCAGGGCCGCGAGCACCAACCGCCCTTGACGCGACATCCCTTCACGAGCAGCCATGGGATCTCCTTAGGGGAGGACTGGCGGCTTGACTCTACAAGCCGGGTATGATAAGGTTAGCATACTCCTCACCGTCTGGGAAGACAAGCGGATTTTCGCCCACAGTGCTTGCCCGGACGCTCTCCTATACGACCGTTGGGCTCGAGGCGTTTGCCGTCGCCGTTGAGGTGGACGCGGGCTGCGGCCTGCCCGCTCTGGCCATCGTCGGCCTGCCGGACCAAGCGGTCAAAGAAGCCAAGGAACGGGTCCGCTCGGCCATCCTCAATAGCCAGTATGAGTTACCATCCCTCCGGTTCACGGTCAATCTCGCGCCAGCCGACTTGAAGAAGGAAGGCGGGGTCTTCGACCTGGCCATCGCGCTAGGGATGCTGGCCGCCTCGCGGCAGCTGGATCCTGCACCGCTGTCCGCCGCGGTTGTCCTCGGAGAACTCGCACTCGATGGCAGCGTGCGTGCCGTCCCTGGCGTCCTGCCCATCGCCCTCGCGCTGCGCCACCATCCCCACCGCCTCCTGGTGCCCACGGCCAATGCCGTGGAGGCCTCGCTCATCAAGGAGCTCCAGGTCTTTCCAATCGACTCGCTGCGCGATGCGGTGGAACTTCTTGACGGGACTCGGACCGCGGTACCGCTGCGCATGCCGGCAGCACAGCTCGCGCGCTCGGCCAACCGGTACGACTGCGATTTCGCCGAGGTGCGCGGGCAGCCCTACGTCAAGCGGGCGCTCGAGGTGGCGGTCGCCGGCTCGCACCACGTCCTGCTCGTCGGCCCGCCGGGCTCGGGCAAGACGATGCTCGCCCAGCGCCTGCCCACGATCCAGCCGGACCTCTCACTGGAGGAGGCGCTGGAAACCACCGCGATCCACAGCGTGGCGGGCCTGCTGCGCGGCGGCATCGTGCGCCGCCGGCCGTTCCGCGCGCCCCATCACACCAGCTCCGCCGCAGCACTCATCGGCGGCGGGACCCTCCCCAAACCCGGCGAGGTCTCGCTCGCGCACCACGGGGTGCTCTTTCTCGACGAACTGCCGGAGTTCCGGCGGGACGTGCTGGAGAGCCTGCGCCAGCCGCTCGAGGAGGGGGTCGTGCACGTCGCACGGGCCCGGCGGTCGCTGACGTTTCCAGCGCGGTGCATGGTGGTGGCGGCAATGAACCCCTGCCCCTGCGGCTACCTCACCGATCCCCGCGGACGCTGCCGCTGCCCTTCGACGAAGGTGGCGCGCTACCTCGCGAAGATTTCCGGACCGCTGCTGGACCGGATTGATCTCCACGTGGACGTCCCGGCGGTGCCCTTCGACGCGCTGACTCATGCGCCCAGTGGCGAGACGTCAGCCCAGATTCGCGCGAGGGTGCTCAAGGCCCAGGGGTGGCGGAAGAAGCGGGGACAAACGCGCACGAACGCACAGCTCAACTCGAAGGAACTCAAAACCTACTGCGAACTGACACCGGAGGCGCTAAAGCTGCTCAAATCTGCGATGCACGAATTAAGCCTCTCGGCCCGCTCGTACGCGAAGATCCTCAAAATTAGCCGGACCATCGCCGACTTGACCCAACAGAAAACCATTCAACCTGAGCACGTCGCCGAAGCCATCCAGTACCGCAGCTTGGACCGCCAACTCTGGATTTAACACACGTGTCCCCAGGGTGACAGTCACCTTTGGGACACCCATACACAACTAAGCGATGCCACGCATTGCGCGACAGGTTGAAGCGAACGGGTATTACCACGTCATCTCGCGGTCCATCAATCAAACGTGGGTCCTTCAGGACCCGGAAGATTTTGCACGCTTCCGCACGCTCATCCACGAGGCGAAAGAGAAGTTCCCCATCCGCCTGTTCCACTATGCCCTGATGCATACCCACTTCCACTTCGTCCTCCAGGCCGTGACCAAAGACTTCCTGGCCCAGCATCTCGCCTACGTGAAGTGGCACTACACGCAATGGATGCGGAAGAAGTACAAGTGGAGGGGACCGTTGTGGCGGGAACGATATAAGAGCTTACCGATTCAGGATGAAACGTACCTCGCGGCGTGCGGGCTCTACGTCGAGTTCAATCCTGTGCGGGCTGGGCTGTGCGATGAGCCGGCGGATTACCCGTATAGCAGCGCGCGGAAGTACTTCAACGGCCTGGCCGATGACTTGGTGGACGACTATACCGTCCCCGTCCTCCCACCAGCGCTCCAATTGCTCGCCCAACTACCTGTTGGCCTTGTGGCAGATACTCTGTTTGCGGGGTCAACGCTCATCGGTGCTTCCATCCTGCCGAAATAACCTGCGCAGTCGCCAACCAGCCCAGATGGCTGTCCCTTGGGTGACTGTCACCTTTCC
>OBEQ012423142.1_pt1 | contig 17983 bp, 15 predicted proteins | sample 1670901 | NCBI WGS metagenome assembly OBEQ01 (sample SAMEA104232315, study PRJEB22302) | groundwater metagenome | biome: forest; feature: aquifer; material: groundwater | place: USA | collected 2011-08-07 | depth 5.4 m
CTACCGTCGCCTGCATGCCAATGGCAAACCCGCCAGAGTCTGTTTGGTCGCCGTCATGCGCAAGCTGCTCTGCCTGCTTAACCGCTTGGTCCAGGATCCCTCTTTTGTCCTTGTTTCTTAACACCGCTGCTTTGTGGTTCAAAAATGTCTTCCTCCCTCCAAACCATCCTCGCCCTCGCCCTCGTCGCCATCGCGGTGGTCCTGCTGGTCCGTTCCTTCCTGAAAAAACGCAAGACCCCCGGTTGCGCTGCCGGTTGCGGCGCCGTCAGTCCCGAGATCAAGAAACTGCAAACTAAACTGCGCAAAGGGTAGTTGCCCCTGGAGCCATCGCCGGCTGGTCCGCGCGTTTGCGTTCGATCCGCCCCGGAGTTACGCTCTCTCCCATGAAAGCCGCCGTCCTGGCCGAGGTTAAGCAACCGCTGGTGGTCCAATCGCTCCCTGATCCGGCCGCCGGGCCCGGACAGGCGGTCGTGCGATTGAAAGCCGCCGCGCTCAACCACCGCGATCTCTGGACCCAGCTCGGGCTCTACCCCAACCTCAAGCTCCCAATCATCCTCGGCTCCGATGGCGCCGGGGTGGTGACTTCCGTCGGTCCCGGGGTCGACCAAACCTGGCTCAACCGCGACGTCATCATCAACCCGTCGCTTGATTGGGGCGCCAATCCACGCGCCCAGGGCCCGGACTTCCGCATCCTCGGCCTGCCGGACAACGGCACCTTTGCCGAACAGGTCGTCGTTCCCGCCGCCAATCTCGCGCCCAAACCCGCTCACCTCTCCTGGGAGCAATCCGCCGCGCTGCCGTTGGCCGGGCTTACCGCATGGCGCGCGCTGTTTACCCGAGCGCAGTTGAAATCCGGCGAACGCGTGCTGGTCACCGGAATCGGGGGTGGCGCGGCGTTGTTCGCGCTGCAGTTTGCCGTGGCGGCGGGCACGCAGGTCTGGGTGACCTCCGGTTCGCCGGATAAAATCGCCCGTGCCAAAACCCTCGGAGCTTTCGGCGGGGTCAATTACCGCGACGCCGACTGGGCGGAGGCTTTGCAAAAAATTTCCGGGCGTTTCGACGTTATTATCGACAGCGCCGGTGGCGAGGGCTTCGCGAAATTGATCGACCTCACGGCGCCCGGCGGCCGCATCGTGTTTTTCGGCGCGACCACAGGCAATCCCCAGGGCCTCGATCTGCGCAAATGTTTCTTTCGCCAAATCAACCTCCTTGGCACCACGATGGGGTCGCCCGCGGATTTTGCCGGCATGACGTCCTTCGCCGCGACTCATCGGATCACGCCGATCGTTGATCGGGTTTTCCCTTTGGCGGAAACGGAATCCGCCCTGCGTCACATGGAAGCGGGTGCACAGTTTGGCAAAATTATCCTGCAGCCTGAATAAGCTACGGGCCAACCACCAACTTCAGTGGTCCCGGCGCCAGTGGTTGCGGCTTTCCACGCCTGACCAATCAAAAAAGACCAGGCCAAAAAGGCTGCGCGGTCAAACCAAGGGCTTGATTATGGCCGCGGCTTCGGTTTGCTGCGCGAGCCTCCTGCGTTCAAAATCCCCCTTTGTTTCGATGAAGACGATTGCATTGATTGCTTCCGAGATGGCGGCTTCGGCCGTGCCGTTTCGTTTCCTGGATACCGGTGCCGGCGGCGATGTGCCGATTTTTCTGAGCGCGACTGATCAGCCCGGCCGGTTCGCCAGCGTCAACGCCGGGAATTCCTCGGGGCTGTATGTCGGCGGCGGGGGACTCAATGCGGGGTTTGCCGCGAAGATTCAGAATCCGTCCAGCTACCAGGCGCTCCAGACCAGTCTGGTGCAGTCGGCGCCGGCGGCGGGCCGCGCCATCAGCACCTATGCGCCGCCGCAGCCGCTGAGTTTCGCGCTGGTGCAGCGCCCGGCACCGGGGCCCGCCTTCCGGAATTACGAAGGCACGGTCTTCGTCGATGTCTTTCAGCCGGGCACGACACCGGCCGGCAATCCGGATAACTATGCGATGATCTACGTGTGTCCGCCGGACGGGACGAACTACGCCGGCTCGGCGGATTTCCTCACGGCGGTCGAGGCGACGGCAGGCAACTTGATCAACACCGTGCGGTATTTCAACACGCAGGTCGTGCCCGGCCCGGTGGGAACCGGCCTCGGCGCCATCAGGATCATCCGCGTCTATCTTTTCAGCTCCAGCATCTATCGGCAGGCGAACACGACGGTCGAACAGGTCGCGCAGGCGGTGTGCTCCGGGATGCTCGACGCGCTGGCACTGGGGCCGACGGGGCTCGCGTCGATCGAATTGCCGAACAGCAACAATGAATACTCGCTGATGCCCGCTCCGGCTGCACCCGCCGGCGGCGGCGCGATTCCGGCGGAGATCTTCGAGGCCGCCGCGCCGGCGGGGACCCCGCGGTCGTTCGGCGGAATTTCCACGAACGATTGGGATACGGTTTTTGGCATCACGTTTGCCGCCGCCAACCAGGCCATCGTGGCCCAAGGCAGCAGCCCGGCTTCGTTTGAGGGGGACTATACCGATCCAGTCAGTGGCAACAGTTATCCCGGCTCCGGCAATTTCGGGGCGTGGCAACTGACCGCCGGGGGCTCGGGGGCGAATGTCAACCTGCTGCTTCCGATCACCGGGGGCGGCTTTAACGGCAGTTCCTACTCCGGCTCGGCCACCGTGCAGGTGCGGCTGAATTTCCTGCCGCAACCTGCGGGGGCCGCGGGCCAAAATCTCCTGACGCAGACTACGACCGCCAATCCGGTGGCGGAGCCGGTCGCGGTCGTCCAGGGGGTGACGATCAACGAAGCGGCGCTGCAGAGATACGTGCCGTGCGTGCAGGCCATCCTCGACACCTGGCTCAACGCGCACCTGCAGGATTTCACCCATGTGTTTTCCTCCGTCGATCTGGGCGCGGTCGCCACGGCGAAATCGTTCCAGTGGCTCAAGCCCACGTTTGTGTCCTATGCGGTCACCGACCCGGTGCCGGGCGCTCCGCATGTGGTGGCGGACAGCGTGCTCGGCGTGCTCGCCATGACGGACGGGCGCACCAATCCGAATCTGGCGCACCAGATCTCGCCCGCGACGATCCCGGCCAACTGCAACGCGGGTTTCCTCATCGCGCCCGAGCGCTTCCTCACTCAGATGCTCATGCCGGGCGTTTACCTGATGTTTGCCGGCGCCTCGGCCGACGACTTCGATCTCAGCGACGACGGCGACACCATTATCAACACCTCGCCGCTGAATTTTCCCCAACTGCAACTGGAGGACGGCACGATCATCGACGATGCCGTCGTCTCCGCCGGAAACTTCACTCTGACAGTGCGCAGCCGCACGCTCCAACTGAGTTTCCAGGGCATCAGCTTTACGTGGAAGACGGGCTACACGGTGAGCCTCGATTACCAGGGGCTCGCGACTTTGTCGGCGGGGGCCGACGGCCTCCTCACGATGGCGACGAACGATCCGACGGTCAGTTTCTCCGTCGCGCAGACCACCGGCGCACAAGTGGAGACGGCCTTGCAGGAGGCGGCGTGGGGGGTGGGGGCGGCGGTCGTCGGGGCGTGCTTCACCGCCGCCGCATCGGTGGCCGTGAGCACGATCAGGGCGGGCGTCACCCGCCTCGTCAGCGCGGCTGTGACCACGGGCAGTGAAGTCGAAATCGAAATGACGCAAGCCACGCTCGCCACGGCGGACCTGGGGTTCGCCGTCACGCCGCAAGTGTTCACGCCGACGGCGACTGAAGGCGCCGTGACGGGGGCCGAGAATGTCGCCGCGCAAGTCACAGCGACGTTGGCGGGTGAGAGTTATGTGGCCAAGCTAGCCGGTCTGTTCCGGGCGAACTGGGTGACGATCCTCGGCCTGACCATCAGCGCCGGCGCCGGTGCCGTGCTTTCCCGGATGCCCGACATCCTCGAGCAACTCGCCGAAGGCAATCTCGAGCAGGTGCCGACGCTCGACGATTTCGCCAACGAGGCGATCTCTCCCTCCGTCTGGGCCAACACCGACGGTTTCATGCTGGAGAGCGCCACACTGAACGGTGCGCTGCAACTCGGCCTCAACGTGAACTATTCGCCCTGACGCGGCAGTTGTCGCCATCCAACCGAGCACCCGACCAACCCCGCGCCGCATGAACCTCTCCGGCTGGCATACCGTCGCCACGATCAACGAATCGGCGGCCAACGCGCAGCTCGCGGCCAACCTGGCCGACGTGTTGCAGGATTTCTCCTACGCGGGTACTGATCCGATTTCCGGCATGCCCTACAAGATCACCGGCACCTTCGGGCCGTGGAAGGTGGTGCCGGGCGGGTCCGGCGTGTATGTGCACATGGCGTTGCCCCTCGTGACCGGCACCCTCGCGGGCGCGGGCGCGGCGCACGATCTCGCCGGAGCCAGCGTCGTCGTGAACGTGCTGCTCACCCTGTTGCCGGCGAAGGCCGGCGACAACACGAGCGAGCTGCGCTTTGCGTTCGCCGAGCCGGCGACCAGCACGGCGACCGCCGCTGCAGACCTAGTCACCGGGGTTTCCTGCACGGTTCCGTCGGACAAGGTCATTGAGCCGACCGTGCAGGATGCCGTCGTAGGCTGCCTGTTGGCAAACGGTGGCGGCGTCACCTACGTATTCGCACGCATCGGCCTGCTCGGCCCCGGCACACCGTCGTGGCTGGTGCCCACCCACTCGGCGTTCGCCTACCAGCAACCCATCGGGGCGGGTGAGGGCAGCCTCGCGATTTTCAGCATGACGGCTGGCGTCAACGAGCCGCCGCCCCTGCCGCCCGGGTGGCCCTACGCTTGGCTGCCTTATCGCCCGCCGGCACCGTCCCTGACAACGCTGGTGCCCACCGGGCTCATCTCGCTGACCCAGCCGCTGAGCTTCGCGATGGCGTCGGATCTGTTCATGCAATTCATTTTGCTGCCGATCATGCCGAACGTCTTCGCCAACACCACGGCGGCGAACTTCACCTCCATCGCCGGGTGCGGCATCATACTGGTCTCGTCATTCAACACAGCCAGCGTCAAATACGGGCTCCTCTATTATCACCCGAGCATCAGTGCGCTGACGACCACGCTCTCGGCCAACCAGCTCACGACGGTGGTCTCCGGCAGTTGCGGCCTGAAGCTCACGAATGCCTCGGTCAGTTTCACGCTCACCTTCGTCAACGGGATCAACTACGACGCCGGCACCAACTCGCTGACGTTTTCCACCGAGCCGGCCCCGGCCCCGGTCACCAGCCAGGATGTACCGTGGTATGACTATCTCGAGGGCGGCCTCGGCATCGGTGCCGCGATCATCGCCATCATCATCAAAACCATGTTCCCGGCCATCACCAACTCGGTCGTCGCCAACCTCTCCTCCGCCGCGAACGGTATCGTCTTCACCCGCACCGCACCCGTCCCGGTCGCATGGGGCGGCCTCGGCACGTTCGCGGTGAAAAACGCCGAGGTGAGCGACGCCTTCTTCATCCAAGGTTCCGGCTCCTGACGCGGCCGGACGCTCCATTCCTGTTTTTCTTATGACCGCTCCCGCACCGTTCACTCCCGCTGGCGAATGGGCAGCCGCTTACGGTGTCGCGCTCGACGATGCCAACCGTGCCATCGTCGCCGCCGGTTCCTCGCCGACGTCGTTCTCCGCCAGTTTCGATTTTGCCCTCACAGGCAAGACCTACACCGTCACCGGCGACTTCGGGCCGTGGCAGCTTGTCGGCACCGGCGCGACCGATGTGCTCTGCCTGACGATCCCCGTCGCCCGCATCGCGATCACGCCGTGCGTGCCCAGCGCGATGGACCCGACCCCGCTCGGCGCCACCGTCTCCGTGGCGGTGTTGCTGCGCCCGTTGGCGGCACCGGTCGCGCCGGCGGGCACCGACGCCGTCATCCGCATCAGCGAGGTGCAAATGAACGACCCGGCCCGGAAGTTTTTTGCCGAGCCAGTCGCGCTCGCTCTCGGCCCGTGGTTCCTCGCGCACACGGCGCCATTCGAGCAGGTTTTCCAATCCGCCGGCATCTCCCGGCAGGTAGCCGCCCCCGGTATTGTCCCGGCAGCAGGTGCGTGAGGCGCCTGCGCTTCCCAGCCTGAAATTTTTTCCCATGAGCACCCCGACTCCGCCCTCGCCCGAGCAAGCTGCCGACACCTACGACTGGGATACCGCCTACGGCATCCGCTTCGTCGATGCCAACCGCGCCATCGTCAACGCCGGCTCTTCGCCCGCGAATTTTTCCGGCACCTACACCGATCCCATCTTTGGCACCGTTTACCCGGTGACGGGTGACTTCGGCCCCTGGCAACTCTGCGCCGGTGGCGACGGCTCCGATGTTAACATGGAGATTCCCGTCAGCAATTTCACGCTCGGCAAGCAAGTGCTGGGCGCGACGGTCGTCATCCAGGTCAAGATGAACCTGCTGCCGCAGCCCACACCCACCGCGGCCGGCAACCACAACCTCCGCCTCAAGACCACCACCACCGACGCGCTGACCGAGCCGGTGGTCAGCATCCAGACGGTACAGATGGTCGCCCCCGCGCCCGCGACGATGGGCACCGTGGTCTCCTCCGTTTTGGGTCCGTGGTTTCTGGCCAACATCCAGTCGTTCAACCACGTCTTCGCCGCCGTCGATCTCAATCAGACCGCAGACACAGCCGCATTCCAGTGGCTCAAGCCCACGAAGATCAGCTACGCCGTCGTCGCCCCGCTCGCCAGCGTCGGCGCCGACGACAACATCCTCGGCATCCTCGCGATGACGGAGAACCGCGACAACCCCGCGCTCGCCGACCAGATTTCGCCCAACATCATTCCCGCTGGCGCCAACGCCGGCTTCCTCATCTCGCAGGAACGTTTCATCACCAAATTTTTTCTGCCCGGCGTCTGCAAACTTTTCAACAATGCCAGCGCCTCCGATTTCGCGGTTACCGAAGACGGCTCCTCCGTCACCAACACGGCCGCGCTCAGCCTCGGCCAGCTCGAATTCGGCGACGGCACCATCGTGACCGACGCGCAGATCGACACGGGCAACTTCATCCTCACGGCGCTCGATTCCCAACTGCAAATCCAGATGACCGACATCCATTTCACCTGGCAGTCCGGCTACACCGTGCATCTCACTTACGCCGGCTCCGCCGTCCTCTCCCTCGGCGCGGACAATCACTTTCAGATGCAGGAAACCGGCACGCCCAGCATCACCGCGACAGTCGTGCAAAGCACCGCCTCCAAGTGGACCGACATCGCGATCAACGTCGTGATCGGCGTCGCCGCCTCGGTCGCCGGCGCGCTCTTGGGCAGCCTCGCCACTGACGCCGCCACACTCGCCGCCAAAGCCGCGGAGACCGCCGCCACCGACGCGGCCAACGCCGCCGCGACCGCCGCCGCCGACTCCGCCAGCTTCGCCGTCGACGGCGTCGCCTCCGCCGCGGAAAGCACCACCGACGAAGCCGAAGCCGCCAGCGAAGAAGCCGCCGAGGACGCCGCCGACGAGCAGGGCAGCGACCGCGTGACCAACGCCGGCAATTCCAGCTACGTCACCAAATTCACCGGCTATTTCAAAAGCAACTGGCGCATCATACTCGGGCTGGCCATCGGCGGCGCTGCCGGATCGGTCATTGGCGCGGTCCCCAAGATCGTCCAGGCCCTTTCCGAGAAAGGTCTGACCGATGTGCCCACGCTCGACGATTTCGCCGACGAGGCCGTCGCCCCCACCGCATGGCCCGGCGCCACCGGCACGACGCTCGTCAGCGCCAGCCTCAACAAATCGCTCCAGCTCGGGATCGACATCACCCACTGATCCGCGCTCCCGTCCATGACCACCGCTCCCGCCGGACCTTCCCTCGCCGCCGACACTTTCGGCTGGGACACTGCCTTCGCCATCCCCGTGCAGAACACGAACGCCGCGATCGTGCGCGCCGGCAGTTCGCCTCCGGGATTTTCCGGCACCGGCACCGACCCGCTCTCCGGCGCGACCTACACCGTCTCCGGCACCTTTGGCCCCTGGCAGGTCGCGCTCGGCGGCAGCGGCGCCCTCATCAACTTCGCGATTCCCATTTCCACGCTGACGCTGAAGACCAGCGTCCGGCAAGTCAGCTTTACCGGCGGTGAGGTTGGCATCCAGATCCGCCTGCATTACCTCCCGCAGGCCGCCGCCGCTGGTCCGGCGCAAGGCACGCTGCACGACCTGAAGGTGAAAGGCACCACCGCCGACAAGATCGACGACCCCGTCGCGACGATCCTCGCGTTGCAGTTTCCCGATCCCAAATTCAACGCCATCAGCGGGGCGATCACACCCGTCCTCGCGGAGTGGTTCAACGACCACCTCGTCGATTTCGATCACGTCTTCGCGACGGTGAATCTCAACCGCACCGCCGACAAAGGCCAGTTCGCCTGGCTCCTTCCGACGGCCACCAGCTACGCCTTCATCAGTCCCGCGACCAACCCTACTCCCGCGAACAGCTACCTCGGCATCCTCAACATGACGCAGGGCCGCAGCGCCACCGGGCTCAACCAGGAACTCTCCCCCAACATCGTGCCCGCCGGCTCCATCGCCGGCTTTCTCATCTCCAGCGAGCGCCTGCTCAGCGATCTCCTCCTGCCGAATCTCCCCACGGTGTTCCCCGGTTGCCAGACCGCCGATTTCACCCTCGCCAACGACCGCCTCTCGCTCTCGCTCAGCCAGCCCGTCAAGCTCACACCGGTCACGCCCACCGGCGCGTCGAATCCCTCGAACCAAAGCTACTCGCCGCACCTGCTCACGCTCACAATCGCGCTCCTGGACCAGACGATCCAGTTCACCGCCGAGACCCGCGTCGACGTCAACTCCTACACCCAGGCCTTTAAGAGCATTCAGGCCACTTACTCCATCGTCCTCTGCACTCTCCCTAACGGCCAGCAGTCGCTGCAATTTAACTGCCTCGGCAAAACCGACAACTCCTGGACAGTCACCAGCCCCGGTGCCGTGATCGAGCAAATCGTCCTCGATGTCATCATCGCCCTCGGCACGATCCTGCTCGCCGTCGTCACCGACGGTGCGGGCCTCGTTGTCGGCATGGTCGTGCTCGGCCTCCTCGGCACCATGGTCAACATCACGCCCGAGCTGGTCGCCACGCTCGGCACCAACGACGCCCCCTCGCTCAGCCTCCTCGCGTTCAACGCCACCGACACCATTATCTGGGCCGATCAAAAAGATTTCCCCCTGACCTTCGCCGGCCTCAACGAATCCCTCCAACTCGGCGGCACCCCAGATTTCTCCTGAACGAAGCGATCAAAAGGGTCAGAGAAGGTTTTAAGTCTTTCAGTCGTAAGCGTCGTTCCGGGTGGAGGGGGGAAAAGGGTCAGAACCTCTTGGTTCACTGCGGACGGGGCGAACGAAAAATATGCAGGCTAGTATTACTAGGTTAAGTCCACGACTGGAATTGGCCGATTGCGAGAGAGGATGTCACTTAATAAGTGACATCCTGATTCGGCGTTTTTTCGAGAAACGTGACATAGTAATACTAGGCGTGGGTGGAGACCTTGGCGGGGGTGGGCGGGAAACCGAGGCTTGCGAGAGCGGGGCTTTACGGTAGGTTGCGGGCATGAGCAAAACTGAAATTCTCGAGGAGTTGCCCCGGCTGACGCCGGCCGAGCGCGAGGAAATCAGCCAGCGACTGGCCGAACTCGATGAGGCCGGTGCCGATCAGACGGCCCTCGCCCGGGCGGAGGATCTGGCCGGCGGGCTGGTGCAACCCAAGACCCAGGCAGAGGTTTTTCGCAACGCGCGGGCCGCGCTGGGATGAAGCGGTGGTTTCATCCGGGTTTTGAAACCGATCTGATCGCAGCGGCGCAACGTATCGGGCAACAGCGGACCGGGTATGACCGCCAGTTTCTTGACGAGACCGAGCAGGCCATCGAGACGATCATGCTGGAGAACGGCGCGGAAGTGCGTTTCGTGCAGGCGATGCTCGGGCACGCCTGCTTGCAGACGACCCAGATTTATACGCACGTCTCGATCAAGGCGCTCCAGGAAGTCCACGCACGCACGCACCCGGCACGACTCACGCCCGAGCTGCAGGCAGAACTCGACGCAGAGGCGGCGGAAGACGCCGAGGGGTAGGGGCAAGCCGAGCTTGCAGACGGGGCCGCACCGCGTAGCGTGCCGGCATGAGCACATTGGAAACCATCGTCGAGGAGCTGCGCACGCTGCCCGCGCCCAAGCTGGAGGAGGCGGCCAGCTTCATCCATCGCCTGCGGGAAACGAGCCGCGAGGAACATCTAGCGATCCTCCGGGAAACCGCCGGGGGGTGGAGCGGCCCGGAAGGTGAAGCCATCGAGGAAGGCTGCGAGAAGATCGATGCCAGCGGCTGGTGACGTTCTGCTCGATACCACGGTTGTGGTGGCGCATTTGCGCGGCGTGGCGGCCGTCAGCCAGCGGCTGGCCGAAACCCAGACGCGCTACCTGTCCACGATGGCGCTGGGCGAGCTGCATTACGGCGTCCGGCGCTCGACCCGACAGGAGGAGAATCTGCGCCAGCTTGAACGCTGGCTGCGCGTGGCGGTGCTTTTGCCCGGTCAATCCCACCACCGCGATGCACTATGGCCGGTTGAAGGATCAACTGGCCCGCGCCGGAACGCCGATCCCGGAGAACGATCTTTGGATTGCGGCCGCCGCGGTGAAAATGAGCAGGGGTCAGGTTGCGGAAATTGATATTTGAATCGCAACGTTCTCCAATCCCCAGGCGGCACACGACGCGCCAGCAAAGCCGTCACGCCGTCTGCTTCCTCCTCCGCTCCGTGAACGTCGCTCCGTCCGGTGGTTACCAGCCCCACCCGCGCAGGCGCTTGTGCCCCGAAGGATCGGGGCACGGGCCGCCGAGCTGTCGCTCGGCTCCGGTCGCTTGCGCTCCCTGCGGAGGGGCCGCATGGCCCCTCGCTCCGCGAAACGACCGAGGCGCTGGAACTGGCCGGCCATTACCTCGCGCAAAAGGTGGTGCCCGTCAATTTTACCGACGACGCCCGGCATGTCGCGGTCTGCTCCGTGGCGCGGCTCGATTATCTGGTGAGCCGCTTCCTTTTTAAGCTGCCCATCGTCGCCGCCTCCGGCCTTGCCGGATGCGGCGTTTTGCTGTCCGCTCCATCCGGAGCGGGAAATCAGTCGGCGATATACCAGCGGCCTTGATTGTCGTCGGTGAAGGTGTGGTCGCCAACCTGGTAAACGACATCGAAGGCCACGACGGCGCCCTTGGGCACGGGGATGCCACCGGCCGGAGCGGACCAGGTTTTGCCGGTTTGGTTTTCGGTGGCGCAAACGAGGGGGGTGACGACGCGCGGGGCCTGGGGGGCGTTGGTGAGACGCCAGCGGACGTTGACGGACTCGACTTTGGGCTTGGTGGTGAATTCGAGTTCGAGGGCGTCCTGCGCGGCGGTCTTTTTCTTGGCGGTCTTGACCTTGGCGGTCTTGAGGGCGAGGTCGGCGATGCCAAAGCGCAGCCAGTGGTTTTTGCCGTGGTCGGAGTCCCAATGGGTCTGACCGTCCTCGTGGGTGCAGGAGAACCAGACTTCCAACTCGTCGCAGCCGACGGGAATGTCGAAGGTAGCGGTAAGCATGTAACCCTCGCCGGTGATGTCGGCGAGATCGGCGAGCGGAAGGCCGGCGGGCAAATCCATCGTGCCCTGCCACTCGACGCCGACGGGGTGGAAGCGCACGTAGGCGCGGATGTGGTGGCGCTCGGTGGCGGCGTCGCCGAGGCTGATGAGGCGGAGCGGATCGTAGCGCAGGAGGCAGGGGCCGGGAACGAGGTCGCCTTGGACGAGTTCGTGGAAATCGGAGGTGAAGGTGACTTGGGGGCGGGAGCCCTTGTTTTGACGGAGTTGCATAATGATTTTCCTCGTTGGGTTGAATTAGTAGGAAGCGCTCACCAGGGTGTCGGCGCTGTTGTCGTAGATTTTGACGAAGACAATGTTGAGGGACTGGTTCCAATACCAGCAGTCCACGGCGGAGGACTGGAGGGAGCTGGCGTCGCCGACGTTCGGGAGCACGGTGTTGCCGCGGGTGACCTGATTCGCGGAGGTGATGCTGCCGAGGATGCCGATGTAGTTGAAGGGCGAGGGCGGGGTGTAGTTGTCGGTTACACGGGCGATGCGGATCTGGCGGGTGGTGCCGTTGCTGGTGAGAGTCTGCTGATAAATGCGCGAAAGGCGATACTCCCCGTTCTTCTCGGCGTTTTGCGTGATGCCGTCGTCTTGGTAGAGTTGATAGGCGAGGGCGTCGGTCCAGCGGTCGGGGCCAGGGTAGCAGTTGATGGTCAGCGGATTCTCCGGGAGTTCGCCGACCCATTGTTCAAGGTTCTGGAAGGGCAAGATGGCGCCGGCGCGCACGTAGATGGGCACGAGGTTGAGGCCGGCGGTGTAGGCGATGACCGTGCCGCCCTGGATGGCGCCGAGGAGAGGAGCCTGGTTATTCTGGAAGGCATACCAGTTGCTGCCGGCGGGGAGATAGAGGTCGCGCGTGGGGGAGATGGGCGGGCTGGCGGTCTCGGCTTGGAAGAGGATCGGGGCGACGAGGAAGTCGCCGCCGACGAAGAACTGGGAGTCGAGGTAGTAGTTGTTGTTTCCATACACGCCGGGGTCGTTGGGCTCGTTGAGGAAGAGCGGGCGGCAGATGGGCAGGCCGGTCTGAGTCCAGCGGAACATGGCGTCGTAGTAAACCTGGAGCATGCAGTAGCGCAGTTGGACGTAGGTGCGGCAGTTGGTGGGGACGGGTTCGCCGTAGGCGTAGGCTTCCTGGAACTGTTTGTTGTAGCCGTCGTAGTGGTTGCGATACCAAGGGAGGAAGGAGCCGAGCTGCATCCAGCGGGTGAAGAGCTCGTAATTGGTGATGCCGCCGACGATGGTGCCGCCGACGATGCCGGACTGGCTGGTGGTGCCGGAGCCGGTGGCGAAGCCGCCGATGTCGCAGCCGCTGATGGGGACGCCGGCGAGGCCGAGGTTGAGGACCTCGGGGATGTTGATCGTAAGGAAGTCCCAGCTGGAGGCGGAGTCGCCGGTCCAGAGGGCGGCGTAGCGCTGCATGCCGGCGTAGCCGCCGCGGGCGATGATGAAGTTGCGGCGCTGGGGCGCGAGCTGGTTGATGCCGTCCCAGGTGGCGTGCAGGAGGTTGTTGACGTAGCTGTTGTGGAGCAGGGCGTTGGGGAGGTAGTTGGTCGCGACCACAGCGCCGGTGACGGGATCGGTCTCCTCCTGCGCCATCATGAGGTCCTGCGGGAAGGTTTTGAAATACTGCTGGGAGGGCGGAAGGTTCGAGTTGATGGCGGGGCAGGTCATGTCCTGCCAGATCATGTCGAGGCCGATATTCTGGATGAGGTCGGCGTATTGCTGGCCCCAGACGGCGCGGGCTTGGGTGAGGCCAAAGTCGGGGTAGTTGCCGTTGGCGGTGAGGGGGGTCTGCCCCTGGGCGTTGGGCTGGAGGGGTGGATAGGGGTAGGGATTGTTGCCGTAGTTGACACCGTAGTTGACGCCGCCGGGGTAGAGCTCGGGGGCTTCGCCGGAACCGTAACGGGTGTTGTAGATGAGAGCGTTGGCGGTGATGAGAGCTTCGCGGGCGGCGTAGGGGGCCTTGGCACCTTCCTGGTTAAGGGGGTTGTCGGTGATGACGGGGGTGATGTTGGTGGACATCTTGAACCCGATGAGGTGGAGGTCGTCGAAGAGTTCCTTCGTGTGCGGGAACTTCAGCTCGCTGTGGGTGAAGGTGCGGTAGTTGTCCTGAAAATCGACGTCGATGTGGAGGCCGTCGCAGGGAATGAGGGCAGCGCGGTAGGCGTTGGCGGCGGCGGCGAGTTTGTAGCGGCTGAAGTAGCCGTAGGCGCCTTGGTGGAAGCCGAAGGCGTAGCGCGGCGGCATGGGCGCGCGGCCGGTGAGCGTGGTGTATTGGGCGAGAATGTCGGGCAGGCCCGAGCCGGCGAAGAAGTAGGTGTCGAGCTCGTTGTAGAGGCCGCCAAGGTAATACTTGCCGTCCATGTTGGAGTAATCGTTGGCCGAGACGTTGGCGAAAGTCTGGCCGCAGTTGTCGAGGAAGAGGCCCGTGGCGAAGGGCGAGCCGGCGTAGGCCCCCGAGGGCGTGGGATCGTTTTCGACGAGAACCGGGATGGAACAGTAGAGTGGCTCGGTGGGATTCAGCGGGCCGGGCGTGCCTTCGGAGGGGCCGTTGTAGGTGTAGTTGTCGAAGTTGAAAAACGTGAAGGTGTATTGGTTCTTCTGCAGGGCGGCTCCGGCTTTCTCACCCAGGCCGTAATAGGAGGCGCCGGCGGGTGCGGTTTTCATGATGGCAATGACTTGCTGACCGGGGATGTAGATTACGCCCTGACCGGGTGCGTCCTGATGGATGAGTTGGCTGCCGCGATAAACCTGAACATAGAAGGGCGCGAGGCCGACCTGAATGGTGATGGCTCCCGTCTGGATCTGGAGAGTCTGGGCGTTGGGCTGGTTGGTGGTGACGTTGAGCCCGGCGACCCCGAGGTCGCGGTCGACGACGGCGGTCGACGTCTCAGTCGCGTAGGTGGCGCCGGCGACGGGGGTGAAGCGCAGGCGGTACGCGGTGGGACCGAGGACTTCGATGTAGAGGGAGTAGGCGTTGTTCGCGCCGAACAGGAAGGTGAAACGGCGGCCGGTGGAATCGGGCGACCAAGAGGCGATGTTGCCGACGGTGCTCCAACCGGAGTTGTTTGGCGTGAATTGATTTGTATAAACAAAAGGAAATGACGTGCTCATGGAGAAAGAAACGAAGGGTGGTGTGCGGGAAGATGGACGCGGGGAGAACCCTGCTGGCGCCGGTGGCTTACTCGTGATGGGTTCGATGCCCCGAAGCTTGCTTCGGCTTGGATGTAGCAGTGGCCGTAAGGCCGCTGGCGCCAGCCGTCTCACGACGGCTGCTACGAAGAAATGCGGTCGGTTGAAGTTGAGGCATGGGGGAATTGATCAAATGCCCCGGGGCTTGCCCGGGGATCTTTACTTGGCCGGGCAGATCTTCTGGTTGTTTGGTATGAGGAGAGTGGAGATGTCCACCGTAGGCTCGGTGCCAGTGTAGGGAGCGGACTGAGCGCGGAGCTGCATGAGCCAGGAATAATCGGCGTCGCCCATAAGACCGCGGACGGCGTTCTGGCCGTAGATGGGCACGCGGTATTTCACCCCATCGATGGTCTGGGTGACGTAGCGTCCATAGGGATCTTTCTTGAAGGCTACGGCGGCCCCGGCGGAGAAGTGGCAGCCGGCGCAGCTCTCGGTGGCGAAGATGGTGTTGGGGTCGGCCAGCAGGCCGGCGGGCAGGCGGTAGTCGTCGGCGACGGGGCCGGCAGCCTGGTTGCCGGCTTGAAAGAAGGTTTCCATGGTGGTGTTTACGAGGAACACGGGCACGACCTTGCCGGGCACCTTGAAGAGGATGCTTTCCTGGGAGGAGGGGAGGAGGCGACCGTCACTTTGGTTGGCCACGCCGTTGGTGAAGCCGGGGAACGCTGGTGCGACGGGCCATTGGGTGCCGATGAGTTCGTAGTATTGGAATACGGAGCCGAGGCTCTTGAGGGCGGCCTGCACCTGCGCGTTCAGGGCGGCGGTGGCCTTGGGCACGGGCAACACCATGGTGGCTTGAGTGGGATTGGTCGTGAGCGATTCATCCCAGGACGTATAAACAACCGGGCCATCATCCTTGCCGGTAACGGAGTTGTATTGGGCGACGGGCGCGGCGTTCTTCGGCGCGAGCGTGTTCACCGGAATGGTGGGGTTCGCGGTATTGAAGAAGGTGGGATTGATGGACTGGCCCCGGCTGTTCTTCTCGAGGTCGTTGGCATTGGTATTGTCCACCTGCTCGAAGGTGGCCCAGATCCAAGTCGGGGCAGACTCGGTCTTCGCCGCAATGTGCATGCCGACGAGGCCGAACTCGGCGGTGTAGGGCTCGCCGGTGAGCGGAATCACGCGGGCTTTGCGAACGAGGAAACGGGCGGGATCGTCCTGCGGACTCATTTGTTTCCACGACATCTTGATCTCCATCGCCCCGTACTTGCTGGTGCCCTGGTTGGGCGGAAAGTTGACCTGATTTTTCGCCGTGAAGGCGACCTGGCCTTCGAGATTGTAGAGGGTGTTTTCAACGAGGTAGTCGAACTCAACCTTGTTCAGGGCGGCCTGGTAGCGCACCCATTTGCCTTGCTGATCGATCATGGGGCCGGTGAACGCCTGGAGGCTGCCGCTGGCGCCGCCGATCACGGGGATGACGTAGTCGCCGTCGCCGGCGTGCTTTTTGTCGTGCGGCGTGCCGATGGACATGCCGGACATCCAGAAGGATTTGTCCTGACTGGCGGCTACGGCGTCTTCCCACGAGGGCGGCGGCGCGCCGTTCTTGCGATAAACCAAACTGGCATCGACGTAGTATTCCCAAACGCGCGGGGTCTTTGAGTCGGCGAGAGTGAGCTGGTTATTGGGTTCGCCATCGGGCCGGGCGGGCCAGTTGAGGGCGAGAAAACTTTGCCAGGAGAAGATGTCGAACCAGCGCTGGGCAGGCGGGATGTTGGCGTCGGGGATGGTGTAGGGCGGAACAGCTTTGTCCGGCGTGTCGCTCAGGGCGCGCAAGGCGGCGATATCGACGTCGTAAGGCAGGGCGGAGCTGAACGGGAGCGGGTAATCGAGGCTGGCGTATGTACCGGCCTGGGCGGAGGAGGTCCCGTGATAAGCTTCGGGCGAAGCGGCGACGAGCGCCGTACCCATCAGGGTAAATGCGAACAGCGGCGCGAGCAGGCGAAGTGGATTTTTCATGATGACAGGTCGTGGTCGGTTGGTGGAATTTGGACACTCAGATGAGCCGCGCATCCGCTGTGGACGGGGTCGTGGCTGGTGAGGCGCTGTGGTCCTAAGCCCTCACGGTCACTAAGAACGACGCCCGCTGCCGGGGAAGATCGCTGAATACTTAGAATTAAGTAACGGGTTGTAAGGGACGGGCCGCGGTATACGGTGAATACATCAGCCGGGAAGAACCGGCATGTTTTTTGCATTCACACCTCCGATCGACATCGGCATGGAAGGGCCCGAAGCCATGCGTTTGATTTAACCAAAACGTTGCCTGCCTAGGCTTTAATTATCTTCTCATCCTTTATTCGCATGTGCCAGTTTCGGATCACGCCCATGAAAATCGTCATTGTTGAAGACCAGTTGTTCATGCGAGAGGCAATTCGATATGCCTGCCTTGAACAGTTGGGCTGCGAGGTGGTCGGTGAGGCGGAGCACGGCGTGGCTGCCATTCAACTGGTCTGCCAGGTCAAGCCCGACCTCGTCATTCTCGATATTGGTTTGCCCGACTTCGATGGCTTTGTGGTGGCGACGACGGTTCTAAAGCAGCTGCCGATGATTCGCTTTTTGGTTATGTCGGCTTCGTTGGATGACTTCACCATTTATCGGGCCGGGAAAATCGGCGTTCACGGTTTTTTGGACAAGGGCTCCAATACCATCGACCAGTTGAGTGTCGCATTGGAAGCGATCGCCGCCGGGCAGACGCATTACTCGCCGTCGTTTCACGCCGCGCGTCGCGCCTTGCGGGTAAACACGCAATCATTCGAGAAAATCCTTTCCTCCTCCGAGCAGGAGATTCTTGCGCTCATTGGCGAGGGCTTGAGCGACAAGGAGATTGGGCTGCGGCTCGGGATTTCTCCCACCACTTCACAGACCCATCGCAGCAAAATTCTTCAGAAGCTGAATATCAAAGGGACCCCGAAACTGATCGTGTACGCCATTCGCAACGGCTTCGCGCAAGTTCCGGGCCACGCGTCCGCTTACTCGCGGATTTAGCCCGCCACGATCGCCCGCAAGGTCGTGCAGTTCCGCGGAGAGGGTCTTCGAAGTTACCGTGACGTCATTGATGTGCATTGCGCCGGCCCAGACTGCGACCCTAGCAGCCTGTCGGACTTAGGTGACTGAAGGCGTTTATGGATGAATATTTGACCTCGCGTGATTTTTTTATCGCGAATAATCGATGCCAGAGGGCCTTCATTTTCTAAGTCCGACAGGCTGCTAGC
>OBEQ011883881.1_pt1 | contig 17981 bp, 18 predicted proteins | sample 1670901 | NCBI WGS metagenome assembly OBEQ01 (sample SAMEA104232315, study PRJEB22302) | groundwater metagenome | biome: forest; feature: aquifer; material: groundwater | place: USA | collected 2011-08-07 | depth 5.4 m
AGTAAAAGAAAAATCAAAAATAATCACTTCACATCAAAAGAAAAAAATGAATATATTCAAAAATCGTTGGAGTCCCTTCTTACTGGCAACTTCGTTTTTCCTAGTAAGCGCTGCAGGAAATCTGTTATACGCACAACAAAATCAACAACCTCCCTTTCCCGCACCTGCAGGTGCGTACTGGGTAAGATCTCCAGGAAACGAAGGAGCGCTTGGGTCCTGGTTTTTGGCGTATGGAAATAGCCCCGTATCTCGTTCGTCGAACAATCCTAACACACCGCCTTATAATGGGCCTACCCACGGCGGGCCTTATAAAGGACCAATCTACTTCCCACCACCGGTCGTGACGCCGCCCAATCCAATTATGCCGATTGATCCCGTGACTGGTTCAGCAACCGTAGATGTCGAGGTCCTACAACTTGGTGACGGTCCTAATGCAAAAGTCCCCAATGGCGCGCCAGTCCCAGGAGTTGAAGTAAAGGTAGATTTAATCAATCTTCGTGAAGATAAAGTCGCACAGCCTCTTCATGGTTATACCGATTCGACAGGTCATTACAAAGTTACCTTCAACGGTATCATGGCATCCGGTGCTTACTATGTAACTGTTTTAGTTCCAGGTGCAAATGTTGGCGACCAATCTGCAACAGGTGGATCTATCTCTCTCCTCCCATCAAATACAATAGGGAATAACCATTCACACTACACCGTAGCAGGTTATTTCTGGAAATAATCACATTTAATAAAACCAAAGCAAAAGCCCCGCCCCCACGGCGGGGCTTTTTTTATCTAGTCGATCCTTGAAAAACCCTAATTTTGGATTTCTTTAGAGGAGAAAATATCTTTTCTGTTTAAACCACTTTCGCCTGAAAGCGAAAGAATTGAATTTGGGCTGAAAGCCCACTAAAGAATAGCAAAGTAAATAAAAACGTCATTCCGATCCCGCAGCCGCGGGAGAGGTGCATGTGGTCGAAGACTCATCTCAAGTTTTAAATAAAAAATTAGCAAGAAATCCCTTGCACGCTCGAGATGACAACTTTCACATTCCAATGAACCTTTTGAGGAATTATTTTCTTGTAACCGTTTTTGTTCCGCATTCATGAAGATCATCGCGGCCCATTCAAAGCCGAACCCATATTCCCTGAGCTCGTAAAAACTGTTTCGCATCTTTCACGGTATACTCGCCAAAATGGAAAATGGATGCTGCAAGAATAGCATCGGCTTTCCCTTGAATGAGAACCTTACTCAAATGTTCCAGTTTTCCAGCGCCTCCACTGGCGATAACGGGAATTTTGACAGCTTCACTTACAGTGCGAGTTAACTCCACATCGTATCCCGCCTTGGTGCCATCGAAATCCATACTTGTAAGGAGAATTTCGCCTGCCCCAAGAGATTCTACCTTTCGGGCCCATTCGATAACATCAAGTCCCGTCGGCTGGCGTCCTCCATGCGTATAAACCTCCCATGATTTCGGATTTCGGGTCGCCTTCGCATCGATTGCGACGACAATACATTGGTTCCCAAATCTTTCCGAGGCTTCACGGATGAGTTTGGAACGAATCACTGCAGCGGTATTGATCGATACCTTATCTGCTCCTGCCCGGAGCATGGTGCGTATATCATCCACAGTGCGGATACCGCCTCCTACAGTCAGAGGCATAAAACAGCAGTCGGCGGTTCGTTCCACCACATCCACCATTGTTGCACGGTTATCGGAAGAGGCGGTAATATCAAGAAACACCAACTCGTCAGCGCCTTGCTGATCGTAAACAGAGGCACATTCGACGGGATCACCAGCATCACGCAGATCCAAAAACTTGATCCCCTTCACCACACGTCCACGATCCACATCAAGGCAAGGGATAATTCGTTTTGTAAGCATAAATTTTCAATCTTTTCGAACAAGATAAGGTTCTAGAACTTGAAGAATCGAAACGATTCCAGGATCTTGACCAAATTTCTCTACAGGAATAGTCAGACGCTCTGTCCAATTTTCTTCGTTCATAGGGCCCGGTACATTAAATCGCTGTGTGAGAGCAAAGAAATCTGTAATCATGAAGACCACAAGCCAAGAAGAACAAGCCAAGAGCTTCTGAGCAATCGCGGTATGAAGTTTGATAGTAAATTCTTGGGGAGGTTGGGCTATATCCCAACCAATCCAGTGGAGGAGATGACGGATTTCTACAGCACCTTCCGGCGATTTTTGCCACCGCTTCCAGAGCACAGCAATAGGTTCATGATCATGAGTTCCAAGAGTTGCCACTGAGAGCGGTTCATATCGAGCTGAATCCTTGTAAGAACCATCGGGATTCCGCTCGAAGAGCGGAATTTTGAAAGTCGGGATTCCTAGCCGCGTCAACGACGGCCGCACATAATCGGGAACCATCCCCAAATCCTCTGCAATAACACCCGCAGCTTCTGCAGCATCCAGGATCATATGTAAGAGTTCTTCGCCCTGTTGCTGATTTACTAATTTTTGATGAGGATCGTTGTCATCTCCCGGCCAAAAGCATGGAAGATCACCGACCTTGGCTCGAGCCTCTTCTGGAGTAAGATTCGTATAGAGATGATTATCGCTCGGCTTCCATGGAAAGGCATACACGCGATAAAAACCAAGAACGTGGTCGATTCGGAAAAAATGGAAGAGTTCACTCACTCCACGTAACCGACTTCGCCACCATGCGTAACGATCCTCCTTCATCCGATCCCAACGATAAAGCGGGATACCCCAGTTTTGTCCCCATCGTTCAGTAAAGGAATCCGATTTAAAAAAGGTTTCGGGAGGCGCACCACAAGACCAACGCAAATCAAAGATCGATTGGTTGGCCCAAACGTCGGCGCTACAACGACTCACACCAAAAGGAACATCCCCGACCAAACATACACCGCGTCGATCACCGTATTGCTTCAGACTACTCCATTGCCGATAAGCAAGCCATTGAACGTAGCAAAAAAAGAGCATCCTTTCTTCCAATGCGCGTCGCTCAGAAACAGGACACGAAATCATCCAGTTTCGAGCTTGAGTAGGAGTATGATGTTCTGGCGGCCAATCTTCCCAAACCGGCAGATCCTGATGGATCCACATCAAGGTACGGAACAAAGCATAATCTGTAATCCACTCTTTATGGGCCGTCATAAAAGCGCGAAATTCCTGAGCAAGCTTACTATTCTTGGCATGGTGCTTTTTGAGAAATTGGGCAAAAGCTTCACGCAAAAGCTCCCACTTCAAAGCTTTAACTTTGCGATACTGCACTGCGCCTCGGCGTAATTCCTCAAGTAAACTCGGTGGAGTAAGCCTCTTGAAAGCTTTCTCAGAGATCTCCGGAATTAAACCTGGCGCGATAGCAATGGTGGTAGGATCCAAAGCCATGGAACTCACGGCACTATAAGGACTATGGTCATCTCCTATTTCATTAATGGGCAGCACTTGGAACAATGAGAACTGGTGACATGCACACCAGTCGATCATTTGGCGTACACATTCGGTGTCTCCAACTCCAAGGTCATTTGAAGAACGAAGTGCAAAAACTGGAACCAAAATACCTGTCAGCTTCCGGTGGGGATCGATTTGCACGTTCACCTTCGGAGCAGGTTCGGAGCCCGAGGGCAAGTCGCGAGTTATACCTACTCAGAACCTCCATCACAACACTCCGAGTACCTCATCGAGATAAGACGTGAAAGCTTTGGGATGCTCAGATCACCTATGTGTCAAGACAGTAGCGGCAGAGCGTAATCTCGCATGAGACCAATCGATCTGTGGGGTTTCAACATGAGCGAGTTGCAAAAGTTTTTTCACCTCAATCTCATTCATTCCAATCGCTTCAATTCCAACAACCTCTCCTTGAGAGTCCAAGTCGACATTTAAAATCATACTTTTGCTAGGACGTTCAATCGTACGGGCTACCTTGCACCTTTTGAAATAAATATAAACTGCTCCAACTTCGGAATCGATGGAGATCACAGGGGCTTCCCTAGAACGAACGTGAAAGGTTTGTATCTCAGTTTTCATAGGCTGTGATCAGCCAATATTCCTCCCGATAAATTTCAGCAATCACGGTTAGTGTTTTCGATTCAACGGTCTTATGAAACTTTTTAAGCCTGCCTTCGTGTTTCCCTTTTCCTGGGGCTAACTCCGATTCTCCATATTGAATTACCATTTTAACATCTTCCAAGGAAATTCCACGGAGCTCCAGTCTCTCTGCAATGTGGTGCGAAATATGGGATCTCACCAAACTAAAGATATCATCCTACTTAATCCAAACAAGGAAAATAGGGGCAGTGGTACATTTTAAATGAAGGCTATTAAAGTAAGGGATTTTGCGATTGACGCAAGCGCATTGGACGGATTCTGGCCTACTTATGACCAAATTGTACCACTACCAAAATAGGGAAAGGAGATGCTCACACCCACTTTGAAGATTTGCATGGTTCAGCTTTTCGTCCATTAAGCTGCATCGAGCGCAATGAGTCCGATCTTCTTTTTAGACAAATTTATCTTGTTTCGCAGCGAAGGTGAAGTATAGTTGCGAGAATCTTAATCTTTGCCTCCGTCGACCTAAAATAACTTATGCCAGTACCTATTTCTCAAGCCTATACGGTTGCATCGTATGTGATTAGTCAGAAACTGAGGAGGAATAAGCGTTATCCATTGGTGCTCATGCTGGAACCGCTCTTCCGCTGTAATTTGGAATGCGCAGGTTGTGGTAAGATCCAATACCCGGAACATATTCTGAAGAGGCGTTTAACTCCTGAACAATGCTTCAAAGCCGTAGATGAATGTGGAGCTCCCATTGTTAGCATTCCCGGTGGCGAACCCCTCATCCACCCCGAGATCAAAGAGATTGTGGAAGGTATTGTCGCCCGCAAAAAATATGTCTATCTCTGCACCAATGCTATTCTTCTCAAACGTAAACTCGATCTCTTCACCCCTTCCAAATATCTTACCTTTAGCGTTCATATGGATGGTTTAAAAGAGGATCACGACCACGCCGTGTGCCGGGAAGGAATTTACGAAGTCGCTACCGAATCCATTCGCGAAGCTCTTAAACGTGGGTTTCGTGTAACCACGAACACTACTCTTTTCGAAGGAGCCAACTCCGAATGTGTACGCGCTTTCTTTGATGAAATGACACGATTAGGTGTCGAAGGAATGATGATGTCGCCAGGTTATAGCTATTCCAAAGCGCCTGACCAAGAACATTTCCTCCCACGGAATCGCACAAAAGAATTATTCGCCAAAATCCTGAGTAACCCAAAGAAAGAATGGAAATTCAATCAATCACCTCTCTTTCTCGAATTCCTCATGGGACGGCAAGACTACGAGTGCACGCCCTGGGGTAACCCAACCTACAATATTTTTGGATGGCAAAAGCCTTGTTATCTCCTAAACGAAGGATACGCTCCGACTTTTAAAGACATGATCGAGGAAACCGAGTGGAATGGATACGGACATCGATCCGGAAATCCAAAATGTGCCAACTGCATGGTGCATTGTGGTTATGAAGCTACCGCCGTCAATGATACCTTTGGGACTTGGATGGGGTTTGCACGAACGGTAAAATTGACACTCTTTGGACTTGGAGCAAGTCGTCCCAATAACAACGGATATTCTACCCATCACGTGACGGGAAAAAATCATCCCCATTTAACAAATCCTCAAGCCCAAGGTTGTGGAAGCGGTACTTGCGGTCACCATTCAAAAGAAGAAACATTGGAACCGGTTGTAGAAGGTTGAATTCATGAGCGATCTGAACGCTGATATCGAAAAAGCCTTCGACTATCGCGGTGATGTAACTCTTACCCTCAAAGATGGTCGTCAAATCGTTGGGTTTGTGTCAAATCGTGAACCCAAAGGCGCTTCACGTTGTCGTGAACCTTTTGTGGAAATGATGCTCGGTGGCAACTCTGAAAAACAACTGATCAAATACACTGAAATTGTTGGCATCGCTTTCACTGGCAAAGACACTGCCGCAGGTAAATCTTGGGAAGAATGGACGGCTAAGGAAGAGGCCAAAAAAAAGGCTTTAGCAAAAAATTGAAGTTGTGAGAATTATAAGCGGTGTATTTGTTGTCCGAAATGGGAACCTTCCCAAGGTGTCTGATAGATCAAGTTCGGGGGGCGTCATTTTACACGGTTGAGTCCGCAGAAGTCCGCGGCTAAGAATTCTGCGTGAAAATGCTGATTTTTCGATGGTTATTTCGAAGCTTCACTGCGGTTTTGTGCCTTACAATTCTTTCTGTCACCACATTAGGCACCCTTGTTGTTTGGAAACCCAAAGGAGTTCTCCTCTTCACAATAAATCATCTTGTGCCTCAAGCTCATTTCAACGCGAGATCTGTGCAATGGAAAAACAGCCATTGCCTCCAAATGGAAAATGTTCAGATAGGCAATATCCTTAAGATTTCCCGGCTTACTCTGTGTTGGAAATGGCAAAAACTTTGGGAACACCATCTCAAAGAGTTAAAATTAGAACATGCCGAAGTATTCTTGGATCTTAAAAAACTGGGGAACACAGGGAGCCCACCCTCTCCAAGCACCCCAGCGCAACGCTCACGTTCGCAACCATGGTACTTAGATAAACTTGTCTTGGAACGCGGTGGATTAGTGATGGTTGGCATTGGACCCACCGTCCCTCCTCTCTCACTCAACGTGGAGGGCACATTCGACGACATTCCTCTTGGTGGAAATTTATCTGAGATCGACCTTCAAAAAAAACGAACGATTGAATTCCATAATCTTTATGCCCATTCCTCTCTGGATCCCACAGTGAGCGTCTTCAGGATTGAAGATATTATTCTTGAATTCCGTCTTGCTGGGTTACGAAAGCATCAATTGGATTCATTGGTCTTTCAAAAACCGATTCTGGATATCGACCGCAGTTTTTTTTGGTTTGTCGACAAACTCCGAAAGGCAAGTACAGCCCAAGCAATCTCTTCAAATCCAAATTGGACAGTACACTCTTTCCACATCCGAAATGGGAAATTGGATATCACCCGGTTGCATGAATTTTCCCTTCAGTATCCCTTTGAATTCGAAGTTTCACGTCAGGATTTGAACCTCCGAGATCTAAGCTTGGCTCAATTTCAAATCGAATTGAATATTCCAAAGCAAGACCTCTCCTGGGAAGCCATGCACATTTTTTTAAAAAATCTTCATGGGAAAATTGCTTTTAATTTAGAGGCGCCCTCGCCAGACCCAATTCCTCACGGAACTGATCGTAGACCCGCAAACGATTTGGTGAATACCCTTTATGCAGACACCATTCGCTGGAAAGAACTCCAAATAACTTCATCGTGGCTGGAGATCACCTTTGATCCCGATCATATTACGGGAATGTACGGTGGAGCTTTCGCCCAGGGTTACATCAATGGAGGAATGGAATGTGAATGGTCCGGTGAAGACCCTTGGCGTCTTTGGGGCACAGCAAGTGATGTTAATACTGGCGAGATTTCTCATGCTTTAAATAGCGAGGCTTTGACCATGAATGGTCGCGCTGAACTCGGTTTCGATGTTCAAGGGAAACAAGCAGAATGTCTAGGCAACCTCGAACTAAAATCCCTTTCGAGTGGCATTGTCCAAATCCGTTCTCTGCAATATCTCCTTAATCATATTCAGGAAAACACCAATGGAATTAAACGAGGGTTGATGGAGGCCTTCGTCAAAAGTTTAAAAGAATATCTTTATCGCAATTATGCTTTGGAAGTGCATTATGCTAAACCGGATGGCTCGCTACATTTCTATTCCGAGGGTGACCAAGGCAATCGAAAACTTAACCTCCATTGGCATGGACAAAAATAGAAGGCCGAAGGATAAAGGATGAAAACCATGATCTTATGATGAAGCTTTTTCGCTGTGTTCGATTAAGAAGTGTGAAGTTTCAGAGAAATCTTTCGTCTACCTTTGCGTTCTGGCTCATTCTGGTGGGTTGTGCTCCCACCGTGGAAATTACTACCCCAAAACCCCTTAAGGTTGACATCACGATGAATGTGGATGTGTACCAACGCGAGACCAAAAATCCCACCCAACGAAAACGAAGCAACGAAGAAAATCAGGTATTGCGCAGAAGAGATACGCGAAGTGGAGAAATCTGGGCGATGAAGTATGACGCGGTTATTGACGAAGGTGCCCATGGATATCTTGAAACAAAAATGCTCTCAGGATGGAATCCCGCCTATGTTCAACGACTTGTTTCTGAGGAAAACAACGACCGACGCATTTTGTACGAAAGAGAAGCGATCGAAAGCACTCGCCCCCTCTCCACAGTTGAAACCGAAGCAGGACAACGCCTTCGGGAACAAGCTTATGGCGGGAGTGAGAGCGATACGAACCGTGTAACCTCATCCTCAGTCCCAACAAAACCATAAACGCTGTCTGAATCTCATACAGAGGCACAGAGAAGCTGTAAATTCTATCCGCCGACAGCAAAAAGAGGACCACAGTTCTGCCGTGGGACTCCATGGGTGCCTTCGTAACTCTGTGGCTCTGTGAACTCTGTGTGAATATGTTCTGAATTATTCTGAATTGATTCTTGACACAAACGGGTACAAGTTAGGAGCAGATGTTTTGGCAAGCCCTCAATATTTTATACGTCATCACGGTCGCCTTGTTCCTTTTCAATCTCACGATCTTCGTTCATGAGCTTGCACATTATTTGGTCGGACGCTGGCGAGGCGCTCGCATTGAACGATTCGCCATCTGGTTTGGACCCGCTCTCTGGAGCAAAACCATTCGTAACGTGGAGTTCCGCCTAGGTTGCATCCCTTTGGGAGGATATGTGGCCTTCCCACAATTGGTCATGGAATCGATCGAAGGTAAAAGTGAGATGCCTGCAGAAAAACTGGAACCACTCAAACCCAAAGATAAAATTCCCATCCTTTTTGCCGGAAGCTTTGCGAACCTTTTGCTCGCCTTTTTTGTCGCTTGTATCGTTTGGATGGTTGGTGTTCCTAAAGATAAAAGTGATTTCGATCTCAAAATAGGTTACGTCCTCCCCAATACACCGGAACAAGCTGCAGGGATTCAACCAGGCGATCGGATCGTTTCCATCAACAACAAAATCGTAAAAAACTGGGAGGAAATCGTCCAACGCGTCGCTTTAAGCCTCTCGGAAAAAGTAAAAATCGGTTTAGAACGCAACGGGAAACTCGAAGTTGTCGAGCTTATCCCAAACCGAGATAATTTATTTAAAATCCGCATGTTGGATCTTGAGCGTGCCAATATCCCTGTGGCTGGGATGATCCAACCCAACTCACCTGCAGAAAAAGCTAACATTCAATCCGGCGACGAATTCCTTGCGGTGGATGGAGAAAAAGTTTTAGGCACTTTCCATCTAATCGAGCTCATCAAACAACATCCTAACAAACTCACTCACCTTACTCTGTTACGCAATGGTAAAGAGATCGAAATCGAAGTTACTCCAAAAATTGAAAAAAAATCTGGGATATCTCGCATGGGTGTCGCCCTACGCCCCAAGAGCGATGACCAAAAAATGATCGTTTATCCTACACCATGGCAACAAATGGCGGGGAGTCTTCTTGCCATGGCTGATACATTAAACGCTTTAATTCATACTAAAACCACCGGAGTTGGAGTCGGAGACCTAGCAGGACCGGTTGGCATCGGTTGGAGTCTCTATGAAAAGATCAAACTCGATTATCGTCTCGCTCTGGAATTTCTTGTCCTTCTCAATATTAACCTCGCCATCATCAATCTCTTTCCCATCCCTGTCCTCGACGGCGGACACATCATCTTTGCACTAATCGAATCCATCCGCCGAAAACCATTGAATCAAAAAATCTTAGAAGCCACTCAGACCGTGTTCATTGCACTCCTCATCACTTTCATGCTGTACATAACTTTCTATGACATCAGCAGGCTGGCCCGCTGGAAACTCATGGCAGGCAAAGAAAAAAATGTCGCTGACAGGGCCCTCCCGTCATTCGAAGAAAAAATCTCTCCTTAAAAGTCACTCCCGAGATCAACGTTTAATTCGAGCACTCCCGCCACCCATCACGTGCTTCACCTCTTCGAAACTCACTTGCGAAATATCTCCTCGGGTGGACTGAACCAAAGCGCCATGTGCGGCTCCCAACTCAACAGCTTCTTGAGGGGACATATCACCCCTTAGAAATCCATAAATCATCCCTGCTGAAAAACCATCGCCACCCCCCACACGATCTTCAACCTCAAGATTTTTATAAATACGCGATTGATGAAATTTCCCGTCGTACCAAAGAATCGCACTCCAATTATTAAGAAGGCCAGAAGTCACCTCGCGCAAGGTCGTTGCCACACCCTTAAGATGAGGGTAAGTCTCTACCACCTTCTCCACCATCTTCTTATATTGAGCCGGATCCAGTGAGGAATAATCCTCTCCCGTTTCCTCAATTTGAAAACCAAGCGCTTTTTCAAAATCCTCCTCATTGCCGATTAGAAAATCGATATATTTAACCAATTTTTTTGTGACTTTTTGGGCCTGTGCTGAGCTCCAGAGTTTACTCCGGAAATTTAGATCATAACTCACCACGGCACCGGCTTCATGCGCTGCATGAAGTGCAGCTTTTACCGTTTCCGCACAAGAATCGGAAAGCGCTGTGAAAATGCCACCTGTATGCAACCATCGCACTCCAGCAAGTAACGATTTCCAATTCACCTCACCAGGTTTCATGCGGGAAGCCGCAGAATGACCACGATCGTAGAGAGTCACACTCCCACGTACACCAACCCCTACTTCCGTAAAATTCAAACCGATCCGGTCTGCTTTCCCGACTCCATCGTATTTGACTATGACAACGTTGGAAACATCGACTTTCCCCGCACGCGCATGTTGGAGGATGAGATGTCCCAGGGGATTATCCACGAGGCGTGAAACCCAGCCCGTGCGAAGACCTAATCTTGCTGCAGCATAAGCCACATTGTATTCACCACCGCCCACATGGGCCTCAAAAAGATTCGAAAATTCAATCCGACCATGGCCCGGAGGTGAAAACCGAATCATACACTCACCAAGAGAAACGAGATCGAGTTTGGAAGATTTGACGTTTTTGATTTTCATAAAACGAGCTCAGACTAAAGGTGAACGGTACAACGAATCGTACCAATTCTTAAAAAACGCTCAATTAAAAAACAATTCCCTTCCTTCACGACGAAAAATAAGAGGAGGATTGGAGAAGGTACTTATTTCTAACCCCAACTCAACACGAATTTTCTCAAACTGATTTAACTCCTCAAGGGAAGGCGGAAACACCTTTATGGGAACATCTTTGGACCACATAATCCCTTTCGAAATCATTTCAGAGTTCGATCCTAGGACAACGGAACCGGGATCGAAAGGAACAAATCTCGTTGTTTCCTGACTTAAAAGTTTTCTTCCTTGAGGAAGCAAAACCCTTCCCTCTGGCACAAAAAAATATTGAAAATCATCGAGCATCAGTCCTTCCGCTGCCATGGTATCGATGAGTCGATTTCTTTCATCAAAAAAGCGCTTATCGATATAGGGAAGAGGAATTCTCTCTTTACTATTAAAGTAGGACCGGCCGTCTGGGATCCCTCCAAGACGTTCCACTTCAACTGCTAAAATTCCATCGCCACCAATCATTCCATGAACAATCGCACCACCAAACTTCTCTTCAAGAACTTTCAAGACCACAACATCTTCAGCTAAACTTTCTAGAGAACGCCCTGAGGTTGAAAAGGAATGGAGAATAACACGATTGCTGATCAAAGGATGCCTATAAACAATTCTTTCACGACCCAGTCCCACAATCTCTAACTTTCCTGAGTCAAGAAGACCCTTTAAATCAATGCTCAAATTCACTGGATTTAGGAGATCGCGCGATTGCCGTGAATTTTGGAGAAGGCTCAGTCGGACACGCTCAGTCTGAAGGTTACGCATGGGGCCACCTCCTTTCCCAAATGACATGGAAAATGGAAAAGCTGCGGCTGCCAACTGCAATTCTGGTGGAAGATTAAGATTTTGGACAAGGGCAAGTTTGGCATCCGGCGCAATTTGAGACAAAACCTCGCTTGCCATACCTTTGGTAAACGATCCAAGACCAGAGGATACAGTCTTCGCGAGGGTTGTCATACTTGTTGCAAGCATCATCTCATCACCACTTGCCTCCAATCTTCCACGACTTGCTTGGTCCCGGATCAATTTCACTGGATTTTTAGCTCCATAACGCTCCCATAAGCCAAGCATTACAGCATTAAAGCATAATTGAATGTCCTTGTTATTATTCGGAGAATAAATGAGCGAATGATAGGAAGGCCTTCCTGGTTCTGGCGAATGGAGCTCTAACTGATAGTTTGCTTCATCGTGATTCCCTGTGATAACTGTACGTGCCGCTAAATCTTGTAAAAGTTGCTGCCCAAGAAATTCTTTTGTCGGAAGAAAATAGACTTGGGAACCCCTAGACTCACGATTCCAACCAAGATAAGCCGTAAACTGTTTCCCATCAGGATTGAGCCACGGAGCTAACTGCCTCCTCTCTTCCGGAGGCATTTTGGGGAATTGTTGATAAAGTGCATACCTCATCTCTTGAAGCCTTCTTTCCAACATTCTCTGAAGATTCTCCTGACTTACTCCGTCTCTTATCGCCAATTGATGAAGATCTTCTACCCTTTGCCCAACCATTTCCTCAAAGTTGAAATACGCCTCCCACATCTTCTGAGCAGCAAGCCTTTCGATCGGATTAGCCACTGCTTGACTGACAATTCTTGATTGAAGATCAAGATCCGATACAAACCCCTTCGCTCGAACTTGCTCACCGATCTCTTTCTGAATCTTATCTAAGGGACCTGGAAGTTGCTGAGCTAAAATCCGTAACGTTGCAATAATGAATGTAAGACTCCATATCACTTTCATCAGAAGAACCGAAAACTTTTTCCTATGAGGACACCCAGAGATCATCTTACCTCTTCTCTAAAAACTGCTCTAAAACGTTGAAATCCCACGGTACCGATTTCAAAATAAAGCTCAACAAAAAACAATCTTTTCCTTGCAATGGGTGCAGAATAAATATCCTCTTGTTGTGTGGTTCATTGATTGACTTCAAAAAATACCTTTGACTCATTCGCAAAAACCGACTTGAAAGAGACCCCCATTACGCTTAAATTGTGGGCGTGAAAAAATTAGTGGCTTATCATTCCGACCAGGGGATTCTGGGTGGTACACCAGTTTTCGTTGGCACTCGCGTGCCGGTGCAAAGTCTCTTCGACCATTTGGAAGCCGGCGACTCGATTGACGATTTTCTCGAAGGTTTCCCCAGTGTGCAGCGCGAGCAGGTGATCGCTGTCCTCGAGGAATTTCGCCAGATCCTTCTGCAGCCAGCCTGACTTGAAAATTCTACTAGACGAAAATCTCGACTGGCGGCTCCGGTATGATCTGCCTAATCACATTGTCGAATCGGTGCCGCTCATTGGTTAGGCGGGCATCAAGAATAGTGAGTTACTAACTCGTGCCGAAAGGAAGTTTGATGCATTGCTTACAATGGATAGTAATATGGTGCATCAGCAAAACCTTACTCACTTCAAAATTGCTGTCATTGCTCTGTGTGCACCTAGTAACCGTTTGACTGATACCCGTCCGCTCATGTCTAAAGTGTTGGTCGCGCTGCCGGCTGTACAACCGGGCACGCTGACTGTAATTTCGTCGGATAAGTCCCATGGATTTTAGAGTTCGAGCAAGCGTTTTTAAAAAGATTTGCGATCGATTTTATCTCGATAGATAGGCTTCCATTACTCCCCATGGGTCATCGAACTTGTCACCCTTTTGCGATGGTAGTAGAAAACCGCACCAGCAAATTCAATCCTGGGCGTTTGTAGCGTGACCACCAAATGAGATGCTCTACTCCGCCAGTGTCAATCTCCCTAAGATCCAGGGGACTGACACCTGACAGGGGACTGACACCTGACACCTTTTCCCTTTTCCTTTTCAGCAGTACAAACTTTATTCAAAAGCCATTGCCAATCAGAAAAAGCTCAATCGAATCTTTTCGAAAATGCGACGGATCTCCACTCGCTTTATCCATCAATCCACTCAGGGAGTCACAAAGAGAAAGCAAATCAAATTAACCAAAAAAGACCTCTGCACAACTCTTGTTTTGCATGAAATAAGATAAAAGTGAGGCGCCAAAAATATTTAAAACCTAAAATTCACAGTCGTGCAGAAGTCTTATTCTGGATTGACACCTTTCCCACTTTCCCGTCGAGGCACCCCTTCATGAACCGCCGGATGCGGACCGCATGTCCGGTGATGTGGACTTTCTATTACCCACATCTTTCGCATCGAATAACTGTAGGCGGCCTCGTTGAGGCCGCTTCTTTCTGGATGAACGGGGGTCAACGACCCCGTCTACAGCATGGAGGAAAAGATGTGGGTAATAGAAAGGTGGTGTGGGGGGGGCCGGGGGATTCAAAGCCCCCGGTTACCTGATTCGGTGTTATTCTTTCTTCGGCGAAACATCAACGATGATCTCGTTACTGACAAGGCAGCAAGGATAACTTTGCTTGATCTTATCCATCACTCCGTCCTCGTGTTTGCCTAGCGGAACACCCGACACACTTAAACTTGGAATGTTGTGATAGTAGAAGCGCACACGAAACTTACCAGGTCTCACGAACGACGGAGAATCCACCGACCCACCAAGCTGTCTGCTCTCTCCAGGCTTCAACGTAAATATCTCGTTTAGCTTGAGCGGGTTGATCATTTTGCATCTGCCACCGTGAAACAAAGGCGGTTCTTTTGGATGCTTCGCATCCGGCTTGTCGGCCGACAGAACAGACCAGCCAATCACAGGCGTTCTCCACCCTGACTCACTTCCATCTCCAGGTTCAACAAGGGTCATAGGTTTATTTCCGTTATTACTCACTATGATTTGGAACTTTGGATAATCACCGACGTGGATCGGCTCAGCAGGAATTTGAATCTTCAGAGACAGTTCTTGGGCTGACACGGAAGCTCCGATGGTAAGCAAACTCAACAATGCAGCGATTCTAGTGATCATAGATTTTTACACCGAACGTGGCAGAGCTGAGCTGCGAGGCGCGAGAGCGCAGGTTCCAACCTGCAAACCCCGCCGCCTCGTCAGCTCCAGCGATAGTTAGTCGGCGCCACAGTGCCGACGAACAATCGATGGAGTCAGCTGCCACGTTAAGCGGCGCTGTGAGCAGATTCCCATTGCGGTTAGAGAGCACATTAGCCTGGGCAAATTTATTGGCTCGAAAATTCACTAATAATGTTTACCCGATAATAAGTCCGACCTCGTCCGCCCGCCGGATCAGCCGGCACTTCGAAATCCAACCCGTTGATGGCGCCTGTACCAGAAGAATTGACAATCTGCATACTTGCGTACGTTGTTTGAACTATTTCATCAGACACGACCACGCTTCCAACACGAGTGGCTCGGTGAACTAACATTTGAAAATTGCCCGAGGTCCAAATCGTCCCATGACTTCCGAACGGAGAAACAGTCATCGGAAGATATTCGACACTTCCTTGAACATGGGAGCGTGACTTTTTGCTGGTAGCAGTTACAGGATATTCATCAGTAACCGAGAAATAGAATTTACATCGCGCAGTTGTCCCATCCGAATTGTTGTTAATGAATCCTCCGATATTTGCCCGGATTATTGTTCCTTGAATTGAAGGAGCCGGTGGCATTGAGTCCGAATTTTGCCAAGTGCTGCTTTCTCCTGTGCCGAGGAATTTAACATCGGATCCAGCATAAGCATGAGAAAATCCCAAGGCGATCCAACCCACGAAAATGAAAACCAAAGAACCTCTATTGAAAGAATACCGACTCTGACTCATTTTCAACTTTAATTTTGCATCCACTATCTGACGTTCGGGATTTGATTCGATTAAAGCATTATTCGATTTGTACCGAACAAGCTTACGTTGATTGGGTCCGTCGTTGTTATCCTGTTTCATAAAAAGCAACATCCTAAACATGTGGAGCGACAGAAATCAAGGCTTTTTTGGAAACTGCTTGATCAAGTTCGTGATGTGATTCGCTTCAAGCATGACTTTAGTTTGGCTTTACTCAAACTGAAGTTGGAGTTGGGGTCAGTCCGAGTTTCGTTGCTAAACATTTCTCTCGGTAAACCATCCTCAGCACTCATGATAACAAAATTTAGCAAATCGTAAGAATTTAGCAATTATACTCGTGACCCCATTCCATTCTCTTGACCCCATTCTTCGGCCTGCTTTTATAGATAAATATCATGAGTCTTTTTTCTGATCTTCGATTTTAGATTCTAACTTCTTAATGCGATTATAGAGGCTTAATAAAAACGTACCAATGTTCAGGCCCCAAATGCCAACCCATACAAAAACACTAGCTGTCACCGATCCTGTATGATTGATAAAGAAAAGACCAGTGGTGAGGAAACCAATCGGTAAAAAGATGGCGATACAAATACCGGTGATATCATTGAAGCGACTTATAAACGATTGAAATTTTGCTTCCACGATGGAAAGTCTGACACATCTTTCTCCTACTTGCAAATTCAAATTGCTCGATCAAGTTCATCAAGTCATTTGATTCAAGCATGACTTTAGTTTGGCTTTACCCAAACTGAGGTGTAGAGAAATCGAGGTGAGGATAAGTTTATGAAATGGGTTGGTGCCCTACGAAAGCTGATTGGAGCTCGACGCGTTTTTACAGATGCCAAAACTCTGGAAGAACACGCTGCCGATGCCTGGCTGATGTCTCATCAGCCAGAAGCTGTTATCTTCCCAAATAACGCAACATGTGTAAGCCAAGTGATGCGTTTTGCATGTCGTCACAAGGTTCCTGTCACCGTCCGTGGTGGTGGTGTGGGATATGTCGGAGGATGTGTCCCTTTACGCGGTGGAATTGTGCTTTCGCTGATCCGTATGAAAAGAATCCTTCGATTGAGTGCGCAAGAAGGAATCGCGATTGTCGAGCCCGGTGTAATCACGGGAGATCTCCAGGACGCAGTTCGTCGCGTCGGGATGTTTTATCCTCCTGATCCTGCAAGTTTACGCGAATGTACGATCGGTGGAAACATTGCGACCAATGCGGGAGGACCTCGCTGCTTAAAATATGGCGTCACACGACACTACGTTCTTGGATTAGAAGTTGTCCTACCCACCGGAGAAATCATCCGAGTCGGAGGACGTACTCACAAAAACAAAACAGGATTTGATCTTGTGGGGCTTTTTGTTGGTTCTGAGGGACTTTTGGGAACAGTAACCCAAGCCACGCTTCGCCTGCTACCCCATCCTCCCACCCGTGCTTGTATTTCAGCTGGTTTTGCGGATGAACAAAAAGCTGCTCGAACGGTTATTCAAATTCTCAGCCATGGTTTTCTTCCTTCAGCCTTAGAAATCGCTGATCGTTTTACGCTTGAGGCAGCACGGCGTACTTTTGAAACCCACAAGGATCAACCATTCCTTCGCAGTCTTTTACAAGGTAACGCCCATTTGTTGATCGAGTTAGATGGCCATCCGCGTTCCGTCGAATTTGAGTCCAATCAACTTGCTTCACTTTTGCGGAAAAATGGAGCGCTTTCCCTCAAACTTGCTCGCGGTGATCACGATTGCGAACGGCTCTGGGATTTGCGAAGAGGTTTCTCGCGTTCTTTAAAAACAATGGGTTTACGCAAACTGAATGAGGATATTACCGTGCCTCGTGACCGGTTGGTAGAACTTTTCAAGTTCACGCGGTACTTGCAAAAACGATATCACCTTCTCATCGCAAGTTTCGGTCACGCCGGCGATGGAAACATCCATGTGAACATCATGCTCGATCTCAATAATCCCAAACAAGTAGCCGCTTCCGAAAAGGCTTTGAATGATCTTTTCCATCGAGTTCTTTCATGGGGAGGAGCGATTACGGGTGAACATGGAATCGGGATTGCTAAAAAACCTTGGTGGCCTCTGACGCTTGAAAAACGTGTACGCGACTTACACGAACAATTGAAATCCCTCCTGGACCCCTCCGGAATTTTAAATCCAGGA
>OBEQ011209381.1_pt1 | contig 17977 bp, 20 predicted proteins | sample 1670901 | NCBI WGS metagenome assembly OBEQ01 (sample SAMEA104232315, study PRJEB22302) | groundwater metagenome | biome: forest; feature: aquifer; material: groundwater | place: USA | collected 2011-08-07 | depth 5.4 m
ATCATGCTGATACCTTTTGTAGCAAATGATTTTTTATGGAGGAGCGGTCTTGCTGGTTCGATTGTTTCAGGTGCTTGTTTTATTGTAGCTTCGATATTTATCTTTAAACTAACTATGCTGTTGACCGGCAATAAATATGTATCTTTTATTGGCTTTCTTGTTTTTGCTACCAATCCCAATATTTTGTATCTCCAGTCAACACCTATGACAGAACTGCCACTTGTAGCCTTTTTTACCCTTTCCTCATATTTTTTTGTAAAGTACATTAAAAATGAGAACAATATAGCGTCTCTTCTGCTGGCGTCGTTATTTGGCTTTTGCGCTGTTTTGACTAGGTATGACGGGTGGTTTTTAGTTTTGTTTGAAGCCTTCACCATAGCCATCTTATATTTTCACCGAAAGCAGGTATGGAGCAGAGTAGAAGGGAAGCTTATATTATTTTGCACTCTTGCCTTTTTCGGGATTGCTATTTGGATGGTTTGGGACTTTTTGATTTTAGGCGATCCTTTTTATTTTACCAACAGTCAATTTTCAGCCCACGCTCAACAACAAGAGTGGTTAAGGCGTCACGAACTGCCAGCTTTTCATAACTTGCTACTTGCTTTTTTGTACTATGTTGTTACTTCGATGAGCAATGCGGGCATTATTGTATTTGCGATTTCGGTTATTGGATTCATACTCTACCTTAAAAACAAAAAAGACTATCACCGTTTTTTTATTGCGTTTCTCCTTTTTGTTCCTATGATGTTTAATGTATTTACCCTTTTTGTAGGTCAATCAGTTATCTTTATTCCGCATCTTACACCAGTAGGTTTCGAATGGAGACTTTTTAATGTTCGCTATGGGGTATTGATGATCCCGGTAGTGTCGCTCTTTTTTGCTTATGCATTTTATAAGGCAACGAGAATCAATTCAAAAGTTCTTTTAATCTTTCTTTTGCTTTTGCAGTTCGGGCTATATTTAATTGGTTATTCAAAGATAATAACCTTAGCTGACGGAGTCGAAGGATTATCACATGCAAGAAGACCTGATGCTGAGACTTGGATTAAAAAAAATTATGACCATGGCTTAGTGTTGGTCGATGATTATGCTAGAACTTTGAGTATTCTCCGAAGTGGAATACCGATGCAAAATATCATTTATATTGGTAATAAACCTTACTGGGAGGTCTCGTTAGCTGCTCCGGAGCGTTATGCACGGTGGATCATTATGCAAAAGGATGATGATGTATGGAAAGCAATATACGATAAACCAGCAGTGAGAGACAGACTTTTTAAGTATTTTCAGAAAACATATACATCACCGCAAATTTTAATTTTTAGAAGAAACTATTAAAAGAGTTGAGTTTCTAAAATATGAATAATATTAAGAAGATTATTATAGTAATCGCTCTCTTTTTGATTCTCACTAAACCTGTTTTTGGTCGAGCGCATTTTTTTGATGTTCAATCGATCGATACGATGAAATATTCCCGGGATGCGGCAAGGGAAAAATTGAAGGATCTTCAGTACGATAAGGAGATTGATATGCAGGTAAAAAATATCGCCGACACCGGAGCAACTCACATTGCCTTAGGTACGCCTTATGATGAAGAGTTTCTCCCCTATCTTAAGCGATGGGTTGCGGCAGCGAGAAAAAATAACCTAAAGGTTTGGCTCAGAGGTAACTTATCAGGATGGGAAGAATGGTTTGGGTATCCGGCTATAACTAAAGACCAACACACTGCGCGAATAAGGCAATTTATACTCAATAATCCAGATTTATTCGAGAATGGAGATATATTCAGCTCTTGCCCGGAATGCGAAAATGGAGCGCTAGGAGATCCTCGGATGAATGACGACGTCGAGGGTTACAAAAATTTTCTCATAAATGAATATCAAGTTGTAAAACAATCTTTTACGGAAATACACAAAAATGTCATTGCAAATTATTATTCTATGAATGGAGATGTGGCTCGATTGATTATGAATGTAGAGATGACAAAATCGCTTGACGGTGCTGTTACTATTGATCATTACGTAAAAACGCCTGATCAATTGGTAGGCGATATTAAAAATTATATTGAAGAAAGTCATGGAAGTATTATTCTAGGTGAGTTTGGTGCTCCAATTCCTGATATACACGGAAATATGACAGAGAAAGAGCAAGCTCAATGGATCGACGAAACGCTAAAAAGGCTCATCCAAACCCCACAGGTCACGGCACTAAATTATTGGACTAATATGGCAAGTAGTACATCGTTATGGAACGAAGATTATTCACCGAGACGAGCTGTTTCAACAGTCACCAAATATTTTGATCCAATCAATATTTTTGGCATCATTAAAGATGAGCGCGATCAACCACTTGGGGAAGTAACAGTAAAAGGTAAGGAAAAAACAATTGTCATCAATGATGACTCATATGCTTTGCCAGTATTAGACGGGGAATCAGTGACATTTAGTAAGTACGGATATGTCTCGGTCAATATTAAAGTCAATGCTGGTAATACAAAAGATGTCAAAAGAGATATAACATTGGTAAAAATCTATCCTTCTCCCATATATAACCTTTATATAAGGCTGCTCAATTTCTTTAAAAGCCTATTTAAGTAAGGTATAATTCTTTTACCGCGGCGGTAGTTCAGCGGTAGAATGTCTCCTTGCCCTGCCTAAAGCGCTTCGCGCATTATGGCAGGCCCGTCAAAATGGACGAAGTCCTTTTGTCGGGCAAGGAGTAAAATGAGTTTTATGACTTATTATGTATATGTTTTATTTTGTCAGTCTGAAACAATAGATAGTGATTTCTATATTGGTTCGTGTGAAGATCTAAAAAATAGATATAAAGAACATTTAAATAAAGAAGTCCAAACAACAAAAAAGTTTTCAAAATTAATCTTAATCTATTACGAATTTTGTTTAAATAAAACTGATGGAATTAAGAGAGAAAATCAGTTAAAAACTGGCTTTGGACGAGGCTATTTGAAAAGAAGATTAGAAAACTATTTTAAAGGAATTGCGGCGGTAGTTCAGCGGTAGAATGTCTCCTTGCCAAGGAGAAGGTCGCCGGTTCAAATCCGGTCCGCCGCTCAAAGTTTGAGGGCTAGTTAAATTAAATTTTGTCCTGCAGCTAGAGACAGAGGTAATTAATATAAAATGGTTAATAACTCAATTTATCATGTTTATAGATCGGCGCTTAATGATAAACCGTCAGATTACTTCAAAACGGAACCAGTTAAGGTTTTTGACGAACTTCTTAATGGACATATTTATATTGATCAAGGCATGAATTTAGATAAGTTAAGTTTCAGGAGCTCTTATGGAAATCGGAGAAATACGTTACAGCAGGGTGAATATAGCTATAGAATATCCTTACTTATTCCTACTCATATTATCCAAATAAATTCTGGTATTAAAGTTGGTGAATATAGTCAATTTTTAAAAAATAATCATACGTTGATGTTACTCGCGGGAAGTCAACCAGAAAGGTTTAAAAAAGTACCCTTAAGAGAAATTTCTGCTTTTGGTCAATTTCAGAGTATTAGTGTTCCTCCAGAACTTCAGACCGAATTGGCGAAATATATGGTTTTATATAGCGGAGGAGCTGATGAGAATTTAGCATTAGAGCATATATTTACAGGAGAACAAGCACAAAGAATCATACGCCAAGAAGAGAATAGACTAAGGGGAGAAAAACATTACAATGATGGAGAAAAAAATACATGATTTAATTGAAATTGACATTAATCAGGAAAGTCATTATAAATTTTCGAGGTCGAATGGTTCAAAATAATTTGCATCTCCCACTCGAAATAAATGTTTAGATTATTATCTACGCAATTCTTGCAGTAACTGAATGTATTTATAAAAAACTCCATTTGTCCAGCCGAAGCCTCCTTGATTAGGGTAGTGAAAATCTTTTGCAATATCTCCGGTTTCACCATTCATTTTTTCGTAAAACCGTCCATATTTTCTAAATATTTTTGCTTCAGCTTTTAGGGCTTTTTCCATAATTTCCTTTGCTTTTTGTTCGAAACCATATTTAATTAATCCTAAAACTACCAAATACTCTATCGGTCTCCAGATAAAAGGATAGTCCCATTGTTTCGAATTCAAAGTTTTATCAATAGTAATTCTCACTTGCTTAGAAAAATGTGCTAAATCTACTTTTGGAGAAAGCGATGATTTATCTGTGATAGTTAAACCAAACTTTGACTCAAATCTGGGAAGATTCTCAATCATTTTTTTCGCTTGAGATGAAGAAGCAAGACCACTCCACAAAGGTAAAAATCCTGCTAAAGAAAAAAAATCGTAAGAAGATACGTTAGGAATTATCTTAAATTTATTAAATAAATACGCAAAATTCTCAACAGTATCTAAAGCCAACTGTTGGCGGTTAGTACCTAAAATACCTTGCATCATAAAATAACTATCCCAATAAAAGAGGAATGAAAATCTTTTTGTATTGGGAATTAAGAAGGGTTTTGGTAAAGCAATTATTCTTTTGGGAAAATTATCAACAGGTGATGTTTTTGTAATTATATCCCAATATCTATCAATATAATTTAAACAGTCTTGATATTCTTCCACTCAATTATTATCTTCTAGTAGTTTTAAGATTGTGTAAGAAATACAAGATTTATTTTTTAATTAAAGTAAGAGCTTGCTTGAAAGCTTCTTGGTCGGATTTAAAACTTAATGTTTTTTCTACTTCTTCTTCGTTAACAAACTTTGCGTCCATCATTTCCCAGTCATGATTTTTTGGATCTCCGGATATATATTCCATCAAAAAATAATAAACAGTTTTGTCGATGAGATAGTCTTTGAAGCGATATTTATACTTTACTTCGATTGGTTTTTTTACAACTATTCTGGCTTTCACTCCACCTTCCTCTTCGACTTCTCTTAATGCCGCTTGTTCCATTTCTTCGTTTTTATGAGTGTCACCAATCAATCCTTTAGGAAACCCCCAACCTTTGTGTTGAGAATGCTGAGTTATAAGCCACTTGTAACTTATAACTTGTAACTTATAACTTTCAACTTTTTTATACGCAATTCCTCCTGCAGAAACCTCTTTTTTATATTTCATAATGTAAAAACGTCATCCCCGACTTGATCGGGGATCCAGTAGTTCTGGATTCCCACTTTCGCGGGAATGACATAAAGAATATTTATACATTTTTATACATATAAATATGATCAACATACTGACCTTTATGTAGTGTTCCTTTGGGTAGCATGCCAAATCTCGTGAATCCGAGTCTTTCATACATACTGCAGGCGATGCCGTTGTTACTAAAAACAGCAAGTTGAATGATTTTTAAGTTAGGCATTAATTTTTTCCCTTCTTCAATAGTGAGGTTCATCAAAAGTTTTCCTATCCCTTCTCCTCGATAATCTTTTGCGATAGTTATCCCGAATGTCCCAACGTGATGTGAAGTTTTTTCTTGAAGGTAAATATCCGCTACACCCACAAGCTTATTATCATGAAAAACGAGGAGTTTAACACCCTCAACGTTTTCAACTTTTTTGAGAAAGCTTTCAACATATTTTTTTTCCTCTTGCAGAGTTGTTTCCTCTCCCTGAAATCTGATGTATGTTTTTTCCTGGGAGATTTCATTGATATATCTCCATAGTTCATTGAGATCATCTTTTTCCAGATGACGAATAATAATATCTTTTCCTTTTTTCGTTTTTCCCTGATGAACGATTTTTCTCATTTTCATATATATATTATACTTCCTTAAATCTTCCCTCACGATAAAACTTCAAAAACCAATAACCAAAGAAAAGTTGAAACGGAATATTAATCCAAATACCCCAAGGAAGTTTTAAAATAGCCCAGAGAATTAGTTGTATAGTTCCTAATCCTCCATTGTCAAGTACTCCAAATAATAACAAGTATTTTGACAATCTAGTATGTGGTTTTTTGAAAATATATAGATAGACAAATGTATCAAGTAAAACAATAATTCCCCAAATTCGCAAAAGAGTTATTTGACCATTTGTCAGATTAAGACCAAGTACAGGAATGAGATTTTTCGGTATTAAAAGAGGAATCAAACCCCAAATAAAAATTACCATAAAAAATTTGAAATACATTACTCGTTTAAAGATTTTTGAGTCAAGAATATTCATAGCATTGAAATAATATGTTCTAGAGCTTCTATCATTCCACCATTCTCCACGGTACTAACCACTTTATCTGCAATCTCTAGTAGCTCTTTTGGAGCATTTCCCATAGCTATTTTGTAACCGCATGCGGTAAATAAGGGATAATCATTGTATCCATCTCCAATTCCAATCATTTCTTCATGATTTAATTTTAGAATTTTCGCATATTCTAAGACTGCAGTGTGTTTGCTCGCTTTCTCAGAAGTTACATCAAAGCCAAAATATTCATAACGACGAAATTTAATCACTTTAACATCTTTACATGCTTCTTCAATTTTTTTTATAAGAATATCTATTTGTTTTTCAGAAAGCTTATTTGCTATAGCTATAAGAAGAATCTTGAGGACTCCTGAAGGTATCTTGTTCATGTTAAGTTTTTTTATATTAACTTCCCTTGAATAAGCGGGTGTTTCGATTATTTTGGAGAGATATACACGATCTTTTAATTCTAAGCTAAAAATAAGCCTCCTTTTTTTAAAATAATGAACAATTTTATCTATAGAGTAATCTGAAATTGGTTGATACCAATGGATTTTATTATCTTGTGTGTTAAGAATTAAACTTCCTCCGTGAAAAATATGATAATCAGAAATTTTAAGTTCATTAATTATTTTTCCAGCTGGTCCATATGAAGATCTTCCGGTTGCAAGGGAAAAATGGATATTTTTTGAAGTCAGTTTTTTTATAAGTGCAGGAATCCTTTTATCGTAATTACCTTCGAGATCTACCAACGTTTCATCAAAATCTGAAAGAACTGCTTTAATTCTCATGATAAGTGGTATTTTATCATTGTTGCTGACGGTTATTTGAGGTAAAATAGTGTTGCTAGGCGCGTTGGTGAAGAGGAAACACGGGTGTCTGCAAAACACCTACTGCACCGGTTCGATTCCGGTACGCGCCTCAGAAGGAGAGGTCGCATAGCGGCCTAGTGCGGTAGTCTTGAAAACTACTGAGACTGCAAGGTCTCCGTGGGTTCGAATCCCACCCTCTCCGCCTTCGCTTCGACGAAGCTCGAAAGAGCGAAGTCGAGCTTCTTGAAGCTTCGGCGAGACGAAGTCCGCCTTATGCATTATGTTTACATTTTGAGTTGCAGAGATAATAAAACATATCTAGGATGTTGTGATAATCTAAAAGATAGAATTGTGCGTCATAAAAAGGGGTATGTATCTGCGACAAAAGACAAATTACCTATTAAACTCATTGCTTACTTCTCATTTTCCAATAAATACACTGCTTTTAATTTTGAAAAATATCTTAAATCCGGTTCAGGTAGAGCATTTATGAAGAAGCATTTCTTCTGAAGAAGACATATTTAATATCATTTCATGCTCTTTGCATATAAAATTAGTTAGATATAATAGCTTTATGAAAGCACTTTTTTTAGATCGTGATGGAACGTTAATTAATGAACCAAAGGATGGATATGTCAATTCACTTGAGAAGTTAAAAATACGTCCCCATGTAATTAAATCCTTACAGAAACTTCAGTCAAAGAGATATGGGTTTATTATGATTAGTAATCAACCCGGATTGGGAACAGACAAATTTCCTTATGAAAAATTTATCGTTCCACAAGATAAATTAATGAGTATTTTCAAGGAAAATAACATCTTATTTGAAAAAACTTACTTTTGTCCTCATTCCAGAGAAGATAACTGTAATTGTAGGAAACCAAAAACAGGTTTAATCGAAAGTTTTATCATAACAAATGATATAGATTTTAAAAAATCATATGCAATCGGGGACAGAGAATCAGATATATTGTTGGCGAAAAATATCGGGTGTAAAGGCATCTTGTATTCCGATAAGCCTCATCCTCGATCAGATTTTAACTCCAACAACTGGAATTCAATAGTAGAATATATTTTAAATGAGGATTAGGTTTATAAATAGCTTCTCACGCTCACCGCAAACAAAAATTCTAGAGTCTATATGAATATTGATAAAGATCGATTATATGCATTTATTAAAAAAGCCGGTCAGTCGACATATGCAGTATCTGGTGTTGAATCTGTCGCGTACGATAAAAATGGATTCAAGGAACTGCGCTTTGCAGACGACGATTATTCGTATAAAGATACCTACACTGGTTTTTTCCGTTCGCGAGGAATCGAAATTGTTAGCTACAAAAATAAACCTGTTTGGATTGCTACGTATGGTGGAGGTATGTTGGAAGATGACGTTGATTTTGCAATAAAAACTTTCAGTTTCTTGAAAAAAGCATTTTTAGCTCATGAGGTTGGTTTTCAAACATTCCGAGGTCCGCATCAATTTGAAGAAGATAAATGGAAATATACGTATAAACAAGAAGGAACAATTAGTGAATTCGTTGGTTATGAAGAAATTCATTTCAATAATAAACTAGCTTTTTTCCACAGGATTATCGGTGGATTAATTAAGCAGAAATAACTATTGATGAATACTTACTGGAGGATTTTTTTGATGGCACCAACTATGTCAAGTTTGAGATGATTTTTGACTTTTTCCACAACCTGATCCATCATATTGTCCGATTTAATCAGGTAATCGGTCGCGCCGAGAGATTTGGCTGTTTGCTCTTCATTTTTTAAATCAGTAATCATAATAATAGGAGTGTGTTTAAAAGCGAGATCACGGCGCAGCTCTTGCAGTACATCGAATCCATTTAGGCCACCTGGGAGCATGATATCAAGCAGAATAAGGTCTGGGTGGAAATTGGTAGCCATACTAGATGCTTGAGTACCTGAAAAGGCTTGTAAGACAGTAAAACCCTCTTTTACCAACCTATCTAAATAAATCTGTTGGAGAAGTTTATTGTCTTCAACTACCAAGATTTTTTTAGATAAACCAACCATTGGAATCATAATAGCATAAATTATGATAAAATTTGCACATGTTTTATCATAGTCCCACTTACGGAAAAGTCGATCTAAATAGACTGAAAGAAATCGTGTCTTCCTTCATGGCTGAAAACAAAAAAGCCACCTATGAAATTATCGTAGGCACCGATTCGCAAAAAGTAAGAAAAGACATATATGATTTTGTTTCTGCACTTATTGTACATCGAATTGGTTTTGGAGGAATATATTTTTGGAAAAGACAGGTATTTGAGAGGAAAATAAGTTTGAAAGAGCGGATTTATCAAGAGGCAACCATGTCGCTTGTAACGTCGGAAAACTTTGTTCAGTTTTTTAAAACGAATGGAATTGCAAAATATAATATACAGATTCATGTTGATATAGGCCATAACGGCGAGACGAGAGAACTTATTACTGAAGTTGTTGGAATGATACGAGGAAGCGGATACGATGTAAAGATCAAACCACATTCCTATGGAGCAAGCAAAGTTGCAGATCGATATACCTAAATTTCTAGTTTCTAATTAACCTAATTGACCTAATCAAATCCGAAGGTCCAAAATCCAAATTAACTAACCTTTTTATAAATTGAATTGAAAATAAGATTTAGCTCTTTTGCCTCTTGCCAAAGGTTTGATGCCTCTTCCTTTACACTTGAAACGGCAGTTACTATCATTCTAATAAAGTGCTTCGATTCACTAGCTTCTTTTTTACAGATTCCAATTTTATGTTTAAAGTCTTGCTTACTTTCGGCATCGTCAGCTTCGCAATAATTTGCTCCAACGCTTGTACCTGCTTTTATTAATTGAATGATTAGTGGGTCGGTTATAGGACCGCGGGGAATTTTTTTACAAAATTCAATAACTTTTTCACCAAATTTAGCAGTTCTTTCTTTTAAATCAAATCTTTTAACTGGAACTTGAGTCATTGATTAGATCAATTAGAAATTAGAATAATTAGATCAATTTTAGCTAAGATATTCTTTCAGATTGCTATCATTTATTACAAAGTTATTTCCTTGTTTGCTGACAATTTTATACGCAACTTTTCGTACGATTCCTTCTATTGTTCGTTCTAGTGATCGAATACCAGCGTCAAATCCTAAGGGTCGAATAATATGCTGCCAAACACTATCTTCTATTTTTACATTTGCAGAAGTCAATCCAGTATTTTTGAGATATTGAGGTAGAACAAAATTTTTGCCAATCGCCATTTTTTCTTCATCGGTATATGAGGGCATCTGGATAATTTCAAGTCTATCCATTACTGCAGTCGAAATATTATTGGAATTGTTGGCGGTGGCGACAAAAAGTACTTGTGATAAATCAAAGGGATAATCAATAAAATAATCGACAAAATTCGCATTTTGCTCAGGATCGAGAAGTTCTACCAGGACTCCCATGATGGAGGCGCGTGATTCTGGCGTGATGCGGTCAAGTTCATCAAGAAGAATGACGGGATTTTTAACGTTAGCTCTTCTGATGGCTCGCATTATCAGACCTGGTTCAGATTCTGGGGAAGTCTTGGATTGACCACGCAGATCCAACGCCGAAGAAATTCCACCAAAAGGAATCCTGACAAACTTTCTTCCTAACGCTTCTGCAAAGGATTGTGCAATAGTTGTCTTACCTGTCCCAACCAGTCCGATAAAAAAAAGCTGAGGTGCATGAGCCATAGTGGTTTGACCACTTTGCTTTTCCGTAATAAGAATGGAAAGATATTCGATCAGGCGCTGTTTTATTTTTTCCAATCCAAAATGGTTTTTATCTAGGATTTGCTTTGCATGACTAACATCTAGATTATCTACCGTCGTTTTATTCCAGGGAAGGTTACTAATCCAATCAATATACTTTGCCGTAATGTCAATTTGAGTGAGATTCCCACCATACTTAAGAGTCAATGCAATCCGTTCAATCTGATGAGTGGCTTTTTCTTTCAAATTAGCAGGCAAGTCAGACGACTGCAATTGTGAATTCAATTTTTCTACTTCTGATAATCCATTTTGACCATCCATATCATTAGCAGACTAATAATCCACTTGACAAAAAGGAAAATTTTTAATAATATTAGGACTACTTTTCTTCTCGACTACACTCGAAGAATAATAAGTTTAATATTAAAAGTTTTTTATTAAAAAAGCTATGGCAAAATCAGCAAAAAATAATAAAACTGATATTCAGCCTCTTTTTGATTACGTATTAGTTAAACCTCTTCAGCAAGATCAGACTACACCTTCCGGCATTGTTCTTCCTGACACAGTTAAAGAAAAACCTCAAGTAGGACAGGTAATGGCAGTTGGACCAGGTTCAATCAATGACCACGGTATGAAAGTTCCCATGATGGTGAAAGTTGGACAAAAAGTGCTCTATAAGAAATGGGGAGGCAATGAAGTTAAAGTAGGAAGCGAAGAATGGTTATTGATCGAACAAAAAGATGTTATGGCAGTTGTCAATTAAAGTTACAAGTTCATAAAGTTATAAAGTTTATAAAGTTAAAATACTATGGCAAAACAACTTAAATTTGCAGAAGATGCAAGACAAAAACTTGCGAAAGGCGTTAACATTTTAGCCAAGGCGGTCGTGACGACGCTTGGGCCTCGGGGCAGAAACGTCGCACTTGATCGCAAATGGGGTGCGCCAAATGTTGTCCACGATGGTGTCTCTGTAGCAAAAGAAATTGAGCTGGAGGACCCGTTTGAAAATATGGGTGCTCAGCTTGTCAAAGAAGCAGCTTCAAAAACCAATGATGTTGCAGGAGACGGCACCACTACATCAACTCTTTTAACACAGATGATGGTCAACTACGGACTCAAAAATGTAACCGCTGGAGCCAATCCAATGATTCTTAAAAAAGGAATAGATATGGCAGTACAAGAAGTCATACGTCAGGTGAAAAAGATGGCAAAAAAAGTATCTATCAATAGCGAAGATGAATTAGTTCAGATTGCCAAGATTTCTGCAGCCGATGAAAATATTGGAACTCTTATTGCGGAAGCCATAAAAAAAGTTGGCAAAGATGGCGTAGTGACAGTTGAGGAAGGAAAAGGTCTTCAGATGGAAATTCAGTACAAAGAAGGAATGGAGTTTGATCGAGGTTATGCCTCTCCTTATTTTGTCACCGATCCAGATAAAATGGTAGCAGAAATAGAAGATCCTTATGTTCTTATTACCGATAAGAAAATTTCTGCGGTTTCTGATCTTCTTCCCTTTTTGGAAAAATTTGTCAAAGTATCCAAAAATCTCGTCATCGTCGCAGACGAAGTTGAGGGTGAGGCATTAGCGACCTTGGTTGTCAATAAATTAAGAGGTACATTCAATGCTATGGTGGTTAAGGCACCAGGCTTTGGTGATAGAAGAAAAGAGATGTTGGAAGACATTGCAATTCTTACCGGAGGTACAGTTATCTCCGAAGATTTGGGCAAAAAACTTGACAACATTGAAGTCGATGATTGTGGAAGAGCCGATAAAGTCTGGGCTGACAAAGAAAATACACGTATCATAGGTGGTAAAGGTGAATCGGCAAAAATAAAAGCACGAGTAGCTCAAATTCGTCGTGAAATAGCCGAATCAACATCTGACTTTGATAAAGAAAAACTGCAAGAGCGTTTGGCTAAACTCTCGGGAGGTGTAGCCGTGATCAACGTCGGTGCAGCCACCGAAGTCGAGATGAAGGAAAAGAAAGAGCGAGTAAATGACGCAGTTGCAGCAACAAAAGCAGCTCTGGAAGAGGGAATTGTAGCAGGCGGAGGAGTCACTCTTCTTCAAGCTCGAAAGACTCTCATGGATCTAAAAAAGAAAATGGAGTTTGACGAGGAGAAGACAGGTGTCGATATCGTATATCGAGCTCTTGCTGAACCAGTCAAAATGATTGCTTCTAATTCAGGAGCAGACGCAGGATGGGTCCTCAAGAAAATCGAGGAAGCAAAAGATAGCGACTATGGTTTTGACGCGATGACGCTTGAGTTTGGATCAATGGTTAAAAAAGGCATCATAGACCCCGCAAAAGTTGTCCGCACAGCTCTAGAAAATGCAGCATCAGTTGCTACCATGGTTTTGACGACGGAAGCTTTAATAACAGATTTACCTGAAAAGAATAATCCACCAGCCGGCGGAGCACCAGCTCCAGACATGGGTGGAATGGGAGGCTATTAAAAAACTCTAAACTTTCACAAGTTTATCCCGCTCTTTTAAAAAAAGAGCGGGATTTTTTTTACGTTAACTATCCTGAAAGCTTCTTATAGAATGAAGATCGGTAATATAAGAGTTTAACGATTTCTGTAGTAATAAAATAGCCTAAAACCAGACTAAAGATAATGCTCAATTGACCCACTGAAGGTGTGATAAAACTAAAAAAATTATGACCAATTGAGGTAAACGGTAATACAATTGCTAAAATCGCAGCGAAGAGTGAAAAGAAGATAATAGGTAGGGATGGCCTGGCTGCTTTAAATATAGATGAACGGGTCCGAATTGAAAAAAGAAAAACTAGTTCGGTCAAGACGCTGCCAATAAACCAATTTGTTTGAAGTACCGAAGGTGAAATGCGTGAAAATAACACAAAGAACATAAAATCAAAAAATGAACTAATGATGCCAAGCAATGTTGCAAGAAATATAATTTCTTTAAGGTCATATGATTTGGGATTTCTTAAATCGGTATCTTCAACTGAATCTGTAGCAATTGCAATCATGGGAAAATCAGTAAGCAAATTTATAAGAAGAATCTGTAAGGGAAGTAAAGGAAGATAACTAACAATAAGTGAGGCTATCGCTACCGTATAAAAATTGCCAAAGTTGGAAGAGAGCGTGGCTTTTATGTATTTGGTTGTATTGGCAAATGTTTGTCTACCAAGAGTGATTCCTTCTATTATTACTCTCAGACTTTTATGCAAGAGTACAATATCGGCAGTATCGCGAGCAATGTCAGATGCACTCTCTACAACTATTGCAACATTCGCGATTTTTAAGGCAGGCGCGTCATTGATTCCTTCACCCAAGAAACCTACTTCATGTTTTTCTTCCAGCAGTTTTATTATCTGATATTTTTGTTGAGGGGATGTCCGGGCAAATACTTTGTATTCCTCAACTGCTTTGTGCTGATTTTCTACTGATAGAGAGATAAATTCGTCGCCCCCAATAACTTGTTTTACATCATCGATGAGGCCAATTTTTTTCGCTACTGTTCCAGCAACCTCTCTGCTATCGCCGGTCAGAATTTTAATTCCTACTCCAAGTCCTTTGGCTTTTTTTATAGCTTCATAAGCTGTTGATTTTATTGGATCAATAAAGGATATGACTCCGATAAATTCGAGATTCTGTTCTTGTTCGCTAAGGTCTTTTGAATAATTTTTATCCAACTTTTTTACTGCTACGGCTATTGTTCTTTTTCCTTCGTTACTTTTTTCTAATATCCACTTCAAAGCATCTGCATGAATTGCTGCATTTTTGGCTAGTTTTAAAATTGTCTCTGGTGCTCCCCTCACAATGAGAGTAAGTTCTTTTTCTTTTTTTACCACAACGCTATTTCTTTTTCTTTCAGGATCAAAAGGAGCTTCAGCAATTTTTACATATTGTTTTATTTTATTGTGATGATCATCGTCTAATTTTTTCCGAATTGCAGTATCAAAAGGATCATCTGATTGAGATGCTAAGCCCGCAAAAAGCAGTAAACTTGGCTCATCATTGCTGTATAATTTTTCTACGGTTAATTTATTTTCTGTGATTGTTCCAGTTTTATCAGAGCATAAAATTTCAATTCCTCCCAGATCTTCTATTGCCGACAATCGCTTAACCACGACTTTATTTTTTGCTAATTTCAGAGCGCCTTGTGAAAGAGAAAAGGTGGTAACTATAGGAAGTGCTTCAGGAATAACGCTAACAGCCAGAGCAATGGAAAAAATTATTAACCGTATCCAATCCAGCTGAGGCCCCTTAATAAAAATATTTGCCAGAAAAATGAAGACTAAAGTGAAGATGATCAAACGAAGTATAAACGAGCTGAAGCGGGAAATACCTTTTTCAAAGCTACTCTCGTGTTTAGTTTCTATGGTAAGATGTGCGATTTGACCGATAGAAGTATCTTTGCCTATGGTGAGAACGATTCCTTCTCCCTGTCCAGCGACGACAGTCGTGCCAGAAAATACTTCATTATGTTTTTCCAAACTTTTGTTTACCGGTGAGGACTCACCTGTTAAAATCGATTCATCGACTGTTAAATTAGTTGTTTCTAAAAGTCGCATATCAGCAGGGACCCGAGATCCAGGTTCTAAAATTACAATGTCACCAGGAACGAGTTGGGATGTCTCTACGAGCTCGTATTTACCATTTCTTCGTACTTTTGCTTTCGCGACAATATATTTTTTAAGAATTTTCAATGCTTCTTCAGACCTGAATTCTTGATAAAATCCAAGAAGTGTGTTGATAAGTACAAACAGGATAATCATCGATCCATCTATCCATTCGCGAAGAAGAAAAGCTAAGAGCGAAGCGCCGATGAGTAAATAGAGAAAAGGTGATTGAAATTGTCTCAGAAAAACGTCATACCATTTGACCTCTTTTCCCTCGATTTCATTTTTCCCATATTTTTGTTGACGGATATTTACTTCCTTTTCGCTCAATCCACTTTTTGTAGATTGTAATAATTGCAAAATTTCAGCGATGCTTTTTTCAGAATATAATGAAATAGAATTCACATATTTATTGTAATACTTTTGCGAAAAAAATTGTTTCAGTTAGATTGAGTTTTTTTGAGAGGGAGTTCGAGGGTAAATGACGATCCTTCATTTTCTTCGGTATCAACGTGGATTTTCCCACCATGCGCCTTAACAATTTGATTGGTTATAAAAAGTCCTACCCCTAATCCTTTATATTTAGTCGAAGGTACCGCTCTTTCAAATAATTCAAACACTTTTTCTTTTTGATCAGAGGGGATGCCAATACCATGATCCTTTATGATGATTTTTCCGGTTCCATTGCTATTAAAAACTTTTACTTCAAGGGGTTTTTTATCGCCGTATTTTATGGCATTGGAAAGAAGGTTTGTTACCGCTTGTTCTATTCGTACTTTATCGAATAATCCGATGATCGATGGTTTTATATCTAAATTGATTTCATATCCTTCGCGATTAAGCCTTTCAGAAAAGTTATCTACAACTTCTTTTGTAAGAGTCGAGAGGTCGATCTCCTCCAGCTCTAAATCCATCTTTTTTGTCGTGATAAGTGAGACATTCAACAGATCATTGATCATCTTAGATAAACGATGAGTTTGCCCTTCAGCATTCTCGAGCATTTTAAGAAGGTGAGCGACTGAAAACTTAGCAAGCGATACATTACGAATATTATGGAGTGCAGTTTGAATCTGAAGTAACATCGAAGTGAGAGGTGTCTTGAGTTCATGTGAAGCTATTAATAGAAATTCATCTCGAGCTTTTATTTCTTCTTGAGCTAACGCATATTTGCCTTGTAGTTCAGCAAAAATCTTAGCATGCAGCTTTTCTTTTTGTTTGTATTGATTGACCAAATCAATTTTACCTAGGCGGTCAATAAGATAGCTCATGCCGAAGCCTTCTCCAATAAAGACGAGTAGTTGAATGAGAAATGAAGTATTAAGGCTATATGAATTAACATTAAAGAAAAATAGGTTGAATATAATTGCCGCCGAAAAAACCGTAGCGATGCTTCCAGTTTTAATTCCTCCGTACCAGGCACTTATTACGACAGGAATAATAAAAAGAAGATATATACTTTCTTTTCCGATAATCGAACCAAGTAACAGCTCGACAGTAAAAGCTATGAGTATGAGTCCAGCTGCAATTCCGTATGTTACGAATAAATCCTTCATACTAGATAGAAGAGTAATTACATGATACCAAATTTCACAGTAGCTAGCAAATAAAGTGAATTGATAAGATAGGCGGACTTATACCAAGTTGGCTATAAGTATTCTATAATAAGGGGTATGCTCTTTAGCCCGCGGTTCATCTTCACTGTTGTTGTTTTTTTGTTATTGGTTCTTTCTGTTATAAAAATTGTACGTTCCAACAAAAAGTATCGTAAATTTATAACAAAAAGATGGTCGCTATTTTTAGTTATGATTTTTTTCGTGGCAATTTTAGCCATTACTAAGGTTTACCAAGCAGCAACAAAATCTAATACCTATTGTTTCACTCAACACAAAGCAATAAGTACACCGCCTGCTAAACTTTTAACTGCTTTAGACTATTTTGAACGAGGTAACTACGAGTATGATTTAGGCAATTGTGCAAAAGCTATAGAAGATTATAGTAAAGCCATTGAGTTAAACCCAATTTTCCCCGAAGTGTACAACAATAGAGCCTATACCTATATGATGTTAGAGCAATACGATCAAGCTTTTCTTGATCTAGATAAGGCTATTGAATTAAGACCAGACTATGTTAATGCTCTCATGAATAGAGGCGACATCTATAATTTTTATTATAAAATCGATAGGCAGAGGGCTATAGCTGATTATGATCGAGTTCTAAGGATTGACCCAAGTATGCCTCATCATTCGAGCGTATGTGGGCATCGATTTTTAGCCAAGCATAATGGTTGGAATTTAGGAAGTCTTCTTGAATTTCCCTGGGGAATGTCCACTGGTTGTAAATAAGTCAAAATAGACCGTCTCATTTTTTTGATAGCTACTTTTTTTCGACAGTTGACTTACTATGTTTGAATAATTTCCAATATATGAGTAAGTTGGTAAATTGGAATAGCGTAAGTATCAATAGAGCTCGAGAGGGTGATAATTTATCAGCTACAAAACCTAATAGAAACGCTACAATACCAAAGAAAATACTTCCTGCGAACGAGTTCAACGATCCCATAGTCGCTCTTTGTTCATTTGTAAATTCTTTTTGCATTAGTGAATTTCTTGCAACACTAGTCACACCGTAAAACAAAGATCCAGATGACATAAGAATTGGAGATAAAATCGTTGGAAATGCCGTAGCAAAGATATTAACGATTCG
>OBEQ012097366.1_pt1 | contig 17976 bp, 16 predicted proteins | sample 1670901 | NCBI WGS metagenome assembly OBEQ01 (sample SAMEA104232315, study PRJEB22302) | groundwater metagenome | biome: forest; feature: aquifer; material: groundwater | place: USA | collected 2011-08-07 | depth 5.4 m
AATTACTTTGTGGCCCGCCAACGCCCGTCAGAAAAATATCCCTGCCGCAACCCCAGCCCCCGTAGCAGCCCCTACCCTTACCCCAACTCCCCGACCCACCCTCACTCTACTTCCCAGCCGAAAACCTGCCAAACAGTAAAAACTAAAACTTATCTATGCTATTATCGTCTAAATCCCCATTCTCTGTTCTCCAGCATAAAAATTTCCGCCTTCTCTGGCTCGGCCTTCTTATCTCCCGTATCGGCTCAGAAATGCAGGTGGTCGCCATCAATTGGCACGTCTATCTTCTCACTCATTCTGCTCTATCACTTAGTATCATCGGCCTGGCCCGCTTTCTTCCCCTTCTGATTTTTTCCTTATTCTCAGGAATATTGGCCGATACATTTAATCGAAAAAAACTATTACTTATAGCCAATATTATTACTACTCTTACCGCCGCTCTATTAAGCTTAGCTACCTTCTCTCATCACATATCAACAGCATTAATTTATCTTATGCTCGCGATCAATTCTCTAGCCACCTCTTTTGAAATTCCCGTGCGCCAATCGCTGCTTCCCTACCTCGTACCTAAAGAAAAATTTATGAGCGCTGTTAGTCTGACCACCATTATGTTTCAGACGGCTACCGTCTTAGGACCCGCCATCGTTGGCTTTACTATCGCTTTTTGGGGTGTAGGGACAGTTTACCTTGTCAACGCATTATCTTTCTTTGCTGTTATTATTGCCATTTTACTTATGGATCCCGTTAACCAACCTTCAACCCATGGCAACTCATTTCAAATTTCCCGAGTTTTGGAGGGTCTCTCTTTTGTCCGAAAAACTCCTATTATTTCCGGAACTATGATCTTAGACTTCTTTGCTACTTTTTTCTCCTCAGCCCAAGTTTTGATGCCTGTTTTTGCCAAAGATATTTTAAAAGTTGGAGCCCAGGGCTTAGGATTTCTCTATGCTGCCTCCGCCATAGGCTCCATATTAGCCGGTTTTATCATCTCTTTTAGTGGCCGGCTTAAAAATCAGGGAAAAATTATGTTAGTTGCCGTCACAATTTACGGTCTCTCGATAACTTTATTTGGTTTATCCCGATCTTTTTATTTATCTTTATTTTTTCTCCTTTTATCAGGGCTCGGAGACGGCCTCAGTACCATTTTGCGAAACGCCATCCGCCAACTAGCCACCCCTGATCACCTCCGAGGTCGCATGGTCTCTATCAATCAAATATTTTTTATCGGTGGACCGCAGTTGGGGGAGGTAGAAGCTGGTCTAGTTGCCGGATTTGTTAACACTCCCTTTGCTGTTATCTCCGGAGGTATCGCTACCATCCTAACTACCATTACCTTAACATTCCTCGTCCCTCAAATCCGCCGCTACCAAGGCCACGAACATCTGGAAATTGTATAATAAATTAATTTCTAATTACTAATTACTAAAAAATGCCTTAATATTTAAAATTTAATAATCGAAAATTGATTAAAAATTTGAAATTTAAAATTAAAAATTACTGGTGGCTCATCTTAATATTATTATTGGGATTAGCAATCATTTTATTGGTTGAAAATTATCACTTCAAATCATCAAATAATCCACCATTAATTTCCCCCTCAATCATTTCTTCTCCTTCACCAATTCTCGTTAAAGCCAAAGTTGTCAAAGTTATTGATGGAGACTCTGTACAACTCGACACCGGAGAACAAGTCCGTTATATCGGCATTAATACTCCCGAATTCTCTGATAAATACAATAATTATAAAAAACAAGAATGTTTCGCCTCTGAAGCCAAAAAAGCCAATACCGCTTTAGTCCTCAATCAGGAAGTCGAGTTAGCAAAAGATATATCCGAAACCGATAAATATAATCGACTCCTGCGCTATGTTTATGTCGAAGATGAAATGATCAATGATTTTCTCATCCGCTGGGGCTTCGCCAAAATCGATACTGTTCCCCCCGATACTAAGTTTTCCCAACAATTTGCCGATGCCCAAAAAGAAGCCCAGGGAAACCACAGAGGACTTTGGAGCAAGTGCCAACCTTAGTAGTAAACCAGAAGAAAACCTCTTGCTAAAATTTGACAAAGCCTTCTCCTTCCTTCTACACTGGATTTATGGCCCATAAATCACCTCAATTAGTAGGTGTCGGTTTATTTATCATCGTAAGTTTGTTATTTTTAATTACCCAGATATTTCCCGCCAATATAGTCAGCCCAGTTCCGGATGTTTTAAGTATCAGGACGAGCCGCCCCCTAACAGTGCACTTTGGAGAAATTTTAGCCAAAGAATATACCGAAAGTGAAAAGAGAAAAATCGAAACCTCCGTACTCGGTGCCTCTGTATCGGCTTCACTTGCCCCATCTTCCACACCAACCATCGCTGTAGGGAAACTCGACAAATTCGACCTGGTTTCTTCAAAAAGCGGCTCTATCACTATTGCACTTTTGGGCGATTCGATGGTCGACACTCTTCAAAAAGATCTGCCCCAGCTTAAAATTCTCCTAGCCCAAGCCTACCCCAACATCAACCAAACGTTATTAAATTTCGGCGTCGGTGCCACCAATATTGAACAGGGGCTAACCAGACTTACCAGCGACTATGATTATCTAGGAGACCACCATCCTTCGCTTCTCTCTACCAATCCCGATATAGTCGTCATCGAATCTTTCGCTTATAATCCTTGGAGCAATTCTCAAAGTGATCTCGACCGCCAGTGGACGACTCTGGGGAAAATCGTCGATACCATCAAATCTCTCCGCCCCAAAGCCAAAATAGTTCTCGCTGCTACCATCGCCCCCAACGGTAATATTTTTGGTGACGGCATCCTCAACTGGCCTCTGCAGGATAAAAAAAATAAAGCCCTGACTATCAAATCCTATCTTTAAAATCTGGTCAATTTTGCCAGCTCTACCAAACTTCCCCTGGCTGATGCTTATCATGTTTCACTTCAAGATGACGGCCAGGGCGATGCCAGATTTATAAATGCCGCCGATCACCTCCACCCCTCCGGTGAAGGCGGCTATCTTTTTTCCCAAAAAATCATGGAAGCGATTGTAAAAAATAAACTCATAGAATAATTTTCAATTTTCAATAAACAATTTACATTGAATTTTCATTCAAATAATTTTCAATGAAGGACCAAAATAGAAAGTATAATCTAGAGGAACGAACAGCTAAATTTGGAGAAAGAGTAATTGATCTATGCAAAAAGGCGCCAAAAAATGAAATAACTTCTCCTATAATTAACCAATTAATTAGATCCGGAACCAGCATCGGTGCTAACTATTGTGAAGCTAATGGAGCATCTTCAAGGAAGGATTTCAAGAACAAAATATTTACCTGTAAAAAAGAATCCCGCGAAACTAAATATTGGTTGCGTATGCTTGCAAAGGCAGCCAATGAACTTAAAGAAGATTGCCGAATATTTTGGCAGGAAGCCCAAGAATATAATCTTATTTTCTCAAAAATTATAAGTAGCACCAAATGAAAATTGAAAATTCATTGTAAATTGAAAATTGTCAAATGAAAATTCTATGTTAGACTGTCCCAACTGTGGCGAGCTTCTCAGCCCTATCCACATCACCACCTCAGGAAGAGGCTCAATTACTATTCATCACTGCGTCAACTGCTCCGGTACCTGGTTTGACAATTATGATATCAACCGTTTAACTTTAACCGATGTTTATAGAATCGCCGCATCCTCTCTCATCAAAAAAAGAGAAATTCCCTGGGGAAAACTAGACAGGCTTTGCCCCCGCGATTTCCACCCACTCCAAAGATTCAAAACCGAAGTGACCCAAGAAAACCTCAATATTGAGCGCTGTCCCCACTGTGGAGGAATTTTTATCATGCAAAAAGATTTGGAAAAGCTAAAACTCGCCCAAACCGCCAAAATCAATATTTTCAAATCCCTAAATATTCCCTTTCCCTCGCTTCATGCCTTCTTTATACCTATTTTTTTTGTCGGACTGCTCCTTTTTTCTACCTTCCTTACTGTCACCAATCTAGAAAATGCCAAAGAGTCTGAAACTAAAGCCAAAGAAGAGATCTCATCAGTCACCAATGTCTCCATAGATTCCCAATCTACGGCCATTTTATTTTTAACGGAGTCACCTGTAGTTTCTAGTCTAGAATATGGCACCAATCTATTTGACCAAAAAGTTTTAGTTGTCTCCCAAACGCCACAAATTTCTCATAAAATAACCTTGACGAAACTTTCTCCAAATACCACTTATCATTTCTACATAATCCTCACTCTTCCCACCGGAGAAAAAGTGGTTTCCCAACAGTACTCATTTACAACCGGGAAATGATGTTGTTAAACTGGATGTATGAAATACGATTCCTATCAACACATCGTCATCACTCTACTCCTCATACTTATCGCCGTAAATCTACTCATCCTTGATGTCAAAGTATTTTCCTCCCAATCAGTGCAAATATCAGGAATTACCACTTCTTCTACCCCCACATCCCAAGCACCCATATCGCCCTTATCCTCTATATCTGATTCCTGTCCCAACAGTTGTCTTACTCTTATTAAAGACGCCACCAGATCCTCAACTGCCTTATCTCCTTTATACCCCCTAACTCGTATACCTTCATCATCTCCCCGTGAATTTTATATTCCTCTGGGTACTGGATCTACCCAAAAAAATGATTGGGACGATCTCCTTTCTACCGATACACTTATCGATCCGGCTAATTACGGCAACATCAAGGAAATCTATTTTATCGCCGCACTTCGCAACCCTACCCAAAACGGACAGATAGAAGCCCAACTTTATAATGTCACCGACAAACATCTCGTTTGGAACAGTAATGTTGTGATGAATGGCCCTCTTTCCCAAACACTCACTTCTGCTAAAATCACCCTTGATACTGGAGCCAAATTATATCGTGTCCAGCTCAAAAGCAGCCTCCAAGCCCCGGCTAATTTGGACACTGGTAAGATTAGAATAATTGCTGAGGAAAAATAATTAGGAGATTTTGCGGGGAGGTGCGCAAAAAAGTCACACCGACCTCAGCAAAATAGTTTCAGACTTTCATCCAATTTTCCACAAACTTACTCCTATGTAATTTTGTCACGCCAAACTTTTTGATGTGTTTCCGATGATCCTTTGTACCATACCCCTTATTGCTTCTCCAACCATAATGAGTATATTTATTACTCAGTCGTTCCATCAGCCGATCTCGGTAAACTTTTGCTATTATCGATGCTGCGGCGATGGAAATTGAACGGCTATCGCCATGCACAATTCCAATTTGATTACCCAATCCCACCCCAGGGACATATTTAACATGAAAAGCATCCACCAAAAGAAAAATATTATTTATTTTTTTTAATTTAAAATTTGAAATTGAGATTTGATTGTAAATTGAAAATTGTAAATTGAAAATTCTCGATACCAGTTCTTTTATTGCCCGCCTCATCGCCCTCTCTGTCGCTTTCACTATTCCTAACCTATTAATTTCCGTAACACTCGCTTCCCCAATTCCGAAGTAAAAATATTTCTTAATTTCTTTGGCGAGTTTAATTCTTTTTTGAGAAGACAGCTTCTTCGAGTCATCGATTCCAAGTTTTAACATCTTTTTAAATAATTGCTTATTTACATTGGATAATTGGTTAATTGGAAAATTGGATAATTTCATTGCAGCTCCCGCGGCAATGACTGGTCCCGCAAACGCCCCCCTTCCTACCTCATCAACGCCGATAACCCATCGATATCCCTTCCTCCAATATCTTTTCTCAAAAGAAAAATCCGGCCTTGACATTAAGCACATATTATAACAAATACAAAATCTATATCTGAAGAAAAAGTAATAGGATTATTTAGGAAATATTTGCTTCGACAGAGGTAAATGATAGGCTAATTCTGAATTGTCTACAACTTTAATCCCTCCTAGATAATCCCCATCTTTTCCTGCCCATTCACTATATATCGGATCAAAAAAAACTACACTTTCAAGTAATGCTGAACGTATATCATAATAGGTAAAATGGTCGCCCTTATTAGTCCGAATTTCCTCTTCTCGCCTAGCGAGCGCATTTATAAATCTTTCTTCATCTAGACGCCAGTGTTCATATCCATGAAATCTTCTATTAGCATCTCCCAAATCTTGTCTTTCTGCTAAATCTAAACACAACTGAATCATAATTTTGTTATTTTGGATTGTAAGCACATGATCCTGAGATGTTCTAGCCACTCCTGAATAAATTTGGCTATATGTTTCTAGTAGGCCGTTTTTTATTACCTCTTTTGCAACATCCGTAATATCCCGTATGCTTTCTAATATCGCTAGCCGATAAGACCGCAGTTGCGGGACTCTATCGTAGAAAATATCACTGTAAAATTCACGAAGACTTACGTCACCTCCAACATCAGGCATAACGAGAACTTCTCCCGTAGCAAAAAGCGGCTCGACTACACGAAATTCTGACGGCAAGCTATTTTTTACAACTTCCAAGAATTCCTGCTCCCAAACGGCAGGTGTATATTTCATCTTAGAACTATCTTGAAAAGTAGGATATGAGTATTTTGCAATAATCGGTTCAGAAATCTCATGGGATATACCGTCTTGGTCATAATATATATGTGGACGGACTACTAGTGAAACTACATTGCTATCCTTATCAGTAACAAATCGCAATATATCTCCTTGAAACCTTCTTTCTCTTATCGCCTGGGCGAGTCCAGGGTATCGAGACAGAAATTCACTTCCTTTATCTGTGACATAAATATTGGGTATTTCTTGTACTTGATATTCAAGATTTCTCCTAAATAACTCCCGTGTAAAAGGTAAATTGGGATAACCTACACGATAAGTTTCTCCATCTCCAGTTTCATCTTTGTATTTTTGTGATTTTCCGTCAAGATTCCGTATAGATCTGGCATGCTCAATAAGATCTATAAGAACAGTCTTATACATTTGAAACGTACCATCGGCAATTACTCTACCAAAATGCAAAGGAGGAATATCTATTGCTTTCGCTACTATGGTTTTTCGACGATGAGTATCAATAGTAATATTAGGAATACCCAAAATTACGGGATGAGATTCATCATTTGCCACTTCGATACCCTCACTTTTTATTGCTTCGATCAGGCCTTCAGATGAAAGATCTTGTTGGATTACTTTGGGAAAATTTGAATCGGTTGCATCGGCTTTTTCATTCACCACTAAACTTGCATATGCCGCATTCACTCGTTTTACTGCCTCAACTAAATCGCTCTTTTTACCATCATCGTCTCGCATTTTCATAATTTCCCTTACATCGGTAAGGTAAATGTCTATAAGTTCTCTTCCGTAGATCTCCGTCACAGCATCTAACGCATCTTCTGCTCCTTCCCTGATATACCATGCAATCGCTTCAAGTGCCGGCATCATCTTTTTTCTTAAAACTTCCCGCTTACGATCTTTAGAGTATTTTCTCATTTTCAACCGCATTTCTTCATCGATACCTCGAACTCCAGAAACTCCTAAATCAACTCCTTTCTCCTTATAAAATCCGTAGAGTCGCTGAATATCATCAAAAGACATCGAATGCCCAGTAAGAAAATTCACGATAGCTGATACTGTTTTTTTGAAATCTGGTATTGGCGCAATCTCATATGGTCTAGAGGAATATTTTTGCTCGTATGCGTGGTCAAATGGATCACCAAGATCATTATAAGGACCCAGTGCCATCGTCATAATCCAGCCTTGTTCGGATAGTTGAGAATTAGAAGATTCCTGATGAGTACGTGAATCGTGTCCTTTTCGAGACTCCCGAACCAACATTCTTGCTGTTTGGTGTGCGGCAACATCTCCACAACCACCTGATGATACATGATCTGTCCCTACATCTAACACAGGTTTTGGACCATCGGGATGTTTTTCGTAGTGGTCCATCGCTATACGAAGTGCAATACGATTGTCGCCACTTTGACGGCGTTCACGTTTACTTAGTGGACCCAATGGATATCTGTCGCCTCTTTCGTCTTTTCCCATATATTAAAAATTTGGAAAAAATAAAGCCTCAGTGCCTAAGTAACTGAGGAATAATTTGATAATTATACTATAGGATGATAATTCTGGCAAGAAAAAAATAATATCAATTGGAAATTTTACAACTTCAATCCTTTGAGGTAGTTTCTAAGGTCCCCATTGATGTCCGGATGTCTGAGGGCAAATTCTATAACAGTCTTCAAATATTCAAATTTATTTCCAGTATCGTAGTATGTAGCATCTTTTATCTCACAAACGAGTACTTTTTCTATCTGTATAAGCTGATCTATCGCCTCAGGAAGCCACAATTCCCCTCCCCTTCCAGGACTTAGATTTTCAATAATCGGAAATATTTCCGGCGGAAGTATATATGCGCCATGAGCTGCCAGATTAGTCGGCGCCTTATCCGGTTCCGGTTTTTCTACTATATCTTCAACCTGATAGACATTATCCTTAATCGGTTTTACTTTGGCAATACCATATCTGGATAAATCTTTTTTCTCCCGGATTCTGACACCAGATATCACCGGCTTCCCATACTCCTCATAAACATCAATCATTTGTTTGAGTCTCGGAGGCTTGGCATATATAAACTCATCCCCCCAAAGAACCGCAAATGGCTCATCCCCTATCACATCTTGAGCACAAAGTACCGGTGTCGCATTGCCGTAGGGACCTTTTTGCCGAACATATATAAAATTTGCCATATCAGCAATACGCCTCACTTCTGCCAATTCTTTCTCTTTTCCCGCTTCTTCTAAGCGTTTCTCAAGCTCAAAAGGATAATCAAAATGATCCTCAATCGATCTTTTGTGCCATCCGGTAATCATAACTATATCGCTGATTCCTGAAGCCACAATTTCTTCCACGACATATTGTATGATGGGTTTATCAACAATTGGCAACATCTCCTTCGGCATCGCTTTCGTTTGGGGTAAAAAGCGTGTTCCGAACCCTGCCGCGGGGATTACCGCTTTAGTTATTTTTTTAAAGTGATTTTTCATAATTAACAAAAGTTTGCGACGAGCACTAAAAATTTCTTCAGAAATTTTTAGAGCGACTTCAGCAAACTGGTCATTTGCGATCATATCACACCTATATTTTCTTTACAAATAAGCCTCCCCTGTGTTAAACTTCCTCTATGGCAAATCTATCGCCAGTTGTTTTTTTGAAAGAGGTAAAATTAGAATTAGGCAAAGTCACCTGGCCAACTCGTGAGGAAACTATCAAATTGACCATTATAGTTATCGCCATCTCTATAGTCTTAGGATTATATATCGGCGGGCTAGACTTGATTTTTACCAAAGTCACGGATATCTTAATTAAGCGATAATTTCGTTTGAGTTTATTAACTATGTCCAACAACGCAAAACTAACAGATAAAAATTTAGAAAAAGAAGAAACCGCAGCTACTCCGGCAACCGATGTCCCTGCCTCGCCGTCAGATGGGCCGCCTGCGACCTCCGAAAATAAAGGTCGCTGGTTCGTCGTCCACACTTACTCCGGTCATGAAAACAAAGCCACTGAAGCCCTCAAACAGCGTATCAACGCCATGAGACTGGGCCACAAAATATTTGAAGTCGTTGTACCAACCAGAAATATTGTCACCGTCAAACACGGTAAAAAAGAAGAACAAAAAGAAAAAATTTTCCCGGGTTATATATTAGTACGTATGGATTTGGATGATGACTCCTGGCTCGCTGTCAGAACAACCCCGGGTGTCACCGCTTTTGTCGGTGCCGGCAACAAACCCACCCCCATCTCCGATAAAGAAGTCGAAGCCATCATGCAGTTTATGAAGATAGCCGCCCCCAAATTTAAAACCAAATTTACTATTGGTGAAGCGATCAAAATAGTCGATGGTCCCTTTGCCGATTTCCTAGGCACTGTCGAGACGATCGACGAAACCCACGGTAAAGTAAAAGTCCTCGTCTCAATATTTGGTAGGGAAACACCCGTAGAGTTAGATTTCTTACAAGTAGCAAAGCTTTAGCCGCGCCTGTCCGCCTTTGGCGGAAAACCCCAGTAGAACTGGACTTCCTCCTAGTATCTAAACGATAACTCTTTTCTCTTTAATCTCCTTAGTTATTGCATTCAATTATACCCCATAGTAAAATAATGGACTCATGAAACCCCTTGAAATTAATAACGCCGTAGGTATAGTTTCAGCTGACGAAGGATTTTCTAATTGCGTCATTACCCCAGGCGGGGTAGTCTTGGCGCCTCGCCATACATTTGAAAAAGATCCCGACAAATTCTCCCGCAAAATAAAATTTGAAGGTGTTTGCATTATAGGTGATGAAAGAGTCGGTATAATTTTTGAAGGAAAAAACAGACATCAAGATTTGGTAGTTGGACGACATCCTGACCTAAGAGATTTAGTCAATGGCATACCTATCGCAACTAGTCTCAATTATGATAATCTCAATATCTACGGCCATCAAATTCGTAGGTTGGGCAAAAGCCGATTCAAAACAATACCCATCCATACCAATGTGCTTAACTTTTGGCTTTCAGACTTCAAAAATGACAAAAGATTTCGGCATCATACCGAAGAAGAAATAATAATGGTCGTTGGAAAAGAAGCTGTCAAGAAGCTCAAAGAAGGTACTTCTGGAGCGGCAGTCATTCAAACTCATCTATATATCAATCTTCCTTTTATACGTGACTATTTTCGAAGTGATAAACTCGTAGGAATTCACACAAGTAATACCAAAAATGGCACTGTCTATGCAGCTTATGTACCGCGATACCTATCTATTGACATAGAATAGCATGGGTTATAGGCAAAACCCACTGTATATCTATTACACTTCCCGTTTTACATTCAAAATTATTTTTGCAAAGAAAATGGCAGAATTACACCCCAAGGGCGAAATCACTCAAGTCTCTAAATTATAAATACTAAATTGATTGAAATCCTTATATCACCCTTCTTCTTACAAAGAATTTCTATCTCTCAGTATTGGACCTATAAAATTTGTTGCCTCGGAAACCATCGGGTGAGTTTCCGGCGATACATCAATTGAGTTATCGTTAGAGTCTAACTTCCACAACCCCAAATTCAAAACGTACAACATTTTTCGCCCCCTTAAAATATCCAATATCGAAGCACCTTGCGGCTCATCAATGCACCCTTTGAGAGCCTGTTCCATAAATTCAACTAAGTAGGAATCATCGGGTACTGGAACTCTCCTTGTCGTTGTCAATGTTGTTGAATTATCATCTATCTCTCGTTCTCGAGGTATCCCTAATTCCTGAATCGAAAGCGGTATTGCCATGTAGCGTATATATCCTCGAAGTGCTTTGGCAAAACTTTCATCAACAAATGGCAGACTCGGTATCACTCCTGGCTCATACGATGGATACATATGGACGGTAGAAACAATCTTATTTTTATCAGGAAAATAATGTGGATCTACAAACCATGGGACGCGATGCCCAAGGAGTATCGCCCGATCAGGATCAATTACACGAATAGCCTGTATCATTTCAGCATCCCACTTGGTCAACGTCGATATCTTCTCCTTCCCATCTATATCCTCTCCTGGTATTTCCATTTCATTCCCAATCCCCCAGCCTGCTATAGTAGGTATATCTTTCAATTCCCTTACTAAATATGAAAGTCGGTTTTTATAGCGACTCTTTGCGCTTTCATCTGTAAAGAAATCCTGTTGCCTTTTCGTCAAGTCTGCATTATCTGTAGCTAAATAAAGCTTTACCCAGTCTAAATTAGGATCCATCTCATGAAATAGGTCATGACCGTCAAAGAGATCAACAGTAAGTTTCATCTCTCCTTGGCCCAACCTTTCAATAATATCTGCAAACTTCCTTATTTTCCTCACCACATCCTCATTAAATTGCCCTTCAGCTTTTTCTAACCGTTTATCAATTATTATCCTTATCGATGTCGCACCCAATTCCTGGGCCTTCGCTACGGCTAGAAATTGCTCCCCAACATCTTTATGATCCCAAACATCTGGCATATTAACATTAATACCTCGTAGTTCCCTCGGGAGTAACAGACGCTCATGTGGTAGATCAACGTCTTTTAAAAATGAGAAGCGATCACTCACCGACCGTTCGGGTATATAAAAACTTCTTCCGTTTCCCTCTGGCCCTGCAGCAACATCAATAGCCCTAGTAGCGTTCATCAAGCCACCTATTGGTACAACGGAATTCATTAACCCTAGTGCGACTACTTTTCGCCCAGCATCAACCCCCAAGTCTAGAAATTCTTTACGCGTTAATTGTTTTAATTGTTCAGCTGCCACATTATTCCTATACCTTTTTTACGACAAACTTATCAACACTATCCCGACAAGTGCCATTAGAATCCCCATCCATTGTTGGCGTGTCAGTTTATCTTTAAATATAAATCTTGAAAGTACTACAAATAAAGCTGGTGATGCGGCTGAAATAGGACCCACGACAGACGAGTTCCCCCTCATAATCCCCAGATTAAAAGCAATTGTTCCACCATACGCCGTTAATGAATGCAAAACCCCATATCGCAGGTTGGTTCTACCTTTTGCTATATTTTTTAGGGTGTTTCGGACTTTGCCAAAAAAAATTATAAATGGCAACATAAAGCTTAATGGCACCATTGTCCAATACCATCCTATCTTCTCAGTCGGTATTCTCAAGAACCCAAAATAAATCCCCCAAAAGATCATGGTAAGTATCGCATATAAAACTCCCTTATCACTAAAAGATGCACCCAAATTGCGCCTAAAGAGTTCTTTTAATCTCAATGAGGATAGAACTATCCCGAAAAAAACAAACACTATTCCTAATTCTACCCCCACAGTTAGTTTCTCTCCAAAAAAAACGAGAGCGATAATGACGATAACCAGGCCGAATGACCCAGCAATCGTCCCATTAAGGGGAACATTGCCCTCCTCAAACGCTTTATAGAAAAAGAGCAGTCCCAAGTTATCTATTACCGCCAAGACAAAGGCAATTAGAAAATAAAAAAAGTCATAAGTGCCGGCAAAAAAGGGATAAAGAACAGCAAATAAACAAATTCCTACAAGCTGTATTATGATAAATGTCCCTAAATTGCCTATTTTTCTCGAGGACAACGCCGCAAATACATCCGCACCACCCCAAGCAAAAAAAGTAATCAGCGCAAAAAATATCGCCATAAATAGTATCTTACTCGTTAGGTTGAAAATTGTAAATTGAAAATTGAAAATTATTTACGGTATTCCTGTATTTCATGGGGCAAAAACATGAGGTCCATTTCTCGCTTGGCGGCTTCTTCATCTTCTGACGCATGTATCGCATTAGCTTGTATATCGGTACCAAAATCGCCCCGGATAGTCCCCTTAGCCGCCTTTCGACTATCGGTTGGTCCGCAAAGCTCCCGCGTTTTTACTACAATCGCCCCCCCCTCCCAAAGCATCGCCATAACAGGTGTCGAAGTCATAAACGCCTTAAGTTCAGGATAAAACGCCTTATCTTTATGATGAGCATACCAAACATCCAAAAGATCATCCGGAAGTCTGAGAAATTTAGCCGCTACCAGCGTAAAGCCTATTTTCTCAAATCGGCTAATTATCTCGCCGATTACACCTCTTTTGACAGCATCTGGTTTAATCAATACTACGGTTCTTTCCATACCTTAATTATAAAAAAAATAAAAACTAGATCTTTGCGGGTGGCGCGAGCGAGAAAGTACGGATTTTGCGGGGAGGGATAATTTTCGAGCAGGCTCTAGGAATACCCTTTGAGACGTGCGCAGAAAATTCATCCCGACCTCAGCAAAATCCCTCTCACTGACAGGACCCTCAAATCAATTATTTATAACTTTAACAGCTTATTAAATCTCTCCCCATCCTCATACGGTCCTATTATAGCAAGATTAAGTTTATCTTTTCTAAAAAGATCGCCCGCCACGCGGACGATATTTTCAGCCGTAACTTGATCAATCTTTTTGATAATCTCCTCAGGCGTACGGATCTCTCCTTCTATCAACTCATCTCCGCCATACATTCCGGCCACATTCCTACTATCTTCTAGAGAGAGAATCAAGTGCCCCTTCAGTAGCTCTTTTGCCCTGGTTAGTTCATCCCTCTTTATCGGCCTTTTATTCTCCGAAAGTAGATAAAACTGCTCTATTATCACTTTAATCGCTTCATCAATTTTAGAAAGTACTACACCGGATTGCGTTACAAATTCCCCTACATCGGGATATTGATCATTATTACTTCTGCAATAATAGGCTAAACCTCTCTTTTCTCTGACTTCATCAAATAGACGACTAGATGCACCCCCTCCCAATATCGCTGTCATCATCCCGAGATTATAACGGTCGGGATGATCGAGTGGGTAGGCAGGCACTCCAAGACACATATGTGCCTGTTCAGTTTTTTTACTCTTTATCTTGACTCTAGGCCCATTTTGCTGTATTTTTGCCCTCTCAAATGTAACACTTTTACCATTTTTCCACTCCCCCAAATATTTTTCAGTTAGCTCCGTAACTTTTGATTTTTGATCTTTGATTTTTGATCTTACAGCGTCCACACCCCCAGCCACAGCAATAACCATATTAGATGGTGTATATTGTTTCTGCCAATAATTAACAAATGTATCTCGATTAAAGCTCCTCACCGTCTCGGGACTCCCCGCTATATCCCAACCCATCGGAACATCCCCATATAGCAATTCATCAAACACTTCCCCCACTTTTTGCATCGGTGTATCCTCGTACATATTGATCTCCTCTACAATTACTCCTTTTTCCTTCTCTATCTCTTCTTCTTTCATGAGTGAATGCAAAAGAACATCAGAAAGGATATCAAATATATGCTCCAGGTGATTATTGGCTGCTTTAATATAAAATCCCGTATGATCTTTAGCGGTAAAAGCATTCCAGGCACCGCCGAATCCCTCTATTTCCGATGGTATATCTATCGCATTCGGCCGCCTCTTCGTCCCCTTATACACCATATGTTCCAAAAAATGCGATATGCCATTTATCTTCCTCGTCTCATAGCGACTTCCAGTTCCGACAAGTATTAAAACCGTTACCGATTTAACCGAAGGCATTGGAATGGTAACCAGCCGTAACCCATTAGGAAAAACCTCTTTGTGGTAATCCATAGAGCTATATGATACCCGATCGAGCTCAAAGTCTCAATAGGCTATCTCTCAAATACTACTAACTCACATATTTCGCTGCCAAAGAAGGATTAAGCAACATTAATAGTCCAAAAAAGGTCCGATTATAATCACCTATTCCCGATGCCAAATGCACCAATTCATGTTCTGTAACTGATGATGCATGACGAGGATTTGCGAAAATCGTATCTACGTATACTATTTCATTGTCCCCTACCACATGCCCTTCCGCAGATAAAGCACCATTTCTTCTGGCTAAAATAAGCGACTCTTCACCCGATGCCACATGTTCCAAAAATTGTAAAAAGTCACTCACTGGATTATCATTTGATAGTAACCGGCTCGCAGCATACGCCCTTCTTGATGGATCGGCAAATAATTTTTGCAAAACAAAACTCCCATTGACACTGCCACCTAAATTTCTAAATATCTGTAACATCTGGACGGCGCTTTGCTGAACATGTAGCCTGATATTCTCCTGTTGGCTTTCTTCAATCGGACGAATTTCCCCAAAAATATCCTGCCTAATAAAATCTTCTGTGGTTAAAATATTAGATCTTAAACGAGAGAGTATCCCACCATATTTATGCCCATCTAAAGCTAAAATATTACTTTTTAAAGGACTATTTTCAAATTTCAAAACTGCATTGTATATTGCACGATCTTCCTCTGATAAATCTTTGCTGTTATCCAACTTCCAAGCCGCATCAGTTGCAGAACTTAACATCACCCTTTTTCCAAAAACTTGATGATAAGCTCTCCTTAGAGGTTCCAAGCGCTCAATTTGCCCAATAAGATCAAATTCTGCATAATGAGGAAGTACCTTTTCCTCTTGCTGAGTAATTTCCCCCAAATCCTGAATCATCTTTCTTGCAGCTTCATTACGAGATATTTGTAGCTGCACTGCTACTTCATTCATTATCAATTGACAGACTTCAAATGGAGCGTGTCTATATGCCTCCTCCATAAATTTTTTGGTAATATCCGGATCAACTACATTTCTTTCACGAGTTGCTATAACTTTATCTTGAAAATCATATCCAAACATTAACCTATGACCCCCAAGCGAGTTCGCACCATTGGGAACTACTAGACCATTTTCATATATGACACCGGGCTCATTTGGTAATATTATTACTCTTCCTAATCTTATTTCTTTATCTTGCTTTCGTAGTGCTCTAACATATCTCTCCGATCCTCGAAATCCATTACCATCAATTTTCCTTGGATCTATAGTCTCTGACCAACTCTCCCATGTATGTTCAGCTGTATAATCTAACTTATCACCTACCACTAATTCAGTTCGGGATCCTCTTCGACTGGTATCCTTCCATCTCATATCAAATCCCACCATGGGAACATCTTTCTCTAGTCGCTTAACTGGATCGTAAATATTTCTTATACTTGATGTCGAGGTTGCAGTCCAATCTCTTGATTGCAAATGAAACTGAAATCCGTGACGAATGCTGGCACTTGCCAACATTTTTAAACCTTCTCCGTACACACCCCTAAATCCTCCTGCTCTCTTTGTTGATTCTCCAAGTCGGGATAATTGCGTCGTCGTATACCCACTTCCATCGTCTTCAAATGATATGCCAGTAAGTTTCGCTTCTTGATATTCCGGGCTAAGAAGTGTTTCCTCAGTTATCCATTCTCTTTGTAATTCTTTCCCTACACGCCGGACTATTTGATATTGACGAACTACATCCGTTCCCGCATCAAAATGATTTTGGATAATATCTGAAAAAATTCTCACAGGATCATCCCAAACTTTACCCTGACCATATTCAGCGCTCAAAGAAGTATTTATTCTTCCTTTTCCCCTATTTTTTTCCTCTTTTTCTTCAATCACCAGTTCTCTATTATTAGTTATTCTAAATTCATATTTAACCCGGAAATATTCTAAACGCGCTCTTACAACTGCATCGTCAACGTGACCAACTGGAATCACTATTCCACCATCAGCTATACTTGCAGAGCGAAGTAAATCGGCTCCTTTCCCCTGAAATATTGCCAAAGGATTTTCCCCTTGTGAATCTATCGCCCAATCTCTTACCCTTTTTTGATGGTAGTAACCTTTCTGTGATTCATATTCCCCACCAGAAATATAAAGTCTGCCCCCATGATTCTCTATTACTATCCTATTATTTCCATCCCATATGCTAAATTTACTTCCTTTTTCTACCATATTAAGAGGGATTACCAACCTAGCAGATTCTCCTTTTCCAGCAAGTATCATAGGGTTTCCTTCTTTATCTCCAAAAGTCTCAGCTTCTACAGGTAAAAGCTGAAATCGGGAAGCTCTTGTCTGATCATTAAATGCTGTAATTTCATACACTTTTCCATCACGTATGATCTGCCTGCCAACCAGCGGTTCTAAATTTCTTCCTTGACCTTCAAGGTCTGAACTGACACCAAGATTTTTATTTAAATTCGAAAGGTGATCTTCAATTTCCTGTGTATCCATGCCCACTTCATCCAGCCTAATAAGACTATCTAGTATTATTGATTCAATTTCATCGCTACCTCCTACTTCTGCATGGAATGAAAATTTATTCCAATCAATACTATCGGGTGTTAAATGAACTTCTCTTGCTGCAAGAGCCGCGGCAGAATCATCTCTTTGTCCTACTTCCATAAGTTTATTTGCTAGATCCTGTCCTATAAATAAAGCGTCCTTTTCATCAGGCTGGAAATCACCCTTTACCGTCAATCCCGAAGTAAGTATAAGAAGATGTTGCTCCATCATGAATTTAAGATATATTTGAGCAGTTTCATCCATAGAAATAGGAATTTCCCCATTTGGAAAAATATGTTGAGGAAAAATTTGTAATATATATTCCGGAGGCTCCAACTTATCTTGATCGTTGTCTCTTCTA
>OBEQ012745425.1_pt1 | contig 17974 bp, 17 predicted proteins | sample 1670901 | NCBI WGS metagenome assembly OBEQ01 (sample SAMEA104232315, study PRJEB22302) | groundwater metagenome | biome: forest; feature: aquifer; material: groundwater | place: USA | collected 2011-08-07 | depth 5.4 m
CAAAGCCATGCCCAAAGAAATGCTCCCCCTAGTCGATAAGCCAATTATTCAATACATCGTCGAGGAACTAGTTGAGGCGGGTATTGAAGACATCATCATCGTTACCGGTTACGGCAAGCGTAGCATTGAAGACCACTTTGACGAACCCAGCTCCGATTTAAAGGTCATTTTAAAAGCCGGCGGTCCCGACAAAGCGGCGGCCCTGGAGCAAGTAGAGCAAATTGGCAGCATGGCTAACTTTACCTATGTGCGCCAAAAAGGCCCTATGGGCACCGGCTCGGCCCTGCTTAGCGCCGAGCACCAAGTAGGTGACGAAGCCTTTATTTATAGTTCGGGTGATGATTTCATTATTGCTAATCCCAGCCGCTTTAAACAATTAATTGACATATATCAAAAGTATCATTGTCCGGTGCTAGGCTGCATACGAGTTAAACAGGATGAAGATTACGAACGTTTTGGTTTTGCCGGCGGTCAAGAAATTAGCCAGGGTTTAGTTGAGGTAGACAAAATAGCTGAACGCCCTGGTAAGGCTAATGCCCCTAGTAATTTAGCGACAGTTAGCGGCTATATTCTGACACCGGAAATTTTCGCTTACCTAAATCAAGCCGCCCAAAACCACCCAGCGGAACAAGAACTTTATTATAACGACGCCCTAAAGCTGATGTTGGCTGCTCAAAAGCGCATCCTGGCCTATGAAGTTAAAGATGGCAAATATTACGATGCTGGCAACAAAGTAGACTATTTAAAAACCGTCGTCGAACTAGCCCTGCAGCGTGAGGACATTAAGGCCGAATTTTTGGCTTTTCTGGAAAGGATAGTTAACCCGTGAATTTCTGTGAGAGGTCTGTCCTTGGAAAAAGACAGGTAAAATTTAGTAATTTTTATCAAAAAATACTTTGCTTTTTCCAAGGACAGACCTCTCAAAATCCTAAACTAACCTATGGTACTTCAGAAAGTCAACTATTTGTCTTCGGAAATTGACCGCCGAATATTTTTCGGCTTGCCCGGCGATCACAGCATGGTTAAATGATTTTTTCCTAAACTCGGTCATTGCTTTAACTAAGCTAGATACGATTGGCTTATCAAAAAACAGGCCAGTGTCCTTATTAACGTAGTCTAAAGCCCCGCCGCCCTTAAAAGCTATTACCGGCGTGCCGGCCGCCAGGGCCTCAACGGCCACAATGCCAAAATCGTCAACCCCCGGGAATATAAAAGCCTGCGCCCCAGCAAATTTCTGGGGAATTTCAGTGTCCGAAACTTTCTTTAAAAAGGTGACACTGCGGCCCGCTAGCCTATTTAATTTTTTGTGGTCCGGACCGTTGCCAATAACCACTAGCGGAATATTAAGTTGGCTTGTGGCCTCGACCGCTAGGTCGATTTTTTTATAAGGCGTCTGCCGGCCGGCTGTCACAAAGCCATGACGCTTGTCGGCCGGCTGGTTATGTTGCAAAAACCTTTCCACATCAACCGGTGGATGGATAACCACCGCTTCGCGACTATAGTATTTTTTAATTTGATCCTTGGTGTAAGCCGAGTTGGTAATGTAGTGGTTTGGCCTTTGGGCGGCTTTATAGTCCCAGCGGCGCAGCGGTCCCACCAGCAACCTTAACGCCACACGGGCCAGGGGATCAAGCACCCCAAAGCCCGGATTTTTTAAATATTGCTGGTAACGGGACCAATAATAGTGAGTCGGCGCATGACAATAAGAAACGTGCACGCACTTCCGCGCCGCAGCAGCCTGCTTGCCAGCGGAGCCGGCAACTCCGCTGCTGCTTTCATCCGCATCACTGCGTTGCGAGCTGCGGTCCGCAGTCAATGTACTTTCCTGTACACCTCCTTTACGGTCCTCGCTCGCGCCTTGTGCTGCGAACAAACGCGAAAGTCGTGCCCATTTCTTAATTTTTGGCGTAGTTCGTACGAATTTGGCTTCCGCACCGCTGGCCGAAATAACCAAATCATATTCGCTCAGATCCAGTCGCGAGAAGCTCCAGGCCCGCAATACCGGTAAAAATTTCTTTAGGCGGCGCGGTAATTTCTGTAGTCCAGTAGGCCGAACATCGGCGTTCCCAAACCAGGTTTCTCCGTACCAAATTTTAGGATTGGAATTATATTGAGAAGTATAAATCGGCGCCTCGGGGAATAAATGATGCAGCTCCAGCACCACGCGCTCGGCGCCCCCCGTGCCCAACAACCAATCACACACCAAAGCGACTTTTAAAGTCGCTTTGGTAGACGTTCGAGATTCGAGATTCGAGATTCGAGATTCATAATCATTCATATATGTTTTATTCCATATTCTAACGTCTATCGTCTAACTTCTATTAGCTGGCTCCGGCGCGGCGCAGGACCACCCGGGCGGTCTTGGCAAGGATAATTAGGTCCAGCCACAGGCTCCAGTTTTGAACGTAATAAAGGTCGAGTTTGCGGCGCTCGTCAAAACTAATGTCCCGCCGGCCAGAAACTTGCGCCAGGCCTGTAAGGCCCGACTTGACGGCTAAAATTAGATCTTTTTTGTCAAACTTTTCGAGCTCGAAATGGCTAAGAGCCCGGGGGCCAACCAAGCTAATATCGCCTTTTAGGACGTTGTACAGTTGTGGTAATTCGTCCAAGCTAGTGCGGCGCAAAAAACTGCCCAGCGGCGTGATCCGGGGGTCCTCAGCTAGTTGGTCGCCATTTTCGCGGTACTGGCGGATTAGCTCGGGCCGCCCCATCTTTTTAAAGGCTTTCTCGGGGCTCAGGCCGCTGTAGGCAAATTTATGCGTCCTAAATTTATAAACTTTAATGGTGTTGCCAAAGCGGGTTAGCCGCGAATCTTTATAAAAAATGGGCCGCCGGGGGTCCGATATTTTGATGGCTAAGGCGGCGATAATCATAAAGGGTGTGGCTACAACGAAGGCTAAGCCGCCAATAACCACGTCGGTTAAGCGTTTGACAATCCGGCCCCAGCCAATCAAGGCGGTCTGATGAACAGCTATGACGGGAATCGAGGACCTAAATAACTCCACAGCAATGTTACCAATAAACAGCTCACTGTTGCCGGGTATGAAGCGGTAAGCAATGTGATTAGTTTGAGCAAATTCCAAAACTTCGTTGTTGTGCTGACTGGAAGCGTAAAGTTCGGTCTGGACGATGCTGTGGATATCATCGGCCTTGAGCTTGACGATGGCTTCTGTAAAGCTGGCAAAAACCGGGATGTCTAAAAAGCGGTCTACGGAGTGGGCTTTATTGCCCACTACTCCCACAATTCGGTAACCCGACTCCCGGCTGTTGGCTAAGGATTCTACCAGCTCCTGGGCGATACGGGTGTTGCCCACGATCAAAATATTGGTTATGCCGACGTCGTACTTAAATAAAAAGCTTCTAACCGATCGGGCCAGGTTTCTAAAGGCCACTAAAAAGATAAAAGCCAGCAAAAAACCATAAACTGGCACCAGCCGGGCCGGGAATATTTGGCGGTTAACGGCGTAGCCATAGCTAATAACAAACAGCAGCCCAAAAAAGGAGCCTATCAAAAGCCGCCCTATCTCATTAAAACGCTTTTCGTAAATGGAGCTGTTATAAAGGCCTAGCAGGCCAAAAATTAAAATCCAAAAAGGCAAAAGCGCCAAAAAAATTCCTACATAGGTGCCCGCTGGGATGGGGTGGGCTACTGGCACGTTGCTTAGTGGGCCCCGAATAGCGTAGGCAAACAAAAAGGCGGCTACCAACGCCAAAAAATCGCCCACCACCAGCACCATCGAATAGATAAGAGAAGCGTTGCTTTTCAAGATACAACTCCTAGCGATGGCCCAATTATCAATTTACAATTTACAATTTTCAATAAATTAACAATTGTCAATTTATAATTAAAAACAATAGCTACGATCGCTTTGATAAATGCTAAATGTAAAATTAATGTGAAATGTAAAATGCTAAATGTAAAATTCCCGAAGGGATTCATCTATACTAGATTGTAACACCTCTCGAGCCGCGTGTCTGACCTTGCAAAAAGCACTCAGTTCGAGGACGATCCTTGGAGAATACAATATTAATATTTAAAATCACCAGATTTTACCTTATGTTTTCCAAGGATCGTCCTCTCAGACTATGCGTATAATTTAGTTAGCTATGGGATCCAAGATTAACAGACTAGCCACATACCTATCCTGGTCGATAGCTATTATCTTAATCCTCGTGCCTTTTCATGCTCTCTTAACTACTTGGGCCGGCAGCAACTTTAGCCATTTGGATGTTTGGCGGGTTTGGAAGGAAATACTGCTACTAGCCGCCACACCTTTAATCATCTGGTATGTTTGGTCATCAAAGCCGGCCAGGCAGTGGCTTAAACGCTCCTGGGTAGCCCGCTTGTTTGGGGTATATGTGCTCCTACATTTATTTTTAGGAACTTGGGCGCTGGGCCAGCACAATGTCAACTCCACGGCTTTAATATACGCGTTGATAATTAACCTGCGCTTCATCGCCTTTTTTATGCTGTGCGCTTTAATTTCACTGCACAGCGATTTCTTGAAACGATATTGGCCAAAAATACTACTGGCCCCGGCTTTTTTGGTAGTGGCTTTTGGTCTGCTGCAAAAGTTTGTTTTGCCTTACGATTTTTTAGGCCACTTTGGCTACAGCCCTAAAACTATTCCGGCTTACCAAACGGTTGATGCTAACCTAGATTACCGGCGAATTCAGTCCACCTTAAGGGGCGCCAACCCGCTGGGCGCCTACCTCGTCTTAATCATCACAACCTTAGCCGCAGTCATCCACTCCCGGAGGGTACGACCCACCGATCGGTGGGTCGTACCCTCCCAAGGGGTGATTTTGGTTGCCGCGCTGGTTGCCTTATTTTTTAGCTACTCGCGCAGCGCCGAAATTGGCTTGCTAATTGCTTTGGCGGCACTGCTCTGGATAAGTAGGCCGCGCTTTCTAAGGCGCTGGTGGGCGGTAATTGCCACCGGTCTCCTGATAGTGGCCGCCGGCTTGATATTGCTGCTACGCTTTAATCAAAGCCTTCAAGACACCCTTTTTCACACCAGCAATGCCTCTAAGTCGGCTCAAAGTTCTAACGCCCAGCGCCTGCAGTCTATGAAAAATGGTCTGCGCGACGTTGTACACCAGCCGCTGGGAGGTGCTCCGGGCACCGCCGGCCCGGCCTCGTTTCGCAATGTCGGTCACCAGCCGCGGATTGCCGAGAATTATTTCCTGCAAATCGGGCAAGAGGTTGGCCTATTAGGTATGGGTCTATTTATGGCCATTAACTTTTTAGTCGGCCGCGAACTTTGGTTCAGGCGCCAAGATAATCTATCCAAAATGCTCCTTGTTAGTTTAATCGGCCTGACTTTTGTGAATTTAGTCTCGCATGCCTGGGCCGATGACACTCTAGCTTACCTGTGGTGGGGGCTAGCCGGCGTAGCTATAGCCACGCCTGCCGTAGCAAGCAAAAAGCAGTAAACGAGGACAGGAGCAGAAATACTTAACTAGCCTGCCCCGTACCAAATCCTGAATGGAGAAGAGGGTGAATAACCCTATTTCGAAATATCAAGATTTTCGGTGCTGGGGTTAAGCACCTTACTAACAATTTATCTCAAAAAATGCTCGGTCGGGTAAAAAATGAGATAATATTGCAAATTCAGAAGAGTTAATAAACAAAACCCTTATAGATTATTTTCGGTTTATCTTCTATTATTGAAATAAGATTAATACAAGGATTCACCTCATGAAAAGCAATAGGGGTTTTACCCAGCACTTAGTCTCCGAGATTATCCGCCGACGGCGGATATATGCGAAGCACTCGGAGCTAAGTGCTGGGTTTACGGCGCTCGAAGGCTTACTCATTTTAGTCATAGTCGGCATCCTTGGCGGGACCGGCTGGTATGTTTGGAATGCGCACAATAAGGCCAATGATACACTTACCAATGCCGATGCGGCTAACAGCTCAGTGGCAAAGTATTCCAAAAAGTTAGCTTCACAAAAAAAAGATGAAACTGCCAGCTGGCTTCAATATGAATCTCCTGACAAAAAAATCACAATGAAAATCCCAGACGGGTGGAAGCTGACAGAGATGAATAGTACCGGACTTTTTCATGTTGATGACAATGGCTTCGCTATTAGTTCGGGAACTAAAGCAGTTATTACTAAAGCTACAGGGGGCAGAGGCTACAGTACAGGCCTTGCAATTCTTTTTGACCAATCGTTAACAAAGGATTACTGTGGTAAAATGCTTCGCGGAGTAAAACAGGATTCATTGAAGACCCTATCAAATATAGAGATTGTTAAGTATAAATATGCTCAAACCGAGAAGGACTTGCCAGACGATGTTCCGTACGGAGGCACAGCATTTAACTACTGTGTAACGCAGAGCGGCTACTCTATATATGTTAATTACGGAATCGGTCCGAGCGATACCGATTACAGCCAAAATTTAGAAAAGGCTTTGAAAACAGTCACATTTAATAGCTAGAAATGGCCAAAACAAAAAGTCCCCCTTCGCTATCTCCTTCACTAAAGTTATGGAGGTCAAGAAAGCTACGGAGGGCAGGCAAAAATCGGAAGTTAGTAGTTCAAGCGGTTGAATATTTGGTTAGCGGCGGTGCCTATTTTTGGACGGGTTACGCCGTTTTTGCCTTTTTGTGGTCGGGCCTCGGCTGGAGTTTGTGGTGGGCCAAGCTTGGCGCCAACTTAGTGGGCTGGACGGTTAATTTTATGCTGCAGCGCTACTGGGTTTTCCGCAACCCGCATCTCAAAAAGCACTTAGGGCAGGTAACCGGCCGCTACATTTTTATTACGCTGGTTGATTTTGTAATGGATTACTTCATTGTTTATGGCCTGCGCCAAGCCGGCTTGACTCCTTACATTGGGCAGTTCGTGTCGGCCGGTTTCTTTACGGTTTGGAACTACGTTTGGTACCGCTGGTGGGTATTCCCAGAAAGGCTACCCTCGCCGCGCCACCCGGCTCGTAAACACGTCCGGCCTCATCACTTAACTTGAAAAGAGGTCTGTCCTTGCAAAAAGCAAAGTATTTTTTGGTAAAAATTACTAAATTTTACCTATCTTTTTGCAAGGACAGACCTCGATTAACGGTGTATAGTGATAAGCGGTATGGATCCCGTTAGAACTCAGCCCCGCATTTTCGGTTCATTTTTGTACATTGGACGATGCGCCTGTTATCCAGCGCAATTCGAAGCTTGTAAACTGGAGGGTGAGTTCTAACGGGATGGAAGATACAAAAACCACCGTCAGGCCGACTAAAAAACAAAAAGAACTCTTAACTTTTATTGAAGAATTTATTACGACTAAAGGCTATAGCCCCAGCTACCGGGAGATTATGAAGGGGCTCAATTACACCTCTGTAGCCACGGTCGCCCTGCATGTTAACAGCCTTATAAAGCGCGGCCATTTGCAAAAACGCGACCGCTCGGCCCGCTCTTTAGAGGTAGTCAAATCTACCGGAGCCGGCGAGACCAAAATTGTGCCCAAGCAGCTGCGGACTAGCGAAGAGAAGTGGCTGGTAGAAAAAGTCGAAAAGTTTTTTAAAGAGGTAGAAAACGCCCCACAAATTATCGAACGCGAGCTGGACCAACTATATGTCTTAATCGGCGCCCTAAAAGTGCTTGGTGTAGAAGGCGCCGCCCAAGCCTTTATTGCCAGATTGACCGATCTTAAAAAACGTCAAAAAGAAACCGAATACGTAGCCTAGAACCCTAGAACTTTGGAAAAAGTTTACTCCAAAATCTCTTCCCTCTTGACACCAGCGTACTAGTATACTAGTATACTGATATGACTAGATTTAGCGACTTGGTTGACCTGCTGCATAAAACTAAAAACAGGGAACTGTTAGAGGACTTCTTATTGGGACTTACTACGCCGCACGAACGTAAAGTTTTGACGAGGCGTGTGGAAATTGTTAAGCGGCTTATAGCCGGCGAACCGCAACACGTTATTGCCGAAGATTTTAATGTGGGCGTTTCGACAGTTGGCCGCGGTACCAAAGAACTTAACTTAGGTCGCTTTAAAGTTCTTAGAAAAAGATAAAGGACAACAGTAATGAAAAATCTTAATTAACCATTATATCAGCGTACTAGTATACTAGTACGCTGATATATGAACCACTAAAGTTAAGAGGGGAGTAGTATGATGACAGAAGGCTATCCTATCAAAGAGATGCCAGAAACTGAGCCGCAGCATGATGAGAAGTTTATTGCCAAGGCCGATGCCGCACTCATTTACTATGTACTTGGTTTAGATGATCCTACAAAGAACATGAGAAGATTTCTGGAGGCGCTGGCTGAGTATAAGATTCTACAATTAAAAGATAAAGGAGAAGATCAGGCAGCTGCTGACCTTGCTCGGGCTCTAAACAGAAATAGAGAAAGGGAAGAAAAAAGGCAGAAACTTATTTAATAGCCACCGCCGCCGGTGCCTGTGGTGCCGGATTTGTGGATGAATACGAAATAAATGATGGCGTAAACGATCACGGCGACTACCAGATAAATAACCACCCATTGCCACATTGGCCGCTTGCCGTAAGCACCTGGTTTTTCGGTGTTAGACTTTTGAGGTTCCATTGACGGCTCCTATTTCTTTAGAAGTAAAATTAATACAACGACGACAACTACGATAACCACGCCCCAAATGAGCCATTTCATCATAGAGCTATTACCTCCCATGGAGGCCGGCTTGGGCGGCGGCGAGGGCGGCATTGAGGAGGGCATATCAGGGCCTGGTGGCGGGGTAGGGCCGGGAGCTGGCGGGGGCATTGGTTGATCTTGTGTTGGCGGTGTTGGTGTTGGGTTATTTTGTGGTTCCATAAACTACTTCACCTCTTACTTTATAAATTTATTGTAGCACAATAGAAGCTCTAAACGTTAGCTATATAATGTACAATCTATCTAGATGGATCCCGTTAGAAGTGAAGCGCTCCACGGACTAAAGTCCGTGACTTCAGCCCTCCGGCTTTCGGAGCGCGGAACCCCGCACCGAAAGCCGGACTGGCCTTCATCCCTCGAACTAAAGTTCGAGGCTTTCTGGTGCGCGGGTAAGTATTTTATTAAAGATAAAATCTGCCAATTCACCGGCAGTGAATTGGACTTCTAACGGGATGGACTGGCTGATAGTATTTTTGGCCAAGGATCTATTTGTAGCAATTATTTTAGTTGCGTTTCTAACTTGGTGGGGGCTTGATAAAAATAAAAAGATACAGTTTGCCGCGGCAATAGTGGTGGCCGGTTTGTTAGGCTATATCCTCAGTAAAATGGGCGGCGGGCTTTATTATCATCCCCGGCCGTTTGTAACCGAGCACATTAAACCCTTAATTCCACACGGCAACGATAACGGCTTTCCATCAGATCATACCTGGTTTTGCATGACTATCACCGCAGTAATTTACTACTACAACAAGCGCTGGGCACTAGTGGCGTTCATCCTAACTCTTTTGGTTGGAGCCGGTAGAGTATTAGCTCACCTTCACTATCCAATAGATATTCTAGGCGGTTTAATTGTAGGAACAGTAGCCGGCTATATAGGTTACAGAATTGTTAAATTTTTGATTCCTAAATTTAGCAAATACAAACAACCCAACCAAGATAAAAATACTTAACTAGTTAAGTATTTAAGTTCTTATCTCCAAACCGCTAGGAGGCCGCCATTGATGACGAGGACTACTAAGAAATAGCCGGCGTCAATTTGCCAGAGCTTCCAGGGCCGGCCGGCAAATAAGCCGTTGACCGCTGTAGTAATGGCGGTGAAGCCTAGCCATAGCCAAAAGCCGGTAATTAGTCCGTCGGCAAAAGTCACGGCTCCGGCGTAGCGCACGAAATGGGCCAAGATAAAGGCCTGCACCAGCGCGCCAACCGCGGCTACTAGGTAGCCAGGACTGGCGCCGCGCATATCTTCCATTTTGCGCCCAGTTAGTTTGACCCATTGTTTGGCAAACAAAGCGTTTGAGTACCAAACCGCACCGACAGCCATATTTATGATGGCCGCGGCCAAAATAGCCCAGTAGTTTAAATCTACCCCAGGCATATAAACCTCCCAAAAAGCGCCTTCGGCTTATAAGACACCCTAGCTGCCATTAACCATTATCTATTGACCATTTACCGTACATTTACCATTGACCATTAACCATTGCTGCTCATGGATAGCGGTTAACGGATAAGGCATGGTGAACGGTGAATGGTGAAGGGTAAACGGCACTCCGGCTGCTCTTTTCCCTCGACGCTTCATTATTTAATTAATACCTCTATATAATGCCTCCAAAGCCAAAATTGCAAGCCCGGTAGTAGACTTCGAGTTTCCAAGAACGGTTCTTGGAATGATGAATATAGACATGAGTTCTAAAAAAATATTTAGGGAGTATAATCAGATTTAGTGTTATGAAGCTGCCTCTACTCTTCCAACCAAAAACTTCCCACCCCAAAAAAACCGCAACCGAACCAGCTCTAGCTGTATTACGTGAACGGATAGTGGGAATTGATACACTAGTGCCGGTACTGGGTGGCCGGCGGGTAGCTTACGTTAATTTTGACAATGCCGCTAGCACACCGGTGCTTAAAGAAGTTTTGCAAACTATCAACGACTTTATGCCTTGGTATTCATCAGTGCACAGGGGCACAGGCTTTAAGAGTTTAGTGGCCACCGAGGCCTACGAAGCCGCCCGCCAAACCGTGGCCCATTTTTTTGGCGCCAACTCCAAAGATCACGTTGTGATATTCGGCAAAAATTCCACAGAGGCGCTTAATAAATTGTCTTACCGGCTAAATTTAAAACCTGATGATGTGGTTTTGGTTTCGCTGCTTGAACATCACAGCAACGACCTGCCCTGGCGCAAGCAGGCTAAGGTGGTGCGCATTAACGTCAATGACGATGGGCAACTGGATGAGGCCGACTTTGATAAAAAATTGGCGGGCTTTGCCGGCCGGCTCAAGCTAGTGGCCGTGACCGGCGGTTCCAACGTAACTGGCCATGTACCAAATATTCACCGACTGGCGGCCAAAGCTCACGCTGCCGGCGCCCAAATTTTGGTGGACGGCGCCCAGCTGGCGCCGCACCGCCAGATTTTCATGAAATCTTTAGATGACCCTGAGCACTTAGATTACATAGCGGTGTCGGCTCATAAACTGTACGCGCCATTTGGCACGGGGGTTTTGATTGGCCGGCGCGATACCTTTGAAACTGGCGTGCCCGAGCTGTGCGGCGGCGGTACGATTGACCTGGTAACCACTTCTAAAGTGGCTTGGACGGCGCCGCCAGACCGCGACGAAGCCGGCTCACCGAATGTCGTTGGCGCCGTAGCTCTGGCCAAAGCACTAGTGGAACTCCAAAAAATCGGTCTGGGCAGGATTGCCGAGCACGAAACTAAGTTGACGGCCTACACGCTAGGCCGGCTTAATAAAATCAGCGGCTTAAAAATTTATGGCGATCCACAACCGGCCACCGCGGCTACGCGGCTGGGCGTAATCCCCTTTAATGTTCAAGCTTTGCCGCACTCCCTTGTAGCTGCCATTTTGGGTACCGAGTGGGGGATTGGCGTGCGGAGCGGTTGTTTTTGCGCCCATCCTTACATTACCCGGCTGCTTAAACTAGACAAAAATAAGATGGACTCCTTCGGAAAAGAAGTTATGAATGGTGATAAACGCCATATGCCGGGCATGGTACGGGTTAGTTTTGGTATGTATAACAACGAGTCTGAAGTAGACAAGCTGGTTGAAGCGCTTATAGCCGTCAGCCACGGCCAGTGGCGCGGTAAGTATATTCAGGATAAGCGTACCGGCGACTTCCGTGCTAAAGAGTGGCATCCCCAAGTCCAGGTTTTTTAAAACCTGGACTTGAGAGGACTATCCTTGGAAAAGAGCGGTAAAACTCTGTAGTTTTTATTAAATAATGGCTTTTTTCCAAGGATAGTCCTCGATGGGGTTTAGGTCAGGCCGAGGGCGGCATCGAGTTTAGCTTTGTCGAAACCTAAAATTCGTTCTTCACTGCCGTCATCTTTAACGATGTGCGTGCAAGGTACGCCCATGGAATTGCAAACGTGCAGCAATTTGGGTATTTCTTCGGGATTTTTGTCTACCAGAACGTCGTCGAACTTAACGCCCCGGCTTTTTAAATACTCCTTCTCGGCGTGGCAGTAAGGGCAGGTGCTGGTGGAATAAATTGTGACCTTGGCCATTTATATTCCTATTTTAATCAAGCGTGGCGTAAATAACTACCGGTCGGGGCGGCCGGCTTCTTTTTTTTGCCAGGCTTAGTCTTTGTAGAATGGCTGGCTGAAGAGCCGCTTAGCGTATTTAGTTGAGCGCTTATCCGGTCCAGCTTGCGCTGCAGTAGTATGACTTCTACGCTAGTAAAAATCAGCGCCCCAACCACCAACAAGGAAAACAAACCTACAAGATATTTCTTTGGCCCAAAGCGCATAGTACTTTTATATCACATAAGGCAAGCAATACCAAGTTGGGCACGATTTTGGATACTCTGTTGAATGGAGTCGCGCTTATCTAAAACTTGGTGTAAGATAACTGTTGAAGTGTTCAAAAGTAGCAAAGTTACAAAAATAAACAAAATAACTTCGGCCGCCTTTATAAAGCGCCTCAGAGGGTCTTTGTGGGGAGTAATTTTCCTAGTTATTATAGGCCTCCTACTCCTCCCCAAAACTGTTCTGGCCGCCTCGGCCTCCCTCTATCTCTCCCCAGCTTCAGGCTCTTTCTCTCCAGGTGACACTATCACTGTAGCTATCCACGAAGACAGTGGCTCCACTGCCGTTAATGACGTCCAGGCTAACTTTAGCTACCCCAAGGATCTCCTAGACTATGTATCTATCACTTCCTCCGCGGCCTTCAACATCCCGGCCCAAAGCGCCGCTGGTGATGGCTCTGTGCAGATCAACCGTGGCGCCCTACCAGCTGTCACCGGCGACCAAACCGTGGCTACCGTGACCTTCACCGCCAAAGCTACTGGCACCGCTAGCCTTAACTTCACCAGCGGCTCAGCGGTCTTTGCCAGTGACGGCCAAGGCACCTCCTTACCACTAACCACTAGTGGGGCTAACTATAGTATTAAGCCGCCACCAACCCCGCCACCATCTCCTCCACCAGCTCCACCCCCCACACCTCCCACCACGCCTCCCCCCACGCCTCCACCAGGTGGTGGCAGTGGCCACAGCGGCACTGGCACTGGTAGCACTGGCAGTAGTAGCGGTGGTAGCTCAACCACCCCCACACCTACTCCTGCACCTGGTAGCTCAACTAGCCCAGTACCGATTACCACCCCACCAGTCACTACCCAAAAGCCAGACCTCACCAAAGCCTCTACCACAGTGCCGCTAAAGCATAAGGCCAGCCTGTGGGCCATTGGCACCCTAGCCCTAGCTATCCTGCTAGCTACCGCTTCTACCCTAAGACGCATGAAAAGGCAGCCTAAAGAGCTAATAAGCCTACCCACTACCCAGCCACAGCTTTACCACCCCACTTCAGGCAGAGTAGAGGAGCCTACTACCATGCCAGCAGTGGTTACCCCGCCTACAGGGTTGGGGCCGGTGACTAGTTCTCCAATTAGTCAAAGCCCTCTGGGAGGTGATGAACCTAGTAGCAACTTTGCCGGCCGCCTCCGCCGCCTAGCCTTTTCCCACCAGCAACTGGCGGTCTTCGCCTTAACCTTTGCTCTAGTTGGTACCTACCTGCTATGGCATAGCTTGGCCGCCAACCCCACCCAGAAGTACGGTGACCTTAACGCCGATGGGATTGTCAATGGGGCTGACCTTAGCATCCTCCTTAGTAAGTTTGGTACCAGTGACCCGGGTAGCGACGTCAATGGCGACGGCACCGTCAATGGTACTGACTTGAGCATCCTCCTTAGCTACTTTGGCCAGACCGTGCCACCACCAGTGCCACCGCCGCCACCACCACCCCCACCGCTCCCGCCCCCGGCCGCTAATCCCTGGGGGACTTGGACGATTCACATCGCCGCCAAACGCGACCCGAACGCCTATCCTTGGTACAAAGGCAACCTCATTACAGTGGGGTGGAAGGATATTGAACCGACAAAAAGCAAACTGACCGATGCTGGCAATTTCGATTTCAGCCTACTCAAGAGCCGCCTCGATGCCGTAACCAGCCGCGGCATGAACACGATGGCGATGGTCTACACCGGTGATCAAGCGCCGGCCTGGCTTAGTGATTCTGATGTTAACGCCGGTATTGTAGTGTTCAAAGGCACTGCCTATGAAGGTACCTATCCCCTCTACCTTGATCCGACCACCAAGCTGCCAGACGCAATTTACCTGGCGTACTTCCACCGCATGATTGCCAAGTTTGTTGATTACATCAATCACTACGACACCAACCGCAATAAAATCGTTGGGCTGCAGTGCCCAATCGCCGAATCCGGCGACCCGCATCCTTACAACCCCAATGCGCCTGGCGCCCGCGGGCCAAACGGTTTTGGCATTGAAGGTACAGACTCGTTCATACCCTATGATAAGTGGGAGAATTTCAATAATATTGAGCTGGCATTTTATGTTGATGCCGTTAAAAACAGCACCCCGGCCACGCCGTGCCTCATCAATGCCAATTTTGATCACACCACGGTCGCATTTGCAATCACCAACCTTACGGGAGAATGGTTAAAACTCGGCCGCATCGGTGATCGCTATGATAATAACAATGAGCTAAGTGACGATGCCTACTTCGTCTCGCAGTACAGTCGCGAATACTACAACGGTAGGGCTATTCGTACCCGCTCCGAGATGGATCTAACGGCCGACCGGATGAGTGGCTGGTTCAAAGAAGCCCCGGCCTGGCAGATGTACTGGTCACAGCTGTGGGCGCTGGACCGCGGTATGGATATGCACAATCAGTTGGATCAGGACGTCGACAACAATGATTATGTCTCAGCCTTTGAATTCTTCTCTAAATACGCCGGCAACAAGTCTCCCCAAGAGAGTAGGGGTGCCTGGATCGCCTTTCGCGATAATCTCGATGCGGCCGATGTCAACCGATTCCCCGAGAGCCAGTATGGTGCCTACAACAGTGGCAAAAACTCGGCGCGCTACAAAGCAATTGCTGCCTTCTTCAAAAATTTTGGTGTCAAACAAACGTCACAATATATCAATCCCGGCGCAACCAATTGGGATGAACTCGAGGACGTTGGTAATAATACCTACCCAGGTAATTACGCTAACTGGATGAGCATGAAGAATCCCAATGGCACTTCGCAAGGCTGGTGGCGCCTGGGCAACGGCACCACAGGTGCTAACGCTCAGCCTTATGGCCGCTTCGCTCGGGGGTTTGACCACACCCAAGGCAAAGATAAGTTCTATTTAGATATTGATGATCGCTTCTTTGGCTCTAGTGGCCTGGGCGGGGCTTATCCAGTCAAGATCAGAGTAGTCTACTGGGATAGTGGTACTGGTAAGTTCTCCATCAAGTACGACGACATTAGCCATGCCGGTAAGACGGCCGCTATCATCACCAAGAACAACACTGGCAAGTGGCAAGAGACTACGGTGACCGTTAACGACGGTTCCTTCTCTAATCAGCTGGAGCAAGGCTCGGATATTATTTTGCAAAACGAAGCCGCCGAAAACGACTTCTTCCACATGGTGGAGATAACCAGGGCTAATTAACCCTGCCACGCTCTACGTCAACTAACTACTCGGCGCTTTGAAAGCCCTAGAAGCCCTCCTCTAGGCCGGTTTGATCTGGCTTTTAAGGGCCGCCGGCAGCTGTTCGATAACATCCGAGGCAATCAGACCGGCTTGGGTTTTATCGGCAGCCACTAGGTCCCCGGCCAGGCCGTGCAAATAAACCGCGGCTTCCGCCGCCTGGCCGGCTTTGACACCTTGGGCAATGATGCCGGCAATGACGCCAGCCAGCACGTCGCCGCTGCCGGCGGTGGCTAGTCCCGGATTGCCAGTGGTATTTTCGTAAAGCGTACCACCCGGATGCGCAACATAAGTGGGTTGGCCTTTTAAAACTAAAATTACAGAATGCCCTTTGGCAAAGTCTTTGGCTAGGGGCTTTAGCTCAGCCCGATTTTTCGGCAATTCTTTGCCAAGCAATTTTTGAAACTCCCCAGTATGTGGCGTCAATATTGCAGATATTGCAGGGCCGAGCCCTGTTGCAGGGCTCGGCCCTGCAAAACGCTTAAGCGAGTCTAGGTGATTTTGCAAGGCAGTTAGCCCACCACCGTCGACCACCATCGGTAAATTCACATTTTTTATAACTTGCCTTGCTAAATCAGCTTGGTCGCTTTTTAACCCCGGGCCGATTACCAGCAGTGATACTTTGCGGGCTTTAATGAATTTCGCAATGGCAGCCAAGGCTTCAGAACTATCAACCGGCAGTGCTAGAGTCATTATCTCTTCGACCCGCTTTTCTAATTTATCCGTCACTTCTTTGGGCGAGGCAATAGTTACTAACCCAGCGCCAACCCTAAGAGCCGCCCTGGCGGCCAAAAACGGCGCTCCCACCATCCCCGGCGCCCCACCCACAATTAATACGTGGCCGTATTGATATTTATGAGTATCGGTCTGGCGATCTAAAAGTTTCCGAAAAACTTCCTTATGCACACCTAAAGCATAACAAAAATTCAAAATTGACATTTAAGCATAAAAGGCTACTATAAACTCAAAATAGAGAGCGCTGTTTAACTGATACCTGGTTTTAGCAGATTAGACGGGCAGCCGAAACTCAGGGAGGCACCCAAGCTCAAGAATAAATACTTAACTTGTTAAGTATTTATTCTTGAGCTCTAAAAAGCGAGCCCTCATTCGACGAAACATTTACCGAGCCCTGTTTAGATGTTGTCAAACAATAAGTGGGCTTGGCTGGCTAAAGGTGTTTGACGACCCAGCGCCTACTATATGTAGGGTGCTGGGGAGGAGTTCTTTAGCCAAACTTATTTTTGACAATCAGCTAGTCACGGCGAGGTGGCGTTTCGGAGAATGAGGATGAGCGGCTACTCCCATTCCATGGTGGCGGGGGGTTTAGTCGTAACATCATAGACTACGCGCGAAATCCCCGGTACTTCATTAACAATCCGACTGGAGATTTTTTGCAGCAGCTCGTAGGGCAGCTTAGCCCAAGTAGTAGTCATGACGTCTTTAGACTCAATTACCCTCAGCGCCGCGACTTCTAGTAGTTGGCGTGAGTCGCCCTTAACCGCTGTGCTAACAGTGTTAGTCATAATCGGGAAGCTCATATAAACCTTATCGTACAGCCCGGCTTTTTTAATTTCTGCCAGCACGATTTCATCGGCCTGCTGCTGCATTTCCAAACGCTCGGGGGTGACTTCGCCCACGATCCTGATAGCTTGGCCAGGGCCAGGGAAGACCTGTTTATTAACCACCTCGGGCGGCAAGCCCAGCTTAAGGCCAATCGCCCGGACCTCGTCTTTATAAAACGTCCGCAGCGGTTCGATTAATTTAAGGTGCATTTTTTCGGGCAGCCCGCCAACGTTATGATGCGACTTAATTTTGTCGGCCTTTTTGGTGCCCTGGCTTTCGATAACGTCCGAATAGATAGTGCCTTGGGCCAAAAACTCCACATCTTTGATCTTTTCGGCCTCCTGGCTGAATAAATCAATATAGAGCTGGCCAATTATTTTGCGCTTTTGTTCGGCGTCGGTGATTCCTTTTAGTTTTTGCAAAAATATTCTTTGGGCCTCCACAATAACAGGCTCTATGCCCAGGTGTTTTTTAAATATTAGCTTTACATCTTCTTTAGTGCCGCGGCGCATCAGACCGCTTTCCACGTAAATTGGGTAAAGCCTTGAGCCAATGGCTTTGCCCAGCAGGGCGGCCGTAACGCTGGAATCCACACCGCCCGAAACCGCGCAAATAACCTTGCCGCCGCCAACCGCCGTTTTAACTGACTTTATTAAATCGTCCACCGATATTTGGTGCTTTTGGATTTTTAGGCCGCAAACTTTGGTGACGAAATTTTTGAGGATTTCTAAACCGTAAGTGGTATGTTCGACTTCGGGGTGAAACTGCACGGCA
>OBEQ011391975.1_pt1 | contig 17972 bp, 9 predicted proteins | sample 1670901 | NCBI WGS metagenome assembly OBEQ01 (sample SAMEA104232315, study PRJEB22302) | groundwater metagenome | biome: forest; feature: aquifer; material: groundwater | place: USA | collected 2011-08-07 | depth 5.4 m
AACGCCGTGGAAACCGGATTGAGGACTTTGACGCCGCTATTGCGGCGCATGCCCTCGCTCTCAATGCGACGCTCGTCACGGCAAACCTCGGCCACATGATCCGCGTCCCTGGGCTTCGCGTCGAGGACTGGAACCGCTGAATTGACGATCTCATTCGGACGCCCCGCTGCCGCCTTGGCGGCGGGATGATGCCGCACGAGCCACGCCTCGTCCGGTGATGGGCCGGTTACGACGATTGGGAAGCCTTCTGCTTCTGCACCATGTCTCTCCTTGCAGCCCAGTACTTACGCATGCGCTCCGATATCGCTCGACGCTTCGCCAGTGTCAGCCGCTGTGTCTTCTCGCGCCGCTTGCGCGCGGGCTCTTTCGGTTTCGCCGGCCGGGTCACACCCGCCTGCCTGGACAACCCGTCCGCGTCGGCCGAGGTGGATCGCCTCGATCCCACCTGGCCGGATGCGGCCCGCTTCGGTGGTCTCGCCGGCGCCATCTCGATGCCGAACATCCCCGAGAGATCGTCGCTCGCGAGCACCTTCGCGCCAGCCGGCGCCTTCCGCTTCTGCGCGAGATCGGAGCCGGCCCTCGCAATCAAGTCCTGCTGATTGACCTTGCGGAGCGTGAAGAGCAACTCCGGCTGATGATCCAGTCGCGCGCCGATGCCGTACAACACCGCCGCCACATGCTTGCACATCGATGCCCAGTCCGGACAACTGCACGTGAAGAGGATGTCCTTCGGTGACGGGAATAACCCCGTCTTCTCCTCGCAGAGACGCGTCATGACGCCCTTGGAGAAGCGTCCCTGCAGGAGCTCGACGAGCGAGTCGATGGCGCCCGAGCAGTCCTTGCAGATGGCGCTCCAGCGGGCCCGCGGTACCGATCCGACCGTCACCTTCACGTCGTACATCGTCGAGCCGCTGACGAGCGCCGTGACGCTGCCCGGCGCGACCTGTAGATCGACCACCGAACCGTTGCGCACGTAGGTCCGCCCGCGCGGCAGCCGATTCGCGAAGTCGCTGTAGCGTTCGAGATTGTCGCACCACGCTTCGCCCCAGAACGTCTCGGCAATTGTCCGACCCTCGATCACGACCGGCGAGATCTTGCGGCCCTTCTTCCGGAGCTTCGCCAGTTCGCGCGCAGCCTGAGCCCGTCGAGCACCGACTGAGACATAGGGCTTGAAGCCGTAATAGTCGTCGTAATACATCCTCATTCCTCGGACGCGGTGTGGAGATCGAGCGCGACGAGCTCCAGGAGCTCGTCGTCTCTCATCTCGGTCAACAGCATCTCGCCGCCGCCTTCCAGCAGATCCTGCGAGAGCTGGCGCTTGGAGTCAATGAGCTGATCAATCTTTTCTTCAACTGTCCCGCGGCAGACGAACTTGTGTACTAGCACGTTCTTGGTCTGGCCGATGCGGAACGCGCGGTCGGTGGCTTGACTCTCGACCGCGGGATTCCACCAGCGATCGAAATGCACGACGTGCGAGGCGGCGGTGAGGTTCAGTCCGGCGCCCCCGGCCTTCAGTGAGATGACGAAGAAGGGCACGCGCTCGTCCTCCTGGAACTGCCGCACCAACGGCTGTCGCTTGCCCACGGCCGTCTCGCCGTGCAGGATAAGGCCCGGGCGGCCGAAGACGGACCCGAGGAACGTGGCAAGCGGCGTGGTCATTTCGCGGAACTGCGTGAAGACGAGGACTTTCTCCTGCCTCGCCGCGATGACCTCCGCGATCTCGCGCAGTCTGGAAAGCTTGCCACTGTCGACCTCGCTCCACGATCCGTCGCCCAGCCATTGCGACGGGTGGTTGCAGATCTGCTTGAGGCGCATCAGCGACGCGAGCACCACGCCGCGACGTTGCATCCCATCGGCTCGCTCGAGCTCCGTTGCCAGGTCGGCGACCGACTGCTGATAGAGAGCCGCTTGCTTGCGCGTCAGTTGGCAGAAGGCCTTCACCTCGGTCTTGTCCGGCAGGTCGCTGATCACGGACTTGTCGGTCTTCAGGCGCCGCAGGATGTACGGACGCACCAGCGCGCGCAGCGGTGCGTACGAGTTGTGCGTTCGTGACGAGAGCCGTTTGGTGAACGTCGAGAACGCCTTTGCCGATCCCAGTAACCCGGGGTTGAGGAAGTCGAAGATGGACCAGAGATCGCCGAGGCGGTTCTCCACCGGCGTGCCGCTGAGTGCGATGCGTGCCCGCGCATCGATCTGTTTGGCCGCCCGTGTCTGTTTGGCGCCTGGCGTCTTGATCGCTTGCGCTTCGTCCAGGATGGCGAGCCGCCACGGCGTGGCGAGCAGCGCGGGCACGCGCAGCAGCGATCCGTAGCTCGTGATGACGAGGTCTACGCCGGCAATCCGGTCGCGATCGAACGTCTTCAGTTCCTCGCCGGTCATTGCCGAGGGATGCGCGATGATCGCGGTGAGCGTCGGCGCAAAGCGTTCGATCTCCGCAGCCCAGTTGGCCAGCAAGGACGCCGGCGCAACCAGGAGACTGCCGTGCCGCGTCTCCTCACGTGTCTTGCGCGCTCGCATCACGAGCAACAGCGCCAGCACCTGCATAGTCTTGCCGAGGCCCATGTCATCGGCGAGGCACGCGCCCAGGCCGAGGCTCGAGAGCAGATGCAGCCATCGGACGCCTGTCTGCTGATAGGGGCGCAATGTCGCCTGCAGTGCGGCGCCGGGATCCAGTTGCGCCAGTTGGGCCGGATCGCGAAGGCCAGCGAGGGTCTTCGCCAGCCACGGCCCGGCGACGACGGTTGACCAGTCGGGAGCAGTGGCCGCAACGATGTCGCCTGGCACGTCCGCGCCGGCGAGGAGGCGCATCGCTTCACCGAACGAGAGGCCGCCCCTTGCGGCGGCCGTCTCCACCCGTTGGAACTCGTCGAGCATGCGCCTGAGTCTTTCGCGATCGACTTCGACCCAGCGTCCGCGCACGAGGTGAAGGCCGTTCGACGCGGCGAGCAGTTGCGCAATCTCCGCCTTGGTCAGCGGTTCGCCGTCAAGGCTGACGCCCATCTTGAAGTCGAGCAGCGCCTCCGTGCCAAGGCCCGACGGCGGCTTGCCCCCGATGGTGGCCGTGACCCGCGGACGTGGTGGACGATTCGTGCGCCAGGCGGTCGGTACGCGCACGATGACGCCGGCAGCCTCGAGGCGCGGAGTATCGGTCAGCAGTTGAAACGCCTCGGCGGGCGTCCACCGCAGCGGGTGATAGATCTCGCCCGACTCGACCATCGTCTTCAGCCACGGACACTCAGCCGCGGCGCGCTGGACCGGCAGGAGCAATGAGAGCAATTGCGGCTTGTTGGCAGCACCGGCGTATTCGCTCAACGCGCGGCCGAGCGGCAGGTGCTGCGCCTTGGCGGTCGTCGATAGTCTGGTCGTATAAGTCGCCAGAAACGCGAATGGTGCCTCGTCGTCTCGCCGGTTCTCGGCAAGGTTGAAATGGACGCGGCCGACGAGATGCCACGCGGGACTCTTCCGCTGAAGAAATGCTTGGACCGACGCCTTCGATTTGGCGAGCTCGGCTCGAAACGCTGTGGCGGTTTCAGTCCAGAGCGCTTCGAGAACCGCAGCAGTGAGGTACTCGGCGCCGGTCATCGGCGGCGCAGCCGCCGCGAGTGCTTCGAGTTCGCTGAGCGCGGGCGCAGGGATGGGCGTGTGGTGAGCCGTGAGATCGGGATGCGTGCAGATGGCCGTCACCAACCGCGCGCCGAAGTCGCGCCAGTAGCTGAAGTCTGCTGGAAGCGCGGTCCCGACTTCGGCGGCGCCGAGCTCGAGGAGTCCGTGACCGGCGCCACGACCGAAGGCGCTCTCGAGCCTGCGCAACACCGCCTCTGGCGGTTGGAAAGTATCGTCCGCGACGGTGAACAGCAGGCGGCCGCGCGGGGTCAACGCCAGCGACGCCATCAGAACGGCTGGCCCCACCGACCGCTCGTCCCGTCATGCGTGGGTTCTTCGTGCGAAGCGCTCGTCACTGCACCAGACGAGATACGTGAGGGCGAGACCGTGGTCCCAGTGGTTTGCTGCAGCGCCTGAGCGGCGCTACTCGCGAAGCGCCATCGTTGGGTCGCGGATTTCCATTCGCCGCACTCGACGGACTTGAGTAGGTCCTTTTCGCCGGCGACAATTGTCCTCATCGTGGAACCCCCTCAACGAGAATTTAGCTTCGTGGCCTTCCGACTACCAAATGATCGCCTCCAGGAACACGACGTGGTCAACACGTAGTCCTTGCGTCGGATGAAGATGCGCTGGCCGGCGCAACTCGGTCGTGTGCCTAGAAGGCACACAGTGTTATCGGCGGCAGTGTGCCCACCAGTGTGCCTAAACCCGTTCCGAGGACCATCAATCGGCAGCCAACGCCAACCAAGCTGCCAATGAAAAACGGGCCTGAAATTGTCGACTTCAGGCCCGTGTTGGGATCTCGGGCGACCTTAGCAAACCGCCGCCTTCAGCCGCTCGGCCACCTCACCCATTTTTATCGAAATTGTCCCCTCTCACGCGGCGCAATCCGAACCAACGTTTGTATAATCCGCTCGGTCGCGAAAACATCCGTAACGGAGGTCCGACAATGCGCCTTTGGAACACACTCCGATCATCTGGTGACCGAGCCGGGTCCCTGCATCGAGCCTTGCTGCTGGTCATGGCAGTGACCGGCAGTCTCGCAGTTGGTTATGCGGTGATGGCGACGAGCGGATGGCTGTCGGGGGCGCCGAGGGTCGCTGAAGCCGCCGCACTTCCGGGATTCGGAAGTCTGTCGGGCACGGTCGTGTCCGCGACGCCATTCAAGGCCGCGCAGGTGTTCATCCGCAACGTGGACAAGCGCATGTTGTACACGGTGTACACGAGCGCGGGCCAGTTTCGCGCGGCCGCGCTGTTTCCCGGCAACTATGAAGTGAGCGCGAGCAGCAAGGCGCTTCAGTCGGACGTGCAGAAGCTGGTCGTGAAAGCTGGCGACAACCCGAAACTGTCGCTGTCGCTGCACGACCCCGCCGCCAGTTCGCAGCGCACCGTCGTCAGTGCCCTCGAGAACGAGAGCAGTGCGGACTCCTCGGTCAGAGAAGAGGCGAGCTACGAGGAAATTTATCCGGCAGGGCCAGGCCGCGACGTGGCGGAGAGGACCTGCATGGTCTGTCACGGGGAAAACTTCATTTCCACGAGGCCGGCCACAGTCGGCGCATGGACGGCCCGTATCGATCGGATGATGGGGGCGCAACTCGCGACCAAGCCCGCTGCCTCGTACGCCGAGGGTCTTCTCACATATCGAGCGGGCGAACTCCGCTTTTCACGGCAAGACCGGGAGGACCTGCTTGCCTACCTGGCGAAGAATTTCGGACCTGCCGCGACGCCTCGCGCCGTCCGGATCGATCAGGAGATGCCGCTCGACGAGGCGAAGCTGGGCAAGGCGATGTACGTCGAGTACTACTTGACGCCGGATCCCCCCGGTCAAGGGATGAACGCTCCGGAATTCAGCAAGTTGACGGGCGCCTTCGTCGGTCGACGTGTCGGTCAGGACGTGCGGTTCGATCAGGACGGCAACGTGTGGCTGACCGATCGTGGGTATCCCAATCGACTCGTCAAGCTCGATCCGCGCACGGGAGAGCAAAAGTCCTACGTGCTGCCGAATCCGATCAGCGGCACTCATGACGTCAACATCGATCGGACCGGCATGATCTGGCTCGCCGAACCCGAAGGCCAGCAGCCATCGGGTCTGAAGCGCCTGCTCGGCTTCAATCCGAAAACCGAGAAGTTCGAATATCAGATTCCGATGGATCCGGACAATGTGATCCGGAGTACGAACAAATGGATGCAGTCGATGGCGTTCGACTCGAAAAACAACGTCTACGTCGGCTGGATCATGGGCGGTGCGATAAGCAAATATGACCGCGAAACAAAGAAAGTCTCAGTGTTCATGGTGCCGACCCATAACGCGATTCCGTACGGGATCATCGCCGACAGGAACGACAACCTCTGGATGGCGCTCTGGGATTCCGGCAACATCGCGAAGTTCGACACCACCGTCAACGAATGGACCATCTTCACACCGCCAACGTACCCCGGTCAGGTTCGACGACTGAACGTCGACGCGCAGAACAACATCTGGTACGGCATGTGGTCCGCCGGCAAGCGCCCCGGCATACTCGGCAAACTCGATCAGACCACCGGCAGGATTACTGAGTACAAAGTCCCGCGGCAGAACTCGAACCCGTACGACGTCGCCCAGGATCTCGAGGGCAATATCTGGGTCGCCGATGTCGGTGGCAGCGCCGCATCGTTGTTCAAGTTCAATCCGCGAGACGCCACGTTCACGCTGTATCCGAAACCACAGAAGACTGCGGATACGCCCAAGATTCAAATCACGAAGGAAGGGGCGATCTGGTATGCACCGCGCGGAAGCCAGAAGGCACCCGCGTTCGGGGTGCTCTACCCCGACATGGACAAGATCACGACGCTCGGCGCCTATTACCTGAACGGCCCGCCCGGATATCTGTTCAAGCCGGCGGCTTCCCAGGAGCGCCGAAGCACTCAGTAAGGACACCGCATGGATCTCGCGCCGAAAACGGAGGTAAGAAAATGACGCTACGTCGATCGTTGCTACTCGTCACGGCATTACTCGGAAGCCTTGTGGTCGGATATGCGGTGGTGGGGATGAGCGGATGGCTGGCCGACGCGCCGGCGGTCGCCGAAGCCGCCGTTCCAGGAATGGGCAATCTCTCGGGCTCGGTCCAGTCGACGACGCCTTTCAAGGCCGCACAAGTATTCATCCGCAACGTGGACAAGCACGTCTTGTACATGGTGTACACGAGTGCCGGCCAATTTCGCGCGGTCGCGCTGTTTCCGGGCAACTATGAAGTGAGTGCGAGCGCCAGCGCGCAGCGGTCGGACGTGCAGAAGCTGGTCGTGAAGGCTGGCGACAACCCGAAGCTGATGCTGGCGCTACGCGAGCCCGTCGCCCGCTCGCAGCGATCCGTGGTCAATGCCCTTGAGAGCGAGAACAGCACAGACTCCTCGGTCACCGAGGAGGCGAGCTACAACGAAGTCTATCCGCCCGGGGCGGGCCGCGACGTCGCGGAGAGAACCTGCATGATCTGTCACGGGGAAAACTTCCTTTCCACGAGACCGGGTTCAATCGGCGCGTGGACGATGCGCATTGATCGAATGATGGGGGCACAGCTCGCCAGCAAGCCAGCTGCGTCGTACGCAGAAGGGCTTCTCAGCTATCGAGCGTCGGCCTTGCGTTTTTCACGGCAGGATCGGGACGATCTCCTTGCCTATCTGGTGAAGAACTTCGGGCCAGGCGCAACACCTCGCGCCGTCCGGATCGATCAGGAAATGCCGCTCGACGAAGCGAAGTTGAGCAAGTCGATGTACATCGAGTACTACCTGACGCCCGATCCCCCCGGCCAAGGCATACATGCACCCGAGTTCAGCAAGCTGACAGGCGGCTTTACCGGCAGACGGGCGGGTCAGGACGTCCGGTTCGATCAGGACGGCAACGTGTGGTTGACCGATCGCGGGTATCCCCATCGGCTCGTCAAGCTCGATCCGCGGACGGGCGAGCAGAAGTCGTTCATGCTGCCGAATGGTTCGATCAACGGCATCCACGAGGTGAATATCGATCGGTCCGGCATGATCTGGCTTCCCGAACACGGAGGTCAGACGCCGTCGGCGACGAAGCATCTGCTTGGCTTCAACCCGAAGACGGAGAAGTTCGAGGTATCGATCCCGCTGGATCCCGACAACGTGGTCCGTAGCACGAACAAGTGGACGCAGTCGATCGCCTTCGACTCGAAGGACAACATCTACGTCGGCTGGATCATGGGCGGCGCGCTGAGCAAGTACGATCGCCAGACGAAGAAGGTGACCGTGTTCACCGTGCCGACCCACAACGCCATCGTCTACGGGGTCATCGCCGACAGGAACGACAACATCTGGATGGCGCTGTGGGATTCCGGCAATATCGCGAAGTTCGATACCACCACCAACGAATGGACGATCTTTACGCCGCCGACCTACCCCGGTCACGTTCGACGGCTGAATGTCGATGCGCAGAACAACATCTGGTTCGGCATCTGGTCCGCCGGTAACCGTTCCGCGAAGCTTGACAAGCTGGATCAGACCACCGGCAGGATCACGGAGTACACGATTCCTCGGCGGAATTCGAACCCGTACGACGTCGCGCAGGATTTCGAGGGCAATATCTGGAGCGCCGACGTGGGTGGAAGCGCCGCATCGTTGTGGAAGTTCAATCCGCGAGACGCCACGTTTACGCTGTTTCCGAAGCCTCAGAAGGTTGCGGACACGCCAAAGATTCAAATCACGAAGGACGGGGCGATCTGGTATTCACCGCGCGGCAGCCTCGACGCGCCTGCGTTCGGGGTGTTGTATCCCGACATGGACAGGATCACGACGCTGGGTGCGTATTACCTGAACGGCCCGCCGGGATATCTGTTCAAGCCGGCGGCTTCCCAGGAGCGCCGAAGCACTCAGTAAGGAAACCGCCACCTTTCGGAACGGAGTAACTGCCATGACGCGAAGAGTCTTCCGATTGGCATCGGCGCTCGTGCTGATGACAGTCGGGCTCATGTGGGTCGGTGTGTCCGGTCAGATTTTTGTTGGAACGCCGGCGCCTCCGCAGTTTTCCGCCCGGGAGCAGCCTTCAACCAAGAATGGCGAGTGGCCTCACTACAACGCCGATCTCAAGGGCACGAGGTACTCACCGCTCGACCAGATCAACGCATCGAACTTCAACAAGCTCGAGGTTGCCTGGCGTTTCAAGACCGACAAGTTCGGCCCGTTCCAGGAATTCAAGTTGGAAGGCACGCCGCTGATGGTGAAGGGCGTGGTCTATGCGACCGCCGGCACGCGGCGGTCTGTCGTGGCACTGGATGCAAAAACCGGTGAGCTGATCTGGTCGCAGAGTGTTCGCGAAGGAAAGCGCGCCGGACTTGCACCGCGGCAGCTGTCGGGTCGCGGAGTCTCGTACTGGACAGACGGGAGGGGCGACGATCGAATCGTTTACGTCACGACGGGGTACAGGCTTGTCGAGCTGAATGCGAAGACCGGCGCCTTCATCAGCTCATTCGGCAAAGACGGCATGGTCGATCTGAAGGTCGGCGTCGTCTACGGGGCGGACAAGCAGATCGATCTCGAATCCGGTGAGATCGGCGTCCACCCGACGCCCGCGGTGGCTGGTGATGTTGTGATTGTCGGCTCCTCGTTCAGGGAAGGCGGCACTATCGCAACCCACGACAATACCAAAGGCCTGGTGCGCGCGTTCGATGTGCGAACGGGCAAGAAGCTCTGGCAGTTCAATACCATTCCACGGCCAGGTGAATACGGCAACGATACGTGGGAGAACGGATCGTGGGCCGAAAACGGCAATGTCGGCGTCTGGAGCGAAATCAGCGTGGACGAGGATCTCGGCCTCGTGTACCTGCCGGTTGAAACTCCCACGTCCGACTTCTACGGCGGTCACCGGCCCGGAAACAACCTGTTTGCCGAAAGCCTGGTCTGCGTCGATCTGAAAACCGGACAACGGAAGTGGCATTTCCAATTCGTGCACCATCCGATTTGGAACTACGACGTCTCCTCAGCGCCGATTCTCGCGGACATCACTGTTGACGGACGAGCGATCAAGGCCGTTGCCGTGCCGAGCAAGGAGAGCTTCCTCTACGTCTTCGATCGAGTGACCGGCCGGCCGGTCTGGCCCATTGAGGAGCGCCCGGTCCCTCAATCGACGGTACCCGGCGAGAAGACGTCACCCACGCAGCCGTTTCCGACAAAACCGCCCGCGTACGGCCGCAATCAGATCAAGGTTCCTGACGATCTGATCGATTTCACTCCGTCGATGCGCGATGAGGCGATCAATCTTCTCGAGCGGTACAAGTTCGGGCCGATGTTCAACCCTCCAGTTCTTGGCAAGGTTGACGGCGTGCTCGGCGCGATCAATATCGGCAACGCGGCCGGCGGAACGAACTGGACCGGTGGCGCCTACGATCCGGAGACGCACATCGCGTACGCTCCCGTGGCCAACGCGGGCGTCGGATCGTATTCGCTCGTCCCGCCGCCCCCCGGCTTCTCGGACCTTCGATACGCCAGAGGAGTCGCCGGCCTGGCGTTCGGAGAAATCTGGGGACCAGGTGACTGCTGCGCCGCAGATTCGGGCTATCGCACACGTGACGATCTGCCCGGCCCCTCGCCGGCCCCGCCGCTCCCGCCGGGCGTGTCACCGCCGCCACCGTTGACCGTCCAGGGACTGCCGGTCGTCAAGCCGCCGTACGGCCTGATTGCGGCCATCGACGTCAATCGCGGCGAGCTGTTATGGCAGACGCCGCACGGCGACACGCCGGACAACGTGCGCAATCACCCCGCGCTCAAGGGACTGAGCATTCCGAAGACGGGCCAGAACGGCAACGTTGGATTGGTCGTGACCAAGACGCTCGTCATCAGCGGCGACCCACAGGTCACCACGACGCCAGAGCATCCGCGTGGCGCGATGTTGCGAGCCTACGACAAGCGCACGGGCCAGCAAGCCGGTGCCGTCTACATGCCGGCCCCACAGAGCGGATCACCGATGACGTACATGCTGGACGGCAAGCAGTACATCATCGTGGCGGTCAGCACGATTGCCGGCCGCGACAGCTACTCAGGTGAGTACCTCGCGTTCACTTTGCCGAATTGAAGGACCGACGCTATCGCAGGCGAACCCTCACAGATTCTCGATTGGCACCGCTTCGACGGGATCGGCTAGCGAGAACCCAAAGACTCGTGAGTAAAAGTACAACTCGGCCTCCAACGACCGTTTGATGTGTGCGGCTTGGCGAAAGCCGTGCCCCTCGTCCTCAAACGCCAGATACGCAACGGCTAATCCTTTCCGGCGCATCGCCTCGACCATCATCTCAGATTGGTTAGGCAAGACCACTTCATCCTTGAGCCCCTGGAAAAAGATGATGGGGCAGTTGAGCCGTTCGACCGCGAATAACGGCGAGCGGGCGCGATACAGATCGCGACACTCGGGCCAGGGTCCGACCAGACGCCAGTTGTAGCGTGACTCGAACTTGTGCGTATCGTTCGACGCCTCCAGGTCGCTGACGCCGTAATAGCTCGCGCCCGCTTTGAAGACAGTCCGAAACGTCAGCGCGCACAAGGTCGTATAGCCGCCCGCGCTGCTGCCACGAATGATCAGCCGGTCGACGTCGACTTCCCCGCGGGCAGCCAGATGACGAGCGGCGTTGCAGCAATCATCCGTGTCCACCACGCCCCATTGGCCGTCCATGCGCTCGCGATAGCCGCGGCCGTGGCCGGTGCTTCCGCCGTAGTTCACGTCGGCGACCGCAAAACCTCGACTCGTCCAAAACTGAATTTCGAGGTTGAAGCTCGCCGTGGTTGCATAGGTCGGCCCGCCATGGCTGATCACGATGAGCGGCGGCTTCTCATCCGGCAGCCCCACGAAATCCACGTTGCGTGGAGCGTAGTAAAAGGCATACGCGGTCAGCCCATGCTCTGTTTCGAACTCGATTGGCCGCGGAATGGATAAGTACGCCCGGTCCACCGCAACGGTGGACGACGCCCGCAGAACGTCGACACGGCGAGTCGCCACATCGAGCGACACGACCGACTCGGGCTCAGTTGCGGATGCTGCCCGAAACACGACGTGATTCGTAGCGGCGCGCACCGACGCGATCTCAGTGTACGGAACGTCGATCGGTGTGAGGCTTCGCGCGCGCACGTCCAACAATGCGAGGTGAGAGACGTCGTCCTTGTCGTACGAACAGACGATGCTGTCCGCGGACACAAACGCAAACGTCGACAAGCCAAACGACCACTGAGGGCGCCCGAAATCCGCCTGCATCGGCCACAGTGATTCGATCTCTCTTCCCTGGAAATAGCGATAGAGGTTCCACCAACCCGTTCGGTCGGACACGAAGTACAGCGTCCCGTCCGGCGACCATTCAGGTTGAAAGACTGATTCGCTGGCGCCGCCGGCAACGAGCTGCCTGTTGACCAGCGACCCGCCGGACTCGAACTCGCCAACCCACAACTCGGTGCCGTCCCACGGCATGTTCGGGTGACGCCACTCCAACCAGGCGAGCCGCGTCCCGTCCGGATTGAGCCGCGGGTTAGAGTAGAAATCGCTGCCGGCGAGCAAAATGTCGCCGCTGGTCGTGACGTCTAGAGGAAGGGCGACGATAGAGTTGATGGCTTCGGGGCCATCGACGATGTGATCTTCGCGAACACAGATGAGCCGTCCTCGCCTTCGATCCATGACGCCATCGGCATAGCGAAAGGCGAGCGGCGGCGTCAGCGCTCGCGGGGCCTTGACGGGCTGCTGGCAATAGAGACGCTGATCGGCAAAATTCGAAAAGTACACCGTGCCGTTGTCGACGAGGAACGCGCCGCCGCCGTACTCGTGGACCCGTGTGCGGGCGTTGAAGGGCGGCGGGTTCACGTCCTCAGTGCGGCCGTCGGGCGTGCGGCGCACGATGACGGCGCGACCAGCCTCGGAGGGCCGCATCTCGAGCCAGTAGATGTCGTCGCCATCGAGCGCGATCTGACCAAACGCGATGGATGCCGACGCGATCGAGCCGGACGTGATCGGCGATCGCCACGACCCGTACGGCGCTCTGATCATGTCGTCGGGAGTCTACAAGGTCCACCCGTAGAAGGCGACTGGCAGCGGAACGACTTCGGCTAGACTTTGCCTACCCAAATCATTCATGCGCGCGCGGGCGCTCGATTCGGAGCAGTTCGATGAAATTCTACGTGTCGTCGACGACTGAGGATCTTGGGGAATGGCGGTCCAATGTGGCCAAAGTGATCCGCGACGCGGGACACGAGGCTATTTACATGGATGACTACGGGCCAGACGTCGTACCGCCTCTCGAAAAGTGTCTGAAGGACGTGGCCGCGTCCGATGTGTACGTCGGGATCTTTGCCTGGCGTTACGGCCACCTCGCCACGGGGAAGGACGCCTCAATAACAGAGTTGGAATACCGCAAGGCAAGGATGGACAAGAAGCCCACCCTGATTTTCGTTTTGCACGATGATGCGCCCGTGTTATCGGCACGGTGGGTCGACAAAGGAAATGCAGGCGAGAGGATGGAGCGTCTGCGCCAGGAGTTAATGGAGCAAAAGACGTACACGGCCTGTTTCTTCAAGTCTCGCGAAGACCTACTGCAGAAAGTGGAAAAATACATCAAGGAAATCATAATCAAGACGCCGCCGCGCGTGTCCATCGGCCGGCTGCCCAGTACTCAAGACGAAATCTTCGGGCGCGAGAAGGAGCTTCAATTACTCGATGACGCGTGGGAGAAGGCACGGCCGCACGTCCTGTGTTTGATCGGTTTTGGCGGGACCGGCAAGTCGGCCCTGGTCTGGCAATGGCTGATGAAAATGGCCGACGACAACTATCGCGGGGCCCGGGTGGTCTTTGGGTGGTCGTTCTTCAGCCGAGAGCAGGACCAGCGTGAAGTGTCAGCGGACTTGTTCATGACGAAGGCGTTCGAGTGGTTTGGCGAACCAACGGTGCCGGCGGACCCTGTCGAGAAGGGGAGCAAGCTGGCCGAGGTGGTGACGCGCCACCGAACCCTACTGATTCTCGACGGGCTTGAAGCGGTGCAACAGTCCAGCGGTTTGAACCTGTCGCTGCTGGCGATGCTCAAGGAGCTGGCTGGCCAGAATCCTGGCCTCTGCATCGTGACGTCGCGAAGTCACATCTTGGAGTTACCGCGATCCCTGGGCGGAGCGGTGCAGCAGATTGATCTGGCCCAGCTATCCGCGCAGGCTGGCGCCGCCTGGCTCCGTCGCCTGGGAGTGAAGGGACCGCAGAGCGAACTTGAGACCGCAGCGCGCGAGTATCAAGGCCACGCGTTGTCGCTCACGCTGCTTGGCACCTACCTGGTGGAGAAGTGCGCCGGCAGGATTTCCGACCGTCTTCCTGGAGGCGCAATCGAAAGTCCAGAAGAAGAGGATGCGTTCAGCCGCCTGATCATTCCCTACGAAGAGTCGCTGGGAGAAGGCCCTGAGCTGGACATCTTGCGCGTGCTCGGGCTCTTCAACCGGCCCGCGCCGCGCGCCGCGCTCGATGCCGTTCGCGCTCAACCGCCCATCGCGGGACTGACCGATCATCTGTGTGGTCTGGACGACAAACGCTGGAACGGCGCCGTCGCCAAGCTACGCAAGCTGAAGCTAGTGATGGATCCGCCGCGCGAAGAGGCGGGCGAGGTCGAGGCAGGCGAGGCCGACACGCTCGATACGCACGCGCTGGTCCGTCATCATTTCGCCAGGCAAAGTCAGGATCGGCGCCTGACAGCCTGGAAGGAAGCGAACAACCGCCTGTTCGAACACTATCGAGGCCAGACGACGGACCTTCCAGAGACATTTGCGGACGTGGAACCCCTGCTGCAGGCGGTCACGCACGGCTGTCGGGCGGGGCGCCACCAAGACACGTTCAATGATCCGTGGTGGTCACGGATTCGTCAGACCGAGGAAAAGCAGTTCATTGTCCTCGAGTTGGGCGCGTACAGCGCCGATCTCGTAGCCCTGGCCAACTTCTTCGACCATTGTTGGGACCGACCGGTCGCCGCGCTCGACGATCTCTCGAAGGCACGAGCGTGGACAGAAGCGGCGTTCGATCTCCGAGGTCTTGGGCGGCTGAGCGACGCCTTTCCACCGATGCGCGCCGGGTTGGACGCCCATAGGGCGCAGCAGAATTGGTGGGCCGCCTGTGATGCGGCGGGTAATCTCAGCGAGCTCCTCACCCTGTGGGGCGACTTGACGGGAGCGAGGGCCGCAGCCGAAGAGAGCATCGATTTATCGAAGAAGGCCGGGGACCTGGCAAAGACCCCCAGGGAAAAAGAGAACGCGCAACGCACGCTTTCCACCAACATCGCCACACTCGCTGATGTCTTGCACCAGATGGGAGACTTCGAGGAAGCAGAAAAGCAGTTCAAGAACGCGGAAAAGGAATTCCGCGATGCCGAGCGTGACTACAACACCTCATCGCCGTCTATTCCGTACCTGCATGCCCTGCGCGGTTATCACTACTGCGACTTACTCCTGAGTATGGGCAAGTACGAGGAGGTGCGCGAACGAGCGATGGCGGGTGTGAAGACCGATACTGCCGCAAAGAGGCCGTACGGTGTGGGGTTGGCTCACATGGTGCACGCGCGCATGCTGATCGCACAGACGCAGCAGGCCGGGAACAACGATTTCACTGAAGCCCGCACGTTGCTCAACACAGCACTCGATGAACTGCGTAACGCCGGTCACCATGAGCTGATCAGCCGTAGCCTGATCGCGTTGGCGGAGCTCTACCAGGCCATGGGACTATTCGAGGACGCCATCAAGCAGCTTACCGATACTATCGACAACCGGACCCGAGGCCAGATGCGGCTTCTGGAGATAGACGCGCTGCTGCAGTTGACAGACATTTATCTGGCGACGGGTAAGCAGGATCTCGCGCGCACGAAACTCGATCGGGCGAGGAAAATGATCAGGGACTTCGGCTATGGACGCCGGCGCGCGCAGCTTGAATCGCTTTCGTCCAGGCTCGCGCGATAGGACGTGTCACACCGGCCGACGGTCGAGCTCCAAGACCCGTTCGAGGAGCGGAAACGGCAGCGAGCCGTGGGACAAGACTTCATCCCTCACCCGTCCTAAGGGCACATCCGATCCGCTGCGTGCGACGCGACACTTCTCGATGACGTCGGTCATCAGGATCCGCCCCACCATGTAACTCATGGGCTGCGTAGGGGCGCTGCAGTAGAACATCACCTCCGACTCCGCGCTGTCTCGGTCGAGCACGTGTCTGTCGACGAGGAGCGCCACGGCCTGCTCGCGCGACATGCCGTCGCAGTGCAGGCCGACGTCGATTACGATCCGCAGCGCCCGCCACAACTGGTCGCGCAACATCGAGATCTCGAGGGTTGGGCCGTCAGGTGTGTCCATCAGGAAGCCCTCGCGCCGCATGAGGTGTTCGCAATACAGGGCCCAGCCCTCGGCGAATACCGTGGATGAAAAAAAGTGCCGAAGCGGGCGCTTCACACGCGAGGCATGATCCAGTTGCGCATGATGCCCCGGGTACGCCTCGTGGACGCACGAGACGAGCAGGCGACCCTGATGGTGGCGGCGAAGAACGGCACGCTCGTCCTCCGCGGAGATGCCGTCCGGCGGCGGCGTGACCCAGAACTCGCCGTGTCCCCCGGCGGCGAAGGGTGGCGCCGCGACATAGGCCGCAAACGGAAGATTCGCGCGCGCGAACGGCGGAGTCGCTTGCACGACCAGCGGTCCAACCTTCGTCACGTCGATGAGATCGTGCTGCTGCACGAATTCGCGGGCCTGCTCGAGCATGCGCCGGTAATCGTCGAGGAGAGACGCTCGCGATGGATGGCGCTCCTCGACGGCTGCGGCCATCTCCCACCATCGTGGATGTTTGACGGCTTTGACGGCCGCCTGCTCGAGTTCGCCTTCTAAATCCCCGGCGATGTCGCGGCCGCGCTCGGCAAGTTGGTCAGCCGTGTACGGCACCTGATGAACGTCGTGGAGGAGGGCCTCGAAGGCTTCCCGGCCAAGGGCGAACTCCTCGGTTGCCGTCGCGGCAAGACCGACGACGAACTGACTGAATGAACGCACCGCTTCGACCGCCCCTTGCCGTGCCTGTTCCAGATCACGCTTGCGGGAATCTTCTGGAAGCGCCAGCACGAAGTCACGCAGCTCGCGCTCCAGAAACTGTACGGCGCCTTCCGCATCACCAATGGCGTTGTCGACGAGCACTCGCGGCGCCCCGGAGACCTGGCGCTGCCCCCGTGCCAGGTGATCGGGCGTCGCGAGCAGCCGCGATGTCAATGCCCCGACCTTCTGCTCGACTGGAATATCACGCCGCGCGAGAAGGGAATAAATTCCCCGCGCGACCTCGTCGACATACACGCCCGGATTGCGCGCGTATGGCCGCAATCCATCCTCAACGATCCGCATGCCGTGCACGCCGGCGACCGCGAGTTCCCCGTCAACGACGTCGTCCAGGACGACTGAAGCCTTGGACGCTTCGCGCAGACCGTGGGCCCTGGTGGTCAGTTCATCGATCAGGTCCGCTCGTTCGCGGGGATCGGCTGGAGACAGCCTCGAATCGTGGGCTCCCGGAATGCCGAGTTGCGTGCCTTCGACCGGATGGCCGCGCAGGAACAGATCAACGAACTCCTGCTGCGCCTTCGCGAAATCGCGAGCGCTGGATTGAGCCTTGTCCATTGATAACGGATCCTCTCACGAGTGTCGACAGAGCGCGGACAGCACATCGGCTCTCGGCGAGTGCAGCGCAGCGTCCAAGCCGTCCGATTATAGTGAGGGGACCGTCTCGCATCCGTCGACCGGGCGTGTACACCAACCCGCCAACGGCCAGCCGGCGATTTCCCAGCGCTGTAGCCCTCCCCTTTCACGGCATGGGCAGCAGCGGTTTCTGCGCGGCCGGCAGACGTTGATCGAACGCGGTGAGGATCGTCGCATCGTCGGCGTGCTGCGCCATCAGGTTGACGAAATCGACGAGATCGCGCTCTCCGAAGATCTGTAGGGCGCGCGCGTATGTTTCGGCGCTCACGTAGTGCCTGCCGAACAGTTCCCGGCCGAACTGAACAATGGTGGTTTCTTTTTCGCCGAGCCCGGTCGGGGACTTCATCTGGCGGATGACGTCGATGACTGCCGGCTCGAGACCGTCCTTCTGTGCCGCGATCTCGCTCGTCGTCCAGTCATACTGCTCGTCATGCGCGCGGGCGGTCACAAGCACTGCCACACTCATCAGCCGTCGACCGACGCTGGTTTCCAGCGACTTGAGTCCCCCTCCGTGACGTCCTATCTGCCCTGGTCCTGTTCCCTCGGGGGCCATCTGACGACTGTAAAGGGAAGGTGGGGCTGCCGGCGGAGCGGCTGGAGTCCGTATCAATGGAAGCCGGCTTCGTGAGTCCGGATGAATGTCCGCAGGCGGAGTAAACGACAGC
>OBEQ012473778.1_pt1 | contig 17967 bp, 16 predicted proteins | sample 1670901 | NCBI WGS metagenome assembly OBEQ01 (sample SAMEA104232315, study PRJEB22302) | groundwater metagenome | biome: forest; feature: aquifer; material: groundwater | place: USA | collected 2011-08-07 | depth 5.4 m
AGGTCTCGACGAGGAGATCCACCCCCTTCTGAGAGGCCAATCGGGTTACCATTCCAATCAAGAATGCCTTGGGATCGACAGGCAGCCCGACCTCCTTTTGGAGTAAGGCCTTGATTCTAGCCTTCTTCTCCAGTTGGCGATGATCGTATGGAAAGGAAAGAGCCTGATCCGTGGCCGGGTTCCAAGTCTCCTCATCGATCCCATTGAGAATCCCCACCAGGTCCCTCGAGCGCATCCTTAAAACCCCATCCAATCCCTCTCCTTGATCCGGGGTTTGGATCTCTCGCGAATAGGTGGGACTCACCGTCGTGACGGCTCGGGCGAAGACGAGTCCCCCTTTCAAAAGATTCACCTTGTCATAAAACTCCAAGCCGTTGATGTTAAAGTGATCCCAGGGTAGTCCCAACTTGGGATACTGCTCTTTGGGAAAGAGCCCCTGGTAGGCCAGATTGTGAAGGGTCAAGACCGACTTGATACCTGAGAAAAATGGATCCTCCCGGAACTGTGTGTGAAGATAAACGACTGCCAGGGCGGCTTGCCAATCATGCGCATGGATCAGATCCGGGCGGATGTCGGCCTGCTTCATCTGAAGCAAGCTCTCGCGGCAGAAGAAGCTGAACCGCTCCAGGTTATCCGGGTAATCGCCGTTGGACTCTCCATAGAGGCCCGATCGAGAAAAAAAGCTCTCATGATCCACGAAGTGAACCCTCACCCCGTTGGCCATCGCCACCTCCGAACCGGTTTCCTTCACGCAGGAATATCGAGGGATAAAGACATGGACCCTAAGCCCCAGCTTTCCAAGGGCCACAGGAAGAGCACCGGCCACATCGGCCAGGCCTCCGGTCTTGGCAAACGGCTCCATCTCGGAGGCCACCATCGCTACCATCATCGGGAGCAAGGATCACCCATGACTCGCCTCCAGCCAATTGCGCCCTACCTTCAGATTCACCTCGATCGGAACCGAAAGCTCAATCGGTGAACCCGAAAGGGTGGGTCGCTCCATCGTCTCCTTTACAAGGACCTGCATTTCGTCCAGCTCAGGCACCGGGACCTCAAAGATCAGCTCGTCGTGCACCGTCAACAACATCCGAGAATTCAAACGATGCTCTTCAATGGCGCGATCCACAGCGACCATCGCCACCTTGATAAGATCGGCGGCCGACCCTTGGATCGGGGCATTGATGGCCGTGCGCTGGGCAAACTGCCGTACCACGACGTCCTTGGCCGTCAGCTCCGGGATGTACCGCCGCCGGTGAAACAACGTCGTACAGTAACCTTTTCCACGCGCCTCTTCCATGGAACGCATCAAGTAGCTGCGAACCCCCGGGTATCGCGCGAAATACCGCTCAATGAAGTCTTGGGCCTCGGCGGGAGAGATCCCCAGCTCCTTGGACAACCCAAAGGAGGACATCCCGTACAGAATCCCAAAATTAATCGTCTTGGCGGCTGAGCGCTGGGCGTCGGTAGCCTTTTCCGGTTCCACGTGAAAAACCTGCGCCGCTGTCATCCGATGAACATCCTGACCCTGACGGAAGGCCTGAAGGAACGCCTCGTCCTGCGAAAGATGTGCCAGGATCCTCAGCTCAATCTGCGAATAATCAGCAGCCAAGAAACGGCTACCCGGATCCGAGGGAACGAAGGCCCGCCGGATCTGGCGGCCCAATTCCGTGCGGATCGGGATATTTTGTAGATTGGGATCGGAGGAAGAAAGCCTCCCCGTAGCCGTCACCGTCTGGTTAAAGGAGGTGTGAATCCTTCCGGTTTTCGGAGAAATCAGTTTGGGCAATGCCCCCACATAGGTGGAGGAGAGCTTATACATCTCCCGATACTCCAGGATCTTGGCTGGAAGCTCATGCCCGGTACTCAAACGCCGAAGAACCTCCTCGTCGGTAGAGGCACCGGTCTTGGTCCGCTTGAGGATGGGGAGTTTGAGTCGCTCGAAGAGGACCAAGGCCAACTGCTTGGGCGAGTTGATGTTGAAGGGCTCCCCAGCCAGAGAATAAATCTGCTGTGTCAGACCCTCCAGCGTCTGAGCCATCTGCTTGGCCAAACTTCCTAACTCATCCAAATCCACTGCGATGCCGGCGGCTTCCATCTTGGACAAGACAGAAGCCAGAGGAATCTCCACCTCGTTGAGCAAGATGGAAAGCTGCTTCTCCTCGATCTCTCTTTCCAATCGGGGCATGAGTCGCAAGGCAGCCTCGGCCTTGAATCCAGCCGCCTGCACCGGATCTGGGTGCTCGATCGACTCCCCCAGGAATTCTTGGGCCAAGGCCTCCATTTGATGGGAAGGACGGCTCGGATCCAGTAGGTACGAGGCCAAGCATGGATCTGTCCAAGGCCCGCGAAGGGTAAGATTCATTTCCTTAAGAAGCAGAAACGTCTCCTTTAAACCGGGGCAGACCTTGACCAGATTCGGATCCTCCAGTACAGGCCGCAGGGATTCAAGTAAAGCTGGATCGGACACGAGGGCATTCACCGGTTCTTTTGTACCTGGACTTGCCCACGCCAACCCAACCCCCAGGAGATGGGCTTCCATCAGACGAGGATTGTCCGTCGCCAGGACGATCGATACGCAGTCCGCCTGACGGATCTTCGGCAAGAGTTGGATCCACTGCGCCTCCGATTCGATCGACTTTAACCCACGCCCTTGTCGCGGGTTCTCTGGAGCCAAATCTTTGAGCAGGGTCCGAAACTCCAACGTTTGAAAGAGTTGGCGCAGGGCCTCGCGATCTGGTTTGGCGCGCTCCAAATTTTTAAGATCAAACTCCACCGGCACTTGGGTGTCCAACAAGACCAACTCTCGGCTCAGGCGCAGTTGCTGGGCGTGTTCTTGAAGAGCGAGCCGCCGGGCGGCTTGCGGGACCTCCTCCAGACTCTTCATCAGCTTCTCAACCGACCCAAATTGCTGGATCAGCGCAAGCGCCGTCTTTTCTCCAATGCCGGGAACACCAGGAATCTCATCGACGTCGTCCCCCATGAGGGCCATCACCTCCACCACCTGGGAAGGTCGGATGTGCCAACGCTGGACCAAGGTCTCATCATCGATGATCTCGTGTCCCTCCCGAGTAGGACGATACACCTTGACCCTGGGACCCACCAACTGCAGGGCATCTTTATCCCCCGTCACCAAATAGACCGTTAAGCCCTCCTTCGCCGCTCGAAGGGCGAGCGTCCCCAGGATGTCATCCGCCTCGTACCCTTCCCGCTCGAAGATGGGAATCCGGAAACCTTCCAACACCTGCCGGATCCAAGGCAATTGACTCACCAACGCCTCCGGCATCGGGGGACGATGCTCCTTGTAGGCCTCGTAGCGCTGATGCCGAAAGGTGGGCTTTTGTGTGTCAAAGGCCACGGCAAGATATTCCGGTTTTTCCTCTTCCATCAGTTTCTTGAGCATCATGATGACGCCATAAATCGCATTCGTGGGTTGCCCTTTGGAGGTGTTCAAGCTCCGGATGGCGTAAAAGGCCCGATAAAAGAAAGAGGACCCATCGATCAGAAACAGGCGTCCGCTCTCCTTCACGAGACGGCTACGGTGATGACCCTTGATGGTAACCCGCCAAAATGCTCAGCAGGTCGCCAAAGCTTTGTGGCGACAATGAGGGGAAATTAAGAATAGGTTCTTGAAGAAAATCTTGAATCCTACGGCTTCGTCGCTTGGGCCCCTTTGGCCGACGCGGTCTGGGCGCGCTTGAGACCCTGTCTGGCTTCTTTGTAATCCGGGTCCAGGGTCAGGACCTGTTGAAAGCGCATCACCGCCTCCTCGAATTGACCATCTCGCATGGCGGTGAGTGCCCGCTGGTACAATTCTCGGGTCGTCTGCAACCGAGTCTTCGACTTCTCACGGGCCACATCCCCTGCCAGGGCCTCGGCCTCGGGCGGCGGGACAACAGAAGGGACCGAAGGCGGCGAAACCTCTTCCGCTTTCGGCGCGACGGTCTCCCTTTCCTGGGTCATCTGCACCTGGGCTCGACCCATTTCCTTCTCTCTGGCCGCCTCTTTCCCCTTCAACCTCGCCTGGGCTTCTCGTAGACCCGCCGCTGCTTTTTTATGCGTCGGATCCAGCGAAAGGGCCCGCTGAAACTCTTGAACGGCCTGATCCCACTGCTTGGCCTTCAGATGCCTCCCACCGGCCTCATAGGCCATGTTGGCTTCAGATCCACGCTTCTTGGCAATGGATGCTTCCGTTTCTGGAACCGGAAGCTTGTACTGGATCAGCTTCTCTCGAGCCTTTTGGACCCAAGGATCTTCCTCAGGACCCATCCGAACCCGCGCCCCCCAATGAGGGGCCGCCTGCTCCACCTTTCCCAAACGTTCATAGAGAAGAGCGAGATTGGAATGGACCCCAGGAAGTGAGGGATTGATCTTCAACGCGGTGGTATAGGCCTCTTGCGCATGAGACAGATCCCCCAGGCTCTCCAAGACGACCCCCAGATCGTTGTAGGCATCGGCATATCGGGGATTGGTTGCGATCGCCTTGCGATAGGAGGCCTCGGCCATCTTCAAATCCCCCTGCTGCTGGAACCGCTGGCCTTCCAATCGATAGGTGGTGGCTTCCTTAAACAAAAGTTCCCCGCCCCTCATCTCGGCACCCAGCAGGAACAATGCCCCCAGCAAGATTAAGGAAATGACTCTCATCGAGGATTCATGGTGGTTGTTGCGGAAGGCTCTCTTCATCGCCGTTTTTAAAGTGTATAGAACTCTTTGGCTCCTGTCAAGCAGAACCTGCGTTTCATACTACCTCTCTTCGGTTTCCAGCTGGAGGGTGACGTGACGGATGCCAAATCGCTCGCAAAGAAGCTTGTTCAGATCGGCCAGAATACGCTGACCTTGGGCCAGATCCTGGATGACCACATGGCCGCTCATGGCCTCCATACCGGACGTGATGGTCCACACATGAACGTCGTGAACACGCAGGAGATCCGGTACAGCCTGCATGGCCTGCACGACTTCAACGACATCAATATGGGCAGGCGTCCCTTCCAGCAAAATATTGACTGACTGGGCGATCAGATTCCACGAACCCCAGAGAATGACGATGCAGACGAAGAGGCTGGCCAAGGGATCTGCCAACTGCCAGCCGGTCGTCCAGATAATCGTTGCAGCGGCGATGACACCGACCGAACCCAGGGCATCGGCCAGGACATGAAGATAGGCACTGCGAAGATTGAGACTTTGGCCCTGTGACCGTTGCAATACCCGGGAGCACCCCAGATTGGCGACGAGACCAATGATCGCCGTTATCAACATCATCGGTGCTTGAACGACTGGAGGATGAATCAACCGATGGATCGCTTCGTAGATGATCCACACGACAATAAGCCAGAGTGTCAGGCCATTCAAGAAAGCTGCCAAAATCTCCGTGCGGTAGAAGCCGTACGTCTTGGTGTGGGTCGCCGGCTGGCGGGCAAGCCAAAGAGCCGCAAGGCTCATCCCCAGTGCGGCCACATCGGTCGCCATGTGGCCGGCATCCGCCAAGAGGGCCAAGCTGTGCGAAAGAAGGCCGACGATGATTTCCAACACCATGACTCCGGCGGTAATCACCGCGGCCGCTATCAGGGGCCAAGGGCTCCTTGCTGTCAACGGATCATGCGGATGCTCGGACATTGAAATTGAGCTTACATTACGGTACTTGCTACTCGTTCACCGTCACCTTCTTGACGGCCAACAGGTGCATCCCATCCCGCTCGGTGACGGTTCCTTCAGCGGTTACATTCTTGGCCGCCAGGGGAGCAAACGTTTTGTTGGCCGGCCCATGTTCGCTGCCAATCACCAGGTATAGTTCATTTCCGGACTTGATCCCTACAGGAAGACCCGAAGTGATGCACTTCTGGGCGCACTCCCGATGGCCGGGGCCTTGGGCTCCCTCACCCAAGTAGCAGGCCAGATCCACGACTTCGCCCGTCACCTTCTGAACCGCCCCATGGCTCTCCATATGACTCTCTCCCTCGTGCGCAGCTGCCAACCCAGGGACTACCAGAATACCAACCACTGCTATGGTAAGCATCCACATTTTCATGGTTCCTCCCTCCTCCTGTTTACTGATGATGATCGTGCTCAATCACTTCGATCCCTGCGGCGCTTCGTCCATACACGCCGCCGACCCCAAACTCATAGACCATCCGGCCACCCAAGTGGGCTCCGAACGCCAGCGTCCCGGCCATCACCAGCATGATCACGAACGTTAAGAGCCTGTCTCGAGTTGTCAGGCGATCCCGTCGGAATAGACGCCAGCCAACGATGAGAACCCCTAGAACCAGCGTGGCGATTCCGAGTTTCCGGTGCAGCTCCATGACCTGATGGATGGCAAAGCTGTGCTTGGCGATCTGCGCCGCCTGAAGGCCCGTGAGGACCGCCACCGCGGCTCCCAGCGTTCCCAGACAGAGATTCCACAAGGCGACACGATGGATGGCGGGCCGCCTCAGTGCCAGAGCGAGACCATCCAGGAACAAGGCAGTCAGCAACAACGCAATGGGAAAGTGCACCACGAGTGGATGGACGCTTTCCATCGGCAGTTGCGGCATCAGTGAGCATGCTCCTTATGCTGGCTCATCTCGGGTTTCAGTGTCATGCCGCACTTCGGGCATGAGCCCGGTTGTGACTGACGAACCTCCGGGTGCATCGGACATGTGTAGAGGGTCGAGGGAACCGGCGTTTCGGAGGACTTATGGACCGACTCGGCGACGGTACCCGGAGGATTCGGGTACCATCCGGAATCTTCACCCTCTTTCAGTTCGTCTCGAACTTTCAAGATGGTAAACATCCCACCCATGCCTACCGAACCGAAGGGTCCGTCGCCGCCCATCATTGGGAGCGTGTTTGTCGGCCCCTGCATAGGGTGGGCATGCTCAGCATGTTCACCCATGCCGGTCTCTCCCATGGCCATGTATCCGGGCAAAAGTGCTTGAACTTTCTCCTCCACCCCAGCCTGGCTGACGCCAATGACGTTTGGAACCTGGTGGCCCATGGCGTTCATTGGGTGGTGGCGGCGGTGACAGTGCAGAGCCCAGTCCCCGGCGTTGGCAATGAATTCAATATCACGGGTCTGGCCTGGAGCGACCAACACGGTCGTCTCCGGCCATTGGGCCGATTCCGGAATTTCCCCTCCATCGGTGGCGACCACTTTAAAAGAATGACCATGCAGGTGGATCGGATGAGACTCCTGCCCCACGTTGCCGAAGCGGATTCGGACCCGCTCCCCTGTCTTGGCCACTAAGGGGGCAGTGCCTGGGAAGGCCCGACTATTAAAGGTGAAGATATTGAAGTCCGTCATGACGTTCGGGTTCGGCCGGGAGGTCCCGGGCTCAACGAACCATTCATTTAAGAAGATCGCGTAATCCCGATCGATCCTGTGGTCAAGCTGCTTGGGGTGGATGATGAAAAAGCCCATTGTCCCAAGGCCGATCTGCGTCATCTCATCGCCGTGGGAGTTGTACATCTGGGTACCGTGCTGCTTGAGGGTAAATTCATACTTGAAGGTTTCTCCAGGAGGGATTCCTCGCTGGGTCAAACCCCGGACACCGTCCATTCCGTTGGGAAGAATGACTCCATGCCAGTGGACCGCCGTCGGTTCGGGCAGTTTGTTGGTCACGTAGATCCGGACTCGGTCCCCCTCTACTGCCTCGAGCGTCGGGCCAGGAGTCCGGCCGTTGTAGCCCCAGGCTTTGATCTTCATCCCTGGGGAAACTTCCCACTCGATCTCCTCCGCGATCAGATGAAACTCCTTGATCCCATCCACCATCGTCCAAGGAAGGGTGCTGCCGTTGGGCGTAATGACCGGCGTGTAGGGTAGCTCTTCTGCGCTGGCTTGCCCAGCGGGATTGTGGTTGGGTGGATGGTAGTCGCAATCACTCAACACCACTGGCATTGTCAGAAGGACGACGAGACGCAGCGGCAGCAAGAGACGTTTGATCATTTCGGTTCACCTCCTCCGTGATGGTGGTGATGCGTTGCTTCTTTAGGTGGTTCGGTTTGCTCGGCAACCGAATGGTCACTCGTCGCAGCGGCCACGAGCCGACCGCCCACGGCCTTCCCCAAGTCGGTCCTGGCCGTCCAATAATCCCGGAACGCCTCAATGTACTCCCGATAAGCCTGAACCTCCTCTCGCTTGGCTTGAAGCAGTTGGAAGGTTCCGATCAACATGAAGTTGTAATGCCTCTGGGACTCCGCCACAATCTTTTCCCGAAGGGGAATCATGATCTCCTGATAGCGCTCAATCATCTGGCGGGCAACGAGCACACGGTTTCGCGCCGATCGGACTTCTGAGCGCGCTTGGGTTTCCAAAGCGGCCACTCGTTGCCGAGCCTGCCGAAGCTGGGCCTCAGCGCGAGCGATTGCCGCTTGCTTCCGATCAAAGACCGGCAGCTCCACTTCAAAGGACGGTCCTGTTACCGTGGTGCGATTCGGATCACGCTCCGTATCTACCCCCACATTGACTGCAGGAACCACGCCGCGGCGAGTTAGCGTTAAGCTCTGCTCAAACACCTGAACCTCCTGCCGCGCGGCAGCTAAATCCAGCCGCTGAGTTAGAGCAAGCGTCTCCAGCTCCTCTGGAGAGGGTTCCATCGCTGTGAGCTGGGGCAACTGCTGTGAAATCTTCCAGGAGGGATCGGTGCTAAGACCCATGAGCCGATTCAAGCGTTCGCGGGCTGCCAGCACCTCGGCTTCACTGCGGGTCAGATCCAGTTTCGTCTGTTGAAAAGCGGCTTGTTCATTCGCCAGGTCTAGGTCGTTGATGTTCCCAGCTGCGTGTTGGCGTTCGGCCAACTCCGCAGCGGCTTGCGCTGCTTGGACAACGGCTTCAAACATGGCTCTACTGTGCTCTGCCCCCTGGAGGGTGTAGTAAGCGGCCCGAACGTCCGCGGAAAGGTTGAGCACGGCATCGCTTACCCGGAGTCGCACCGCATCCAACTGTGTGGCCGCCAGCTTCTTGCGCAGCGGCCGGAGAAACAGGTCCAAGAAGTTCTGGGATACCGAAAATTCTGTATTGGTCGCCCCTCCCGACTTATTCGGAAACCGCACGTGGCCTGCGAAGACGGGGTTCCAAAGCAAGCCGGCTTGCACTAAATCGGCCTGGGCAATCCCAAGTTCCTCGAAGGTGACCTGGAGGTCGCTGTTGTTTAAGAGTGCAATCTGCACCACGTCCTCTACAGTGAGTTCTTCTTTCAGCATGGATTGAATAGCTTGCGCCACTGCGACATCCTCAGGTCTGCCCTGGTTCCACCGGATGTGCGGCTCTCCCCGAGACTCCACCAAGGTCTGCACATCCTTGACTCCCGCGTGAATAGGAATCGAGGCACAGCCGGAAACTCCTGTAACACCTACTAAGATCATTAGACTCGGAAAAACTTTCTCTTTCATCCAGCTCTCCACGGATTTTCTGCCATAGGCAAAGGAATATCCCCCTTAGCTCATAGAAACGATAGAACGAAACCCCAAAGAGGATTGATAGAAAATAAACAGATTCTGGCTCTCGAAAACCTAGAGAGTCAGACTAGGCAAGAAAAACGGGAGGAGCGTGGCTTGCAAAGACCGATCGGTAGAATGCAGGGCGAGGTACGGTTTCTGGTGTGGGAGGACTTAACCCGCTTGCGATACGAGATGGGTTGGTGAAGGTCAACGCCGCTGGCCGAAGAGCTGGGAGAGCCAGTGCGTTGGAAAGGAACCCTGTCAGAGAACTGAAATGTGGTTCTTCCTTTGAGGGGAGAAGCGCCTGGAGGGTTGCACAGCAGAGATCCTCGTCAGCCCCTGATCGCGGAAGACCTTTATTGGGATAATGATCCTGATCACTGTGGTGTGAATTCTCATTGTGTACTGGATGGGTTGTGAGCGCTTCAAGCAGACAGTAATTGGTTGCCGCCCAGAATGTCACACCCGCTACAAGGGCGATGCCGATGTTTAGACGGGGTTGTCTTGCAATCCAACGCTGGATCACGTTCAGGCCTCCTACGGATATCAAGATATACGATCACGTCGGTGTTGTCAAAAAGAATCGGCGCCTACCCTGCGTTTCATCCTGGAATCGGTTCACCGAGGATCAACCGGAGTACCGTAGACCCTCTGGGGGGCCGAAGCGCTCCCACGGCGTGACCTATTCCTCGGACTCTCAAGGGAGGCGCAGGAATGGGAGAGGCGAAGCTGGCCAGGAGTGCGGCCCCGGTAGGGGTCGTCCACTCGAAACGCTCTTTTCGACGGTCGATGGTGAATCGCTTCAAGAGCCAGGAAGTGGCAGGACCCGGCACCGCTTTCGACCGACCTTGGGGATCGAGGTGACTGGATCCGAGTGGGATCGGGGAGACGCAGACGGTGTCGATTCGAAAATGGGCCAGCCCCAAACAGAAGCCTAAGAGGCTCACCCAGGTGTCTGCCCGTGCCAGCTGATGAAAGCGAATCTGGCTGAAGGGAACACCGTGTCCCTTGCCTTCCGCATGGGCCAGGGTCATGACCGCACGCCTGAAGGAGCGCTTCATCGGATCACTCAGTTGAGATCGCCTCGCCCAGCGGGTCCACTCTCCGGGATTTCGAAAATTCGAGGAACTGGGGGCCTCTTGCCCAATGGAAACCTGAGTAGCCCTGACTCCCTCTCGTCGAATGTGCCGTGCCGTGATCCTCACGGGAGACAGGCCGAGTTGACGCAGCGCTTGGCTTAGCTTCCTCAGCGGAAGCCCCAGATCCAAAAGTCCACCCAGCAACATATCACCGCTGACTCCAGCGAAAGCCTCTACATACAGGACCATTCAGTTCTTCTGCGCAATCAGGCCAGCCAGATAACCTGCCCCAAACCCGTTGTCAATGTTAACCACCGCAACCCCCGGTGAACAACTGTTGAGCATCGTTAAGAGCGGCCCGATCCCCTTGAAGGAAGCACCGTATCCCACACTGGTGGGTACCGCCACCACCGGTCGTCGCACCAGCCCACTGATCACACTGGGCAAGACTCCATCCATGCCGGCCACCACCACAAGGGTTCGGGCCTTCCAGAGAAGCCGCCGGTTGCTAAGCAGCCGATGCAGCCCCGCCACCCCCACGTCGAAGAGTCGCCGAACCCGGTGTCCCATCAGCTCCAGGGTGACGGCGGCCTCTTCGGCAACCGGGATGTCGGTGGTACCCGCTGTCACTACCAGCACGAAGCCTCGTTCTCTATTATTCTTTTTTCCCTTTCCCTTTCCTGCCGCCATCCTCGCCTGGGGAAAATAGCGCAGCCCCGGGATCTTGAGTCGGATCGACTGAAAAAAGGAGGGACTTACCTTGGTGATGACCACCGGATTTCCGGCCTTGCTCAGGGCCTTGGCAATGGCAATCACTTGGGGCCCCGACTTTCCCTTGGCGTAGATCACCTCCGGGAAATCCCGACGCAGTGCCCGGTGAAGATCCACCTTGGCAAAACCCAGATCGTGGAATCCGGCCGGGTACTCACGCAGCAGACGGCGTAAGGATTTAGAGCGTGAAGATGAGGGCAAGGAGGGTCAAGATGATCAGGATCGCAACCAGATAGAAATCGTTGAAGTAGAAGAACTCGACCAACCGGTTCCACGTCGATGGATGAGGAGTCGGGGCCCTTCGAGTTACCTCAGGGCGGGCTTGTCGAAGGGTTTCCACGTCCTTGAGCCGCAGCCGCAGCAACAATCCTCCCAGTCGGAAGGCGGTGAGCCTGCCTGTACGATTCATCGCCTCCACATCGTCGGCGGGCAAACCCAGTCGCTGTGCAGCCTCCTCCAGGGTCAGGAGCTTTTCTGGGCTGCTACCCACTCGTCGATCTTGGCCTTCTCGAACCGCCATCGGTTCCCCTCACGAATACCGGGAATCTTTCCCTCCCTCGCCCACTGCTCGACGAGGCGGACCTCCATCTCCAGATACTCGGCTACCTCTTCCGAGCCCATCCAGCCCCCCTCCCCCCCTTCGGCCATATGGAGGGTCCCTTCGAACCTGGCCCCCGGCTCCACCGCCAAGAGCGGGGTCCACACCTCTGCGGTCAACACCGCAGGAGGAACGAGTTTGAGCGATCGCTTGGCGACCACCTTGCCACTCACGCGGCCTGCAATGATGATCGTCTCCCCGGTGATGTCGGCTTGGACAGTGGCTCGCTCTCCAATGGTCAACTCCCCTTTCGTCTCTAAGGTTCCCTCGAATCGCCCGCTGATCCGCAAGGTGACCGGCTCCTGGAAGACCAGGGATCCTTGCATGCTGGCGGTGACATCCAGGACTTGACTGCCTGACCCTTGAGTCTCTTTTTTTCCCCTTCCCAAGATCGCCACAAAAGTCTCCTCCTTAAAATCAATCGGCTTCGCGCGATGGACTCGCCCGTTTGGGTCCCACCACGCGCCGTTCCACACCCGAAAAGACGTATAAAACAACCAACACCACCACCGTCGTGGACAGGGCTCCGATGTAGAAGCCACAGCCGACAGCCAGCCCAATGCCTGCTGCCGCCCAGAGGCTGGCCGCGGTGGTCAAGCCCCGCACAGAGTCTCGGGTCTGAATAATCGTGCCGGCCCCTAGAAATCCGATGCCGCTCACCACCTGGGCGGCGATCCGACCCGGATCCACTTGAAGCACTCCCCGGTATAGATCAAACAGATATATCCCGGTCAACATCATGAGGGTGGAGCCCACACACACCAGGATGTGGGTTCTAAAACCGGCTGCCCGGCCAGAGACCTCTCGCTCTAACCCAATGAAACCGCTAAACACCACCGCCAGGACCAACCGCAACACCACGATATGGTCTGCGATCATTTAGTTGAGCTCCACGCGCAGATTCGGAATCGCTGTCAAGGTCTTTGGATGCACCGGATCCAAGTGAAACCCAAGGCCTGCTACCATAGCTCCGTTGTCGGTACACAAACCCATGGAGGGAATCGCCACTTCGATGGAAAGATCTCGGCAGACCTCCATCAGCCGTTGTCTTAAAAGCTGGTTGGCGATCCCCCCGCCTCCGACCACCAGACGCGGGATCCTATTTCTCCGACAGGCCGCCACCGACTTCATCACCACCTCTTCCACGATGGAAGCTTGGAAGCTGGCCGCCAGATCTGCGGCAAACTGAGGGATGAGAGGCTGGGTCTTCTCCCAGTCTCTGATTTTATACAGCACCGCCGTCTTGATCCCGCTCAAAGAAAAGTCGAAATCCGAACCGGATTTGATCCGGGGAATCGTAAAGCGATGAGCCTTGGCGTTGCCCTTTCTTGCAATCTGCTCGATCTCCGGCCCGCCAGGGAATTTTAAGCCCAGCAGCTTGGCCACCTTGTCGAAGGCTTCGCCCACGGCATCATCCCGCGTCTGGCCCAAGAGCTGCACCTTTCCGCGGATTCCATCCATCCGAATCAATGCGGTATGTCCTCCGGAGATCACGAGGCCCACGACCGGAGCATCCAAAACCCAAGTTGGGTTCTCCATGCAGGCCGCATAGAGGTGAGCCTGAAGGTGATTCACCCCGACGATCGGCTTACCCCAGGCGATCCCCAAGGCCTTGGCCGCGGCGATCCCGACGACGAGGGACCCCGCCAATCCAGGTCCATGGGTCACCGCAATCCGATCCAGTTGGGAGGGGTCTACCTTCGCGCTTGACAAGAGGGCTTCCAACTCGTAGGTCAAGAGCTCCACGTGGGCCCTGGAGGCAATCTCTGGTACTATCCCGCCGTACTTTTGGTGGGATGGGAGGCTGGAGGCCACCTGGGTGCCTAAGATCTTGCGTCCATCCTCGACCAGGGCCAGCGCCGTCTCATCGCAGGAGGTTTCAATGCCTAGAACCAACATGACCTTAGGATACCACGCGACCTGACAGGCAGCAACTGACGAGTGGTAATCGCCTGCTGAGATTACACGAAGAAGGCGAGGACCCAGTAGCCCTCTTCGTCTTGGAAAATCCGAACCTCGACCCGGAGGTTTAGGACATAAGGCAAAAGCCTTGGCTCAAACGCGGCCGCTGCCAGGACCGCCGGATCAAACTGACTGACCCTGCTCACCGCTTCCTCTATCTCTGCCGGCAGCTCTAGCTTCGGCACGGTCTCGGGGAGGGTCCGGCCCAGGGAGTGGCTTACCTGATGAAACACCAGGGCCGGCTCTTCAAGGGAACTGAGCAAGGGAAGTGCCTCGATCACGAAGCGGACCCCCTTGACCGGCTGTTCTTCAATCCGCTTCCGGAGCGCTTCGTCAATCGCATATTCTCCATGCACATACCCATGCACCGTCCAAGTGGGAGCTTCCTTCGACGGCTCGGCACTGCGTACCGTTAGGACTTCTCGCACCTGGGTCATTTCTACATCCAGCTGAGGCACTTGGCGGGTGTAACGCGGATCGTGGATAAACGCAGGCACGGTCAATGCCTCTACTGGAGGTTGCTTCGACAGAAGCAGGTTTTCGATAGGCTGCGTTAGATTCGCCGCCTTCGGAAGAAGAAGGTCAAGGCCAAGTGCCTTCTCCAAATGTTGAAGTGTCTGGAGGGAAACCCACTTCTTAGCTCCAATCTCAATAAGAGAGAGATAAGGTTGGCTGATCTTCGCTTGAGCCGCCGTCTGTGTTAGTCCCATACCCCGTTTCATACGGGTTTCGCGAAGGAGGTTCCCTACTTCAGGTGGAATGTAAATGGATAAACCTCGATGCCCATGATGAGTCTCTTTTACCTTCCAGTTCACCGCCCCGACCGACTTGTCCTCCTCCAACCCGGCGGCGGGGCCCGCCTGACCTTCCTGTCTTCGCAGACGAACCTCATAGCGAGGGCCCTCCTGACCGGCAGGACGCTCAAAGAATTGAAATACCGAGCGAAGCCATAGATTGATGGAGTCTCTCGCTTGCGCATGGACTCGAATGCTGGAATCCTTCGATGCAGCTTCAAAGAGGGCCGTTGCCGCTTTTTCCACCTCCGGAAGTTGGTAACTTTGATCCGGCAGACGATACAGCTCCGGGTCGCGCAAGGCCTTCGCAGCCTCCACCCGGTCTGATACAGAAGGGGCGGTTTGGAGTTGGTGAATGAGAACCTGGATTTTTACCGAAGCAGGGAGTTCCACCCGGAGAACTTCCGCCCCCTTAACAACCAGGATCACCCGTGGATAATCTGCACCCTCTGTCATCTGCTTCAAGGCTTGAAGGAAGTAGGTCTCCTCGTGAGCAGAGATCATGAAACGCCCACCTGTCCAACTTCCGCTCTTGGGAAGATCGACGACTCCTTTGGGAGAGGCCTTGATCCGATGGGCGGCTTCTTCCAGCGACAAGCCCTCCTCCAGTCCGGTGGCAGAAGGAGCAGGGTTGATGATTGCCTGGGCGAGGGCTTTCTTTAGACCGGTAAGTTGGGCAGGATCCTCTTTTTGTTCGCTCCGTAGCGCAAGGGCGGAATGGGGCAGAGAAAGGCATAGCGCTAACAAAAGCGCCAGGGTTCGAGCGCCAGCGAGAACCCAGGGGTGTTGGCGAGGGGGACCGCCCCTCGCCTCTTTGAGGAGGATCGTCGGGGATGGAACCTGGGTTCCGCCCCGGGAGCACTGAGCGATTTGCGAAGTGCGACGGAATCGAAGGACAAAAAAAGAGGTTCGCATCTGCTTAGGGTGCTTCGGCCAGTTCAGAAACAGGAACCACCGTGTAGCCGGCTTGGCGCAAGGCCGGCAGGGCCTCCTGCAAAACCTTCATTGTGACCGACCGATCGTGGCCGATCCCAATGGCGTAGCCTTTTTTCCCGGCGAGCCTCGCCAACTCCACCAACTGCCCTTCAATGGCTGCGGGAGATTTGTCGTTGTCTAAGAAGACCGCTCGCCTGGCGTAGGGAATCTTAAGGTGATGGGCGACGTCGCCGCAGACCGAGTCCCCTGTCATGCTGTCCAGGAAGTAAAGTCTCCGACGCTTGACCTCACGAAGGACCACCTCCATGAACGGGCGATCAGCCGTCGCCTTGGAACCTTGGTGGTTTGAGATCCCCCTGGCAAAAGGGACGGATTCCAGGGACTGTGTCAGGTGTTGAAGGATTTCTTGGCGCGACATGTGAGTTAAGAGGGTACCCGCCTCACGGGGGGCATGGGAATCGAGGGCCTCCATCGGCATGTGGAGGATCACCTCGTGGCCCTTGGCCTTGGCCCCCTTGGCCACATCGGCAGAATGGGCGAGCCCCGGCAGAATCGCCACGGTGAGTGGCTGGCGGATCGACTCCAGAGTCGGCAGTTGGTTCAAGCTATATCCCCAGTCGTCCAGGACGATGGCGATTTTTCCCTGACCCTTGGGAAAAACAAAGGGTGCCGCCGGTACAGGAGCCGCAGCTCTGGGTCTTACCGAAACTGGAACCGGCTTAGGCTTTGGCACAGAACCTCGCCCCAACTTGAAACCGAGCCAGAAGGCCACACCGACTAGAAAGACAACTAAAATCCCATACCAGAGGGGTCCTTTCCGACGATTCGCCATCGGTTATTGGCTGGCCTTGTAGACCTTGATCCCCTTTAAAAGATCAATGGCTCGAAGAATCGCCGAATCGGTAATCGGTTTGGGTTCCACCTCCTCTGGGAGAGGGACCGGAGGCTTCACCTTGGAAGCAGGCTCGGGTGGCTCCTCGGTCACCACCACGTCCGGCTGCAGGCCTTCCCCGTGGATCGATCGACCCGAGGGCGTATAGTAGGTGCTGGTGGTCAGCCGCAGCGCCGACCCATCCTTCATGGGAATCACCGTCTGCACGGAACCTTTCCCGAAGGTCTTCGTCCCCATGAGGATCGCCCGCTGATGGTCCCTTAAGGCACCGGCCACAATCTCAGAGGCCGAGGCGGAACCATCGTTGACCAAAATCACCATCGGGTAGCCCAGATGAGGATGGTCGGCCTTGGAGAGGAACTCCAGATTCTGGTTCTTGACCCGTCCCTTGGTGGAAACGACCAGTTTTCCCTTAGGGAGAAAGGCCTCAGACACATCCACAGCCACATCCAGAAGGCCGCCTGGGTTGTTGCGCAGGTCCAGGATCAGGCCATCGAGACTCACCTCCTCGAGGGTCTCCAATGCCTTTTTCAAGTCCTTGGGGGTATTATCCTGGAACTCGCTGATTCGGATGTAGCCGATTTTGTCCGCCACCATTCGGGCATCCTTGACCGACCGGATCTTGACGACTGCACGAGCCAGCGACACATCGAACACTCGGTTCTCCGACTCCCGAAGAATGGTTAAGTTCACCTTGGAACCGGGCCGACCCCGCAGGTGCTTGACCGCATCGTGCAGGGAAGTCCCCCGCGTGGATTGGCCGTCGATCTTGACAATCTTGTCGTTGGGCTTCAAGCCGGCTCCGAAAGCCGGGGTATCGTCGATGGGGGTGACCACCGTGATCAGCCCATCCTTGGAGATGGTAATCTCTAACCCCACCCCGCCGAACTCCCCCTTGGTCTCCACCTGCATCTCGGTGTAGGCGCTTGGCTCCAGGAATTGGCTGTGGCGGTCCAGCGATTCGACGAGCCCTTTTAAGGCCCCGTAGATCAACCGCTTGGGCTCGACCTCCGTCACGTAATCGGACTGGATGATCGTGATCGCCTCGGCCAGCAGCTCCACCTCGTTGTAGAGCGCCTCCTGATTCGACGATTGCTGGGAAGCACTCCCGGCCAAGCGCCCAAATGCCAGCGACCCAAAAAGAAACACCAGTGCAAGGGATCCCCACGCAAAAGCCTTTCTTTTCATGGACGCCTCTCCTCAAGCAGTTCGCGAAGGATCTCCTGGGAAACGGCAGGGCTTGCAGCCCCTTGGGGCCTTCGCATCAGTTGACCGACGAGAAACATAAGAGCTTGATCCTTCCCTTTTCGATAATCTGCCACGGCCTGTACCTGCTCCTGGATGACGCCTAAGGCCGCCTCCTTCAGAGTGGATCGATCCGAGACCTGAGTCAACCCTTTTGATGCCACCCAAGCCGCCGGCTACTGGGAGGATTTCAGGCACTCTACAAAAACTTCCTTGGCCATCTTTCCGCTGATCCGTCCCGACTCAACGAGCCCAACCAGCTCCACCAGGTAGGCCGGC
>OBEQ012538088.1_pt1 | contig 17967 bp, 10 predicted proteins | sample 1670901 | NCBI WGS metagenome assembly OBEQ01 (sample SAMEA104232315, study PRJEB22302) | groundwater metagenome | biome: forest; feature: aquifer; material: groundwater | place: USA | collected 2011-08-07 | depth 5.4 m
GGGCATCAACACCGATATCATTCAGCCTGCCCAAGGGATCAGTTTCGCGATTCCGAGCAACACCGCAAAATTCGTGGCGGCAAAACTTATTCAAGACGGCAGGATCACGAGAGCCGCACTCGGAGTTGCGGGTCAAGATGTGCCGATTCCGACGCAGGTGATCCGTTTTTACAATTTGTCTTTCAAAACGGGCGTTTTTATCGTGTCCATTGGAGAGGACAGTCCCGCGGAGAGGGCGGGCGTCCGGGAAGGAGATATTATTGTGGGTTTTAACGGCCGGCCCATTTCAGGCATCGATGATCTGCACAGGATTTTGACCGAAAAAGAAGTCGGCGTCGCCACGCCCATAACAATTCTTCGGGGAACGAAAAAGACGGAAATTTTTATTATTCCCGAAAATGGTTAAAGCGCCATCGTTCCAATTCTTTCCTAAAGTGTTACAATAGTCCCCTAAGGCGCATCCCATCATTGCATGAAAATAGCCATTTTTGACATAGGCACCAATTCCATCCATATGCTGATCGTGGAAATCCATAAGGATTTGTCTTTTGAGATTCTTGACCACGAAAAAGACACCACGCGTCTTGGCGACGGCAGTTTTGAAACGGGCCGTTTGTCCCAGTCGACGATTGAAAGAGGTGTGCAGGTGATTGACCGCTTTTATAAGATCGCAAAAAAAAGCCAGGTGCGGAAGGTTATTGCCGTTGCGACCAGTGCCGTGCGCGAAGCCAAAAACGGCGGTGAATTGGTTGACCGGGTTTTCAAAAAAACAGGCATAAAAGTACGGGTGATCACCGGCGAGGAAGAAGGCCGGCTTATTTTTCTGGCGGCGCGATCGAGCGTGGACACACGCGGCGAAAAAGCGCTCGTGATGGACATCGGCGGAGGCAGCGTTGAGCTTGTCCTGGGGAACGCGAAGGAAATATTCTTCCTGGACAGCCTGAAACTCGGCGTGGCCCGCCTTACGGATCATTTTATTTCGAGTGATCCTCTCTCTAAAAGACAGTTGCGCAGGCTTAAATCTTTTATCGAAAAAGAGCTTCACCGCGCAATCAAGAAAATACGCAAGACAGGTTTTTCAATGGTGATCGGTACTTCGGGGACCATTATCAATCTTGCGATGATGGTTCATTATCAGGAAGAGTCCACTAACCTTGATTTTGTGAACCATTTTGAGCTGACGGCAAAGGCGCTTGGAAGGCTTCATGATAAACTCGCAAGGACCAGTCTTAAAGAAAGGCTTAAAATGCCCGGCCTTGATCCCAAGCGAGCCGATCTTATTGTTGCGGGGAGCGTTCTTTTGACGGTTTTACTGGATCTTTTGAAGGCTGACCGGATCACGCTTTCAGACAAAGCGATCCGTGAGGGTACCCTTCTTGATTTTATCGAAAAAAATAAGAAGAAGATAAAGGGCGAAGAAGAGCCTGTTGACATCCGTGAGCGCAGCGTACGGCAACTGGCCCGGCGCTGTGGTTTTGACCAGGTGCACGCCGAACACGTTGCCGCGCTCTCACTTTCCATTTTTGATCAGACAAAGCTGCTTCATAAGCTCGGGCCAGAAGAAAGAGAGCTTCTTTATTTTGCGAGCCTTCTTCACGATATTGGTTATCACGTTAGTTTTAACCAGCATCACAAGCACAGCTATTATCTGATAGTAAATAGCGACCTGGATGGTTTTGATCCCGAAGCCATCGAGATTATGGGTGCTGTCGCGCGTTATCACCGCAAGCGTATGCCGAAACGGGAAGATGAACATTTTAAGAAGGTGGGCCTAAAAAATGTATTCGCAGTGAAGGTTTTGGCCGCGATTCTAAGGATAGCGGATGGTTTGGACAGAACCCATTTTTCAGTGGTAAAATCTGTGGGCTGCCGCATACGCCGCAAATACGTCTTGATTCGCGTCAAGGCCCAGAAAGACGCGGAGCTTGAGCTTTGGCAGGCAAATCAGCGTAAGGACCTTTTTGAAGCGGTCTTTAAGAAAAAAGTGACCCTTCAATTGGCTAAAAGGAAATAATGTCCGTTTTTCAAAAAAAACATGAATATCCCGGTAAACTGATCATCGTCGAGGGAGTGGACGGTTCCGGCAAAAGCACCCAGATTTCGCTTCTAAGAAAGTGGCTCGAGGCGCAGGGCTTTTCGGTCTTTTTCACGGAATGGAACAGCTCCGAGCTTGTGAAGGAAACCACCCGGGAAGGAAAGAAGAAAAATCTTTTGACGCCCACAACGTTCAGCCTGCTTCACGCGGCGGATTTTGCGGACCGTCTCAATTATCAGATCATTCCTCCGTTAAAGGCCGGCATGATCGTATTGGCGGACCGTTATGCCTACACGGCTTTCGCGCGTGACGTGGTGCGAGGTGTGAGTCCCGTGTGGGTGCGGAATCTTTACAGTTTCGCGGTCAAACCCGACATCAGTTTTTATTTCAAAGTGCCGATTCAGATCGCCTGCGAGCGCATCCTTTCCAACCGCGCTGAGATCAAATTTCACGAAGCCGGCATGGATCTTGGCTTTAGCAATGATATCCGAGAGTCTTTTAAGGTTTTTCAGTCCAAGATTCTTGAAGAGTATGAAAAAATGATCGATGAGTTTTTGTTCACGCCAGTCGACGCGACACTGGAGATTCACGACCAGCAGGAGATTGTGCGGAGCGCAGCAAAAGAGATCCTTAAAGGGTATTCCAAAAAAAGGACGATCTATGCCAAACGAGCCACCAAAGTATTTTGGCGACGCTTTACCGTATCTTAAGCCGTTTGAAATAAAAGGAAAGCTCATCTGCATCGAAGGCACCGACGGCACGGGCCGGTCGACGCAGGTGGATCTTTTGAAAAACTGGCTTGAGGTGCAGGGTTATTCTGTTGTGGAGACGGGATGGACGCGCTCCAACCTCATGCACAAGTCCATCGAAATGGCCAAGTCCGGCAATATCATGGACCGCATGACGTTCACGCTCCTTTACGCGACGGATTTCGCCGACCGGTTTGAAAATGTGATCATTCCCGCTCTCAAATCCGGACACATCGTGCTTTCAGATCGTTATATTTTTACGGCCTTTGCAAGGGACATCGTGCGCCAATCCGATCCGCGATGGCTTCGGAACCTCTTTAGTTTTGCGATCGTGCCGGATCTGGTGCTCTACCTCAATGTTGACATCGAGGCGCTGATCCCCCGCGTAATTGAGACCGGCGGCATGAATTACTGGGAAGCGGGCATGGACCTTCACATGGGTCAGGATCTTTTTGACAGTTTTGTGAATTACCAGTCGGCGTTGATTTCCGAGTATGACAAACTGGCAAAAGAGTTCAATTTTGAAATTATTGATGGCCGGAAAACGGTTGACGAAATTCATGAGAAAATAAAAGAAAAAGTTAAGGAAACGCTGGGCAGGCCCAAAAAGTAAACGGTTGATTTATGCCGAAGAAATCCATCCTCGTCATTGACGACGAAAAAGACATCTTGAAGCTTCTCGAATACAATCTTCGGAAAGAAGGTTACGAAATTTTAGCATCCAGGACCGGGGAGGAAGGACTTGAATTTGCTAAATCAAAGAAGCCGGATCTTGTGATTTTGGATCTCATGCTGCCGGGCATGGACGGGCTTGAGGTTTGCAGACTTCTTTATTCCCAAAAAGAAACAAAAAATATCCCGGTTCTGATGCTGACCGCCAAAGGTTCGGAAGTGGACCAGATCGTCGGACTTGAAATCGGCGCGTCGGATTATATCTCGAAGCCATTCAGCGTGAAAGTGCTTTTGGCGCGCGTGAAAAATATTTTTAGGCATAAAGAAAACAAAAAGGAAACACCGCCGGCCGTCCGCGCCGGAGATCTTTTGATCGATAAAGAACGCATGAGTTTCGCCATCAAAGGAAAACCGGTACCGCTTACGAAGCTTGAGTTCAGCATCTTAAGCTTTCTCATGGAAAACCGGGGCAAGGTTTTCTCGCGGGACGCGCTTTTGTCCGGCGCATGGCAGGGGGAAACGTTTGTGGTGGACCGCACAGTGGACGTTCATGTGCGGAGCATCCGCCAGAAACTCGGGAAATACCGTGACTCAATTGAAACCGTCAGAGGTTCGGGTTACCGTTTCACCGAATCCGATCTTGAGCTTTAACACGCTTCTTCTGATTGTCATTTCCATTTACGCGTGTCTGCTGACTTTTCTTCTTTTTTTATTTTTCCGCAAGGTTAAACAAATCACTCATTACGCAAAGGAAACCTTTGAAGGGCACTCCGTACCGGCCGTCCGCCGGGAACGGCAGGGGGTCTTTAAGGAGCTTTTGGCCAATATCGACGAGAACGCGAACAGGCTTAAAGACCGCATCCGGTTGGCCGATGAGGGGAAAAATCGCATTTTTGCCATCCTTGAGAGCATGGCCGAAGGCGTCGTCGTGGTCGACACTCGCCAAAAAATCGTGCTGATCAATTCCATGCTCGGCCGTGTTCTGGAAGTTAAAAAAAAAGAGGTGCCAGGCAGGTACTTTTGGGAAGTCTTCCGCGATCCCGACATCAACGATATGATCGGCCGCTCTCTCGCCGAACGCATATCGATTCGCCGGGAACACACACTTTTACTCATGGAAAGGGTTTTTCAGATACAAAGTTCGCCGGTGTTTTCCGGCGAGGAGCTTTTGGGGGCCGTTGCGGTCTTTCACGATGTCACTCAGCTCAAAGAATTGGAAAAGGTCCGGGCTGAATTCGTCGCGAACGTGTCGCATGAACTTAAAACGCCGTTGACTTCCATCATAGGCTTTATTGAGACTTTAAAGGAGGGTGCGATTGAGGACGCCGAAAACAGACTCCGGTTTCTGGGCATCATCGATGAACATTCGAAAAAACTCCACGCGTTGATTGATGATCTCCTTTTTCTGTCGAAGGTTGAATCCGAGAAAAAGGCGTTGTCTAAAGGGCCCATTGATTTGGGGGAAATGATAGAAAACATCCTCGAACTTTTCCACACGGCGCTCGAGATGCAGAAAATCAAAACGCGCGTGAAACTTTCGCCGGTTCCTTTCGTGATTTTTGGCGACCGCGTCCTTCTTGAGAGAGCATTTTCTAATCTGATCGATAACGCGATCAAGTACAACCGCCCCGGAGGCGAAATGATCATCGAGGCGTTTCTCACGCCCGGCGAGTCGAAAATAAAATTTACGGATACCGGTATCGGCATCCCTGAAAGCGATGTCCCGAGGATTTTCGAACGGTTTTATCGTGTGGACAAAAGCCGCGCCCGCGAGTCCGGCGGAACGGGTCTTGGGCTGTCCATCGCAAAACACATCATCGAACGCCATTCGGGCCGCATTGAGGTTGAGAGCACGCTTCAAAAAGGCTCTACATTTATAATTACTCTGTAAATCAATAAAACTTGTTAAGAATAAATTTCGTCGGTATACTGAAAACTCATGGAAAGACATTTTGATGAAGAACTTAAGTCCCTGAAACAGCGCCTGCTTCATATGGCGGATACCGCTCAGGGAATGGTCGGCCTTTCCGTCAAGGCGCTCGTCGACCGCAAAGAATCTCTGGCCGAAGAAGTTTTTAGATTGGAAGATCAGGTAAACCATATCGAAATCGAGATTGAAGAAGAAGTTTTGAAGCTTCTGGCACTCCGGCAGCCGGCAGCCGGTGACTTGAGGCTTCTCACGGCCATTCTTAAAATCAACAACGACCTCGAACGTGTCGCGGACCAGGCCGTGAATATTTCAGAACTGGCGATAGACCTTCTTAAACAACCGGTCTTAAAGCCTTTAATTGATATCCCGCACATGGCCAGCCTCGCCCAGCGCATGATTAAAAACAGTCTTGACGCGTTTGTGAACCAGGACCCGGCGCTGGCGAAACAGGTGTGCCTGGATGATGACGCGGTGGACCACATCAATGACCAGGTGTTCCGGGAGCTTCTGACGTACATGATCGAAGACCCCAAGAGCATCAAACGCGCCGTGGATCTCATCCTCGTGAGCCGCAACATCGAGCGTGTGGCGGACCATGCGACCAATATCAGCGAAGACGTAATCTTTATCGTGGAAGGCAAAAATATCAAGCACCACATCACGGAGTGATTTTTTGAATCCGCAAGGGTTTTATGGAAGCAGCCAATAAAGCGTGCGTTCTGGTAAGCGGCGGCATCGAGAGTTCGGTGCTTCTCATGGACGCGCTCGGACGTTATGATAAGGTTACCCCTCTTTATGTGCGGAATCACCTGCGGTGGGAGGAAGTCGAGCTTTTTTGGCTTAAAAAACTTCTAAGGGAAATCAAGTCTTCGAAACTTGCGCCTTTGCAGGTTTTGGATGCGCCCCTGAAAGACATTTATGAGAATCATTGGAGCATCACCGGCACCCAAACGCCCGGCGCTAAGTCAAAAGACCAGTCGATGTACCTGCCCGGACGGAATATTGTCTTTCTTTCGAAGGCCGCCGTTTACGCGGCACTCTGCCATATCCCTTCGATTGAAATCGGTGTTTTAAAAGGCAACCCTTTCAGCGACAGCACACCTTTATTTTTAAAAAAGATCTCTGAAGTGCTATCTTTAGGGTTGAGCCGGGAGATTGCCGTGAAGGCGCCATTTGGAAAATTTAAAAAAGAAGATGTCATCGCGCTCGGCAACAATAAACTGGTGCTCGAAACCACATTTTCTTGCGTCAACCCCAAGGGTTACGAACATTGCGGGGACTGCAACAAATGCGTGGAAAGGAAAAAAGGATTTTTCGCGGTGGGGTTATTTGATAGGACCCGGTATAAAAAATCGGGGATATAAAATTTGTAGGGACGACCCGACGGGTCGTCCCTACATTTTTTTGTGTTATTTTTAAATTAACAAAACGCTTCTTTTAATTTCTCCGCATCCTGCTTCACACGGCCGTTAAATTCCTGCTTCACGAGAGGCAATTCTTTTAATACAGGCACCTGGTCTTCGTAGGTGGGAAGTGTCGTATCCTGATAGATCACGCCGACGGGAATCTTGTCGCCCCATTCGAGGGCCTTCGTGAACGCCCACTGACGGTCCTTCGGTTTGTAATCGCCTTGAGTCTCCACATTGTAGATTCTTTGCTTATACCACTGATAGGTGTTGACTTTGTTGAATGTGACGCAGGGCTGCAGCACGTCGATCAGGGAATAACCTCTGTGTTTCATTCCGCGGGTGATGATCTCCGTGAGATGCTTCGGGTCGCCGGAAGAAGTTCTCGCAATAAACGTCGCGCCGCAAGCCAACCCCAGCGCGATCGGGTTCACGGCCATCTCAATGGTCCCTTCGGGCGAAGTGCCCGTGATGAATCCTTTGTCACTGGTCGGAGAAGCCTGCCCCTTCGTCAAACCGTAGATCTGATTGTTCTCAATGAGGTGGGTGATATCCGGATTTCTTCTCATCGCGTGAAGAAAATGATTGCCGCCGATTCCGAGGCCGTCGCCGTCACCGGTCACAGCGACGACTTTCAGCGAATGATTGGCCAGTTTGATTGCCTGCGCGATCGGGAGCGAGCGGCCGTGAAGTGAATTGTAACCGTTCGCGCGGATGTAGTAGGGAAGCTTAGAGCCGCAGCCGATACCGGATACGATCATGACTTGGTGCGGGCCGATCTCCTGCGCCATCAGGGATTCTTTCAGGCATTTGAGGATGGGAAAATCACCGCAGCCGGGACACCACGTCGAATATTCCGGACTCTGGTAATCATCCAGTTTATAGTTAGACATGGATTTTTGCCTCCTCTTCCAAATTGGCGACGATCTCTTCGGGGGAGAAGGGCCGGCCGCTGTACTTCAAAATTTTACCGTTCACTTTGATGCCGGTGCACCGGCGGATCACGTTCGCGAGCTGTCCGGTGAAATTGTTTTCAATGGCTATGAGGTATTTTGACTTTTCCAGAAATGGTTTTACCTTGTCTTCGGGGAATGGCCAGATATCTTTAAAGACAAGCAAATTGGCCTTCGTGCCTTTTTTCCTCAAGATGTCCACCGCTTCACGGACCGCGCCATAAGTGGAACCCCAGCAAACGAGGGTTATCTCGGCATGGGGGTCGCCATACATCTCGGGCGCCCTCATTTCCTGAACGATGAAGTCGTATTTGCGCATTCTCTTTTCCATCATCTTGTTGCGTGGCTCGGCTTCCTCAACCGCGTAACCCTGTTCAGTGTGTTCGTCACTGGTGGTGACGTAGACGCCGTTCCGGTGGCCGGGGATCGCGCGCGGCGAAATACCGCTGTCGGGGATCGCATGCCGTTTGTAATCGCTGATGCTGTCGAGTTCCTTATCCGTGAGAAGCTCTCCGCGGTCCACTTTTACGTTGGTGATATCAAAATGGTTTTTATCGATTGAACGAAGCTGCGATGAAAGGTAAAGATCGCTTAAAATGATCACGGGACACTGGTATTTTTCCGCGAGATTGAAAGCGCGCACGCCCATTTCAAAGCATTCTTCAATGGTATGCGGAGCGATCACGATTCTTGGAGTTTCGCCGTGGGAAGCATTGATGACAAACTCAAGGTCCGGTTGTTCGGTGCGTGTCGGAAGTCCGGTTGAAGGGCCGCCACGTTGAACTTCAGCGACAACAAGCGGAGTTTCGGTGATGCTTGCTAAGCCAAGCGCCTCAACCATGAGGCTGAATCCGCCGCCTGACGTACAGGTCATGCCGCGCACGCCGGCGTGATTGGCGCCGATTGCGAACAGGATTGCGGCAAGCTCGTCCTCGGTTTGTTTGGAGACGATGCCGTATTTGTTGGCCTTGGAAGTGATGTATTCAAAAATGGAAGTCGCGGGCGTCATGGGATAGGCGGAGATAAATTTGCAGCCTGCCGCGATGGCGCCGAGGCCGATCGCCTGGTTTCCATGAAGCACCATGCGGCGTTTCACGGGATCGGCATTGACGGGCTCCAGCTTGTATTCAAAATCTTTGGCGTAAGCGTCATGTGCCGCGTCGTAACCCGCTTTTGCGACGGCCAAATTTTTTTGAATCACCTCATCGCCTTTTTTTCTGAAATTGGTTTCGATAATATCTTTGATACGGTTAAAGTCGTAACCGGTGATGCCGGCCGTGGCGCCGAGCGCGCAGGTGTTGGCCATGATACGGTGGCCGCCGGTTTCGGTGGCGATCTTGGAAAGCGGGATGGGACAGGGCTTGATGCCGGCTTCTTTCAGGGTCGCCGCGTCTATGCCGAGCGACTCATCATAAATGATCGCGCCGCCTTTAACGACTTCGTGCTTGTGTCTTTCAACACAGTCTTTTGTAAAAGCGATCAAAAGGTGGACGTCATCCGTGTGCGTGAAAAGTTCCTGCGCGCTCACGCGCACCTGAAAAAAATTGTGGCCGCCGCGAATCCGGGACATATAATCTTGCAGGGCGAACACATAAAGCCCGCCGCGCGTGATGGCCTTGGTGAGCCCCGCGCCGCCCGACTCGACGCCCATGCCGGCTTCGCCGCCGATCTTGATGGTCATGTTGTTTTTAATCATTTATTTCTCCTTAAAGAAAACATAAATTCAAAAATTTTTTTGGAAATTTTAGCTAGAGAGCTTACCCGAAAGGTCTTATCTTACCTGAATGAGTGAACGTATTCAATAAAATTTACATTGTCATCGCGAGCCCGCCACACAAAGTGGCGGGCGTGGCGATCTCAGACGGTTTGGGATTGCTTCACCACGTCCGCCTTTGGCGGACCACGTTCGCAATGACGAGTTTCTTTTGCTATACTTTTCAATATGAAAATTTTAATTTACGGTGCGGGCGGGGTGGGAAGCGTCGTGGGCGGGCTCTTGGCGCGCATGGGGCATGAAGTGTCACTCTTGGGCCGCTCGTGGCATCTAGACGCGATCGAAAAAAATGGTCTTGTGATTAATGGGATCTGGGGCGATTACCGGATCAAAGCTTTCAACCTTTACCGGAACGTTGAAGAAATTAAAAATAAAAATCCCGTGTTTGATCTCATTATTCTCACAGTCAAATCTTACGACACCGAAGCCGCCGTGAATGAACTTCCGTCTTTGATGAAAGAAAACACAGCACTTCTTGCGCTTCAAAACGGTTTGGGAAACGTTGAAACGATTTTAAAAAAAGTTAAGTCTGAACAATGCCTGATCGGCCGCGTGATATTCGGCGTGGAAATAAAACCGGGAACCGCCAAGGTGACCGTCGCGGCGGACGCGACGGTGATCGGAGCGTTGCCTGGAATGAAACCCAAGATGAACGCCGAGGCGGCGGCGCATCTTTTTAATTTGGCCAAGATCGAAACGCGTGCAGTCCCGAATATCATGACGCACATTTGGTCCAAGGCGATTTACAACTCGGCGCTCAACGCGATCTGCGGTTTTTATGAAATGCCTTACGGAAAAATTCTTGAAAAAAACGAAACAAAAAATTGGATGGAGAAAATCGTCCGCGAGTGTTATGCGGTGGGAATTAAAAAAGGGATCGCGCTCGATCCTCCCGACGCCGAAGGTTATCTAAAATTACTTACCGGAACTTTGATCCCAAGGACCGCCGCGCATTTTCCGTCGATGCTCCAGGACATAAAGAAGGGCAAACGTATCGACATTGATGCCTTGAACGGCGCGATTTGCCGGATGGGACGGGAGCTTGGGATTGCAACACCGGCAAATCAAAGAGCGGTTGAGAAAATCCAGCGCCGTCATCGCGAGCCCCGAACGGAGTGAGGGGCGTGGCGATCTCATTTTTAAAAGCGAGATTGCTTCGCCACGTGCGCTAAAAAGCGGCGAACCACGCTCGCAATGACAAACTTTTTAATTTTTAATTAGAATTGATTATCACTTAATAATCAATTCCCCGCGAAAAAATTTGCCTGAAAATTACCTATCAGGCATACTTATTTCTAGTACCTAACTATCTTAAACCGTTCATCTTAAGCCAAATTTAAAATTATTTTTAAATGGGTTTTATTTTGCCTGAGAACTTAAACTATTTAATAATCTCAAAGAAATCTCGTCGGTATTTTTTGAGAACCATAGCCGTTTTTCTCATTTTTTCCTTCCTCGCGCAAGAACTTGCCTTCGCCAATCCCGATATATTTAAGGAAGGTTTGGCAGGGGCGATTCATGAATCGCCCCTACTTCATAAAAAAATAAATCTCCGATTGCCGGCATCGATCGGAATAATTGAGGATGTTCACCGGACGACGTCCGACCTACTTGTTTATCTCATCTCCGACGCCCACACCAATGAATCCGCGCAAATCAATATTTCAAAAATTTTGGACAGCATCCTTAAACAGAGGCCCGTCCAAACTGTTTTCCTCGAAGCCGCGTTTGGCAACAGCTCGTTGTCGTTTTTAAGAAAATACGCCACATTCGAGAAAAGAAAAGAGGCTGCGAAATCTTTTTTAAAAAAAGGTTATCTTCAAGGTCCTGATTTTTTTGATATCACTGCCGATCGCGCGGTCAAGCTTTGGGGCGTCGAAAATAAAAATCTCTACTGGCAGAGCGTTGAATGTTACCGGAAACTAAAGGATAAGCGCGAACGTCTGAACGCGTATTTGGATAAATTAAGCCGCGCGGTCAATACTCTAAAGCCTAAGATTTACAATCCTGGACTTTTATCGTTCGCTAATAAAAGAAAGAATTTTCTCAAAAACGATATCCCGCTCACCGATTACGTTGAAGATCTCTTGACGCGCGCCGAAAAACTAAACGCTCCTTTGGAGTTTTTCCCGCATCTTGCGAAATTGAAGGAGCTCCAGAAGAAAGAATCGGAGATCGATTTTCAAAAAGCGAACGAGGAACAGCAAAAAGCCATTCAAGGTCTTGGCGAGGCAGATCAAAGAGAATTTTTGGAATATAGCAAAGTAACAAAGAGCAGCAAACTCGCCACAAAGCGCGGCGAGTCCGCCACGATTTTTGGCGGAGAGGCGCAGGGGTTTTATGCGCTGTTGGAAGAAAAACTTAACCGGCAGGACCCGTCCCTCTATTCAAATCTCTTTAAATATTTTTCCTACCTTAGAGAAACGCAAAACCTGAACGCCGCCGGGCTTCTCAAAGAAAAAGACAATCTTGAAACGGTGCTTTTTGATCGGCTCGCCAAAACCGACGATGAGAAAGAACTTCTAAAGATCGAGCACGCTTCGGAAATTTTAAGAAAACTTTTGAATCTCACTTTGACAAGTCAGGATTTTAAAGAGGTTCAAGACAACCCTAAAGATTTTGAGATTGTCGAAATGAGCGGCTTTATCAACCGAAAATTCATGGAACTTGGCTCGCATTATGAGGATGTTCTGTTTTTAGACAAAGAGTACGATGCTGCGTTCAAGATCGCGAAAGAATTTTATGAGCTTGCGCTAAAAAGAGACGAAGCGTTTGTTGAGAATATGCTAACCGTCATTGCGAGGAACGCCGAAGGCGTGACGAAGCAATCTCAGAGACCGTCATCCCCGACAAAAGATTTCGGGGATGACGGGGCTCCCCACGAAGTGGTTCTTGTCACCGGCGGTTACCACACCGACCACATCAAAGAGCTTTTAAGAGAAAGGGGCATTTCCTACATATCCATCACGCCGCAGATCCTGCGGGAGACGAATCAGGAGCGATACGAAAAACTTTTGTTAAATCAACCGTCATTGCGAGGAGCCCCCGCCGTTTGCTTCGCAAAGCGAAGCTGCGGGAGCGACGAAGCAATCTCATTAAGATCGAGCTTTAGGAATATTGGCGTTTTACATCCTCGCTCATCCCCGCAAATTTTTTTGACTCCCGTTTTATTTGCATTAGCTTCAAAACCCAGCACCCGTCATCCCCGCGTGCTTCAGGGCGGGGATCATCCGAACGGCAAGGAATCAGTAGCCAGTAGTCAGGAGCCTGGAGTCGGGAATTGGTTTAGCAATATTCAACTTAATCTCGGCGCGAGGATGGCGCAAGATCATCGGCTAGGGGCGCAGGAAGCAAGAATCACTTCGCTGGCCAGACAAAGAAATCTTTGGGCGCATGGTGTCGGACATTATACCGAAAAGAATTTCTTTCGAACACGTAGCCATGATGACCCGCTTTTAAGGAAATCTCTCGTGAGCATCATTCTTTCAAAGAGGATCAATCCATCGAAGGCTTTTCCCGGATGGTTTATGAAAACAGCCGTAAGTTTATTGATCATTGCGGGCATCGCAACCTTGGTTTTGCGCCCCTTTTCTCCAATAGAATCTTTGTTGAGAGGTCTTTACTACCTTTCATTTGGATTACTCATGGGTTATCTTTTTGAATTTCCATTTTATGGTCCTTTTGGAAACACTTTTCCTCTTAGACATCCTGATCACTGGCTCTGTAATGTTCAAAATGATATTGCCAAAGCAAAAAAAGATGGGTTGATAGATCAATCCTATATGGATAAAGCGATGAAGAAATTAATTCCATACAGTGAATTTGATAAAAATCATGGCGATATTGAACGAATTCTTGCATCAAATTCCGCTGCCCGCCTCGCGGAAAGGGAGCCCGAAGCACGAAGCACGACGCACGAAGGAAAAAAGCAAAATGTTTTAATGCCTTCCTTCGGGCCTCAGGCTTTGGGCTTCAGGCTTAGTGGCGAAGCCGCTCCCGCCGCCGCGAGGATGGCGGGAAGAAAAAAGCTTAAGGTCGATGGGTATATTTTGGATCCTACAAACCGTTTGATAGATGGTAAAGCCCCGGACTCGTTTCATCCGGCTATGGTGCAGCCTGTTAACCGCCCGGAGGCGCTGAAATATCGGATTTCCGGTGCTGAAATGGAAACCATTTGGAGGCAGATTGAAACTGCCCAGGCGCACCACGGCGAGTTGTCTGTTTTTGTGCCGCTTCGCGGCGAACCGTTTGGCGGTTTTCAGGACGCAGAGGCTTATATTAATTTGATGACTCCACCCAATGCCCGTCGTCTTGAGGATTTTCCTTCGATCATCACCATCGGAAGCGCGTATGGCATCAAGGCAACGCTTTCAGTTGCCAGGAATGAACAGGGCGAAGTCGCCAAGGGCGAGATTCATTACGAAAATAAAACCTTGGGAGGGCATGACAGGAAAACACCGGTTCCTATCATGCTCAAGCCCGGCAAAGACGGCTGGGTCACGCCGGACGCTCAACGGGCCGCCGTGGCTTATATACTGGGTGTTTTTGGTTTTCATGGCCTTAAAGTGACGATCGAGTCTGATCATCCATCGATGTTGATCGGCGGCGGTTTTGAAAGCTCAAATGCCTACAACCTTTCCATAGGCCTTCTTTTGCAAAGCTTGCTGCGCTTGAGAAAGATTGAGATGCCGCTCGATGAGATATTTGCGATGATCCGTTACATGGCCCCAAACCTTTTTAGTGATCGCACAGGTTTGCAAGGCGCTCTTTCGGCATTTCAGGAGGCGGGCACGGCCGAGCGGCATTATTTTCTCGGCGGAGTAAAAGATGAGACGGGCCGGTCGAAAAGTCCGCACGCGGTCGTGTCGGTTCCTGTTATCGATGCCGATACCATTCACTGGCTTAATGAACGTACAGTTGCGATCATGCCCGAGATCCACCTGCAGAACGGGGAGCGTTCCCGTGAACGGCTTGACAAATGGACAGGCCGGATGATGCTTGATTTGATACAGATTGTGAAGGACAAGGAAAGTTTGAAAAAAGCCCGCCGGATGAAAGCGCTCGTCTCTGTTTTCCAGACGGCGCTTGTGAAGCGCGATCTAAAAACTTTAATCGATGCGGCGGATGAATACACAGGGATCCGTTACGGTTTTCAAAAACGGTGGTATCAATTAGCCGAAGCCACCAAAGACCCTCATCATTCTTATCACGAGCACCATGCGCTTTTCGAACAAACGCTTCTTTACAACCCGGTTTTGCAGAACAGACTGTCCGGTGATCCCGATCTTTATACGGGCGGTTTCGCCCGTCTTCGCAAGCTTGCCAAAGAAAATCGGGTTGTTGCCGCGCCTCTTGGAAAAGGAGGCAGCGGATCCAATTGGATCGTGCATGGCGAGAAAAAAGATATTGACGCGTTTCTGATAGCGGCTGGTTTGGATCACGAACTCACGGATAGCGAAGCCGAAGCGGCTCTCCAAGACCGCAGTGGAAGGGAAAGGGTCTTGAAAGGGTGGGTCGATATTCATCTCGACGGCCGTGGAATCTCTTATTCGCCGGCGCTGGAAACATTTGGCAGGCCTTCCGGGAGACGAAGGATTATTTTTAATCAGAAAAACGGAAGGATTCGTCTTGCTGAACCCACCGCCGCGCGGGCCGCCATCAATGCGTCGGCGGCCACGCCCGCCGTGCTTTTTGGAGGGCGGCTGGCGAGAGACTTACGCAGCCTTGCGGATTTCCTTGAGAAATCTCTCGGTTACCCACATACGAAGGAGCGTGAGATACCCAATGCCTCTAACCGCGGCAAGCTGCTTAAGTCCGATTATTTCCGGCTCGGGGAGTCTCATAGAAACAAGCCTTCTCCTTGGTTTGGGAAATTTAAGGTTGACTGGTTTGAATTCCCCTATGAAGCTGGTGGTGTCGTGAGTATCCCAGAATTTAGCCTCGTCTTGGTAGGAATTGAATTTTGGAACTTTTTGGGTTTTTACCTTTTTCATAGCTTACCTTCTTTTCTTTTTACAGAGCTGTCTCTCGCTTTGAGTCATATCTCTGGCCGTGATCACACGGATCAAACCTTGACCGAGATACCGGGCGATGGTCAACAGATAACGTCCGTCACTCGACTGGCTGTAAATCAAGTACGATTCGTTTCTTCCTCTGAGAACGTACGGACGATGATAGCACGCTTCCTCCACTTCCTCAGGGCTTACGCCGTGTCTGGCAATGTGATCAATATTTTGTTCATCCCATTCAAAAAGATCTATTCTCATGCAAATAAATTATACGCTGACATACAGAAGATGTCAACTGTCTTTACTTCCGTGATGGATTTGAAATTTTCCTCCGCTGCGCGGCTGGCGGTAAGAGAAAGGCAGGAGGCTGAAGGCGGATGGCTGAAGGATAACCAAGGAAAGGGTAAAGAAGATGCAGCATCAATTCGAAGATCTGAAAGTCTGGCAGAAAGCCATGGATTTAGTGACGGCTATTTATCAATCCACCGGTCGGTTTCCACAGGAGGAGCAGTACGGTCTGACGTCCCAGATGCGCCGGGCCGCCGTGTCTATTCCGGCCAACATCGCCGAAGGGAAGGGGAGAAGTTATCAAAAAGAGAGGATCCAGTTCTTCCATATGTCAAGAGGTTCGGTCTACGAGCTCATTACTTTGATTCGCGTCGCAGAGAATCTCAAATATCTTCGTTCAGATATCTCTCAAACCCTTCTCAGTACTTGTTCAGAGATAACAGCCATGCTGAATGGGCTTATCCAGGCTATTCGGTAGATATTTCTTCCGCCTTCCGCCGTCGGCCTTCTGCCTTAATCAACGCCGCGCGGCTTGCCTCCTATACGCAAGAGGATCTCGCCAATTTTCTTTTTGAATCAAGCCTAGAAACACTGAAGGCCGTTGTTTCAAGCGCCGGAAAACTTTTTCCGCACCCGAGACTTGATCAGCTTATTGAGACTTTTACTGGGTTGGACAGTATCGAACCCAAGTCTCTAACAGTCCGTCGTCTGAGTTCTTTTCTTGCGGAGACATACGCTTTTCCTTGGATGATTGTCTCGAAGCTCATCGAACAATACGCGGCCACTATTACTGGAATAGCCGAAAACGAGGTCTTCGATACGATCTCGATGTCGCTTTTTGAGAAACCGGCGAAGGAATTGGAGCACGGTCTCCTTGATTTAACGCTGGAAAGCGGCGCGAAACATGGCGATACCCGTGATTATGCATTTGAACTCGAGGCGGGAAAAGTTTTCCCTCTCACGAGACTCCTGGATCTCGTCTTTGAGCCGATCGGAAAACTTAACCGTTTAAAGTTATTGATTCAAGTCTCGGACGAGACAATCCGCTTTTCAATCGATGGAGCGGAGCCGGTTTCGGTCAACCGCCGGAAACTTTTCGATACCGAGCGTTTGAAATCCAAACGGCCGAATGCGCTTCTCCTAAGGTCCGGCCAGGGCATTCTCAGGCTCAAAGGCGCGACGCACATTGTGTCAGCCGCGAAAGGGAGTTTGTGGACGAAAAGCGAGGATCCATTCGAGATTCGGTGGATTTCCAGAGCCGCAAAATATCTTGCTCAAGCTTGGCCGGAATTCTTTGATACGTATCTTGATCGGACCATACTCGTGGAAATCGACAACAAAATGGACAGCTTAGGGAATTCAGACACCCGTTTTGATACCATCCGGCTCGGGATGCGAATGCATATCGCACCGTACGTCATTGCGTCTTACCTTGCTCATGAAATCGTGCACCAGTGGTTTAAATCCCAAGTCGGCTTCGGCGAGCTTTCCCGCCAAAGGATCGAGGCTTTGGATCCTGTGCGGCATAAAGAGGCGTTCGCCGAAGCCAAGCGTTGGAAAGTCTATTACCCTCATTTCAATCATATGCTTACCGAATATATCGCATACCTTATAACACTGAAACTAGAGCTTCTATCTGTAAAGAAACTTGGAATTTCTTTGACGCCTCTGCAGTTTAGTTTGTTGATGCAAGCGCATCTTGCCAAGCGTTTGGGCCAGCAAAAAGCTGAAGGATTGCTTGCCAGCCTCTTTTCGGCTCCCGGGAAAACAGACCCGGACGTTTTTTTAGAGATCGCCGGCATTCTCGAAAAAGACACGGAAGCAGCTAAAATTTTAAGTAAAATGGAGACTTTGAACCATTTAACGACGAATACTAGTGCCTTACGCTTTATTCAGAGATACCTCTCATGGCTGTTTGAGCGTGCTGCCGAGACTCCTTTTGCCAGCAAGACCGAACACGAAACCGTCTATCTTCAAAACAAAGGAATCATCCTCTCGGAGGAACAAAAAGGGTTTCTTTGGCGACTCGTCGAAATGGGGGAGCCGCTTCTTGCGGAATCTGAACGTTTTCTATCGGATCGTTTCGGAATCAATTCGCCGGCAACACAGTCCAGTGGCAGCACCGCCGCGCGGGCCGCCGTGGCGGCCCATA
>OBEQ010512728.1_pt1 | contig 17964 bp, 18 predicted proteins | sample 1670901 | NCBI WGS metagenome assembly OBEQ01 (sample SAMEA104232315, study PRJEB22302) | groundwater metagenome | biome: forest; feature: aquifer; material: groundwater | place: USA | collected 2011-08-07 | depth 5.4 m
AGAGCCATAGGCCCAAAGGACCTATCGCTCCAGCTGAGTCTGTCAGCATTTATCATTTGTGACGTGTTTTACGAGGCCTCGCCACCACCTCGGCATGCACCAGCCTGCCCGATCATCCCCTGTCGATTCTAATCAGCCCCAATTTCCGATTCAATTTACTGGAAATGAGATAGCCTCGCGGAGTTGCTCAATCGAGACAAGACCCTTCAAAAAGCTAATATTATGATATCTCATTTCGACCTTTGTTTCAATGCCTGCTTTATTTCCAGTTGATGCATTTTTTCCTTAACTGATTGTCGCTTATCATGTTCCTTCTTTCCCTTGCCAATGCCAATTTCAAGCTTGACCATTCCCCGTTTGAAATAAATAGAGAGAGGTACACAGGTAAAACCTTTCTTTGAGACAAGCTCGGCCAGTTTTTCAATTTCTTGTTTGTGCAGAAGGAGCTTGCGACTTTGAGTGGGATCTACTCGATTAATATTTTCTGTGTGCGAATAGGGGCTAATGTGCATCCCGACAACTTGAGCTTCTCTATTAAAAATCTTAACGTACGCATCATTTAGATTGACTCGACCTTCTCGAACAGATTTTACTTCTGTGCCGGTCAAAACGATGCCAGCTTCGAAAGTGTCCGAAATGAAATAATTAAATCGCGCCTGGCGATTGGTGGCAATGGGTTGTGAACTCATAAGCAATGAAAGTCAGTGCAGCGCCGTAGACGATTTCCCTTGAATTGCCACGGCGTAGTACTTTTCCATCGGGAAAAATGCTGGAGACAGGAATTGAACCTGCACGGGTTGCCCCACACGACTCTGAATCGTGCGCGTCTGCCAGTTCCGCCACTCCAGCATGGCAAAAGCAAAATAGTAACTTGGGCAGTACAGGACTCGAACCTGTGACCCCACGCATGTGAAGCGTGTGCTCTAACCAACTGAGCTAACTGCCCATTTATTTTCTTCAATAGAAGTTAGCATCTGCCCCGATTACCAATTTATCTTCATTGATGTGAATCGGGACTGAGCTAACTGCCCTAATTCTCATTAATTAACTTAAATTGGAAATCAGGACTGTACTGGCTACCGATTTATATAAACAATGAAAGTCAGTGCTGCCCTAATCTTTTTTACTGTTTCCCCAAATATTCCCCCGTCCGCGTATCTACTTTGATAACCGTTCCTTCTTGAATAAACATGGGGACTTGTACTTTGAGGCCTGTTTCTGTTGTGGCGGGCTTCAGATGATTTGAAACTGAGTCTCCTTTAATCCCGGGCGGTGAATCAACTATTTTCAAAAGTACATGGTTTGGAACTTCAACTGTAATCGGATTTCCGTCGTGAAAATCAACGGTAACTTCATCATTCTCTCTGAGATAATATTTCCTATCTCCGATCAATTCCTCCGATAAAGCGAAAGAGTGGTAATCCTCCATATCCATAAAATGAAAGCCACCTTGATCGTGATAAAGATATTGGACCTTTTTGGAATCAAAATTGGCTTCTTCCACACTTTCGGTCGAAGAAAATCTTTGCTGAATGATTTTGCCGCTCTTAACCTCCTTCATAGTCACTTGAATAAAAGCGCGTTTATTGCCAGGTGTGTGATGTTTGAACTCCGTCACTATATAAATTTGTCCGTTCACTAAAATTGCAGCGCCAGGACGTAAATCATTCGCTTGCATTTAAATCTCTCCTCTTTACAAATGTAACTTCAAATTAATAACTCAAAATACGATTAAATGAGAGACAGTACAGACCACATACGCCGAGCCGGGGCGCCCTCTTTTCGATACGATGGAAATTCGGCGTTCAAACAAGACGTACAAAAAAATGAATCCCGAATTTGATTTGGCTCTACGCCTTCCGATCTTAATTCCTCAAAAACCCATCCGATGAGATCAAGATAAAACTTGCTGTCTCGTTTGGTTACAAAAGGGCCGAAAACATCACGAAATTCAGAACCGACTTCATAACAACAAGAACGAATCGCTGGCCCGATGGCCACAATCAGGTCGCCTGGTTTAGATAAAAACTGCCTTCTGAAGGCTTGTACTATTTTGGAAGCAAGTCTCTCATTTGCCCCGCGCCAACCAATATGAGCAAGCCCAATGGCCCGATGCCTTGGATCTAAGAAAAAAAGCGGTGCGCAATCAGCGGTTCGAATAGAAAGGGTAAGCCCGGGCACATCAGTCATTGCCGCATCTGTTCCCTTAATCGCATCTGAATCGGAACGAGCTCCCTTCCCAGCCTCTTCCTCGCCTATTTTTACAATATTAGCTCCGTGCACCTGTTCAAGCGCAACCAGTTTTTCAAAAGATACTCCCGCTAACTTGCAAAAGGCCTTCCGGTGGGCAATCGTGAGGGAATCTTGAGTATCCGGAGTGAAATTCACCCGAAACTTACGGTTCGAAAAAGCGGCGATTGTTTTGTATTTGCGGAATGCTTTAAAAAAGTAGCACCCGCTTCGCGCATCTCTTTTAAGCTCGGCTTTCCTGGTTTTTGTTTTTTTCAAAGAGCTTTTCCTCGGTCAATAAAGGCAATGCATTTTTGTTAATAGGATCGGCATGAAATCTTTTTCGGATGGCCCCATCATTTAAATAATTGTTCAAAGCAATGAAAATCATTGCCTGATCTAAAGACAAATATTTAAGAGCTACCTTTCCAGTGCTAACGGTTACCGCATCATAAAAACCGTATTCACCATAAATCGGATACCGTCGAACCAACTCGCGTAAATTTTTAATGGCTTCCTTTGGTGCAAACTCAAGTCCTAACACTACAGCATGAGGTGTTGCCACGCCTGCCTTGTAACCTTTTGAACCCAACGGTTTCACACCAAATTCAGAATATCCACCTTCCGGAACAGAGCTGGGACTCATTCCCCAAACGGGATAACCTAAGTCTTCAAGGGTATATTTCATTTGAATCTGTACGTGTCGCGCATCATTAAGACCCAAACCTTCGGGTGCATATTTTTTTTCATCAATAATCAGGGTGGGCATCATCGCCTCAAACATGGAACCACCCCAACTGGGAACAAATTGGAGCCCTTTCCATTCATAATAGCCGCCATAATAAGTAAATCCCAAAGTCGTACGTTTTTCACGATTGATCGGAAGCTGGCTCTGCCAACCGTATTCTTCCGGAAAAGTCCGGACCAAACGAAACCAATGCTCTACCGGCACATCTCCCCTTCCAATCGCAATATAGCTGGCCGCTCGAGGCTCCGTATAAAAAGAACCGTAATCATAATCCGAACGCACTTTCAAATGAGAAAAATAACCATGTGTCATTTGCTGTTCTACTTCATCATAAAAGAAACTAAAATTGTGTCCGCTTAACATCCGCTCACATTGCGTTTTAAGTTCCTCGGGAAACGCATTCTTCACCACATAAATTCCTGCATCGAGCCAGCCGCTATCCACCAAGGAAACGAAATAACTCGTGCGTTCCAAGGTAGTGGTATCGTAGTAATTGTAAAGAAAACCACTCTCGTGATGCTCTAGCTTTTCGATCGTGTTGAGCGTCGCTCCAATACGTTTTACCGCTTCTTCGCGCGTAATAAAGCCAAGATCATACGCCGAAACAACACACATGAGATAAACGCCAACATTGGTTACGTTCGTATAATCGCCTACCGAACCATCGCTCGCAACAGGCTCCTTCTCTCCCAACTGAATGGTATCGAGCGGTAATTGGTGTTCCCGGTCTACGATATTGTCAAAAAACCTCCAGGTATCTTTGGCGATTTCCATCAAAAAAGCGCGATCATCTTCTGGAAATTGTTTTTGCGGATGCACTGAAGTAGGATAGCCTTGCAACCGTTTGATCAAAAATTTTGCAAACTCAACTCCTTCAAGCTTCACAGGTGTTTTCATTCCCTTGCGCTCGGGCTGATCGATAATATGCTGACCGGGATCGCCCGTTTTAATGAATCTGAAATTGTCAAAATAAAGAACGCCCGTCTTTTTAGAAACTCGCCGGCTTTCTAAATTAATAACAAGTTCGTCCAAACCTTTCTTCGCCAACATAGGATTTTCCCAAATTTTTGGATTGGTCTGATCAAAAAGTCCCGTAAATAAGTTCAAAGGAATCTGAACAGTCTGCCATTGATCGGTCACATTCTTGACTGTGTAAGTGCCTTTTATTTTATCGATCCGCTCATCATTTTTATATTTTTTAAGTTCAATTAAAAATACCGTGGTGAAACCTGCCTGATCATCTCCCTTCACATCGAAAGCAAGATGATCATAAGGAGTCGCATCAAAATCACGAAGCTTGGTCCAGTAACCAACTTTGGCCACTTCTTTCGCATCCACATCATACGTAATTTTAAGCGCTTTTTTAGAACTGGCGGCCCCAACACCTTCGACCACCTCATTCGCAACGCTGACATCGGGATCATCCGGAGTTAAATTCCAAGTCCCGGTTTCTCCTTCCAAATAATTTTTAGGCTCCTCGTGCTCAAAATCGTCGATGACTGTTTCATTGGCATTAGGAGTTATTTTTTTAGCTGGGGATTCCTGAGCAGTGAGGGTTCCTCCAGGACCAACCTGATAAATTGTAACCGGACGTTCCGCGCAGGAAAGAGAGGGGATCGTTAAGGAAGCCAGTACAATAGAAAAAAAGACGAGTGTTAGTTTCTTCATAAGCACCTCAGATAAAAAGGGATGTTAGTGTACGGTGAAACACTGCTATTTTGCAAGGAAGAAAAACCGGGAAAACTACAGGTAGGATTCTAACGCTTTTTTGGTTTCAATCCCTGCAGCGCCATCTGGAGGAAGGCCGCGCGCCTTTTGAAAATGAAGCAAAGCCTGCTTGGTTTTCGTTCCAAAATAACCTGTTGTCAGCCCTGTAAAAAAACCTTCTTGTTTTAAACCAAGCTGCAAACGTTTTACTTCTGTTCCTCTCGAACCAAATGAAAGAACCTTTTGGTTCCCACTTTTTGAGATACCACCAGTTACCCGATTTGCTAATCGGTTCAAATCAATCCAAAGTTTCCGGCTTCCAAGCACAGAAACGATTGTTTCATGACCGCTACCTCGAACTAACCCAACAAAGCAAAATTTGGCACGGCGTGTCCACCCAGTTTTCCCGATCACCCCTTCGCGGCGCCAAAGCATCTTATTATGACTCTTGAGGTGAAATGCCTTTCCATTAGCAGTTTGGATGATTGCTCTTTTTTGCCTTAAGATCGACACAATCAGGTCTTTTTTCCTGGCTTCTCTCATGATCAGAGCTAAATCATAAACGGTGGAATATTGGCCCTCCGCCGGAAGCCCGCTTGCATTCGCGAAATGTGTATCACGCGCGCCCAAAGATCGTGCCTTCTGAGTCATTAGCCTGGCAAATTCACTCTCCGAACCGGAAACCCCAATGGCCAAAGCAGATGCCGCGTCATTGGCAGAATTTATTAAAAGCGCTTTTAAAAGATCAACCACGTGAAAGCGGTCTCCACCCTTCAAGTAAAGTTTGCTCCTTTCAACTCCTTCCACTCGAGGACTTACTGTCACCCAACGATCTAAAGGAAGTGAATCTAAAACTACGAGAGCGGTCACGATTTTCGTTGTGCTGGCCAGAGGTTGTTTTCTGTGAGGTGCTCGTGCATAAATAATTTTCTGAGAAATGGGATCTAAAAGAATGGCTGAGGGGGCTGTCAGAGAAACATAGGCTTCCGCAAAAGGAACGGGTAAGAAAAACTGAACTGCTAAAACTAGAATAAGACAAAAATTAACGGTCTTTTTCATGGTGATCCAATTGAATAAACGGCTAGAATAGCAAATATCTTTAAAATGGCAGGCAACTTCAACGGCTATTCGTAAGCGCCTTACTGTTCGGTGCCTGTACTCTTCCAGAATGCGGTAGGTGACGCGTTGTGATTTTTCTTTCGGAAATACTTTCGCGCCTCCTGAATTGAAATGCGCTTTTGTCTTCCTGTTGGGTTTTTTGCCCTTGCACGCATTTTGCCTTTTTTCTGGTTATCCGACATTTTCAAAGGAGTTCCTTCCGCAAAAGAAGTACTATATTTTACTCCCAGCGAATAAAAAATCAATGAAAATCGAGAGGTTTATTTCTCTAACTCTTGATTTCAAAGGAAGATAAGAAAAATATCAAAACCCTTGTTCTATGAGCGTTTTTCGATAGGAACGTAATCGGTTTTTTTCGGCCCAATATAAATTTGGCGCGGTCGCCCAATCCGTGCGGGTTTGGTGTCTTTCATTTCCTTCCAATGAGCGATCCAGCCCGGAAGCCTTCCGATTGCAAACATAACCGGAAACATGTTGGTAGGAATTCCCATTCCTTTGTAAAGAATGCCACTATAAAAATCAACGTTGGGATAAAGTTTCCTGCTGATGAAAAATTCATCTTCAAGCGCTACCTCTTCCAATTTTAAGGCAATATCAAGAAGCGGATCGTGAATCCCGCGTCTTTTGAAAAACCGATCGCAAGCTGCTTTGATCACTTTTGCTCTCGGATCGAAGGTTTTATAAACACGATGTCCAAATCCAGAGAGTCTTAAATTCGAATTAGGTTTTTTTACTGCTTCTACGTATTTTTTGACGTCGCCTCCATGTTGTTGGATCTCATCAAGCATTTCCATTACTTCTTGATTCGCTCCACCATGCCACGGACCCCACAAAGCACAAATGCCGGCCGCAATCGAAGCAAATAAATTAGCGCGGCCGCTCCCCACCAAACGAACGGTTGACGTACTGCAATTCTGTTCATGATCTGCATGTAAAATAAAAAGAAGATTAAGAAGTTTCACGTCTTCTTCATCAATCGGATGTTCTTCGCCCGGTATTGAAAACATCATGTGCAAAAAATTAGCGCAATAAGAAAGAGACCTATGAGGATAAATAAACGGCTGGCCTACTGACTTTTTATAAGAATAAGCGGCGATCGTACGGACTTTGGATAAAAGCTTTGCGGCGATTTCGTTAGCTTCCCCTTCTTCCTGATTCACGCTCCCCATAGCCGAAGGTTGAAATCCGTAAAGAATGGAGACCATGGAGGAAAGAATGGCCATTGGATGAGTGGTACTTGGAATACCGTCAAAAATCTTTTTGAAATCCTCGTGAAGACTTGCGTGTTTCGTAAGCTCCTTTGAAAACTTATCGGCTTCGTTCTTTGTGGGAAGCTTACTATTGATCAAAAGATATGCGGTTTCAACAAAAGTGGACTTCTCTGCAAGTTGTTCAATCGGAATGCCACGGTAGCGAAGGATCCCGTTCTCGCCATCCACAAAAGTGATGGCACTAACACAAGAACCGGTGTTTGCATAACCATGGTCGAGAGTAATGTAAGTGGTCTTTGTTCTGAGCTCACTAATGTCAAATGCTTTCTCACCTTCGGTCCCAAGGACAACGGGAAATTCGACGACTTTACCGCTTGCCTTGAGCTCAACTTTTTCATTTGTCATTATTTGTTTTTTTTGATCCATCAATTTTGAACCTCACATAGAAGGCTTGCCTCAATCAAACGCGGTATTATACGGCAGGAATGCTTTCAGGTCATCTTAAAATTTAAGAAACTATGTTGGCAACTGGCGGGCAAACTAGTTTAAAAATTGCAGAGTAGATGATCAAAATCTAATTACTTTTTCTTACACTCAGTAATCAAAAGATCAAGAAGATCGCGAGCCAAGTCCATTTCTTCATAGGTCATCTCAAACGACGGCGCAAGGGTTACCACATTCTTATAATAACCGCCGATGTCCAAAATAAGCCCCAATTCTTTTCCGTTAACGCGTAAATCCCCTTCCAATCCTCGCTGAAACATTTGGTCTGCAAGCGCACGGCTCGGCGTGAAACCGTCCGCTTCACACATTTCCATTCGAAGCGCTAAACCAAGGCCGTCTACATCACCAATTTCAGGATGTTTCGCTTGCAAGCTCCGTAACATGTTGAGAAAATGAGCTCCTTTTTCAGAAACAATTTTCGAATAATCTTTTTCCGAAAAAATTTTCATCACTTCGAGTCCTGCTGCTGTTCCTAAAGTATTGGACGAAAAAGTAGAGTGAGTAGATCCTGGCCCAAACTTATCAGGGCTGATGAGCTCCTCACGTGCCCAGATACCTGATAGAGGGTTCATCCCATTTGTTAGAGCTTTTCCAAATACAATGATGTCAGGCTGCATGTCGAAATGCTCCATCGCCCACATCTTGCCTGTTCGGTAAAAACCCATTTGAATTTCATCATCAACAATTAATATTCCATGGTCTTTGCAAATTTTAGCGAGACGTTTGAAATAACCTTTTGGAGGAACGATATAACCACCTGTTCCTTGGATGGCTTCCACAAAAAAAGCTCCGAATTCTGAGTGGCCTGTCTTCGGATTCCAAGCGCCCGTGTACTCATGTTCAAACATTCTTTCAATCTGCTGAATATAATACGTCTCGCAAGCTTCTTTATTTTTTGGAAAAGGCGAACGGAAAGAATAAGGAAACGGTACAAATTGGGCACGATCTGAAAATTCGCCAAAAGGTTCACGGTAGCGGTACGAAGACGTAATGGCCGAAGCGCCAAGAGTTCTTCCGTGATATCCGCCTTCAAAAGCCAGCATATGCTGACGGCCCGTGTACTTCCTTACCAGTTTCAAAGCATCTTCAACGGCTTGAGAACCTCCGACGTTGAATTGGACACGGCCCTTAAGCCCGAAACCTTTTTTCACGCTTTCAACAATCATCTCCGCAAGTTCTATCTTTTCACGGTGGAGGTATTGACAAGCTAGCTGAGGGAGTTTATCAATTTGAGCTTTCAGGGCATTCGCAACACGCTGGTTGCCATAACCCAAATTAACGGCTGAATACCACATTTGCAAGTCTAGATATGTCCTACCTTTTATATCGTAAAGAAAACTCCCTTCGCATCGATCGAAAATCTTTGGATGGTCAGCATAATGGACAGTATCGCCATGAGAACAAACTTTATTTTCCACGGCGAGAAGTTTTGACTCCTCATCCTTGCTAAAAATGGAGGGGGTTTTTGCCAAACGAATATTCACGTTAAAAAATCTCCTGTTCGATGTTTATTATTTCGCTCTAAAAGTCACCGAAGAACAAAACCGAGATAGCCTAACAGAACCTGACTGAAAATCAACAAAAAACCATCTAAAATTCAAAGATTAAAAAATTGTAATGTTGAATCAACAATTACTTCATTTTTTGCACTTATCATGAAATAAAAGATATAATATGCCGATATATAGTTAGTTTAAAGACTCAAGGGAGGGTGGTACCTAATAATGTCTGTCAAGTTTGTTGTTAATTTCAAAAAACCAAAAAAAATTAAAACCCATGAAAACGGGTTTTACTTCAAAAATAATGGCGGACCTATTGTTCTGTTGATCCATGGACTGACAGGCACCCCAAACGAAATGAAGTTCTTGGCTAATTTCTTGAGCAAAAAGGGGTATAACATTGTCTGCCCCAGACTGGCCAACCATGACCAACCAATCGAAATACTGAAAGATACGAAATGGCAGGAACTTTACCAATCCGTACGAACTGCGTTCTTAAAAGCAGAATCTGAGAACAACCACTCACCCATTTTTGTCGCGGGCTTGTCGATGGGAGCGCTTTTAACCTTATTGTTGGCCGAAGAATTTCCAGATCGAATTTCAGGAGTCAGCTGCCTATCCCCAACTTTATTTTATGATGGATGGAATGTTCCTTGGAGTCGGCACTTCCTCCATTTAGTTAACTGGAATCCTTTAAAAAACTTTTTCTATTTTAAAGAAGAACCACCCTACGGAATTAAAAATGAGGCCATACGCCAGCGCATATACGACTATTACCAACAAGCTGACTTAAAAGATTTAAGCCACCTTTCAAAATATGGTTACCCTTATTTTCCGGTTACGTTGCTTTGCGAACTTCAAAGCCTGGTAAAACACTTGACAAAGAAACTTCCAAACGTTCGCGTGCCCGTCCAAATGCTACAAGCCAAAAATGACGACGTGACAAGCGTTAAGAATTCCCAATTTATTTATGACAGGATCAGTTCAAAAGTAAAAGAAATTTTCTTACTCCACAATTCTTACCACGTCATTACTGCCGATGAAGACCGAGAAACGGTGGCTGAAAAAGTTGATGAATTTTTTAGCCGCATCAAAAACCATTCAAATGGAACCAACGCCAACGGTTCTAAATTAACCCATGTTCTTGCGCCGGCAATTTAAGATTTAACATGCCTTTCCCGACTAACGAAAAACAATCTATTGTTTTTTTTGATTTTGACAACACAATCACTTTCTTTGATGTTCTGGATGACGTTATAGAACGTTTTTCCGTCAATAAAGAATGGGTTAAGTTTGAAGAAGATTGGGCCAGCGGAAAAATTGGTTCCAAAGAATGTCTTGAGGGCCAATTAAAATCTGTGAGAGTCACTCAAGATGCTTTGTCAGAATATTTATCTACCATCGAACTTGACCCTTCCTTTAAAAAACTAATCACGTTCCTCAAGAAAGAGAAAATCCAGTTTGTCATCGTAAGTGATAGCTTTTCTTTCATCATCAAAGAAATTCTTCACCATAACGGAATTAGAGGCATTAAGGTGTACGCGAATGAACTTAAGTTTTGCAAAAATGAACTCATTCCTTCTTTCCCGTACCTAAGCAAAGACTGTTCAAGATGCGCTCATTGCAAAAAGAAGCACATCCTAGAAAATAAGGGCCAGAAAACGATCTATATTGGAGATGGCCTTTCCGATGTATGTCCTGCTCAAGAAGCAGATTTGGTCTTCGCAAAAGAAAGCTTGCTCAATCATCTCCGGAAAATCCAAAAACCTTGTACGGAATTTAAAAGCCTAGGCGATGTTTACACCTACTTTGAAACTTTGAACGGAACGAAACTCAAAGTCAAAAAAATATTGGCAGCTGTTTGAACGCCTCTTTTTTCCAACCGTCTGCTGCTTTCATCCGCAAATGATTACGGCGATAGGCTCAGACTTAACAACCAAAGTTGTTAAGCGAATAGAAGAACTCTCACCCGAAGAATGGGCGAAAACGTTCCCCGACGTCTTAGAAAACTACTATTTCTTCAAAACGCTGGACGAATCCCATTTTGATCAATTTTCCTTCTACTACATTTTGGTCTATGATCAAGACGACGTCGTTGGTGCCACCTCTTGTTTCTTGATGAACTACCCGCTTGATACTACGGTTCGGGGACCACTTAAAGCGCTCATGAGCACGATTAAAAAGACTTTCCCTAACTTTTTAAATTTAAAAGTCCTGATCTGCGGCCTTCCGATGGGGCCTGGCAGAATCGGGATCATCGGCAAAGCTGACCAAGTGATGGAAACAATTCTCAAATGCCTCGAACAAATCGCTCAAGATGAAAAGGTGTCGATCATCGCTTTCAAAGACTTCGACGCGCATTACACTAATGCTCTGGACCGACTTCAAGAAAAAGAATTCTGGAGATTTGAAAGCATGCCCAACACGGAAATGGAAATTAAATTCAAAAATTTTGATGAGTACCTAAAAACGTTGAGTCGTGTATCCAGGGATGGGGTGAAGAGAAAATTTAAGAAAGTAGACGGGCAAGTCAAAATTGATCTGGAAATTTCAAATGAGCTTAATGGGTCGCTTGAAGAAGCGCATGCATTGTACTTACAGACATCTGCAAAGAACGACGTCAATTTTGAAATTCTGCCTAAAGAATTTTTTGAAAACATATCCAAAAATATGCCGAACCAAACCAAGTATTTCCTTTGGCGCATTAATAATAAACTGGTTGCTTTTGCCCTTTGTTTGGTCTCGGGCGATCATTTCATTGATTACTATCTGGGTTTTGATTACTCGGTTGCATATGACTACCATCTCTATTTTGTGAGATTCCGTGATTTGATGAATTGGTGTATCCAAAATAAAATTAAAAAATACGAGATGGGTACTACCAGTTATGAACCCAAAAAACGGTTAGGCTTTAATTTCATCCCTCTTTATGTCTACGCCAAACACCGCAGAAAATGGATTAATTCCCTTCTTAAATTGCTGTCCCGGTTTTTGAAACCTGAGAATTTCGATCAAACCCTTAAAGAACTTAAAAAGAAAAACGATGAAGAATAACCCGTTAACTTGGAAGCTCTTTTTCCTAATTGTTTCCACGGACGTCTTAGACAGTATTTCTCAGCTATTCATGAAAAAAGGATTGGTAGCAACAGGGATCGGATCCGTAAATTTATCAAACGCCCTAGATTTTATATGGCATAATGCATCTTCTCCGATGGTCTGGCTTGGGCTTCTGTGTTATGCCTTTACCTTCTTCATCTGGATCGTAGTTTTATGCCAGGTAGATTTAAGCGTCGCCCTTCCTCTTGGAAGTACTAGCTATATCATGATTCCAATTATCGCCATTATCTTTTTGAAAGAAAGTATAAGCCCGCTCAGGTGGGTTGGAATTGTTCTGGTGATCATGGGAATACATTTCGTGTCAAAAAGTAAGCAACAGATTCCTCCTGTCATACCTTGATTATGCCAATCAAAATCGGATTGCTAATTTTATTTGCCGAAACTTGGAATACGGCAGGCCAGATTTTTCTCAAGAAAGCTACTAACCAGCTAGAGGCCCCGGCTTTAAGAAACCTAAAATCCTATTTGTCGTTCTTAGCCAAAACACTTCAATTGCCTGGTATATGGCTAGGTCTTGCTTCTTTAACCATTGGTATCATCCTTTGGCTGATGGCGCTTGCTCAGGGTGAACTAAGCGCTGTTTACCCCATCGGAAGCCTCCAGTACATTTTAACGCTGATTGCTGCCAGAATCTTTCTGCACGAAAAAATAGATGGTATGAAGCTCGCGGGCACACTTTGTGTCATTTTAGGAATCATCTTGATCGTGAAAAGTTAACTCTTCAAGAACGAAACAAAAAAACCGATAAACTAAAGAATGGAAACTGTAAAAAACCTCCCAAAATCCCGTATGGCCCAGATCAAGGCAGGTACTCCCTTACCACCACCCTTATTGGGTGATAAAAGCGCGCTTTCCCAAAAGGCTAGAAGCGAAATCGTTGCTTTGGTAGGACATAATCCAAAGCAGTTTTTGACTCAAGCACTTCTTGCCTGGGGCGTTATATCAGCAGCCGTAGCAATCACTCTCCGAGCACACATGGCACTACCTGTATATTTACCTGCTATTTTTATAATTGCCACACGGCAAAATCTTTTAGGACTCCTGGTTCATGAACAGGCGCACTATTTAGGTTTTAGGTCCAAGGGTGGAGAATTGGCCGCCAATTTGCTTACGGCTTACCCTTTATTGATTACAACGGAAGATTACGCAAAAGTGCACCTATCCCATCATACTTTCTATTTCACGGAAAAAGATCCCGATTATCTCAGAAAACAAGGCAAGGAATGGACCTTTCCTTTGAAACGCCGGGAACTCGTAAAACTTTTCCTGGCTGATCTAACAGGAATCAATACCTGGAAGACGCTACAAGGCAAGAAAATGAAGGAAAACTACATCGGCAAACGAAAAACGGCCACTCCCAAATGGGTTCGAGGGCTTTTTTATGGCTTAATGGCAGGGGTATTCACACTGGCAAAAACCTGGAAATTATTTTTCTTTTTTTGGCTTATTCCCCTTACCACTTTATTTCAAATTTTTATTCGCTGGGGGGGCTTGTGTGAACACAAGTATAACCTGGTTAATCCGAAAATCCATGAATCGACGCCTCTCATTAAATTGAGCTGGTGGGAACAATTGTTATTCCCAAATCTCAACTTCACTTTGCATATTTATCACCACTACTTCCCGGGAATTTCGTTTTCAAAACTTCCGAAGGTCCACCGGATTTTCCAGCGCGAGCGCTTGGTGAATGAATTGAACGTCTTCCGCGGATACGGTATGTTCCTTAATTATTTATTCCGGAGAGAAAAACCAACGAACGACGGGGTTTCGAGTAGCTCTTTTTCCTCAGCTTTCATCAAACAAAACTAAATTTTGAAGATTGACTACACCCAACGCTTCTAGAAATGCCCTACCTTTTCACCCTCAGTCATGTTGCGTGCATTCACAGAAGTTGAACCACTTTGGAACTGGGGCGTATCATCCGTCGTCATCACCATAGGCGGTGGGGGCCCTTCAGAAAAACAACCACTCAATAAACTCACCAGAGTTAATAACAAGATAGCGACCTCAAGGGACTTTTTCATCATATCTCTCCTTTTCGCATTAGATTTGAAGACAAAAAGTCATGAATGCAAGTATGATAACTTTTAAGTTTGATTGGGGCAAGTAGCTTTTCATTTCCTGACATATAAGAAATAGCCTAATCCCAATTTGCTTTCTTCGAATCGCTCAGGAATGATAATAATATAGTTGGGCGATTTAGTTTAAGCGGCTTGGGCAGTCGCCTGAGCGGTTCTCATTTCAAGATATGACTTTGCTACAACGGTATTAATGAAGAAGCCGTGCCTATCCTGATCAATCGAAACCATCTTGTTAAAAACCCCCTCAAAACGGCCAAGACGCGCAATGAGAGATGCCCGGAGGCGCTCAGAATCATGAAGAAGCGTTTCATCCATCGCTAAAAGATCGGCAAGATGCAAGGCGGCAACAGACTTCAATAAATCAATATAATCCTCAAGAAGCGGGTCTTCCGTTTGATAAGCGGTGCTGCTGATCGGGTAAAAAATAGAATTGGGTGATAAATTTCCTTCTTCCGTAACCAGAATTAATGGAACTGCTGCTTGATCTGCCAAGGGAACTAAATGATTGTGAAGATTTGCATGACGCACATTTGAAACCCCAAATTGCTTAAGCTTATCCCGATATAAAGTTTCCATATCCCCTTCATATATAACCTCCTTTAGCAAAGCGCCGCTTTGGCTAACCACGCTCAGAAATTGACTCAAAAAAGGCTTCGCAAGAAGTCGGTTCCCTCTTGTTGGAAGCGCCACGGCGGTTGAAAGGCCCCGATTCTGGATTTTCTTCAAGGACTCAATTAAAGCAAACGTCTCTGTCTTAATCGTTTGGTGATCTGATATCGCAAAAGAGGTTGCATCCAAGGTAATGTGAATTTGCGTTATGACATCTTCTAACCCGCGCGCAACGCGATCGACACCTTGTTCCGTCACCAGTTTCACGGACACATCCGCCACTTGGTCTAGCGATTCTGCCAAACTTAATTGCTTATACCTTTGTAACTTCCCGCGCATTCTCTCAGGCATCAAAATGCTGGCGACCATGAAAATACGATTGTCAATTACCTTCCTCACTTCTGAGCGCACCGTAGATTCGGCGAACCATAATTCGCTTTCTTTCTTAGGTAGTTCTATTTTTTTGGGAAGCGAGTTGAATGACGCGTTTCGAATCGTGATGTGCCTTCAAATAAGCTTGGATTTGAGCAAGCGCTGCTTTAATTTCAGGCTCAATCGTCGTCTCTCCTTTCTCATCTTTCTTGAGTTCTTCAAGCAGTAAACTTAAAGAAGAGCCCGATTCAGGTGCCTTCACTTGAGCAAGGATGGTTAATGTTTTAAGCAAATCTTCCTGATTCGAATAAAAACGTTCTATAGACTCATCAATTTCTAAAAACTTTTTCGGGTAAAGTTTCTTCTTTTCAGATTCTATTTTTTCATGCACAACGTTCAGGATTTTTTTAAGGTCTTTCTCCCTTCCCACGGCTTCGGAGTAAAGAGAGAGGCCCTCCTCAAACAGATTCCAATTTTCAACTCCGTGAAATATCATGAGTTTCCCATTGGCTTGTGCGCGAATAGCGGCGGCCAAACCTCCCGGCATTTCAGCCTGCTTGTAAAAATCTGCAAGAGTTGCGTCTAATGCGGCTTGATCGGGAAAGCTGCTGAGGATGTGCGGATCGAGTGCGGCGTCGGCACCTTCAAGTCCTACCAGCTTAAAACCGTAAGTATCGTGGAAGAAATGAATGATTTTTTCGATGTTTTCTTGTGCTTCGGGTATTGCGTGGGCATCCTGAATTAAAATGACTGTTTTTTGTCTATTGCCGCTTCCAGTAGATCTATTCCTAATTTCCCCGATCGCCTTTGGGATTTGAACTTTATCTATTTTAAAAGGTTGGGAAAGGGTAATTTTGTTTGCCGGGGCTTCACTTGCAAAAACTAAACTTAAATCACTTAAAAATAGATTGGAAAAGATGAAACAAAGAAGCAAAAAAATCACCTGGGCTCTTAAGAAGAACCGTTTCAAAAATTTGCGTTTATTTTTATGTAGTTGGGCACTACTCTCACCTAACACGATCCATACTATGAGATTCATCAAGGATGGAATATGGATCTCGCGAGACTAAACTTCAGTCTGGAGCAAAGTTGGATAAAGTGTACCTGATCCTACTTAAAAAAGCAAATTATAAAGTCATAACCTATTGATATATAATAACTTATAAATAAAATTTTGCAGAAAAATACCCCTTTCTGGTTCATATAAATCAATTCCTGGAAACTTGAGAGTGTATCAAGCAGTAATAATCATTGGGTAAGAGGCAGACGCCCTACCGACGCTTCTTCAATTCTTGGAGTGCCTTGGCGGGACTTTGATTGGCCATCTTTGATCAAGTTTAACCATCTTTAGCCATCAAAAGTACTAACAATTTTCGGACAGTCTTAATCTAATGCCCGGCACCTGCAGAATCGGTACTTTTATTTTTTGATGAATTTCAAAACGGTGGATTTGAAAACGGGGTTCAATACTTTTAAACCGCGACCTTTCGCAATCTAAAATCACCAACTTCGGCCTGGGCAATTCTCCAGTATCCGTCTGAAGAAATTCGAACCCATTCGCGATGACTGCCGCCTTTAAAACAAACGCTCGGGCCGTCCAGAAGCGTTTCATCCACAAAACAAGAAAGACCGTAAAGCCTTCCGATGGCCGGCATCGCGCCTGCTTCGCAATCCGGAAAAAGTGCGGCGTACTGATCTTCATTCTCAACGGTGACCTCGGAAGCGTCCAAAAGAATGCATAACTTCTCAAGATCAAGTTCACAGGATGCCGGTATCACAACCATGACATCGCTTGTCCCTGCCCTGATGATAATGATTTTGGCCCAATCCTTCCCCGGCCCGTCTGTGCCCAACGGCAAATCTCCGGGTGCTTCAATCACTTGATAGGGGACGTTTTCCTGCTCTAGGAATTGTTTGAGTCGCTCGGAAATCATATGCGACCTCGCTTGTTTGGAAGGTGAAATTGTTCTTCTCGTTTTCTAACGAGACTTACTCAGCACTTATCAAGAGTATCGATGCGAAGAATCTATCTTGCCGGGCAATAGATTACAAGCAAAAAATTGAGACGGGAACTCAAACCCTTATCACTTATGGAATTAGAACTGGGCCCCCCCGAGACGGTTTTGGTTCGATGAAGCAAGGCTGTCTGATTTAGATGAATTCAGCGACCAATTTTTCAGCTTCTTCAGCTGAAACGCCTAGCCTGTGCTTGTAAATGGGTTCAGCAAGCGTCTCGCGCTCGCTCTCCTCGTAACAAGGCCGCTCCTGCTGATAAAAAATTCCCGTCCCAATATAATCCGTGCGAGCCGCTTCGCGAAAAGCGGCCATAATGTCGGAAGGGTCGTGCCCGTTTTGATTGATATCTTTCACGTTTTGTTTGTAGAACTCGTGCGTGTTGATTTTGTTGAAGGTCACGCATGGGCTGAAGGTATCCACGAGCGCAAAACCTTGGTGCTGAATGGCCCGCTTGAGCACCTCGATGAGCTGAGGGACATGCCCGGTATAAACCCGGGCTACGAAACTGCAGCCTGAACCCAACGCCAAGGTGAGCGGATTAATCGGCAGCTCCGGATTACCAAAAGGCGTGGACTTGGTTTTCATTTTCAGAGCACTTGTGGGCGATGTTTGGCCTGTAGTAAGACCGTAAATGGAGTTATTCATCACTACATAAGTTACGTCAATATTTCGGCGCATCGCATGGACAAAATGGCCGACCCCAATTCCATAGCCGTCTCCATCTCCTCCCACAGCCACGACTGTCATCTCAT
>OBEQ010747737.1_pt1 | contig 17964 bp, 21 predicted proteins | sample 1670901 | NCBI WGS metagenome assembly OBEQ01 (sample SAMEA104232315, study PRJEB22302) | groundwater metagenome | biome: forest; feature: aquifer; material: groundwater | place: USA | collected 2011-08-07 | depth 5.4 m
CGGATAAAAGCTACCTCGGGGATAACAGGCTAGTCACGCTCGAGAGTTCTTATCGACGGCGTGGTTCGGCACCTCGATGTCGGCTCATCGCATCCTGGAGCTGAAGTCGGTTCCAAGGGTTGGGCTGTTCGCCCGTTAAAACGGTACGCGAGCTGGGTTCAGAACGTCGTGAGACAGTTCGGACTCTATCCTGTGCAAGCGATTGGAATTTTGAGGAGGGTCATCCACAGTACGAGAGGACCTGGATGAGAAAATCCCTGGTGTACCGGTTGTCTCTACAGAGGCATCGCCGGGTAGCTATATTTTCATTCGATAAGCACTGAATGCATATCAAGTACGAAGCGAACTCCAAGATGAGAATTCCTTATAGCTTACCGGAAGATCACCGGTCATATAGGCGTTAGGTGTAAGTTCAGCAATGGATTTAGCCAAGACGTACTAAGTAGCGACTCTTCCATCTTTTTTGTTAGTTTACACCGTAAAATATTTTTATATTTTACGGTGTTCAGCTGTTTACCTACTTCATAATCCTGTAGAATGTATCTATGACAATTCTCTCTATAGATTCGGGAATAGAAAAAACAGGATATGCGATTTTTACCAAGGAAAAATCTAGTATGGGAGATCCGCGCCTTATTACATCCGGACTTATAAAAACGGATAAAAAACTATCGATTGCAAAGAGGCTCCAAATTATTTTTAACGAACTTGAACAAATTATTAAGAAATATCATCCAAAATTAGTTATTGTTGAGCGTCTTTTTTTTCTTCATAATCAAAAAACAGCAATTCAGGTGAGTCAATCACAAGGAATCATTTTGCTTTTAAGCGCACAACATAATATTGAAGTACAATTTTTAACTCCACTCCAAATTAAACAAATCATAACGGGTTACGGACAGTCTGACAAAAAAGCAGTGCAGAAAATGTTAAAACTAACCCTCAATCTTTCTATACCATCGAACCGTGATGATGAGGCTGATGCAATCGCTTGCGGACTTGCTTATTGTTACCTAAATCAAAATCTATTAGAATGATATAATGAAAGGTGTTATCTTAATTGTTCTTGACGGATTTGGACTTGCTCCTCCAGGACCAGGAAATGCAATTAATCTCGCAAATCCCACGAACATTAATTCATATATTAACGCATTTCCTCATACAACACTGAAAGCTTCAGGTCAGTCTGTTGGTCTTCCAGCCGAAGAGGTAGGTAATACAGAAGTAGGTCATATTAATCTTGGAGCAGGACGAGTAGTATTTCAGGATCTGCCAAGAATTAACATGGCAATTGCTGATGGATCCTTTTATAAGAATCCCTCTTTTTTGAAAATTAAAGATCATTTGAACCAAACACATGGGAAACTCCATTTTTTAGGGCTCATCGGGGAAGGTTCTGTTCATTCAAGTATAGAACATCTTTACGCACTCCTATACTTTGCAAAGGAAAATTCTATTAAAGACATTTTTGTACATGCGATTACTGATGGAAGAGATTCACCACCAAAATCAGGTAAAGAAATCATCAATCGACTGGAAGAGAAATTAAGCCAGAATGGGGCGGGAAAAATTGCCTCAATAATGGGACGCTACTTCGCAATGGATAGAGATAAACGCTGGGAGAGGACTGAAAAAGCATATTTGACTCTTACAAAAGGATTGGGACCTACTGCATTAACAAGTTCGGAGGCTATTACAGACGCATATAATCAAGGAAAAACAGATGAATTTATTGAACCCACTATTATCACAGATAATAATAAGCCTATTGGGCTTATTTCTGAGGGCGATGCCGTAATTTTTTTTAACTATCGAATTGATAGACCCCGTCAGCTAGCTAAAGCTTTTGTTTTGGAACACTTTGAAGAAGATGCAAACAAATCATTTTCTTTTGATCCTTATTCGGTAAAATATTATAAGACTCATTTCCCTACAGAAGTTATGCTTTCGCCTCCATTTAATAGGGGACCTAAAATAGAAAATCTTTTATTTATCACCATAACCGAATACGAAAAAAATCTTCCGGTTGAGATAGCGTTTCCTCCAATTATTGTTCAAACGCCTTTAGGAAAGGTGCTTGCTGAAAAAGGAATTATGCAACTGAGGATATCCGAGTCAGAAAAAGAGCGCTTTGTCACATTTTATTTCAATGGTCAACGAGAAACTCCATTTCCACTTGAGACCCGTCTTATTGTTCCTTCTCCAAAAGTTCCCACCTACGACTTGAAACCGGAAATGGCTGCCTATGAAATCACATCGACTGTACTTGATAATATTCGGCTTATGAAATATCCTTTCATTCTGGTAAATTTTGCTAATGCGGATATGGTTGGTCATACAGGAAATATTCAATCAACAATTATGGCAGTAAAAACACTTGATACCTGTTTAGAAAAAATTGTTCACCAAGCATTACTTCTTGAATATTCGGTTATCATTACCGCTGATCACGGAAATGCCGAGCAAAAAATCAATCCTCAAACTGGTGAGATTTCTACAGAACATACTAATAATCCTGTTCCTTTTATTTTTTTGAATAGCAAATATCAGGGTCGATCGGACAAACTCCCTTCGGGGATCTTAGCTGATGTAGCGCCAACTATTCTTTATCTTCTTGACATTCCCAAGCCTCAAGGAATGACGGGAAGGAATTTACTGGAAGAGTTAAAATAATATCTTAATAAGTACCAATCCGACCAATAATCCAATATTGGGTTATTTAATCATTAACGTCAGTTCGCTCCTATTTTAGTCAGTATTTTTGCAGCAGATTGCGAGCCATTTAGTATTGATTTCTCTATGCTTTCCGACTTTATATACTCCGCAATAAATCCTGCGGTAAAACCATCTCCAGCTCCCGTTGCGTCAATAATTTTCGAGACTTTTTCTGCCGGCTGATGATATATAGTATCTCCAACATATGCAAAACTTCCCTTTTGTCCATCTGTAACAACCACAATTTTATTTACAAGAGAGGGGATATACCATTTAACTACATGTTCCTTAAAATGAATGTCATTATAAGGAGCTTTAACCATTTCGGCAAATTCATGTCCGTTCATAATTAAAATATCTATCGGTTCGAGAAATTTGGTGAGTTCCCTAAGAGGTCTTCTACAATCGGAAACTCCAAGATTCACTACAGTTTTAATTTTCTTTTTTTTAAAAAAATGGAGAAGTTTTGTACGATCTGTAAGAGAAACATCGGGTAAATTGCCAAGGTAGACCATTTTCGTTTTGGTTATTCCTTTTAATTCATTTGAGTCATTAAATAAATGCTGATGAGGAGTTACATAGTGGATAATCGATCGCTCTCCCTCAGGACTTAATAGGATGGAGGAAACGTTATAGTAGTTATCTTCAAAATCACAGAGCGAATACGACACCTCGTTCTCAACTAACTTACTTACTATAATTTTTTTAAATACATTATTACCGATTTTCCCCATTACCACAGTTTTGAGTCCATTTTTTGCCCCCCCGATTGCAACATTTGCCCCACCTCCTCCAATTCCCACATAGAAATGTTCGGCAAGATATTTGCCTCCGATAGCAAGCTGAAATCGGTCATCTTTGAAGGTTAGAGAGTCTCCTTTGAAATAAAGATCTATACTTATACCTCCAATAGAAATAAGATCGTACATAATTTCATCATAGCAAAAAATTTGCTAGAATAATGTAATGTTAACTATTATCTGTGGTGAAGATTCTATAAACTCAAGATCCTACTATTTGGAGCTAAGAGAAAAATATCAAGCAAGTGGAAATGAAATTTACGATATAAAGGCAACCGAAATTTCAGAGATTAATAAAGGACTTTCAGAATCAGTTTCACTTTTTTCGCAAAAGCTTGTTTTTTTTACCCAAGGACTGAATAAAAAAATATCCAAGCGATCAAATCCTATATTGTTTTCGTTAGCCGAAGAAATAGCGAACAATAAAGATATTGAACTTATCGACTGGGAAGAGTATACAATGGGGAGAGAATTAAAACTGATAAAAGGAGTAACAGTAAAAGAATTCAAAGTCTCCGAATCTATTTTTAAGTTGCTTGACTCGTGTTACCCAAGAAATCTGAAACAATTTATTTCTCTATTATATTCTCTTCCGGAAAGAGTCGATGAAGTATTTATTTTTATTATGTTAGTGAGACACGCCCGTAATCTCTTCATGGTCAAACTGGGAAGTGCTTCGAAATCTCTTCAATCTTGGCAGGTTGCAAAGCTAAAATCACAAGCATATTACTGGGATACAGATAAATTAGGTGCATTTTATGATGGACTGTACAAAATTGACGTAGCTGTCAAAACAGGTAATAATCCGTTTCCGCTACGTAAATCACTTGAACTGTTAACGTGCTATTTTTTATGATAGTATCATACTATGAATATCAATCCAGGAATTTTTAAAGCGTATGATATTCGCGGAATCTACCCTAACGATGTCAATGAAGAAAACTTTTCAGTCATTATTAAAGCCATCTATACATTCTTCACTGAAGACATTAAGAGAAAAGGCCTACGCGTCGTATTAGGAAAAGACATGAGAATTTCTTCACCAACTCTTTTTAAAATTGCGAAAGAAACACTACTCGATATGGGTGCAAATGTAGTCGATGTTGGTCTTGTTTCAACTCCTACATTTTATTTTTCAGTTTTAAAATACGAAGGCGACTGCGGTATTCAAATAAGCGCTTCGCATAATCCGCCGGAGTGGAATGGAATAAAGTTTGTAAAAAAATCAGGAAGCAATCTTATTAAGATCGGTAAAAATACCGGTATGTCAAAGGTGCAGGAGTTGGCACAAACCCAAAAATTCTTACAACCGGAAAAAAAGGGGACTGTAGAGGAGATACCAATTGCATGCAAAGATGAGGTAGATTTTGCCCTTAATCATGTTAAACCACAAACTATCAAAAAACTCAAGGTTGTTGCTGATCCGGCAAACGCAATGGGAATCACCTATCTTGAAGAACTATTTAAGAGACTTCCTTGTGAACTGGTAAAAATGAATTTTACGCTGGATGGTACATTTCCCGTTCACCAGCCGGATCCTTTGAATTTTAAAAATCTTATTGACCTTGAAAAAAGAGTTCTAGAGGAAAAGGCAGACTTAGGTATTGCTCCTGACGGCGATGGAGATCGAGTTTTTTTTATCAATGAGAAAGGAAAAGTAATTCAGGCAAGTCTTATCAGCGCCCTTATTGCTACCGAACTTCTTAAAACTCATAAAGAAGATAGAATAGGGATTGATATTCGCTACACCAGAAATATTAGTAACGCGGTCAAAAAAGTAGGTGGCGTTCCTATTATCGGACACGTTGGTCATGCGCTTATTACCGAGCTCATGAATAAGGAAGACATACTGTTTACCGGAGAATCATCAGGCCATTATTTTTATCGAGACACAGGGTATGCCGAAAGTTCAGTCATCACCATATTAATGATTTTAGACGTCATAAGTCGAGAAAATAAACCCATTTCCGAAATTGTTTCACAATACATCACTTCAATAGAGTCAGGCGAATCAAACTATATTCTTTCTGAAACAGTAAAAGCAAAGGATTTGTTAGAAAGTATTGCAGATGAATATAAAGATGGACATGTGTCTTGGCTTGACGGTCTTGCGGTTGATTACCCCGAATGGAGATTTAGTATCAGAACGTCAAATACGGAGCCGCTTTTGAGACTTAATGTTGAAGCAGACAATGAAGCTCTTACTAAAGAAAAAGAGCAACTTCTTAGAGATAAAATCCTTCAGACAGGAGCAAAAGTAAAAGAATAGGTGGTGTATAATAATTGCATGTTGACAATCATGCAGTATGCGGCCAGAAAAGCTGGAAATCTCCTCATGCAATATTTTCATAAAAACGTTGTCACGTCGTATAAATCCTCGTCACATCAAAACCTCGTAACCGAGGTTGATGAACTTTCCCAAAGAATTATTTATGAAACTATATCTCACTCTTTAAAACTCCATGGTATTAAGGATGATCAAATAGGATTTATTGGTGAGGAAGAACAGTTAAGAAAACAAGGAAAACATCTATTTGTCATCGATCCTATTGACGGTACTACTAATTACTTAAGTGGAATAGATTATTTTGGTATTTCGATAGCATATTTTTTGGATAGAAACCTCCAAATAGGAGTGATTAATGATCCGGTAAGAGATACGTTATATTATGCGGAGAAAGGGAAGGGAACTTATAAAGTAGGTGGTAATAAACATACTAAACTTTCCGTAAAATATTTGAACTTTAAAAAATCCCTTATCGTGACTCACCTAAGTAATAAATATAAAAATTTGAGAAAAGATATAACTGAATTTACTCTTAAAATTTTTCCTCTTGTTAAAGGAGTAAGAGAGTTAAATTGTACTGTTCTTGATTACTGTCATGTAGCTGATAATGTTTTTCAGTCAGTAATCTATCCTTCTGATTCTATCTGGGATTTTTCGGCTGCAAAATTAATTGTTGAGGAAGCTGATGGAGTTTTTACCGATTGGAAGGGTAAAGAAATTGTTTTTGATTTTGATGATCTTGAGAAACGTTATAAACTTATTGCGTGCCATAAAAGTAATCTTAAAAATTACTTACAATACTTGAAGTAGGAAATAGAAATAGAAATATAACCTATAATATTTAACACCTATATGGTATAATATAATCTTATGCCAGACGAAAAGAATCTCGAGGAAAAAAATGTAGAGGAAAAGAAACCTGAGATTATGCCTATTACCCTCTCGAAATTTACCACGGCTTTAATTGATACCTTAAAATCGATTAAAACGAGATCACGACCGGACGATCTCTCTCAACTTTCTGTGTCTCAAACAGTATCATTTCTTGCATTGGTCTATGAACGTGTTCGAAACGCCGTCGAATTTAGGGAAGACCATCTTGTGTTACGCGCAGCCATTGAACGCATCATAAAACGAAGGCTTTCGATGAATCCTGAAGGAAAGGGTGAAGGTGAGAACCTTCTCCGTGAGCTTCTTTGGGCCCGCTATTTTGATAACAGTACTCTTGGTGGTGAAGATGTCATTAAAGCGCAGGAAATTATTGATAAATACCTGCTCTTAAGAAAACAGATTGTTTCCGGTCGACCTGGAGAAGTACAACAGTATCTTAATGAGTTTTTACTTGCTTTTTTAACCTGTGAACTCGAGGAAACATTAAAACCTGCATCAGCGTCAAAACAAGCCAACTTCACTTTTTTTATTTTCCAGGTTCTACGTAGAAAGGTGAAAATAGAAGGTTTGACCGATCAACAGAAAGACTCATTTTTTCTCTCAGCTATCGAAAAAGTGTATGGTAAGAGCGATAAACCGTATCAACGATATCACATGTTTATTACGTTCTATAAACGTCTACAAGACTACTCTGTACATGATCTTAAAGACCTAGGATCAAAGCTTCCTACCATTTTTAAAAAGATTGATGATATTATTACCAGCCCCTATGTTGATTCACTTACTAAGTTTATAAGGAAACAGCTTCCTCCATTTCTTATTATTTTTGAGATTATTAAAAACAAGTTTTCAGAGGTCGGTTCAATCCTCTCTGATAAAGAAAAATTGTGGGAAGAGGTTGATATGACCTGTCGAGATAAATATCAACAGCTTGGTACCCGTATCAGAAACCTTGCCATAAAGAGTTTCATCTACATCCTTCTCACCAAGATGCTTTTTGCCATTATCCTCGAATATCCATTATCTTTATATATCTATAACGAGGTAAATCTAAGATCAATCGCCATAAATAGTCTTTTTCCACCGATTCTCATGGCGATCATTCTTCTTTTCTTTAGAGTGCCTGGAGAAGAAAATACGAAAAAAATATATGAAAGAATTATTGAGATCGTTAATGCTGACAAAAGCTTTGAAACCCAGGTTGCCTATGTACCTAAGAAACCTCGTGTTCGAAGACCTTCCTTAATCTTTGGCTTTACGGTATTTTATTCAATCACCTTTATTGTTACCCTTACGGTTATTTATGAAATACTCACCTTATTGAATTTTAATTTAATTAGTCAATCAATTTTCCTGTTTTTTGTAAGTGTGGTAACCTTTTTCTCATATCGCATACGTCAAATGGTGAATGAATTAAGATTAGATGAAAAGGAAGGTATTTTAACTCCTATAGCCGATTTTTTCTTTATGCCGATATTATCTCTTGGAAAATTTTTTAGCCAGGAAATCGCAAAACTTAATTTCTTTATTTTTGTCTTTGACTTTCTTATTGAAGCTCCATTCAAGATGGTATTTGAAATTGTGGAGGAATGGATTTCATTTGTAAAAAAAAGAAAAGAAGAAATCTTCTAAATTAAATATGTACGTTTCCTTCTGGCAGTCTCTATCAAAACCTATCATCGGCTTAGCTCCCATGGACGGGGTTACTGATGCAGCTTTCCGTTACATAACAGACAAATACGGAAAACCTGATGTCTTTTTTACCGAATTTATTCCTGTTGAGGCAATAGAAAAAGGAACTAACAGAGTCTTACCTGCTTTTCTTCATCACAGAACAAATACTCCCACCGTGGCTCAAATTTTCGGCCATAATCTAAAAGCTTTCTACAAAGCAGCTATCGTCGCCTGTGAAATGGGATTTGACGGAGTTGATATTAATATGGGCTGCCCAGATAAACATGTCGTCGCTCGTGGCGGGGGAGCGGCTCTTATTTTACAGCCAAATCACGCAGGAAAAGTCATTGCCACCGTTAAAAAAGCAGTGAATGATTGGTTTAATGGACTGACCCTTAATTCCGCTGCTCTTAGTGATGAAATTATTTCTTTTATTGCTTTTACTAACAAAAAATTTTACTTAAAAGGGAAAAGAAGACTGCTTCCTGTTTCCTTGAAAACAAGAATAGGATTTGACAAAATTGTAACGAAAGATTGGATCTCTCACTTGATAGAATCGGAGCCAGCTGCCATATCACTTCATGGAAGAACATTAAAACAACTTTATTCAGGAAAAGCAGACTGGGATGAGATAGGCAAAGCAGCGTCATTATGCCTCAAAGCAAATATCGTCTTTCTTGGCAATGGAGACGTGAGATCAGCACAGGAGGCGTTAGAAAAGGCTAAACTATATAAAACAAGTGGAATCCTCATCGGAAGAGCCAGTTTAGGCAATCCTTGGGTATTCAAAAACACCGTTCCGACGTTAAAAACTCGATTTAAGGTACTTATTGAACATACGAAAAAATTTATGGAGTACAAACCTTACCTGAAGCTTTTCCCAATGCGAAAACACTTTACGTGGTATTGTAAAGGATTCGAAAATTCTGCCGGTATCAGGAACGAATTGATGAAAGTAAGTACATTCAATGATCTTGAAATCATTTTATCATCGCATAAGTTAATAAGTTGATTCTGTATAATAGTCTGATGAGTAGAACAAAACGAATTGCAATGATCTCCTATCACACCTGCCCGTTAGCCTATCATGAAGGAAAAGAATCAGGAGGCATGGAAATCTATGTGCTTGAACTTGCAAAAGAACTATCTAATAGGGGAGTATTGGTTGACGTATTTACCCGTCTCCAAGATGAAAAAGATGCCCATATCGTCCAAGTTCAACCACATTTTAGAGTTATTCATCTAAATGCTGGTCCTTCTTCGCATGTTCCTAAAAAGGAGTTGGTTCGGTATATTCCCGAGTTTGCAAAAAAACTTCATGCATTTATTACCAAAGAAAATTCTACCTACGATCTTGTTCATGCACATTATTACATGTCTGGACTTGCAGCATTAGAATTACAGAATGCATACAAGAACAGATTTCCTTTAATAACAACATTCCATACTCTTGCACTTATGAAAAACCTTGTTGCCCGAAACGAAAAAGAGCGCGAATCTGATTTTCGTATCAATACTGAAATGAAACTTATTCAACGATCAGAAAAAATCACTGCCTCGTCAGTAACTGACAGAGATTACCTTTTATCTCTCTATGATTGTCCTCCCCAAAAGATAGAAGTTATTACCCCAGGTGTAGATACTAAATTATTCCATAGAATCGATAAAAAAGAGGCCGCAAAACATATTAACGAAAGTCCGAAACAAAAAATAATTATGTTCGTCGGACGAATAGAACCTTTGAAAGGTATCGATGTTCTTATGTATGCGTTAAAGATTTATTTGCACAGAAATCCTAAGTCTGACTTAAAATTGATGATTGTTGGTGGAAGTAATCAAGCACTGGCAACAAATGACGAGCTTGAACGACTTAAGATACTCCAGCATACCCTACATATTCACCCAGCTGTAGAGTTTATACCTCAAAAACAACAAATAGAACTACCTTATTATTATAATTACGCTGACATTGTTATCATTCCTTCACATTATGAATCGTTTGGGATGACTGCTTTGGAAGCTATGGCTTGCGGTACATCAATCATCGTAACAGATACAACAGGAATTTCAAGCATTATTGACAAGGAATTAAGAAATCTTCTTATCTCAGCAAACAATCCGCTTATGTTAGCAACGCAAATTGAGTCGGTGCTCAATGATCAAAAAAAACATGAGGAACTGCAAAGAAAAGTTATGAATAAAGTTAAATGTATGACTTGGGAACAAGTTGCCAATAAAATGATAAGAATCTATACTGCCTTACGTAAACTTATTGGAAAAAAAGTTTGTGATAAAAAAACAGATTATTTATTCTGATAATAAATTGGTATAATAGGAAGATGTATAATTTTAATCGAGGTAATAATAGATTTGGTGGAAGAAGAGATTTTAATAGACAAGGTTTTGGTAGAATAGATTCTTCAGATAGATCAATGCATAGAGCAACTTGCAGTAAATGCGGAAACGATTGTGAAGTACCATTCAGACCAACTGGAGAAAAACCGGTTTACTGTAGTAAGTGTTTCGAAAATATGCGCGGTTCTGATTCAAGAAGATTTGAAGGAAGAAATATCGGTGGAAATACTGATGAACAATATAAAAGACAGTTTGAAACATTAAATTGGAAACTTGATAAGATCTTAAAGATCATAACTCCTATTGCTACTGCGGATCTTGTTCATGCGGAAAAAATAGAAAAAGAAGTAAGACTATTGAATCCTAAAAAAGCAACTCAAAGTGCAAAAAAGAAAATACCTGCAGTTGAAAAAGAAACTTCTGTTCAAAACACTTCGGAAGTGTAAAAAGTGTAAAAACCAGTTCCCAGAATGGAACTCTTTGGAGGAGTGTTTGGAGAGGGTTTATAAGACTTTTAGGCAGTTACAGATTTCAATTCTTACGTAAAAAATATTTCTTCAATGTAAATCTGACATATAGCTTGATACCAAGGTGAAACTATTATATAATAGTACGCAATTTATGTTACAAGCTATACCTAAAGGAGAAAGACTTATTGCATTTGGAGATCTCCATTTACATTGGCCAGCAGCACAGCTCATTTTAGGTTATGCACGAGCTGAAGGCATAAATAATGCTCTCAATCTGGGAGATGAAGGTGCTAAACTCTATCCACTCGAGAGCGGCGATGAGATTGATTATTTAAGACTATACCACGAACTTCGGTTGTTTAGAGATGAATCTCCCAAAAGAGTTTTAGTTTGCGTTCTGGGAGACAAAACTGGTTGGGTACCTAAAGACCTTTACACAAATTATGCTGATGTGACAGCTGAAGGAAAAATCACAGGTCCCTCAATTTACCATCATGATAATATCATCGCTGTACATCATGGCAAAGTACTTGAAGAAAAGCATAAAAAACTTGTGGATGACCATAAGGGATATGAACCATTAGTTATTTTCCATGGAAGTAGTCATTCTATGAGTGTCCTTCCAAAATATAAGTGGTTGAATGATAATGAATTTGTCTATTGGTTAGAACGAGGAGTTGAAAAATATCAGTTAAAACCTGGAAAAGTATATTGGGTAAATCCTGGTGGGAACTTTATAATGGACGATAAAGGAAGAATGACTGCAAACATGGCTATTTATGATCCAATAAATCAAGAAATAATTCTTCAAACAATTCCTTATGATCTTAATAGAATTAAATCCTCATTAAAATAAAAATTAAAAACTACCTAAAAGGACTCGAACACTTTTAGCTTCAAAAATATAGATTAAGTAGTTAGCGAAACGAACTTCGAACCCAATCCTTTAAGTAAACCTATAATATGGTAGAATACATTTCTATGGCTTATTTAGAAGCAAGGGGCAGTACAAACGACTCAAATGGTGGTCAAAGAACCAATATTAGACGATGGTTATATTTCAATGGAGGTACTATAAGAAGTATCTTAGAGGATGCTTGTGGTGATTATCAAGCAAAAGAACACCCGGATAAAAGGTTAAGTGAACTTGGCCTCTGCGCTACAATGTTTGACTTACCCATGCCTGATGGTTTCTTTGTTGTCAATACTGGAAAATTAGAAATTGTTAATCATAAAAATAACGTTATAGCTTCTAGAGAACACGTCTTTGCAGTAAATGGCAGTACTATTTTATGTGTAACTTTTGCTCAAATGTATGATCTACAATTCCCTAACCAAACTGGTGGTTTAAGAGCAGGTGATAGAATTGCCAGATATCGAGAAATGGCTCCAGAACTTATATTTCTACTCGATAACCAAATAGCCGCTTTATCAGGAACAGTAGATGAAGTGAAACGACAAACTCACTTAGTGTATACCTGGTAGAAATAAATATACGTGTATTAAATTACAATAGAGATTGTCTGAAGAGTCTAAAACCTTCTATGGGTGACTGGGCAAAGGAACTTCGAACCCAAATAGTTTCAAAATCATCTCCTCATCCAACCCCGCAAGAATTGATATTGTTTAAGATAAAAGGCATAAGGGATTACTCGGTAAGTAAATTTCAAACCCAGCTACTAGATTTATAGCATATTAATGCTATAATATACTAGATTATTTATCAGAATCACTATGTCAGTTTTACTGGAAAAAGCAATTTCATATACTCCTGATGTTTATAGAGTATTAAAACATTACTTGGATGAAACATATAAAAAAGCTCAAGATTGGATAGAACTAGGAAATATACATAGAGAGGATAGATTTAGAAGACTAGCACCAGATGAACTTTACGGTTATGGAAAAGAGACATTTGAACTAAATCGTTGGTGTACAACATAAGGATGGTTTGCGTGAAATGGAAAAATTTATAAGTAAATTTGAAGGTCGTCTAGTTACAGAAGCATTAGATGTAGGTACTGGTACCGGAGCATCACTTGAGCTATTAACAAAATTTTCAACACATGTAGTGGGAATTGATGTTATGCCTGAATTACTTACATGGGCTGATCATAGGATAAGAAAAAAACGGGTAAGTTATGATTTAAGAGAAATGGACATCATGAATCCTGAATTTCCACCAAATAAGTTTAACATAATATTAAGTAATGGTTTCGGTGGTTTTATTGATAATACAGAATTAGAAAGATTGTATGGAATTTTACACTTTTTATTAAAAGATGGAGGTAGATTCTATCAATACTTTCGACCTACACAGGCTGCAGAAGTATATTCAACTTCTCCTCGAGCTGAGTTAGCAGGGGCAGTAGCCAGAATAATAAATTATAGCACTTTCTCTCCAGCCATTTTAGCTAGTCCAAACCAAAGATTTTCTATAGACCCTACTGATTTTGGATTTGAAGGCGGATATTACGACATAAGGGGTAAATCAGGAGCAAGATTTGAAAGGTTTGTAAAGATTCCATATAAATAAATTTATCTTAAACTTTAAATTCTCTCGTCATCCCATTCTGTAAGAATATACACTGTTCTAATATTGAAGACGAATTTCTGACTTGAAAAATGGTGACTGGCGGATCGAACTTCAAAGCCAAATAAGTTAAATAAGTTTAGAAAATATATAAGTAATTTTTACTTTTCACCTATTTTTGTCGATAGCAGCATTTCTCCATCTTTGTAAATCTTTTGCATATTCTTCAATTGCCTTTGTTAAATCATCTCGAGTTATTTTTCCCTGTGGGCCTTCAGAATTTAAATGGGTAAAGAATACCTTTTCACCAACGTATACGATCTCCCTTGGGCTCAAAATCCCTACAGCTTTATTAACTGCGGTGACAAAATCATAAGTGGTAACAGTTGTACTAGTTGATGAAGTAGATATCTCTGAAAAATCATGTACTTTTCCATTTGAATGAACGCTCAGACGCTGATTTACCATAGTAATCAACATTTCGGGAGTCCATTTAATAACATGCATTTCTTCTTTAGGAATTTTTCCTGCGAGACTTTTAGTTAATTCTGCTGGTAAAAAGGCTTTCATATAAAAATTACTTTTTTTCCATATGCCATTTTGTCTCACACGATAGGCGCAATAAGCTGCATCATCGCATGAGCATTACGAACAGTAGAAGGGACAGCATCTATTTCATCAAGAAAAAGATAAGTGGTTTCATATCCGCAAGCTCTTAGAAGTGAGTTCAAATCTCCTACATTTTCTATATCTGTTTTGCCCTTTGTACTCTGTAAGCGTTTAATCAATATCGAAAGATCATCTGCTGATGGAAGGTCTGCTGAAACTTCTCTTGCCCCGTCTTGAAATCGTACTGCCAAAGTCGAATGACTATCTAATAGAGCTAAAAGTTTATGATCCAAAGGGCTATACATAAATGTACCTACAAATGAACTTATTCTTGACATGATATCTTCACTTAATGGTCTTCTGGGATCAAATGCTAGTCGTACTAGCAATTCTTCTGCAGCAGTCTTTAGAATAAGTTGATCATGATCTTTCATATCGAGTAAGCTCTCAGGGTGCTCAGTAAGAATTAAGGGTTGATAATCAATAGAAAAAGTTGAGGGAGAAGTTCGATAAGCATTCATAAGTTGAGTTTTTAAAGCACTTTTCCCCATGCCTCGAGTGGCAAATACAAAAGAGGAAGATGGCTGTTGAATTGCTTCAAAAAGAGGCGTATCGAGAAAGAACCTAGATTGATCTGACTCATGTTGAGTCACACCTATTCCAAATGGTAGTCCAGTCAAACCAAGACCTGATAGCCAATCAGTCGTCTGCCGAGCACGTTCTTTAAAGTCAAGCATTCTGCTATTATAGCAAAAACTAACCTATAGTCAAATTAAGGGAAGGTTACCGAGATTGTCTTAATATTAACCAAAATTGTCATTAGTGACTGGCTCTCTGGTTGACTATGTAAAGAATTATTATTCAAATAACCTTCTTTATCTTCAATAACCCAAAAGCACTAATAGTAGGAGCGTCGGTAATTTCTCCCTTTATGACCATATTCTCAAACTGTATAACGGTATATTTTTTGCACTGAATATCTTCTGTGTCTTCTAATGCTTGTTTTTTGAAATCTAATCCTTCTGCAAGAAATATGTGGAATCCTTGATTTGCATATCCAGGAGCTTCATGGAAGAAACCTATCTTTTTGATTGATTGAGCGATAGCTCCTGTTTCTTCTTTTAGTTCCAACTTAGCTAACTTTTCAACATCAATAGAGTGTATAAGACTTTCAAGTAACTTCGGATTCAAATTTTCAATAAAAATTTTAGCAGTAGTTGAAAATACGTCCACCATTTTGTATAATTATCACATTGCATGATTAAAGAAGATATACAAAAAAGAGATTTGCCTGGTGACACCTTCTATATCACTCCTATCAATCCATTCTCTTTACAAGAAGCTAGAGTAGCGACACTGTCAGCAAACGGCCATTCAGTTAAAGAAATTGCAAGAGAATTAAAGATGAAATCCCAAACAGTAAAAACTATTTTAAGCGGTAATCCTGCAAGAGGGCAGGAAGGAGTATATAGGGTTATAAAAAAGACTGGAAAACCAATATCAGGACGTAGAAATCTTATTCAAGCTCTATTAGGTGATGTATTATTTTTTAGGACTAAAACCTTAAAATAAACATCTTTTGCTATAGAATAATATGAGTGCTCCGCAAATTCTCACAGATCGTATACAGAAAAAAATAATGTGACGTTATAAGAAATAAAATAAAATGAATGAACTTACAAGCAGCCAGAAAGCATCGTCAGAAGTTTTTATACAGTATCAGAATACAGATCAACGTATCGGTCCTATCTTTTCTGAAATTAATAACATTTTAAGACTTGCCTTCGGTGACAATAGACAAAATGCTTTAGAGGGAAGGTTTCAAACATCTGCAGGCAGAATATACGCTTTACAAACGATGGAAACTGAATTGAAGGAACGTATTATTCTATTAGAAAAGAGTGGAATTAGAAGGAAACAATGGGATGATCATCGAAATAGAGCAATAAGTCGTGGATATCAAGTAAAAGATTTTAGCTATTACGTTAGGTTAACAAACCATACAATTTAATAACGATACTGTTTCACTTTATAGAACCTACAAAAAATCTTGCCATATCTAACCTTTTTGCAGAGATATATTCCTGTTTTACATAAACTAAAATTTCTATAAGTAATATTTGCAATATAATGAGAGGTTTATACTTTAAAGTTTTAATTAGCCCCCATCTTTTTATAAATAAATTAGAATATTTCTCTTAGTTGATTTAAAGCAGTTTTATGCTATAATTCACTCTTAATTGAAAGAAAGTAAAGTTGATCATAAAAGCTCCCCCCCCCAAAGGATGAAACTCCCTGTTCCACTTTATATTCCAACTAGTATTACTGATGATCCCCGTTATTCTGAACTATCTCCTCTCTTTCTTCTCCAACATGATGTTGAGACAACCCGAATGGAATTAGTTCCTGTAAATATGATCGTTCAAGAGGAAGTAGTTATTGATGAAAACCATGCAAAAAGTCTTGCTGAGTCAATGAGTGGATCAAGAGGCCAAATTTCACCAATGACCGTAAGAGCACGCAGGCTCGAGGGTAGTAAAATGATTCATTATGATGTCATAGATGGGTTTCATCGTGCTGCAGGTCTCATGCTTATAGGAAGGGATACGGCTAAGAGTGTAGTTGTCTATGGTTGTTCTGATGAGGAACTTTTTGATTTAAGAGTATTGGCAGCTAATTCAGTACGAAGTGTACAGTTTGCTCGAGTTGCCAAATGGATGCAAAATTCATTTAAAAATAGTGAATGGGCCAATAAAGGGCTGAGTCTTTCTCAAATTTTTGGGATAGCAGTGGCTAATTCCTCTCGAAGTAATCTCGGATTAACCCCACAGGAAATAGAAAGAGCAAAAGAGTGGGTAGCAGAAAAAGCTAAAAAATGGAACAGGCCAATAGCAAGTATTTATCAAGATATTCGCTCTGTTGAACAAGCAGCTCCTGATATTGTTGCACAAGTTCGTATTGCAGGTGGAGGTCATGGAGGAAAAGGAGTTTTGAGTCCTGCACGGTTCAAAACCATTGTTACTCATCTTGCTTATGAGGAGAATTTTGATTTTCAACGAAAAGTAGTTAAAGTCGTAGTAGACAATAATATTTTAGCTGAAGAGGCAGGAATATTAGCAAGAGAGGTTGACCGATGGCGAAATGATCCAGATAAATTAATAGAAATATTTACTCAACCAAAACTTACCATAGAATCAGCGCTTAAAGAAAGTATACAAACGCCTGTTGCGAATGGAAATTCTAGACCTGGAATAATAGGGCGAATAGAACAAAAACAACTACCTATTTTACAGCCTTCATCCAGCGATCTTCGTTGGTGGCGAAGTTTTTTATCTCTTAGCTCTGCGGAAAAAAATGCGCTTATTTCTGTTTTTGATCAAGGAATGAGTTTAGACGGGGCTGCATATCTGTTTCAGATTACTCATGCTCAATTTTTTAATCTTATTCAAAGTGGAATAAGGAAATACAGTCAATATTTGCATGAGTTAGATCGTTTAAAAAAACAGGAATAAAATCCTTGTTTTTAACAAATTAGTGCCTTCGAGGACTCGAACACTTTTAGCTTCAATTTCGTCTTAGTATCCAATCCCTCAAGGATTTACAGTGTTTTATATATTGAAGTGTCTTATA
>OBEQ011697442.1_pt1 | contig 17961 bp, 16 predicted proteins | sample 1670901 | NCBI WGS metagenome assembly OBEQ01 (sample SAMEA104232315, study PRJEB22302) | groundwater metagenome | biome: forest; feature: aquifer; material: groundwater | place: USA | collected 2011-08-07 | depth 5.4 m
ATCGGATTGATGAGGTACAAAGGGGAAATTTTTGAGGGAACACACGAGCCCTTAATATCAAAGAAACTTTTTGATAAATGCCGAGAAGTTATGGCAAAACGCGGAAAAGTTAGGCCAGACAGAAAACAGAACTTTGCTTTTCTTGGCCTCATGAAATGCGCCTCGTGTGGTTGCTCCATCACCGCGCAATATGCGAAAGGCAACGGCGGTATTTACACCTACTACCGATGTACAAAGAAGCGAGGCAAATGCCAAGAAAAGTATCTTGGAGAAAATCAGTTAGTGGAACAAATCAAAAACTTCCTTCAAAAAGTTTCTTTGTCGAGCCAAGATACAGAAAAAGTTTTGGCGGTATTGGGCACAGAAGAAAAACAAGCGAAGGAACAAGCGATAGGTGAGGTAGTAAATCTCAAAGAGCAATTATTACAAATTGAAACCAAGCTCCAAAAATTGCTCGATGTGTATTTAGAGGACGCGCTTACACAAAAAGAATACGCCGCCAAAAAAGACACTCTCATTTCCCAAAAGGTCGAACTAAATGAAAAAATAACCGACTTTGAGCAAAAAGGGGTATCTTGGCTCGAACCGGCTCGTGAGTTCGTTTTATCCTTGAATCAAGCCGCTAATTTGATTGAAACAGAAAATCTTTCTGAAATGACAACATTTCTGAAAAACATCGGCTCGAACCATCTTTTACGGAATCGGGAATTTCTTTATGCCCCGAAAAATCCGTACGATTTGGTCGCCGAGACTCGCCGAAGGCGGGGCGAGGCATTGACTTTTCCAACGTGGTGCGGGATACCGGAATCGGACCGGTGCCAAGAGTTTGGAAAACTCCTATTCTGCCATTAAACTAATCCCGCCTACTGCGGGCAAGCCCGCAATTTTGTTTCATACTATCAAAATTTATATAAAAAATAAACCCGCCCCGATTGAGATCGGGGCGGTTCGTTTCACCGATACTATTTAAAAAAACGCCAAAGATAATCCCATCCGATGGCATACACCATATTTTTAAGGGCATTTCCTAAAACTAAAGCGGTAAAACCTGATTTCCAGTTTGCGGCTCTGCATACGATCAATCCAATAATCCACGATCCCGGAAAAGGAATGAGTCCAAAGATAAAAATCATGGGAAGCCCGAAACCATATTTGCAGCTTTTCATGAGAATCAAAAAGGCTTTTCTTTGATTGTAGTGTTTCGGGTCAAAGGGCTCAATAAAATATTTTTTCGCCCACTTTTCTATCTTTTTCACATAGCGGGATTCTCCAACTTCCGGAACAGCTTCTTTACCGATAGAAATCGCCTCTCTGACCAGTCTTGTATCAGTTACTTTTTTAATCAACCATCCGCAAAAAAAATACCAATAAATTATCTCGGCAGTTGCCGCACCGGATGCTACCAACATAAGCGTAAGCCCAAAGAGATGAAGTTTCCCCTTTAAAATTATGGGAATGACCACCAGCTCTGTGTTAAAAACACTTATCACGGAAGATAAAACTACCCGCCACCACTCCTTAGACCATGTAAAGGCTTTTTCAAAATATTTTCTCAAACATACCTGCCCTGCCTGCTTTGTGAGGAAATTATTCTTGTTTGATCATAGAACAAAACACCCCCGACGTCACGCCGGGGGTGTTTTGTGGAAGTTGGCAGTTTTTATTTCACTGCTTTCTTAAGCGCCAATGCCGCTTTAAATCGTGGCACTTTTTTAGCGGGCACTTGAACCACCTCTCCTGTTTTCGGGTTGCGCGCCGTGCGAGCCTTTCGATCTTTTACTACAAAGGACCCGAATCCGGCAATAGAAACCTCATCTCCTTTTTTCAAGGCGGAAGAGATTGAATCAAAAATAAAATCCACTACTTCCTCCGAGTGTTTCTTCGAGGTATCGACGCCTTTCTTAACATGCATTTCGTACACCTTCTCACCTAATTGTGATTTATTCATGTTCACATTCTATATTCCTCGATAATTTCTCGCAAATGTTTGATATCCACAGCCCTGCCGTTTGGTAAAATCTGTTTCACCCCGGCTCTCCCCCAACTTTCCGAATACATCTCCAAAAAATAAGAGTTTCATGGTTATATGATAGACTAAATGCACATGGACGACAAAAACCAAAAAATTCCTCGCATACGGACATTTCGATCCGACGCGGAAATTTTTATGAAAGAAAAAAAAATTTCCTCTTTAGATATTGCCTCGCGCGCATATGTATACAACCAAAATAATCCTGAAACACAAAAACCTACATTTAATTTTAAAAAAATAGCGGTCATTTTTTCAACAATTATTTTTGGCGTGAGCGCTTTTTATTTTTTATTTGGATATGTGTCAAAAAAAGAAAATCCAGCCACCACACCAACCCCCGAAACCAAAACAAAAACATTCAAACCATATGTCTTCGTAGAAACTCAAAAATCAGTCAGTTTTTTAAAAACCGACCCGGGATCGCTGATAGGTGCTTTAAAAAGTGAAATTGCTAAAAATTTTCCTTCGGATTCAATAGTGTATCTGGACACCTCTTTAACATCCAGAGAATTTGTTACGTTTATGGATTGGGATCCTCCGGCGTCTTTTTTGGAAACCATTCAGCCAAATTTTAACGTCCTTGCGGCTTACACCAAAAATGCGGGGGGTATCGCGCTGATATTTGAACTGCAAAATTTCGAAACAGGATTAAGTTCAATGCTTTCGTGGGAAAAAAGCATGTGGCAAGACTGGAAACCATTTTTTTCTTCGGAAGATGTTTCAAATATTTCTCGTTTTTCTTTCGAAGACGAAATTATCCAAAACCAAGATTCCCGAATTTTTAAAAATAGTGGCGGCAAAGTAATTTTGGGTTATGCAATTTTCAACAAAAAATTACTCGTTATCTCGACATCTCGAGAATCCTTGAATCTTGTCCTTACCAGAGTGGTGTCATTGCCTCCCAGATAAAATGCGTATATAATTTCCTGTATGGCATTAGAGGTAGAATATTATCAAGAAAAACTAATAGAAGAAAAAAAGAGAGTGGAACAAGAGCTCTCTACTATTGCGCATAGAAATCCTGATGCCCCCGAAGACTGGCAAGTAAACTACCCAGACATGAATGTGATGCCAGCCGCCAAAGAAGAGATTGCCGATCAAGAAGAAGAATTCGAAAATAGGGCGAGCTTAGAAATTGGCTTGGAATCGCGCATTCGAGATATCAATGACGCCTTAGAAAGAATAAAAAATAAAACATTTGGAATATGCAAAGAGGGAGGAGAGCCGATCGCTGAAGAACGACTCAAAGCAAATCCTGCTGCACGAAATTGCATTGCCCATGAACCGGTCATGTAAAATATGTTTACCGTAGATCAAAAGTTTCCTCATTTTTCGCTTGAAACATACGACCCGATAAAAGATGAGGTGGTAAAAGCTTCTTCAGAAGATTTTTCTGGCACATGGCTGGTACTCTTTTTTTATCCTGCAGATTTTACCTTCGTCTGCCCCACAGAACTTTTGGATCTTAATAGGCGATACGAGGAATTTAAAAAATTACATGCAGAAATAATCACCGTGAGCACAGACACGGTATACACCCACAAAGCATGGATTGAAATGGAAGAACTTTTAAAGGGCTTGCGGTATTCAATGGCGGCTGACCACAATGGAAAATTTTCTCGAGAGCTGGGAATTTACGACGAAGAAAACGGAATGGCGCGCCGCGCGGTATTTATTGTTGATCCGGAAGGAATTTTGCGGTCAGTAGAAATTGTGGCAGATGCTATCGGAAGATCGGCTGGAGAAATTTTGCGGCAAGTGCGTGCGCTTAACTTCGTAAAAAATAACCCCGGTAAAGTGTGCCCCGCAAGCTGGGACGAAGGCGCGCCAACCCTCACGCCTTCCATCAAAAAAGCAGGGAAGGTGTACAAAGAATTAAAACCTTGAAGCATTTTCTGTATATATTACAATTACAAATATGCATCACTTTTTTTCACTAGTCTTTAAATTTACCGCCTCCGTTCTCGTAGCAGTAGGATTGATTTCTCCGCCTCCCGCGCCTCCACCAACGCCCATTATTGTTCAGGCAACAGTGGCTACTTCTACTGAAATAACAAAAACGGATCCCGAAATACTATCCGATACAGAATCTGAAATAGAGTTTCTTAAACAACAATTAGCCGAGGATCAAAAAATAAAAAAGGAACTTGAGAAAAAAATCGCCGAGGCAAAGAAAGCCGAAGTAAAGCAAATTTCAGAGCCAAAACCAAAAAAATCAACACCACCCCCTAAACCAGTGGAGCTTCCGCTATCTCCGGCGCCCATACCTCCACCTGCACCCCTTCCAACGCCATTATCTACACCGCCTCCACAACCATCTGCATTGCCGCCAGGACAATTTATGCTCCCCAATGGAGCAATTGTTGATGCGAACGGCCATGTCATCACCGCTGCGCCGACACCTCCTTCTCCAACTCCAACGCCTCAACCTCCAGCACCATCACTGTCAGCATCTTCTACCCCCACTGTGTGGCCTCCGACTGAAGGAAGTACCGTAGATATTCAAAGAAGTCTTCTTGTTACTATGAATTTTAATCCGCAATTAGAGTGCAATCAGTTAAGCCTTCCAAAATCTAAGGTGCCGGTCTGCGAGCTTTATAAAACTAAAAACAATAAATATACGTGGCATATCGTGGAGGATTTTTGATTTCTTTAGGTAGTCTCTTTCTTTTTTAGTGGTGAATTGCTAGAGTCCCCCGTATGGCTACCAAGCTTCATGCGGCAGAAATTATTGGGATCAGCGCTAAAATCATTGACGTAGAAATTGATCTTTCGCCAGGTCTTTTTAGTTTTGCGATAGTGGGACTTGCCGATAAAGCGGTGGCGGAATCAAAAGAACGGGTTTCTGCCGCAATCAAAAACTTGGGAGCGCGCTCACCACAAAAGAAAAACCAACGAGTAGTAATCTCTTTGGCTCCCGCGGATCTCAAAAAAGAAGGCCCGGTATTTGATTTAGCAATCGCACTTTCTTATTTACTCGCTTCAAAACAAGCCCAATTTGAACCAAAAGACAAAATTTTTCTTGGAGAACTGGCATTAGACGGCCTTGTCCGGCCCATCAGAGGAGCGCTCGCAATTACCGAAGAAGCTAAAAAGGAAGGATTTTCGGAAATATTCGTCCCCAAAGGCAATGGGGCTGAAGCGGCTCTTATTGATGGAATAAAAGTTTTTGAAGTTTCTTCTTTGGAAAATATCCTTGAACATCTTGAAGGGAAAATTTTAATACCGGAACACCCAAAAACTAAATTTTTACTCGGTGAAAATATATATCTCACGGATTTTTCTGATATTAAAGGCCAAGAATCAGCAAAACGGGGGCTTGAAATTGCGGCAGCCGGCGGGCACAACGCCCTAATGATTGGGCCCCCTGGCACAGGAAAAACAATGCTCGCAAAAGCATTTTCTTCCATACTGCCACCGCTTTCCAAGGAAGAAGCGTTGGAAGTGACAAAAATTCATTCCATAGCCGGCACCATGAAAGATGAATCGTCGATTTTAAAAGATCGGCCCTTTCGAAATCCGCATCACACATCGTCTTACGTTTCACTGGTGGGGGGAGGAGCATACCCGAAGCCCGGAGAAATCACCTTGGCCCACCGCGGGGTACTGTTTCTTGATGAATTTGCTGAATTCGAGCGCCGAGTTATCGAGGCATTGCGCCAACCATTGGAAGATAAAGTGATAACTGTTTCGCGCGCACGCGCTACGCTTAATTTTCCTGCTCAAATAATGATGATTTTGGCGATGAATCCGTGTCCGTGTGGCAATATAGGATCCACCAAAGCCTGCATTTGCACCTCTTCTCAAATAAACAGGTATCAAAGAAAAATATCGGGCCCTATTATTGATAGGATTGATCTTTGGCTCGGCGTCTATGGGATTGACCATAAAAAATTAGAAGACGATAAGAATTCCGGTGAAAATTCAGTAAAAATAAGATCGCGGGTTGAGAAAGCGAGAGAAATACAAAAGAAAAGATTTGGCGGAGCCAAAATACTGACTAACGCCGAGATGTCCGTGCGTGATATTAAAAAATATTGCGAGCTAGATAACGAGTCAAAATCAATTCTCCAGCAAGCCGCGGTAAAACTTGATCTCTCTCCTCGGTCGTACCATCGAGTCATAAAACTGGCCCGCACGATCGCCGATCTCGAACCAAACAAAGATATAAAAAAAGAACATCTTCTCGAAGCTCTTCAATACAGGCCGAAACAGCTGATATAAAGCTAAAATGGGTTTTTAGCTCCCCGGATTTCGAAGTGGACATGGCAACCGGTGGAATTTCCGGAATTTCCGATATTTCCAATGTGAAGCCCTTGCGGGACGTATTGCCCCACGCTTACCAGCACCGACGAAAGGTGCGCATACAACGTTTGCGTGCCATTGGAGTGGCCAATCACAACATACCAGCCATAGCCTCCGTTCCAGCCGTTTGACCGCGCAACCAACGCTGTTCCTTCCGCCGCCGCGAACACAGAACTCCCACAACTATCCGCTAGATCAACTCCATTAAATCCGTGAAGACCATGTGGATTTGATGCCGTTGCGCGTGAATTTCGCCCGCCAAAAATTGGCCGCATAAAATACCCCGCCAGATCGGGTCCGCCGCCTCGATAATGATTTTTACGCACTAAGGAAGAAGGGGCGGGAAGAGATGATTCGCCATCAGGAATAAGTATCATTGCTCCTTCTTCAAGATTACCGGAGATACTTGCATGACCGACAGACAGGTTATTATAAGAAATAATTTCTTCGGCATTACTGCCGAATTTTTTTGCCAAAGATTTGGGCGTATCTCCTTTTTTAACTTTGTATTGAACTCCGGAGATAGGAAGAATCACCAAAATATCCCCTGATTTTACCACATCTCCTCTTTTAAGGTCGTTAGCCCAGTATATGGTGCTGACACTTACTCCAAACATGTCCGCAATTTTAGAAATAGTATCACCCGCATGAACCGTGTAGGTGGTAATTTGATCTAATTTATAAGAATCGACGTCGGCGACGCTCCCCAGGGGCCCCACAACAGGCAAAATGGAAGAATCTTCAACAAAATCTATGGAAGTGCCTCCGGTCCCGAGAACTTGATCAGAAGTGGCGGGTGCTTTAAGCAATGGAATGTTTTGCGAATTATATGGTGTCTTGTCGGTTTCATTACCCCAAATTTTATCAAAAAACGAAAAAAAGCCGGCTTCTGCTGGTTGGGGAGCGCTTGCATAAGCAATGGATACCGTAATAATAGCCGCCAAAAAGAAAAAAAGCGCTTTTTTTGCTATATTTGATTCTTCTAAAATAAGCCTAAAATTCTAAATTAATAGAGTAACGGTGGGCAAAATAACCTTATACAGTAACATCCGCCAGCTGGCGGATTGCCCATTATGCGTCAATTCGACCGTCGTTTAATGGTAGCGCTTTGGTGGGCAAGATTCAACCTTGACAAAACGAGTCTGTGGATTGCGTGTGTATAAGAAAAAATCTGCTATTATACGAAAATGCGCCAAGAATATTCATTAAATGCAAAACAAAAAGAGGCAATAGAAACTTTGGAAGGCCCGGTTTTGGTTATTGCGGGCGCGGGCGCGGGCAAAACAAAAGTTATTACCGAACGGATCAAAAACTTAATAGCCTCCGGGTTAGATCCGAGTTCAATTCTGGCGGTTACCTTTACTAATAAAGCCGCGGGAGAAATGAGAAATCGGCTTAACGCGGCTGCGGATTTATTTATTGGGACATTCCATGCTTTGGGACTTCTCATCATAAAAGAAAACGTAATCCGCCTGGGAATATCTAAAAATTTTTCTATTCTAGACGAAGATGATGCTATCAAGTTGGTAAAAGAGTGCATTGTTGCGCTTTCTTTGAATCCAAAAGAGTTTGATCCAGGAAGAATTAAAAATAACATTTCGCGATTAAAAAATAAGTTGATGACGCCCGAAAAATTCATTGCGGATGGATTTTTTGCCGAAAAACTTGAAAAAATATGGGCCGCGTATGAAGTTGAAAAACAAAAACAACATTTTCTTGATTTTGATGACCTCTTAATTAAACCGGTACTTTTATTTCAAAACGAAAAAAATACTTTGGAAAAGTACCAAAATAAATGGAAATACATCCATATAGACGAATATCAGGATACGAACGAGGTTCAATATATGTTAGTGAAAATGCTCGCCGAAAAATATAAAAATATCATGGTGGTGGGCGATATTGATCAAGCCATTTATAGTTGGAGGGGAGCTGATTTTAGAAATGTATTGAACTTTCAGCGTGATTATCCGGGCGCAAAAGTAATAACCTTGGAAGAAAATTATCGTTCTACGGATATCATTTTGGAAGCAGCGAATTTTTTAATTTCTAACAACAGGGCGCGGCTTCCTAAAAATTTATGGACAAAAAACAAAGGGCGGGAGCAAATCAAGGTAATTTTTTCAGAAGACGAACGAAAGGAAGCTGAAATAGTAGCTAAAGAAGTAGCATACCTCTCTCAAACAGTGCCTCTTAAGAACATGGCGATGCTCTACCGGACCAACGCCCAATCGCGATCGCTCGAAGAAGCCCTCCTACAGCACGGGATACCGTACAAAATCATCGGCGGGGTGCGGTTTTACGAACGACGGGAAGTCAAAGATATTTTAGCGTACTTGCGCCTTATCCAAAATCAAAACGACACCATAAGCAAAAAAAGAATTTTAAACGTGCCTCCCCGGGGAATAGGAAAAGCGGCATCGTTAAAAATTCTGGGAAACTTTTCAAACATAACCCGTGCCGAGAAACAAAAAAAGGAAGAATTTGAATTACTTATACAGGGCCTCAAACAAGATTCTTTGGAACTGGGAACCCATGAGTGTATTAAAAAATTAATCAAAAAAATAGGGTATCGGGCGTATATAGACGATGGCACAGAGAAAGGAATGGAACGGTGGCAAAACATTGAAGAGCTTTTGGGGGTCGCTAAAAAGTTGAATGGCGGATTATCAGAATTTCTAGAACATGTGGCCTTATTTTCAGTTGATGACCGCTATGATGCATTTGGTGAAAATAGAGTCAGTTTAATGACAATCCACACCGCAAAAGGCTTGGAATTTGAGGCGGTATTCGTCGTTGGGTTGGAAGAAGGGCTTTTCCCGCACGCATTATCTATTTCTTCCGATGATGTCGAGGAGGAGCGGCGACTTTGTTATGTGGCGGTAACCAGAGCAAAATCGCATCTTTATTTAACCTTGGCAGGCAGAAGAACAATTTTTGGAGAACGAATTGCCAATACGCCATCGCGATTTTTAAAAGAAATACCGGAGAATTTATTGATGTTTATTAATAAGCCCGAGGAAATCGAAGAAAATATAATCATAGAATAAATCGCGATGGCACAATCTGCATTTCAGAAAAAAAAGTATTTTGGACAAAACTTTCTCAATAACAAAAAAATTCTGGAAGGAATGGTTTCTGCTGCGGAAATATCAAAAAAAGACATCGTTTTAGAAGTCGGTCCGGGATTGGGAAGTCTCACAGAGGTTTTAGCCCTCAAGGCTAAAAAAGTTATCGCTATCGAGAAAGACCGTGATTTGATTCCAATTCTTAAAGAAAAATTTAAAAATACAAAAAATGTAGAAATTATTCACGGGGACATTTTAACCTCACCCCTAACCCCTCTCCTTCGTAAGGAGAGGGGTCGAATCGAAAATAGATTTAAAGTCGTGGCAAATATTCCGTATTACATCACCGGAAAATTTCTGCGACTATTTTTGACCCAAACTCGGTTTAGGCCACATGTAATGGTCTTGATGATTCAAAAAGAAGTGGCTGAAAGAATAATGGGCACCCGCCTACGCCAAGGCTCTGGCGAGGCACAGAAAGAATCGCTTTTGTCTTTATCAGTAAAGGCGTATGGGAAGCCAACCATTATGAGAACAGTTTCAAAAAATTTTTTTTCGCCACCCCCAAAAGTAGATTCAGCAATCATAAAAATATCGGACATATCGGACAAATGGTTTGTCAAACATTCGATGTTTGACAAACCATTTTTTGAAATTTTGAGAACAGCGTTTCAGCAAAAAAGGAAAATGCTGCGGCATTCACTTGGCCGCTCAACTGCCAAGTGGCAGTTGAGCGGCCAAGTTTTAGAAAAATACGGCAATAAGCGTCCGGAGGATTTGAGTTTGGAAGATTGGGCAAAAATTATCGGCTCGTTCCGACTTGTTTTATAGCGTACGCGATGGGATTCGTGCACACTTTTTGATTTGTTTTTTTGCCGAGAACCTCGGCACCCTCTTTGAGTGATTTGTAATTATATACTTTACTGCCGGGGGTAAGCCCCACAACCGCAGGCCTAGGATCGCCAATGAGAAAAACGTTTTTCTTGCCAAGCAAATCTTTTGCAATTCCCGTATCTCCGCCGCATTTACATTCCATAACTTTAATAATTTGGCCGCCAAAATTGTCGCTTTTGTTTATTCTTTCAATAAAGTCATTTATTTTTAATGCTTCCTCCAGCGCTATATTTTTAGAGAGCCCGCCTTTAATGATGCCCCCAATTCCTGTTTCAGCTCCAAATGAACAGGCTATTTTACTTTTAAAGAGAGTCAAAAACACCTCTATAGCAACAGAAACGGCGGTGCATATCGGAGCATGCGGGCCACTGCAATATACTAAAAATTTAGAAAGAACTGAGTGGGTGATAGGCGTAAAAGCGAGTACGGATAATGGCGAAAAAATCTCCAAAAATATAATCAGCGCGACAACAAAACTAAAAAATCCTTTCATGCAGATATATTACCACTTATACACATGAATTTTAAAGGGATTTTGAACCTAAAAATGTTACACTTAAGGAGGTGGAAAAGCTATTACCGAGCAGAAAATTTATAGTAGCCGTTGGTTCCCTCTTTGCTGTTTTTGTGATGGGCTGGCTTTTTATTACTGCGTGGAATGATTTTGCGCAAAAACGCCAAACATACGCCGCGCTCAATACATCCATAGCAACCATTAATGCGTCTGAAGAAGCAAATAAAGATTCCGATGGTGATGGCCTGAAAGATTGGGAAGAAATCCTCTGGAAAACGGATATTCATAATCCTGATACCGATAAAGATGGCACTTCGGACGGTGAAGAAGTAAAAAATGGCAGAGATCCTATGGTGCCCAACACCGCTCCAATTGGCAAAATCCCGAACGACAAATTAAAAACACCCGAAGAAATGAAATCGGCTGATAACCCCAATCAAAAAGCCAATCTTACCACGCGCATAAGCCAGGAATTCGCGGATCAATATTTTGCAAACAAAGGCATGGCGAATGGCGGACAACTTGCTGTAAACGCCCAGAAAAATATCGCGAACGCATTAGCTTTAAATTTTGAAAAAAATACCGCTTCATATGCGGATGTCTTCACAAAAGAAGATATTAAAATCTCAAACACACTCGATGAAAAATCGTACTTAAATGACTTGGGGTATGCGTTAGAAAAAAATTTCAGGGGCGCTGACTCTTCAGAATTGTCCATTGTGGCAAGCGCCGTAAGCTCCAAAGATTTTTCTAAAATCAATAATTTAAAAACCATTCTCACCGCGTATAAAAATACGGTGAATTTCCTCAAAAACCAATCGGTGCCAGCGGGGTTCGCGGACTTGCATATAACGCTTTTAAATTCAATGCAAAATACGTTATTCGCCGTACGCAATATGCAACAAATCGAAAACGATCCCGCGAAAGGAATGGTGGGAGTAAAGCTCTATCTCAAAGAGGTGGAGCGCGCGAAAATATACTTGAGCAGTTTAAAAGACAAAATCAGGAGTGATAAAATCACCTTCGCTGAAAATGATGGAGGAGCGTTTTTTAACCGATATTTGAGCAAAATATAAAATGATTAGACAAAATAAAAACGGATATTATTTTTGCTTTCCTCGCTCGTCCTACTGGACTTGCTCGGGGTGGTTCGCATTGCTCACCAAACCCGCAAAAACAATATCCGTTTTTATTTTTGCTTCGCTATTAATATTTTCAAGCTTCTCACCAAAGGCTTTAGCGGTTCTTTCGGGGCCGCTTCCATCAAGCAGTGCCTCGGATGTGGGAGTTTTTGGCGCGGCCACCAGTGGCAATGAAGTCCCCGTTTCAAATACAGCGCTGGATGCTCTCGCGAGAAAAGAAGTGGGAGTGATACAAAAAGGACCAATTAAAATCGGCGGTCTCGGCATTCCAACTACCATCAATAAATCCTTGGATTCGTTTTATTGGGACGTTGCAAATTTGGTCATCCACACAATGACGCAAGAAGTGGTCAGATGGATCCAAACCGGGAGAAATGGAAAACCGCTTTTTGTAACCAACTGGAAAGATTTTCTTAAAAAAGTGGGAGATGAAGCCGGCGGGAGGTTTATTGATGAAATAGGCTTGGATGGTCTTTGTCAGCCATTCGCACCGCGAATAGAGCTCCTATTAAGAGCGGGGGGCGATTTTAAAACACGAGCACAATGTACTATTACCAAAGTTGTCAGCAATATAGAAAATTTTTATGCAGATTTTCGAAATGGGGGGTGGGATGCGTGGTTTAACATTACCCTTGTCCCGCAAAATAATTTGTATGGAGCATATTATCTGTCGCTCGAAGAAAAATTAAAACGGGAGTCTGAAGCGATATACGGAGCTCAAAATGAAGCATTGGCTTCTGGAGGAGTTTTGGGTGTGCGGCAATGCGATGAAGATATAAATGGAAATATTATAGAATCAAGTTGCAGTATTAAAACTCCCGGACATGTCGTTGCATCACAACTTGAAAAAGTTTTGAATTTGCCGACGGATCGGCTCGCAGTTGCGGATGAAGTAGATGAAATTTTAGGAGCTGCGCTTAAACAACTCCTTTCAACCCTTCGCACACATAGCAAAGGACTTTTGATTCCCAATAAAGGTTCGGCTGTAGAAAATGGACTCGATGATCTGAATGATGCAAAAAATCAGGAATATGATGCATTAAAAAATGCTGCGGCGACTTCAAACGGAGGAGCGGCGCAAATTGCATCAATGAATTCGGTGATAAATATAAAAAATGATTCCGTAGATAAATTAAAATCAGAAATTAAAACTCTCAATTCTCTCAAAGATTGTACTACTGCCAAAACCGCCACTTCAACTGAAGAAATCGTGAACCGGACAAACTCTGCCTCGAATACGCTTCTGTCTGTTCAGAGAAATATCCAGGATCTTCACGCGATGCAACAGGAACTGCTTGCTCAATATCGAGACTTGGTCAACTCCAAAGGAGTAGATTTGTTCTCACAAACCTTTGACGCATGGGAAGCAAGCCAAAATACCGTTACTGCAACCGATTTTGCTAACGCGCAGTCGGAAAACGACCAAATTACTGCGGATAAATCGCAAGCCGAATCAGATTTAACGGCATGCAAAAAATAAATGAACTGGTTTAATAAAAACAGAAATAACCTTTTGAAAGCGGGAATCGCGCTATTTGTTGTCTCGGTGATAACTCTCAACATACCAGAAGTAAAAGCAATCACTGCGGCGGGTTCAACCAATATAACAGTTAAAGGTCCTACGATCCCGGGAGCTGGCGTCGCTGGCACAGGTGTAGCCGCCGGTAAATCATGGAAAGGTATTGGCTTGGGAGCCTTAGGCGCAGCTGGAAACGTCGCAAGTTGGGGAGTAGTTATTTATGGAATTTTAAACGTCATATACACCGTACTTTTGTGGCTCATAACTTTTGCGTATTCCATTTTAAACATGGCGATAAATACGGCACTTGATCCGCACTGGTTTCAAATAGACGCGGTTCAGAAGGGTTGGCAATTGGTAAGAGATTTTTCTAATATTTGGTTTATTTTGGCAATTCTTTTTATCGCAATAGCCACCATTCTCCGCATAGAATCATATGGCGTTAAAAAATGGCTTCCGGGAATAATCCTTATGGCATTTTTAATTAATTTTAGTTTGCCAATTACCACTTTTATTATTGATATTTCTAACGTAATTGCCTTTCAATTTGAACGGGCGCTCTGCCATGAACAAACAATAACGGATCCGAGAACAGGAGCAAAAATCACCACATGCGATATATCCGGAAATATAGAGAACGCCTTAAATACCAAAGCTTTTTCTGCGGCTTTTGTAGAAGCGACGAAACCGTCGCCCGACAATACAATAACGCCAGAAAACAATGCGCCAAATCCTGGTGCATTTATCCCAAAAGCTCATGCTGTATTTGGAGTAGATGATGCCATAGAGCTATATTTAGTAGTGCAAGCAATCATAGGAGGTCTTACTCTAATCTCCGCTGCTTGGAGTGGTATTCAAGCGGTTTTAGGTAACAGCTCTTTTCTCGGTGTCGCTACAAAACCATTTGTCAGTCTCATTGTTTCGGATGTTTTTCTTGCTTTGACCGCGTATGTACTATTGGCTATCGCCATACTTTTCTTAATCAGAATTATTACTCTGCTTTTTATTGTTATCGTTTCTCCATTTGGATTTTTGGCTTCGGTAATGCCGGGTGCCAAAAAATTCGGAGATGAATGGTGGGACAGACTTTTTTCTCAAGCTTTTTTTGCGCCCGTTTCATTATTTTTCTTGTGGATATCCTTAACTCTGATGGGAAATATGAAAGACGCAATGAGCATACAAGGAGTGTCTTACGATTTCACCGATCCAACAAACGCGCGCCTTATCTTTTATGTATTTTCAATAATACTTCTTTACGGAAGCTTATGGGCGGCTAAAAAAATGGGGGCATTCGGCGCCGACACTTTGATCAGCTGGATTGGAAAGGCACAAGGAGCCATCACTGGCTTCGTGGGAGGACTTGCGGCTCGAAACATTATTGCACCGATCGGAACGAGCTTGATAGGCGCAGGGGTTCCACAAAGAATTGCGAAACTTCCCGGTGGCACTGTGCTGGGGCCGTCTGCGGAGAGCTTTACCAAGTGGCTTTCGACTCGTGGTAAGGCGCCGGAAAACGCTGCCGCGGAAGCCGCACTGGGAATGTCACTTGCCGCCACGGAACGACCGAATTATTTTGCTAAACTAAACCGCGCGGGCAAAGAAGCCATGCTTCGCAAAATGAAAGATGACGAACGGTATGCGTTCTTAAAAGATTTGGGAGATAAATCACCGCAACAACGGCAAATCGCGGAACAAATCTTGCGGTCTGGCAGATTTACACCGGAAGAACAGGCAAAACTTGATCTTGAAGCATGGAAACGCCTTACGAAAGATCAGAAAAATGCGAAATTCGCTGCTTTGGGTTCGGAATCCAAAGAACAGGTCTTGCGAAGCATGAACGATGAAGACAAAGCCAAATTCTTAGCGGGACTTGAGAAAGAAACAGATCCTAAATACGCGGCGGCTGCGCTCGCGGCACGAGGCATACTAAGCTCATCAAAACTAACCGCCAAAGAAACGGATGATTTTGGAAAAGCGGAACGAAAATTCAAAATGGCAGGAGCCGAGCGAGAAGCAGATGGTTTGGTTGGATTTATGGATAGAGCGTTTGCGGGAGCAAATGGCGATAAAGAAGCGTTTGGATACTTTAAAGCGATGGATGACCGCCAACGGCTTACGCTTTTGGAGTCATGGTCAAAGGATTCCGCAAAACTTGGAAGATGGAACACATGGTTTGGAGAAGAGATATCTCCGGAAGATCAAGACAAATTCCATAAAGATACGCTGCGCCGTGCTTCAAACGATACAGTGGGAGCATATGTTAATTCGTTAGAAAAAGAAGTGGTAGCTCCGAATGGAACACGATCCATGGATAGGAGCGTGCAAGAACGAGTCCTTGCCGCCCTTTCCTCGCAACAACAAGCCAAACTCTTTGATACATGGAATGGCGATAGGAATCCAAAAAATATCGAGCGGTTTAACGCGCTTGATAACATTGCCAAAAATAAACTGTCAGCAGAATCTCAACAAAATTACTACAAAGAAGTGGCGCGAATCGTGGGAGATAAACCAAGTGATCAAATTGCAGCGCTGTATAACAACTTGCCAGAAAGGGTTGGCATTGAGATCGCAAGAAACAGAAAAGTTGATCTCAATATTGAGTTGATTGAAACCTTGGATGCAAAAGGAGAGAAGGCTGCGCTGGAAAAAATCTTTAAACACATAAAAGAAGCGGGACAAACTGGCGAGTATGCAAAAAAAATAAATATGATTCAAAAAATTCAATATATTGATGGGGACAATCCTGGTAGTCCAAACTTTGAAAGAAAAATAGTAGAAGAAATCAAATCAACTCCGCCCAAAGAATTTTCACAAAAAGTAACTACGGAGGTTATAGAAAATGAGACCGTACAAAAGGCTATTATTCAAAATAGTAATATAGAACAACTGGCGGCACTCATTACGATTCCTGCAAGACTAGAAAAAGTTAGAGAAATGATCAAAACACCCATACAACAAGAACTTAATACTGGCGATAGACAAGCTATTTTAGATTCAATCACTGAAAAATTTGAAAGGCAAAATCACAATAAAGATCTCGCAGATCAACTAAAGGTTTTATGGGGTAATCAACTCAATGGAGCCCAAAAAGCCTTAAAGAAACGCATTTTTGGCTAATCATGCTAAAATAAAAAAGCATGGATCAAGATACAAAAAATGATGAAGTAATGAAGCGCTACTTGGACTTGCCAGAAGATGTCCAGAAAACGCTTTTTGCTCCTGAAACTTCTAATTCCATTTTGGAAATCGGCAAAAAACACGGGCTGACGATTGATAAAATAGGCGAGCTCGCCGACGAAACCGGTTTGGTCATGCTGGGGATTACTCCGCCTTCAGAATATATAAAAAATCTTGTGAAAAGGCTCAGTGTGAACGCTGAAAAAGCCAAAGGAATCGCGGAAGATATAAATCAAAAAGTTTTCTCGCCGATTCGCGAGTCGCTTAAAAAAATTCACGGGATAATGCCTTTACCTCATCCCCCAACCCCTTCTCCTTCTAAAGGAGAAGGGGAGAAGATGAGTAGCATTATACCAGTTAGCGCTCTTACCCCCTCTCCTGACGAAGGAGAGGGGGCGAATGGGGTGAGGTTAGAGGTAAAAACGCCTGTGTCAAAAATTCCCCCCATTTTTGTAAAAAAAATACCGGTGACAGAACCAAAATCAGCCCCCGATATTGTTCCAGAGCCCATGGCAAAACCAACAAATATACAACAAGAACTAGAACAAGCCCTTAATGCGGGAACAGTGCGCCTGCCGATTGAAAAAACAACTTCGCCATATCAAGAAAGCAAGGATCCCTATAGAGAACCAATAGACTAATTATGCCACAATACCAAGTCCCACAATTTATTGATGTAGAAGACAAAATCTTTGGACCATTAACCGCCAAACAATTTTTTTATTTAATCGGCGGGGCAGTTCTTATATTTATACTCTATGTTGTTTTTCAATTGTGGGTGGTAATTATTTTGGGAGCTCCTCTTGCGGCGTTTTCTTTGGCGCTCGCTTTTCTAAAAGTAAACGGCGTTCCCTTTATTAAAATTGCTGGCAACGCGCTCAATTACATGACCTCAAAAAGGCTGTATCTCTGGCACCCCATGAAAAGCAAAACACTAGAAACATCAGGAATTCCCATACAACGAGAGCAAACTTCCAACGGGGCTGGTCAAATTTCGCCAAATCTCCTTAGAAATAGATTACAGGATCTCGCGTGGTCGCTCGATATTCAAAAAATAACAAAAAGATAAATATGCCCGCAACCGCCTTTCCATCGCAAGAAATACTGCAAATCGAAGAAATTCGAGATGGAATTTTGATTTTAAAAGATGGTTCCTTGCGCGTGGTACTCATGGCCTCTTCGTTAAACTTCGCCTTAAAATCGGTGGATGAACAATCGGCGGTCGTATTCCAATATCAAAATTTTCTCAATTCATTAGATTTTTCTGTGCAATTTTTCGTAGAGTCGCGAAAGTTGAATATTGAGCCTTA
>OBEQ010083914.1_pt1 | contig 17960 bp, 21 predicted proteins | sample 1670901 | NCBI WGS metagenome assembly OBEQ01 (sample SAMEA104232315, study PRJEB22302) | groundwater metagenome | biome: forest; feature: aquifer; material: groundwater | place: USA | collected 2011-08-07 | depth 5.4 m
CTTCGCGCCGACCATATTTTTGGTTCTGAAACCCTTTTTGAAAAATTGCGGAGGCGGAGAGATTCGAACTCTCGAGAGCTTTCACCCTACACGCTTTCCAAGCGTGCGCACTAGACCGCTATGCGACGCCTCCTTGTTTTTTACTTTAGCATTTTCAAAAATTCTTTCTCATTTATCACTTTCACTCCCAATTTTTCTGCATTCGTTAGCTTAGAGCCCGGGTCGTCGCCTGCCACCACATACGAAGTATTTTTTGAAACAGAACCGGATACTTTGCCTCCTAAGGCAATTATTTTCTCTTTGGCTATTTCACGCGACATTTGGGAGAGCGTGCCAGTTAAAACAAAATTAAGTCCGTTTAATTTTCCTCTCTTTTTCTTTTCCGCTTTTTCTATGACTACGCCGTTTTTTTGCAATTTTTTTATAAAATTTAAATTATTTTTATCTTGAAAAAATTCATAAAGACTTTTAGATACTGCCGGTCCTATATTTTCAATGCTATCTATTTCCGATAGGTTTGACTTAGCGGAAGATATTAATTTTTCTAAAGTGCCAAAATAAAAAGCTAAATCATGCGCTGTCTCTTCCCCCACATGTAGTATCCCAAGCGCCCAAAGAAATTTTGAAAGTGAGATATGTTTTTTGATTTCTATTTCTTCTACAATATTCTCGGCTGATTTTTCTCCAAAACGTTCTAGGGGCGCGATATCATCTTTGGTGAGTGTAAAAATATCCGCCGCATCAGTAATCAAGCCCTCGTCTTTAAATCGTCTTAGAATTTTCGGACCGAGTTCATATATTTCAAAAACCGAAACAAAATGCTCTAAATACCTTTCATTTTTAGCCGGACATTTAGGATTAGCGCAATAATATGCAACAGATAACTCGCTCCCTTCTAATTTTTCACCCCTGCGCCCTTCTCCTTCGGAGTGGGACCCTCGGGGATTCAAAATTCGAAAGGAACTTGTCTCTCTTTTTTGTACCTTGCCACCGCAAGTCGGGCAATGCGCTGGCATTTTGAATTTTTTTTCTTTTCCCGTACGCATCCGAGTCAACACTTCCACGACTTTCGGAATTACATCACCCGCTTTTTCTATCACCACAGTATCCCCTATGCGTAAACCAAGGCGCTCTATTTGATCCATATTGTGCAGGGTTGCTTTAGATACTTGGGAACCTGCGACCAAGGTAGTTTCAAAAACTGCAAGCGGCGTTAAGACGCCAGTACGCCCCACATTCACTAAGATATTTTTTACTATGGTCGTCGCTCTCTCCGCTCCATATTTAAATGCCACCATATAACGTGGGGCTTTACCGACAACACCCAAAATTTTCTGTAACTTTAAATCATCAACAGAAACTACAATACCATCCGTGCCATAAGTAAAATCCGGTCTTATTTTTTCAAATTTTTTTATAAAAGTAATTACCTCCTTTAGATTTTTACAAATTGCGTCATTTCTATCTACTTGAAAACCTAAACTTTTAAGATATTTATGTTTTTCAGAATGGGCTTGCGCAGTCGCCGAAAGATTTTTGAGCTGGTCTGGCTGACCCCCTTCCGAGGACCCGAGAAAATTTTTCGGCGACTCTGCTTCTGCAACATCATAAGCAAAAAAATCCAAATGTCTTTCCTTGGCAAGTTGTGGATCAAGCTGACGCAAACTTCCTGCGGCGGCATTTCTAGTGTTAGCAAAAAGGGATTTACCTCCCCTCTCATTAATGAGATTAAGTTTCTGGAGTGTTTTTTTAGACATTACTGCCTCACCTCGAATCTCCAAATATTTGGAATAATGGTTAGACAAAAACAAAGGGATGGAATTTATAGTTTTCAAATTTTGCGTTATGTCTTCGCCAATAAAACCGTCTCCCCTCGTTGCGCCCCGCACAAATTTGCCGTCTTCATAAATTAACGAAACCGCTAATCCATCAAACTTTACTTCGCAAAAATAATTCACCTCACCCCCCTGTCCCTCTCCCTGCCCGTCCGGCGGGCGGGCTTGTAAAGGAGAAGGGGGTAATAACTTTTTTATTCTTTTCTCCCAATCATAAAGCTCTTCGTAGGAAAAAGCGTCATTTAACGAAAGCATTCTACTTTTATGTTTAACTTTAGCAAATTTATCAAGTGGCTTTCCTGCTACCCTGTTTTCAGGTGAATTTGTATCGTTAAATTCAGGATATTCTTCTAAGAGTGTTTGAAGTTCGCGAGTTAAAGAATCATAAACATCATCAGTCACATTCGGCGCATTTTCTATATGATATGCGTCTCTCAATCGCGCAATTTCATTTCGCAATTTCCTTATTCTTTTCTGGGCTTCAGGTTTGTCCATCTAAAAAAGATAAGTTACTTTAATTTCTCGCTCTACACTATTCGATCCTTGGGTACAAGATCCTGGTGCGCTACCTCCATCGTTATATCCTTTTGAAATAATGGTTATGATGTCGGGAGAAGTAGTTTTGGTCACGCTCACCTTTGCGCAACTTTGTCCTGCGCCACCTAATTGAGAAATAATAAAAGAAATAGGACCGCATGGAGCCGGTGTACAAATACCACTAACTTTATCCTCAAAAAGCGCCTTTTCAACACCAGTATCAGCTGCAAAAAAGGCATCGTTAGTATCTTTAGCTGAAGTGCTAAATTTTAATTCTTTGAGCGCTATATTGGAAATACCTAACGCTATTGCTAAAAAAATAGCGGAAAGCGTAACCGCAAAAAGTATTACGAACCCAGCCCCACTTTTATAAAAGTGGGGCTGGGCAGACCCTATATTTTTTTGTAAATTTTTTATCATCGTATTATGGCGCCCAATTAAATAAATTTTCCGAAAAAGTAACGCTCTTAACGCCAGAACCTTGCGTCCATTCAACTTTTGAAAAAATTTTTACTTCATCCGGATTTATCACAGTCTTTTGAATTGTACGAGTAAAACCGGCATCAGAAGGCGCGGGTGGGGTTATACTAATAATGGTAGCGTCTCTAAATCCATTCCAGCCGCCATTTACAGAATATAAGACGTTAGTATCACGCATATTTCTGATGTACTCAATGCCTTCCTGCGCCAGATATGACGCTGTCATTTTTTGTTTAGCATAATTTGCATGAGAAATACCGGACGCCAAAACAGACATTATCCCCAGTATAGACACAGTAAAAATTGAAATAGCGACAAGTGTCTCTACTAAAGTAAATCCCCGCCTGCAAAAGCTACGCTTTGGACATTGCGGGCAGGCTTTATTCTTTTGCTTGCCCCGCCCTCTGGATTTTAATCCAGAGGGCGGGGTGAATTTGAATAATTTTTTCATATATCGATGCGTCTTTGCGACACTGAAGTTTGTAAAGAAAAAGGTGTGACAATGTTTTTATAAGTTATTATCCCGACAAGCCTAATAGTGACAAAAGGTTGCCGCTTGTCTCCCGCGCTAGGAGGTTCAGCGCCTAATACTGAAAAACCATTGGGTTCATCAATAACAACTTCATTGGGGGTAAGCTTGATAAAATTACTGCGGTTGGTGTATGGACCAACAGTGGATTTCCAAATAGCCAGGGGATTACCTGGAAGACTAATATCTGAACCTATATAATAAACCCATTGATCATTTGGATTAGAAGCGTTGCCGGTTGCAAATTCAAATACGATTCCCCAACAACTCGGGCCACTTTTGGCTGTACCAATATTAGCGCTAGATAAATCACTCTCTGCAGTAATACAACGATAATTGTATCCTGTTCTTAAATTCCTAGACATATCTTCCATAATGAAACTCAGATTATCCATAATGGAGCGCATATTTTGTGATTTATTGTGAAGAAAATTGGCATTAAAAAGAGCGCCTATACCCGCCATAACAATAACCACAAAAAGAGAAACGGCAATCATTGTTTCTATAATTGTGTACCCGCTTTTGTTGTTATTTTTATTTTGCATTTTATTTTTTGTATTACTAGAACCTGGCAACTGGAACTCAAAATCTAATTTATCTGAATCCTGCCAGAAGGATATATTTTAATATTAGCAGCGGTAGCCGACTGTGGTGAAGCGACGATGATTTGAGCGTAAGAAATACTATCACATAATGGGTTAGAGGTGTTAGAGGTCATGATAGCGCGATAATCTGGACGCCTAAAAACAATAGTAAGCTCATTAAGACTATTAGTTGTACAACCTGTTCCGAAAACTTTTAATTCAGAAATACTGTTATTTTTTGTAATAGTAATTTTATCCAAACATTCACCGGAACAAGAAGGAGTACCATCATATAGAACATTGACAGGATCAACATCAGTAAAATAAATAAATTGTTTCGGTGTGGCAGTATTAAAATAAACTCCATAAGATGGCTTCCATATAGCAGGATTTGCGGGTTGATGTGAGGATAGCGGTAATTTGCCATCCAAAGATGACTTTTGCGCTTCAACAACTTTCAAAGCAATATCACTCGCCAAATTTTTAATGTCCACTTTCGCTTGAAATTCTCTGTAATTAAAAAGAATAATGGAAGTCATTACGAAAAAAATACTCAAGACAACAATAAGTTCCACATAGCTCATGCCCCCATTTTTTTTTGTTTTCATTAAATTCTTCATTAAAAAGGCGCAAAAAGATGCAAGTCGAAAATAAATGCCAAAAAGGCGCCAAAAACCAAAAACGGGGCAAAAGGAATTTCGCTCTTTATTCCCATTCTTCTAATTTTACTATTTTTAGAAAGAATAACAAGCGTTACCCCTATGATGGCCCCAGACCAAAAAGCTACCACCAAACCAGAGAGAGCGCTAGCAAAGCCTACTAGCCAGCCAATACCAAGAGCTAATTTAGCATCTCCCAAGCCCATCCATTTGCCACCCGAAATAAGCCAAAAAAGAGCAAAGGGCAACGCTATAAATACACCAGACAAAAATTCCAAAATTGAAACCGTATGTATGTAAAAACCAGAACTACTAAAAAAGAATAGCCCCGCAAAAGCAAGCGCGCCAAAAATAAAAGAAAGTATGTCTGGAATTATTTTATGTTTTAAATCATAGACGGCGATAACCACAAGAAGCGAGAACGCAGTTGCATAATAGGCATAAGTAATGGCGAATAGAAAAATATTGGAGTAAAAAATATCTTGAAGTTTTAAGAACAAGAAAGAAAAAATTAAACCGGTTGCAAGTTCTACTAATGGATATTGAATAGAAATTTTAGTTTTACAATTTAGGCATCTTCCTTTTAGACTCAAAAAACTAAAAAGTGGTATAAGCTCGTACCAAGAGAGTCGATTTTGGCAAGACATGCAAGCAGATCGGCCGCCAAAAGATCCCAAAAAAGACTCTTGCGTGTTGATCCGGTAAATTACAACATTCAAGAAGCTCCCGATGATGAGACCCAGAGTAAAAAAAATAATTGCGAGAATGAAAATCATAACAATTAAAACTTACTTACAAATAAACGTAACTGGGTCAATAGCTTCTAAAGGAGTAAAGTTGACCATTTTGGCTGTTCCTGCAACATCTACGCACCAAGAAGTGTTCGGCGTTAATTTTAAGCCAACAGCCACAGCCCAAATATTAGCGGAATTATAGCAAGAGCTGCCATTACCTCTATAGACCGCTTCGGCTATGGCAGCAGCGATGACTTTGTCTTTAGACAACATACTGGTCCCCGATGGATTATAACTAGGACAGGTAGCAATACTAAAAGTTGAACCTCCTGCCGGTAAATAAGAATTAAGATTGTCAAGAAAAAAAATCTCAGCTACAGATCTCATTGTGGCTAAATTGCTTTTTACGGCTGTATCATCGCCTTTTTTCTTAGCGCTATCTAAATATCCGAGAGTAATACTAGCCAAAATACCAACAATTGCCACAACGACCAAAAGTTCAATTAACGTGAAACCCAACTTAAAACTTTTGCTAAAATTCATTTTTTTAATAAAAATTTATTAACTTATAATAATATCTTTTCATATTATATCACATCTAAACACGAAAACCACCCCAAAGACAAACAAGGGGTGGTTTTCGTTCTAAATAATAATTAAAAATAACCTAACAAGCTACACCAGCGGCAATTCCTACTTTTCCCGTTGAAACACCGGTTGAATCAACGCACCAGTAATTATTCGTGCCGTCCGCAACTTTTAGTTGAACAGAAACTACCCATGCGGTTGTTGTTGAACCACAGAAACTTGCTCCACCAGATGAAGCAATAGCCGCATTAATTGCATTATTAATAACTGTAGTAGTAGGAGTCGTGGTAGCAAAAAGTGAGCTGGCTGTTGGCGCTGTGCAAGAAGAAGCGTTTGAAGCAGTTCCATATCCGTTAGGCGTTAGGCTATCATAGACGAGTTCGGCTTGCGCTCGAATATTTGCCAAGTTAGCCTTAATAGCCGCATTAGCGCCTTTTGCGCGCGCAGTATTGAGTGACGCAAGCACAACCGAAGCCAAAATACCAATAATCGCAACAACCACCAAAAGTTCAATTAACGTAAAACCCTTTTTAAAATTCATCCTGTTTAGAAATCATACCATCCGTATATATATAAAGACGGTTAATTTTGTTATTCTTATAATACTACCCCGTTTTGTAAATTTTTAACGGGATTCATTTTTTTCGACTTATTTTTTAATACACTTATTATAACATAAAAATAAAAATATATAGGCAAGGAAGTTATCCCCAACGCCTGCCTTCTAACTAATCCCCCCCGCTAAATTGTAAATAGGCACCAAGACAGACACGAGCAATAACCCTACCCCCACACCCAAAACAACAATCATTATCGGCTCAATCAGGCTCACTAATGTATCAACCGCGTTGTCCACTTCACGCTTATAAAAATCAGCTAAGGTTTTTAAAATAGTACCCAGTGAACCCGTTTCTTCACCCACTTGTACCATCTGCGTCATAATACCGGGTATTTCTTCTTTGTGTTTCGAAAATGCAACATAGAGCGCCAGACCGGATTTTACTCCATCCGCTACTTCTCCCAGGAGTCTTTTATATACGCGACTATCGACAACTTCGGCAGTAATATCTATCGCCCGAACTATTGGAACACCGGAGCTAAGCATCGTACTTAAGTTGTCCGCTATTCTGGAAAGATAAAGCTTTTTATACAAGTTGCCTATAGCTGGCACAGAGAGCTTTAATGAATCAAGATATGCTTTTCCTTTCTCAGTGTAAGACAATCTCCAAACCCAGATACCGAGCAATACTAGAAAAATTAGCACAAGAAAACCATAATTGACGAAAAGATTCGAAATTACGATAACTATTTTTGTATAAATAGGCACTTGCTGACCAGAATCCAAGATAATTGAAGCAAGTTTTGGAATAACCACCACAAACATCAAGGTCATCACAACAAAGAAAGTAATGACCACAAACGCCGGATAAATTAAAGCGTTCTTAGTTTTAGAAGTAAGGGAATACTGACGATCTAAGTATTCCGCCAAATGCAGAAACGTCTCATTGAGTTTTCCGGTTTCCTCACCCACTTTAACCATATTTACATAAAAATCAGAAAAAACATCCGGATGCTTCGCTAATGCGCCAGAAATGGAAACTCCCGCTTGGAGGTCATCATTGATGGCAGTTAGCTTCTTACCTAGAAGTTTGTTCTCGGTATTAGCGGCCATCATTGTAAAGGCTTTCAGAGCGGAGACTTGAGCTTCAAATAAAGTTGAAATCTGACGGGAAAGAATAACAATATCTCTATTGGAAACTTTTTCAAAAAAAGTAAGGGAAAAAATGGATTTGTTTTCTGTTTCGTCCTTGATAGAAATAATCAAAAACCCCCTTCTTTGCAAGCCACCTATCGCCATATCACGATTGGGCGCGTCAATTTCTCCTTCTTTATTTGAACCCTGCGAATCTATTACTTTATATTTGAATAACATGACGAATTTTTAAGGAGTGCAACGACTATATAAAGCCACCCTGTTAAATGCCATAAAGCATTACTTCTCCTAAATTATTTTCTAATATTTATATTTTATAATATATCTTTTAGCTTTATGGCAAATTTTTCTTTGCAAAATTTATTTAACAGGGTTAAGAAAAATATATTCACTACATTCATTATTTTTCTAAATAATACGCTTTAGACCTTTTGGATTTAAAGAATATTGATAAGCATTTTCTATGCTAATTTCTCCGGCGCGCACAAGTTCTACGAGTGAATGATTTAAGTCCACCATTCCGGATTCCATTCCAGTCTCTATAACTACATTTATTTCGTGCGTGCGTTTTTCACGAATTAAATTTGATACGGCATTATTGTTTAAAAGGAGTTCGTAAGCGGGAATAAGTCCGCCGGTAATCCGAGGAATTAATCTTTGAGAGAAAATACCGAGAAGTGATGATGCCAGTTGGGTGCGAATTTGATCTTGTTGATTACCTGGGAAAGAATCAATTATTCTATCTATAGTCTGAGAAGCATTATTGGTATGTAAAGTTGAAAGCACCAGATGTCCTGTCTCGGCGGCCGTTACCGCAGTTGCTATGGTCCCTGGTGTGCGCATCTCGCCAATCATTATTACATTTACATCTTCACGAAAAACTGATTTGAGTGCTGTGTCAAAATCATGAGTATCAATACCAACTTCACGCTGATTAATTATAGATCTATTGGGGATATAGACATGCTCAATCGGGTCATCAATCGTTACGATATTGCGCGCTTGTTCTTTGTTAATTAAATCAACCATCGCCGAAAGGGTAGTTGATTTGCCTTGCCCAACGGGACCAACTACTAAAAAAAATCCTTGTTTCTTACGGGCTAAATCAGCAAGAATAGGGGGCAGGTGTAATTCTGCGATAGTCTTTACTTTTGGGACCAATCGAAAAACCAGACAGATTAAACCTTTCTGAAAAAAAGCATTGCCGCGCAGTCTAGCTTCTCCACGGAAATCATAAGAAAAATCGACCTCCTGATTTTCCATAAATCTATCAATTTTTGCTTTTTCTAACACTTCGCCTAAAACTCCAGTTATATCCTCTTCGGTAAAAACTGAATGTTTGACAAGAAATATAAGTTCGCCCGAGACACGAATTATTGGCACCCTGCCGGTGCCTAAATGCAAATCCGATCCGCCTTCGCGAATAACAGTCAAAATAAGTTCTTCAAGTTTAGTTTTATAATCCATCGCTTTAGTTGAAAGTTTCTAAAGCTATAAAGTTTTTAAAGTCTGAATCTTTACAAACTTCATAACTCACTTCGCTTTTTCAGATAAAATATTTATCACCTGATTAATCACTTCTACGGGAGTGGAATTCGCTTTTATAATATAACCGGCTACCCCCAAACTATTACCTTGGTCAATATCTGACTGTTGACTCTTATTGGACAAAATTATTTTCACAGAATTTGGAGATAGTTTATCAGCATTTATTTTTTCCAACATTTTAAAACCATCCATCTCCGGCATAAGTATATCTATCAGCATAACATTAGGCTGAAGTCCACTTTTTAATTTCTCTATAGCCTGCGCGCCACTCCTCGCCGTATAAACTTCAAAGTTGTTTTGACTAAATTTGAGCGCGTACATATCTAAAAGAAAACCATCATCATCAACTATAAAAATTTTTCTTTTTTGTCCTTCCATCCCGTTAGAAATTTATATTAACTAATAATATTTAATCATTATAACCCGTTTTCAATATTTCCGTTATTTCTAACGGGATCCATATAACCAATTATACTACAAAATGACTTTTTAACAACACTCTGTGGACAACCCATTCGGGCCTGAAGGCCTCAGGACCTGAACGGCTTATTCATTTTCATTGCTAAAATTATATACTTCCGTAAAGGGAATTATGCCTTCTAAGGATTTAAGCATTGCATCTTCTCTCATCATAAGCATACCATGTCTGCGAGCTACTTTGTAAATTTCTCCATTCGTGGGACTTTTTAGTATTACAGCCTGCATTTCTTTATTAATTTCAAACATTTCAAAAACGGCAATACGACCTCTCGTGCCAGAAGGACATTCACTTGAGGGAATCGTTTCATACATCTGATCCTTTATTCCAATTTCTTTTTTAAATTCATTCGGTAAATCTTTCATTTGCTCTTCAATCTGAATTTTAATACTCTCGTCCATTGGCACAAGTTTTCTTGAACTTGGACAAGTCATCCTAGCTAAACGTTGAGCGATAGATAAAATAAGAGTCGGCGCAATGAGATATGGATCTACGCCCATATCTACCAACCTGGGCACCGCGCCAATGGCATTGTTTGTATGAAGTGTTGAAAGAACAAGATGTCCAGTCAAAGCGGCCTGAACAGCCAATTGAGCTGTTTCTTTGTCGCGAATTTCTCCAACTATTATTATATCCGGATCTTGACGTAAAATGGAACGAAGTCCTGAAGCAAAAGTATATCCAATTTCAGACATCATTTGCGACTGATTAATATCAGGCATATGATATTCCACAGGATCTTCCAAAGATACAATATTACTTTTTTCTTTATCAAGTTCATTCATTATTGAATATAGAGTCGTAGTTTTTCCAGACCCGGTCGGACCAGTAATCAAAATAAGTCCATAGGGTTTCTTTAACGCTTCTCTAATCATATTAAGATTTGTTTCTGATAAACCTAATTGGTCTAGCGACTTAACTCCTTTTTTGGTATCCAAAATACGCATAGCAATTTTCTCGCCATAATAGGCCGGCATAGTAGAAACACGAAAATCAATTTTGTGTCCATCAATATCGGCGCTAAATGATCCATCTTGGGGTTTTCTTTTTTCATCCAACCTAATTTTAGCTAAAAGTTTTACACGCGATATTATCCCGCTATAAACGTTGGGCGGTAATATTATAGAAGTATATAATTCTCCATCCACCCGAAAGCGCACCTTTACTTTTTCTCCGGCGTGCTCAATGTGTATGTCAGAAGCGCCTCCTTCTATGGCATTACGCAGTATCACAGCAACGATTTTTATGACTGGCGCATCTTCTACTATTTTTGCGTTTGCGCCCTCTTTTATATCTTTAATCTCTTTGCTTAAATTTGCCTCATTGAAACCTTTAACTTCATCGTCATTTAATTCACTAAGCGCTTCTTTTACCTGGCTTCTTATGCCTCTATAAGTTTCCATTATACTTTGATAATCACTTTTAGAAATGAGAAAAATCTTAAAAGGAATACCAAGCTTGGCAGAAATAAATTGCAATGCGTCTATTGCCTGTACATCCTCTCCATTTGTGATACCCACCTCCAACACTCCTTCTCGTAACTCAATTGGAACAAAGTGATAATGAGCTGCTGAATCTTCTGAAATATAATTAAGAGCATCAAAAGAAGTCTCTTGTATATTAACTTTCTTTATTGGTATTTGTAAATATTGTCCTTTTGCTTCAAGAACTTTTTCCTCTGTGACACCAGATTTAATTAAAGCTTCATCTAGGTCTCCCCCGTACTTCTCTTTTGCGCGACTTTTAATCTCACCTATTTGGCTCTTGTTAATTAGACCTTCTTTGACTAATTCTTCTAAAAAACTCATAATTAAATTAAGGGTGGATTAACACAAGTATTCGTTGAAGTGTTTAGAACTTTCGGCAATGCACATGTTGGTGGAAGTATTGCGGCAACATCATTGCCAAATTGGGCAAATGGATTTATTCTACCTTCAGTCCCATCTGGTGTAAGCGTGATACTATGAGAATCATCTAAGCTAGTGAATGTGATATCGGAAAAAATAGCATTATCTAATTTTATACTTTTAATATTCAAGAGCAAACTTAGAAAGTCTTGAGCGATAGTTTTATTCGTATTTCCTGCCGCTGTATTTGAGACTTCAGGAACTCCTCCCGAAGAAATTAAAGTAGCCGCATCATCGGGAGCTGGCTTTATAAAAAAAATATAAATCAAAACAAAGACTGCTCCAATTGCTAGAAATATTATTATGTTTTTTATTTTTGGCATTTTTACTTGTTTCGGCGCTATTGGAATTTCAATTTTTCAACCAATAGGTTTTAATTTTAAAATCATATTTGTAAGCTTCCGCAGAAGGAGTATTGAGAGAAGTGTTAGATCCAGCGCTACTATTATCAGAAGAAAATTGGATTGAAGATATGTCCACAACCCGGAGGTTGCTCTCCAAATCTTTTATAAAATTAAGAAAATTATTGTAAGTGCCTGTCGTAGAAAACTCCAAATTCCAGACTCCATAATCTTTAAGTAGGGGTTGAATCGCCCTGCCTCCTTGTATACCTTCTGCGGGAGAAGTTGTGGCGCTCTTAGCGTCGGTTGCATTATATTTCACATTTTTCAATGCCATACCATAAGGAGACGCCATCTTTTCTATTTCAAGAATCAAACGTATGTTGTCAATATTGTCAGGCAAAAGTTTTTGAAGTTTTATTAAATTAGCTGGATCCATAGAATTTTTTTTGGCAGTTAATATATCGCGCGCATTTTCAAGAGCTTTAGAATTAGAGAGGGCTTCGTTATAAGATGCCACTTTCGTACGCAATTGCGTAACATCATTGTACATAGGATTGGCAAATATAAAAAAAACAGTAACACTTATTCCTATCAAAATGATTGGCATAATAAATCGCATCATAAAAATTAACTTTTCGTTAAGAGCATTTGCTTATAATTAACAAAAGATGGATCGACCGAAAATTCCAAATCAAAAAGAACATTACCTTTATCATCAAGCGTAAGATTGGAAAAAACAGGTTCAATAAAATTTTTACCTATATCTTTAGCGCTGAAAAGATCAGATTGAAGCGCGACAGAACGGTAGCCAACGGCAACTCCGCTCATTTTGATAAAAACCTTCGTATTTTTTCCGTCCCCGACTTGACTCGACAAAGCAGATTCTAAATTATAACCAAATTTGGTATAACGAACGGTTTTCATAGTAATTAGAGATAATGCTTGAAAGATAGGAGTTATGGCTACATGACCAGATAAGATTTCACTTGAAGCGCGTAGACGTTTGTCTAACAGTTGAAACTCTATTATTTTAGAAGACTCAAAACGATTTTTAGCTAGATTTAAGCTATTCTCCATTTGAATAATATCTTTTGTTAGAATTCCTTTATAGAAATAAAGAGCCAGACTGACTAAAAGTATAGTGAATAAAATAAAAATAGAAATAACAGAAAAAAAACTAACAGACCGGACAGGAGTGGCGCGCTCTTGTACTATTGGTTTTTTGGGTATAAATGATGTTTGGAAATTCGGTTCCATTGTACATTACTATTATATTATAAAAAAGACTAGAGATGAAGCAAATTGTGCATAACTTTGTCTAGTATCCCTTAACAAAAACAGTCCTTGCTAGGGGGAGGGTTGCAATTTTCGCAGTGCCAATCCTAATGCAACTGCAAACTCAGGACCTATCGTCTCGAGAACTTTTCGCAAAAATACTGGGGCATTAACTTTAGAAAATGGACGACCAATTTCTATCTCCGCTCGAAAATTATTTGCCGCTACTTCCGAAAGACCTTTTAAAAGAGATCCGCCGCCTGTAAATATTACTTTACTTATAATTCGATTATACCTCTTCTCATACTCTAATAATACATTATTAGCTTCAGAAAATATGTAGTCAATATGAATTTCTATGATATTAGATAAACTTTTTTCTACTGGGTTTCCAAAAAGACCAAATTCTTTTTTCATTTTTTCCGCCTCATTAAAAGGAATGCTTAGAGATTTAGAAATAGAGTCGGTTATATCAGCTCCCCCTCTATTTATTGTATGATAACTTTTAAGCATACCAAATTCAATTAAAGAAAGTTTAGTGCGTGATGCGCCAAAATCCATCAACAGTACTGGGGAAAGTTCGTGCTCAAAATTCGCCCTAATTGAAGAAAATATTTCAATTTCAAAAAAAGATGCTGTTAATTGACACTGCGAAACAATAGAACGATATTTAGAAATTGCATCATTTTGTGTCGCAACAACAAGCACATTTGTTTTATCACCCCCACCCTCCCTCCCCCGAGCTTCGGGGGAGGTGTCAGAATGACGAAGGGGGTCATTCATCTCTTCAAAGGAAGATTCTTTTTGGGGTAATATAAAATAATCAAGAGAAACTTCTGTAATTGGTACTGGAATATACTTACGAGCTTCTGTGGGAATAATTGCCGCTATTTCACTTTCTTTAACAAGAGCTGGCAATTCAACGGTAAAAATTAAACTTGATTGTACGGGAATGGAGAAAACCCCCGAGGTAGTAATCACCCCAGACTGTCTCAAAACTTCTTTTAGGGCTTCCAATATTTTTTCAACCGAGAGATTGGTGACACGCCCCGCGTCAAGGGAATCATAAGGACCAAGGGCTATCGATCCATATGTCTCAAGTATTGTCTTACCTCTTTTTATTTTAATCTCAACCACCTTGATCGCGGAAGAACCAATGTCAACGCCGACAGCGCTGTTCTCAGCGCCGCTTCCGAGTTTACTTAGACTAGAGAAAATTTTTTTTAATAGATTATTCACCCTGTAAGAAATTAATTAATAAAGATTTGTTGCAATATTTGATTCCCATTTCGCGCGGGATCCATTTATGCTAATATTATATCACATATGGGATTATTAAACACTATATTTAGCAGTATTTTAAATATGGTTTTTCCTGTAAAGTGCGTCTCTTGTGGAAAAAATGGAAGGGATTTTTGTATTAAATGTCTTTCGGATTCTCCTCCCGCAGAACGCGAAACTGCTAAATGGATTTTCCCTTTATACGACTATCGTCATCCGCCCATAAAAAAAGCGTTGTGGCTTTTCAAGTATAAGGGCAAAAAAAGACTGGCAAGTATTTTCGCGGAAGTTTTATACGGCAAAATCGTAGAAGAATTATCCGAACTGTCTGTAATGGAAAATTTTAGGAATGTCATTCTGATTCCCATTCCCCTTTCGGCTAAAAGATATAGAGAACGCGGATACAATCAAGCAGAATTAATTTGCAAGGAATTAATAAAAATAAACAATCTACGGCGCTTGCCCGCCGAAGCCCCGCCTACCAATTGGCGGGCAGGTTTAGCGAAGGAGGGTAGCGTATGTCTAAAATTAAAAAATAATATTTTGATAAAACCAAAGGATACCGAACACCAAGCTCGTATTCTAAACCGAGCGGAACGGTTGAAAAATATTATTGGGTCTTTTTCTATAAAAAATGCAAAAGAAAATATAAGCTTAATAAAAGGCCGAAATATAATCTTGATAGATGACATTACTACTACCAGCGCGACATTAAATGAAGCAAGGAAAATTCTCAAACAAGCCGGAGCGCGAAAAGTTATTGCTTTTACCGTTGCGCATTAGAATTATATTTTGCTATACTTAAGATATTATTATGCCAGAGAATAAAAAAATTGGATTTACGTGTGGGGCGATGGATTTATTGCATGCCGGCCATGTGCTGATGCTGAAAGAATGCCGAGAAAAATGCGATTATTTAATTGTGGGTCTGCAAGAAGATCCTTCAATAACAGATGAATCATATCGAGATAAGAAAAAAGAAAAGCCAACAGAAACAGTCGAAGAAAGATTGATCCGGCTTGAGGGCTGTAAATATGTGGATAAAATCGTAATTTATAAAACCGAAGAAGATTTGTACAAATTACTTAAAAAAATTAATCCGGATATTCGATTCTTAGGATCAGACTGGAAAAACAAACACGCCACAGGGCAGGAATTAAATAAGAAAATTATCTATAATAGTCGTAATCACAATTATTCAAGTAGCGGCTTGCGACAACGAATCATACTTTCTAAATCATAATTTTATGTCTGCCATAATTAGTTTAATACTTACTTATAAATATTTTATACTTTTCCCGCTGGCAGCTTTCGAAGGTCCGATCATCTCTCTCTTGGTTGGTTTTTTGGTGTATTCTGGTATTTTAAATTTTTGGTTGGCTTTTATTATTTTAATATTCGGTGATATTGTTCCTGACACTATCTATTATTATCTGGGTTATATTAGCGATCGGTCAAAATTTATTCAGAAACATTTTTTGAATTCTAAATTTTTTGTAAACAACTCAACTTTAGTAAAAAAGTTTTGGACTGAACATACTTTTAAAACAGTGTTTTTCAGTAAACTTGCGTATGGTCTAGCCACCCCATTCCTTATCAGCGCCGGCATTGTAAAAATGCCGTATAGAAAATATATTTCTTATACTATTCCTATTACATGTTTCCAATATGCTGTCTTTATGGGGATTGGTTATTATTTGGGTAAATCTTACGAATCAGCTATCAAATATATTAACGATTTTTATTTTATTATAGCTTTGATGGTGATTATTTTCATAATTATTTATGTTTCTATTGTAAAGTATGCGCGCAAAGAAATTATCTCCCTGGAATCCATGGAGGAGAAAAAACAGTGAGAATTTCATGTATTATTCCGGCATATAATGAGGAGAACGGTATTGAGAAGATACTTTCAACTCTTGTTCCCCTGATTGGAAAAGTTATTTATGAAGTTATCGTGATCGATGATAGTTCGCAAGATAAAACCAGGGAGATCATTAAGAAATTTACCGACGTTCGCCTTATTGAAAAAAATGTTAATGGGGGTAAAAGCGCCGCTGTTGCTGATGGAATTGGAGTCTCCGAGGGTGATTATATTTGTTTACTGGACGCAGATTTACGAGATTTGAATGAAAAAAATATACGCGACTTGATAGAGCCAATAGAAAATGGCATATCGGATGTTACGATAAGTTATCGAAAAAATGCCTGGCCAGTTTTCCCATTTTTAAAGGAAATCGATTGCTTATCGGGAGAAAGAATTTTACCAAAAACATCAATCATCCCATCTCTAAAAGAGCTGAAGCGATTACCAAGTTATGGACTTGAGATTTTTCTTAATAAAATAATTGTTCGCAATCACATGCGTATTGCTGTCGTAAGATGGCCAAATGTTGAAAATGTTTTCCCATGGAAAAAACGCGGATGGTTTAAAGGAATAAAACAGGTGCTAAAAATGTGGCTGGATATGCTTTCTACGGCATCCATTGTCGAAATATATTCTCAAAACATTAAAATGATGAAACTTTTAGTACGTTGATATGAAAATCAGTCTTATAATTTGCGCATACAATGAAGAAAAATACCTCAAGGCCTGCCTCGAGCATGCTATCAAGCACTCGGATAATAAATTTCATGAAATTATAGTTGTTGACAACAACAGCACCGACCGAACAAAAGAAATCGCGGAAGGAATGCCCGGAATAAAAGTTGTTTATAAATTGGAAAAGGGTCCGAATCACGCACGGCAGAAAGGAATAGAAGTTGCAACCGGAGACCTCATTGCATTCGTTGATGCCGACACTCGAATGCTGAAAGGCTGGATCAACCATGCCATCAATGAATTCGAAAAAAACCCGGAACTGATTTGCATCAGCGGCCCTTATGTCTATTATGATTTCTCGAAGTGGCAGCAATTCATGTGTTCAATTTATTGGTATATCTTAGCTTACCCAGCCTATTTAATTTTAGGCTATATGGTAGTCGGCGGAAATTTTGTCATTAAAAAAGAAGTACTGGAAAAAATTAAAGGTTTCGACACGACTATTCCCTTTTATGGAGACGATACGGACATCGCTAGGCGGGCAAGCAAGCATGGAAAAGTTAAATTCAAATTGGATTTTATTATGCTCTCCTCCGCCCGCCGGCTGGCCAAGGAGGGTATGCTGCGGACAGCCTTTCTTTATGTGCTGAATTTCTTTTCTCAAGCATTCGTTAAAAAATCCGCTGTTCACACATATAGGGATATAAGGTAAATCTTATATAATTCACAATGCAAGAATCATATTGGGAAGAAAAAGGAATATATTACCGGATAAATACTTTCGAGCCAGGCCGGTCGACTTTGATATTTATTCACGGGCTGACCGGCTCGTCTTCGGCTTGGCTTCCCTACGAGAAAATATTGGAAAATAAATACAGCATTGTATCCTATGACATGCGCGGACACGGTAAGTCAAAAAAGTTCA
>OBEQ010506954.1_pt1 | contig 17960 bp, 21 predicted proteins | sample 1670901 | NCBI WGS metagenome assembly OBEQ01 (sample SAMEA104232315, study PRJEB22302) | groundwater metagenome | biome: forest; feature: aquifer; material: groundwater | place: USA | collected 2011-08-07 | depth 5.4 m
CACCCAGAGATAACCCACCAGCTCCTCAAACCCCACCCCAGGTTTAAATTCTTCAAGCTTCACGCTATAATACGCTCCAATCTTATCCCAGCTCTCTAACATCAATCCGGAGGTCAACATGCCCCAACCTAGTACCATAGCAATTACAATTGCGGTCCTTCTCTTCATGAGTTTCCCGGCCTGGGGTCCCTACACCGTCTATCGTCTCAAACACAAAATCCAAGACCGACTTCTTAGAGACATAGCGACCGCAACTATAACTATCTGGGCCACCAACGTGGGACTCGTCGACTTTGTAATCATACTCCTCACTTTGTTGGCACTTACTACCACCAAAGATACCAACCCCGTACAATTCTCTGATTTTCTGCCCATTTGGGACGTAGCAAAAGTCGTTCTGGGTATATCGCTTATCGGAAATCTCATATCCGTCGCCCTGGCATTTCGCAACCGCGACAAAGGTAATGCGGCAGGGTCCTACGACGCATTCTTTATATACCAATGTGCTTATGTTGTTCCCTTTATTGTATGCCTCACCGGCGCCGTAGTGTATCTCGCTATCAAGTTTGCCCTCCTTATCGCCACCAGCCTCTCATAGTAACTAACTCTCTCGTACCCTCCTTCGAAAAGGAGGGTTTTTTGGGCTTGAAATCAGACTCAGTCGCACTATAATCCATCGCATGGCAACAGAAAGAGAAGCCGCTAAAGATATTATTAAAGAAGCAATTTTTGAATCGTCTTTAGACAATTTGCGCCACCATGAATATATCTCCCCTGAAGACTTTGCCCCACTCAAAGAAAGAATTATCAACTCTCTTCTCGCCCACTATCCCAATACAACAAATGAATCAAAGCGCCAAAACCTCCGTCAGGGCTTATTTATCAAAAAAAGAGAAGAACCCGTCACAACTAAAACCCCAGCAGAACTACTTCCTGAGTTCGTAAAGAAATTCTTAGGCGAGAATGAACCACAACAGCTACGCGTCGAAATCTTCTCCCTCGTCTACGATTTCCTACTAAACGAAGAGGATTTAATAAGCCGTGCCGACCAGCTCTATGATTGGGCAATAAATACCGAGAAGCTGGCAAACAAGAAAGATGCCGCAGGACGTCTGCTCGCCTATGAGTGCAGTTCTCGCTTTGGCAGGCTAGATAAATGTCTACAGTTTGCCCGAGAATCCGAAGATCCATACAGAATAATCTCTCATCTATTTTGCAGATATAAGCTCTCGAGAAACGAAGAGGACAAAAGAGCCATCCTGAACCTTCTTGACAGTGTCATCACCCCCAAAGATCCCTATGCTTGTCGCAACTACTGCGAAGAACTTGCCAAAGTTGGGCTGCTTGAAAAAGCCGAGAGTGTGGCTGACAGTATCCTTGAGCCAATCACATCTGGGCAGGCATATACAGGGATCCTTGGTATCACTAACGCCAATTATCTGCAGAAGAAAGACATCCTTGTGCGTGTGAGCAGAAAGGCTCTGGCTGTTCAAGAACCCAACTCACATATCACCAGCATGGTACTAGCTCATGCTATTCACCACCTACCCCCAGTCGAAACAAAAACAGCCGTGGGCTTACTACTAAGAGACAAAAAAGAACTAGCCAATATCCTTACTAAGGAAAAATCACTAGTAGATCTCAAAGGTGTACCTCCACTCCTTCTTGCCAACCTCCTCTATGTCTTGGCAGGAAATATGGCACATATTACCCCCTATGATGTGGGAGAATTAAGACAAGCACTCGCAGATAAAAACAGAGGTCTTTTTGACATCATGGTGAACGAAATCCTCAAAGGGGACATCCGCAAGGTAGATAAAGTTCTTCTCTTACTTAAAGCCGGTCGTACTAACGACGCAGCCACCCTGATCAAAACCCTCACCTATCTGGAGAGAGATACTGTCTCCCACTACCTCTAAGTTGGCACTACCCCCATCCCGTGATATAATACCTGAGTTACTTTAACTTGAAAAACATATTTAAATGAATACCTCAAAGGCAGGGTTAAATCCCATCAAGTTTTTGAGGGAGGTCAAGGATGAACTAAGTAAGGTCACCTGGCCGACCAGAGAAGAAACTATCCGACTCACGGGTCTGGTGATAGTAGTCACCCTCATCGTCTCTCTCTTCGTCGGCTCACTCGACTTCACTTTCACCAAATTGACAGAATTTCTAATCATCAGATAACCTATGAGCGACGACCAAAAAACTGACATTCTAGAAGAAACACAGCCCACGCCCTTAGTCGAGGATACTGCCGAAGAAGTGGCCCAAGACGCTCCTGTTGCCCAAACAGGCGATACTTCAGTCGATGAGCGCGGAACCCTAGGTAAGAAAATCCCCGGCCACATAGTAGTCTCCAAAACCGACGACCCCAGATCCCACTGGTACGTAGTCCACACCTATTCCGGACACGAAGCCAGAGTCGCTGCATCTCTAGAACAACGTCTACAAGCCATGGGTCTAACCAAGAAAGTTAACGAAATCCTTATCCCCACTCAAGATAAAATCGAGATCAAGGGAGGCAAGAAAGCCACCGTCAAAGAGAAAATCTTCCCTGGATATCTGCTCATCAAGATGATTGTCGATGACGACTCTTGGCTAGCCGTGAGGACCACTCAAGGGATCACTGGTTTCGTCGGCACAGGCAACAAACCCACCCCATTATCCGAGGCAGAAGTTGCCACCATCATGAGGTTCTCTGAAATTGGTGCTCCCAAGTACAAGGTTAAAGTCTCGCTAGGTGAAGCCATCAGAGTCACCGATGGACCGTTTGCTGATTTCCTTGGCACTGTCGAATACATCGACGAAGAAAAGGGCAAGATCCGAGTCCTAGTCTCTATCTTTGGCCGCGAAACACCCGTGGAGCTAGACTACCTGCAAATCAAAAAAATCTAATCAACCCGCCTCCCCAAATTATTGCGGCTTCGCCGCTAATAATTTGACCTTAAATTTTTCTTTTGCCGAAGCTTTTATTTTCCTAAAAGAAAAGTTCGATTTATGGCCCAGAAAAAAATCAAAACTACACTCAAACTAAATCTAAAGGCTGGGGAAGCAACACCCGCTCCACCAGTGGGACCTGCTTTGGGCCAACACGGACTACCCATCATGGATTTCGTGAAAGCCTACAACGAGAAAACTGCCAACCAAAAAGGGAACATCATACCAGCCGTTATCACAGTATATGAGGACAGAACTTTCTCATTTATCACCAAACTCCCCCCCGTATCGGCCATGATCACCAAAGCCCTGGGTATACCCAAAGGGTCTGGTAAACCCAATACAGAGTTTGTCGGCACCCTGACTCAAGAGCAAGTAAAGGAAATCGCCCAACAGAAACTACCAGATACCAACGCCACAACCCTTGAAGGGGCTATGAACATAGTCAAAGGCACCGCCCGCTCAATGGGAGTTAAGGTGGCAGAATAAAGAAAATTGATACCATGGGTAAAAAACGCATCACCATACTAGGAGACACACAAGCTGAAGAAGCGCTAAAAAAAGAGCGCGAAGTTGCTCGTGAGCAAAAAAGACTGCGCGAAGGGTCTTCCGATAAAGTCCACATAGCTGGACAAAAGGGGGGCGAGAAGATCAAATCCATGGAATCCGTAGTAGAGCAAGAAGCGGCAACAGTCGCACAAAAACTAAAGGAAGCCAACGAGCCCCAAGTCAAAGAGACAACCAAAAAGACGGCCCCTCGCAAGCGCGGCAAAGGGTATCTCACCGCCAAAATCAAGGTAGACCCGTCCAAGATCTACTCTATCGAGGAAGCTATTACACTCCTGCGCACCATGCCCCAACCTCGATTTGATGCTACAGTCGAGCTACATATAAACTGCATTGAGAGAACCGCAGGAGCTCAAGTCGAACTCCCGTTTGCCACCGGTAAGGCTAGGGTCGCCGCCATCGCCGACGAGAAAACTCTAGCTGATATAGAAGCTGGTAAAATCAAGTTTGACGTTCTTTTTGCCTCACCTGCTCAAATGGGGAAACTCGCTAAGCTTGCCAAGATCCTAGGCCCCAAGGGTCTTATGCCCAATCCCAAAAACGGCACAGTTGTCGAAAATCCCGAAAAAGCACTCAAGGAATTTGGAAAGACCGAGAAAATTTCACTCAAGTCAGAAGCCAAAGCCCCCATCGTCCACACCATCGTAGGCAAAATGAAACAAGAAGATAACAAGCTGGTCGAAAACACCAAAGCTATTCTTGGTGCCATCAAAACCGAAAATGTAAAATCAGTGTTTATCAAGTCGACAATGAGCCCCTCAATCAAGATATCTCTTCAGTAAAGTTACTCTACTTTCTCTCTTCTTCCGGATAAATAAGACACTCCATCCCACTCTCGTAGTCAAACAGTTCTTCCTTGCCAAAAATCAGCCCTATCTCTTTCTTAGCCGACTCCTCGCTATCTGAAGCATGAATAAGGTTATGTTGCTGACTCATACCCAGATCACCTCGAATTGACCCAGCTTCCGCTTCTCGAGCCTTGGTCACTCCCGTAATCTTCCTTACAGCCGCAATACATTCCAACCCTTCCCATACCATAGCCACAATCGGCGTCCAGGTAATATAGGATTTAATGTTGGGGAAAAATGCTTTGTCTTTAAGCTGTACATACCACTGATCCAATATCTCATGTGTCATATTCACCATCTTAATTCCGACCAGTTTAAGGCCCTTCCTCTCAAATCGAGTAATAATCTCCCCCACCAGACCTCTTTGTAGACCATCGGGCTTAACTAATACTACTGTCCTCTCCATCTTGGAATTCATGTGCCAAATTATACCATCCAGCCCCATCTTGGGCATCTATGGACATATCTTCCTGATAAGTCTAATATCTGTTGGCCCAAATCTCCCATGCAACGCCACGAGACCTCACCCATAGCAAAGGACAGTATCTTGAGAGAAACCAAAGACAACATTCCATATATTCCCATCGAAAGGCTCCTTAATAATTACACACACTATGCCAGGATCCTTAAGGAAATTGGCCAAGTCACAACAGATATTTGGCCCTCCCCCATCTATCATCCCAAATATTTCCATCCAAAGATGTTTGAGCTCTACTATAGCCACTTCCCTCGCAGGGAATCACATATAGCTTCAGTTCTAGATCTGGGCACCGGACACAAACCTAGTCCAGTAACGACAGTTAGTGGCGAACGCTATCTGTTAACCACTTCCCACCGCCCACCAGAAAGTGTAATCCGCCATACAGGCTCGTTGGTACAACTGGACGCTACTCACCCGCTACCATTTACAAAGGACCAATTTGATCTATGCATTCTCTCGCACGTCTGCGAACACCTAACTCCCGAAGAACTAAAGCAAACGCTCATAAACGCCACGTCGGTTGCTAAAGTTTGTTATATCGAAGTACCTTCATCTAGATATGAGACAAAATATGGCTACCACGAGCACCTCTACTGGATCACCCAAGAAAAAGATTCTCTAGTATTTAGAGCCAAAACCCGAGAGGAATGGCTAAGACAAACAGAGCAACTATCCCAAATCCATCACTATCGCTTCAACAGTAACCCCAACAAAGCTTCTCAAATCTACAGAGAAGACACCCAAACAAACTACCACGCCTACTACTTGGGGTTGTTTATAAACGCGGCAACTGTAGATAAAATCCGTTGCGAGATCCCAACCGAGGCCCTTACCACCAGAGAAGAGCTTGACAAGCTAAGAAAAGAGACTGGCCTCGATTCATCACACACATAAATATGAAAGAACAAATCGATTCAACCACTCTAATTTCTCTTGAAAACTATCTAGCAGCAAATTTCCCATTGGAGAAAGTCCTTCGAACTGGATGGATACTTATGGGCATACCCGAAAAAGATGTGCAAACAGTAAAGCAGCATACTGACGCGGCCAGAGCGATAGCAAAGGTCTTGGTTCCTTCCCTGCTGCCAAACCTTGATTATCAAAAAACCGATTCTCTTATTTGTGTCCACGATATAGCCGAGGTTATTACAACCGACATAACCCCATATGATGGTGTATCTCCCCAAGAAAAGAGGTCCTTGGAGAGTCTAGCCATAGAACAAATTATTTACTCCATGAGAAGCGATAGGTTCGAAACTCAAGCCAATCTCTTGCTCAAACTATGGAAAGAATACGAAGAGCGCCTCTCTGCCGAAGCCATAGCTGCCAAGCAGTTGGATATCCTGGAGATGTGGCACCAGGGACTCATCTATGCCAAATCTGGCAAATATCCGCAAAACACAATCCATGTCCTACTCAATGACAAAGAGAGGATGAAATTTGTCCTAAATGAAAACAATGGGGCTCTAAAAGATTATGCTCTAGCTCTTCTGAGTAAATTGCATATCAGCTCCCGCTCTCACTTAAACTTGACCCAGGGAGCCTAAAAAGATATCATCTTGCCAGCACGTATAGAAATTTTCATCTCCTCCGCTCCCTAATAGAAAGGAAAAACCTATGTATATCTTCGTCTCGACGCAAACTGGGATGCGAGACAATGTAAACGGGGTCATCCAAAAGATCCCTGGAGTCAAACGAACATATCCCTGCAGCCACGGACCCCACATCATGTATGACATCTCCGTCTGCTTGCAAGATACAGCAGATGTCAACGCCACTGAAAACAAAATCAAGCAAATCGAAGGCGTAACCAAGACTGATGTCTTGGCACAATAAATAACCTAAATTCTAAATCGTCTTCCCCTCAGGCTCACCAGCCCGAGGGGATTTTTTATGAAAAAGACACAATTTACCTACTAGACAGGCCTCTTTCTTGATTGATATAAACGTGAGGCATGCAATGGGAAAGACTCATCATCGGCTTCTCTGGCAAACCCAGATCTGGGAAAACTGAAGGCTGCAAACATTTGGCAAATAAATACGGGTTCAAGCGCTACGAGATGTCCCAACCCGTGGTAGCCGAAGCCAAGGCTTGGATGGAAAGTAAGGGCCTGAACATCAACGACTATTCCAAAGAAGACTATAGACTAATCCTGGAAGGGTTTGGACACTTCATGCGTATAGCCCACGGAGAGGACTACTGGATAAACCAAGTGCTAGCTAAAGTGGTAGGACCTGCAGCCCTAGGAGGTATAAGGTATATCAACGAAGTTAAAAAAATTAAAGAAACGGGAGGATTCGTAGTAAGAGTCAAAAGAAAAGCGGCTCTCAATAAAGACACCGCCGCAACCGAGATACAACTGGACAAGTACAAAGGGTTTGATCTGGTCGTCAACAACAACCGTACGCTAGGTTATTACCATCAACAACTCGACAAATTCATAGAAAGCTTGAAATAGTATGGGGCTAAAAGAAAATTTATCAGCTATTGGCATAGACTCCTGTCTTTGCGACCTAGATGACACACTCATCGGCACTGGCTGGGTCTTTGGCTCACAAATGCTTGCCTACTCCAACTTTGTCGCCCAAACGCTTGGAGAAGTAGGACATGAACGGATTCTAGAGAAACTGGACCGCATAAATCGAGAGATATATAAGAAAGAGTCCGTAAACCCCAAACATTGGGACACGGTTGTAGTCCAACTAGCTACTGAAATTGAAGCCCCACTTGAAAATCTCATGGCTGGTATAGACGTACTGGGGCAAATCTACCAAATCAGGCTAAGCTTTCTAGAGGGAGCTAAAGAATTACTCATGCAGCTAAAAGAAGAACACGTGCCCTTGGCCATCGTCACCCATGCCAACGAGGACTGGACCTGGCGCAAAGTAGAATGGCTGGGACTGCTAGAATATATCGACCGAGAAAGCCTATTCATCGTAAGTGAGGACAAACATAAATCACATGAAGATTGGGCAGTTGCTCTGGAAAAGAAAAGGTTCATTCCAGGCAGATCCTGCGTGGTCGGAGATAACCTAACCGGCGATATCATGGCAGCTCACAAAGCCGGCGTAGGGAAAAAATTCTATATTCCCAGTACCTGGAGTGTATACAACCAAGGAGAAATACCTGAAAACACGACCCTTTTAAAGAATATTGGGGACTTTGTTCCTACAGTAGAAAATCTAGCCCGAGAGAACAATACACCTTGCGAAAAATAATCTCAGGCGATATAATGACCTACATCCTAAGACAGTGGGCGCACAAATAAGACCCGCCGAGGTGAGCAGCAGTTTGACCGCGCACCTCCAGTGCGCTTTTTTATTGTAAACAACAAAACTTAAACTATGTCCCAAAACAAAGATCTACGAATAGAAAAAGCTAATGAACTCAAAGCCAAAGCTGATAGAGCCAAGGCTGTGGTTCTCACTGACTATACCGGCCTCTCTGTCTCCCAAATCAATGATCTCAGAAGCAAAATCAAGGCCGCTGGTGGAGACTATATCGTCACCAAAAACACCCTCCTGCGTGTAGCCCTGGGTCTTTCCAAAGAAGATACTTCGGGAATCGTAGATAAACTCACGGGTCCTACCGCAGTCCTCTTTGCCATAGACGACGAGACTTCCCCCATCAAAGCCCTCGCCACATATGCCAAGGCTGCCAACCTACCCACAGTAAAGGGAGGCCTACTGGGCGACAAGCTACTCACCCCAAACGAAGTGGAAAAGCTCGCTTCCCTACCCACCAAGGAAGTACTAATAGGCAAGCTCTTGGGACTGCTTAACGCGCCCATCACCAATCTCGTCTATGTTCTAAATGGTAATCAAAGAAAACTCGTCTACGCTCTCTCGCAAATCGCCAAATCCAAAACTAATTAATCAAACTAATCCGAATTTATTGATGTAAGGAGGTGACAGATTCATGTCAGACAAACTAACCAAACTCATCGACCAAATCTCACAGCTTAGTGCCCTAGAACTCTCAGATTTAGTTAAAGCTCTTGAGGAAAAGTTCGGTGTCACGGCTGCTGCTCCCATGGCTGTCGCCGCCGCACCTGCCGCCGCTGCCGCAGAAGCTCCTGGTGAGGAACAGACTGCTTTTAACGTAATACTTGCCAATAGTGGTGCCAACAAAATTGGTGTCATCAAGGCTCTACGTGAAATTAACCAAAACCTAGGTCTTAAAGAGGCTAAGGATTTGGCCGAAAGTGCTCCTAAAGAAGTACTCAACGGAGTTAATAAAGCCACAGCCGAAGAGGCTAAAAAGAAACTTACCGAAGCCGGTGCTACAGTCGAGCTTAAGTAAATTCCAAAAAACCCGCAGAAATGAAAAACCCGCTAACAAGCGGGTTTTTTGGTGGCTAGATTTGACAACTGTCAAATGCTAAACTATAGGCCGGTATTTCTCATTGCACTCTCACATTTAGGAGGAAATCATGCCAATCTGCTCAAACTGCCATCGCATGGCACCAAGGAATACATCCTTCTGCCAAAATTGTGGCACCAAACTAGAACCACCCGCACCGACTCCTCTGCGTCAAGAAGCTGTTTCGGGGGCAAGGAAAGTCAAAATCGGGCAAATGCTAGCCCGAGTGCTCATCCTCCCCTCCAAAACAGATAAGATACAAATCACAATTGGTGGAGACGAAGAAATCAAACAAATCGCCTCCGTTGAGTTAACTTCCGGTTATGTCTTGGAAATCAAAGCGCCTCTGCCGCTGGAAAATGGACAAACGGCGTGGATGGGTGAGTCTTCATCCATATCAATGAACAACGGACAAATGATACTCGACGGCCAATTTGTGGACATGAATCGGCTGATCGACGTGGCCATAGAAGTCCCCACACCGATGCGTATGCAAGTAGAATACCTTATCGGAAAAGCGATCATCCGCGGCGTAGAGGTCGATCTTAACCTCAGCATTGGGTTTACCACAGAGGTAGAGGCCGAGGACATTGGGGATCTACAAGCAACCATGGGCGGAGTTAGCCGCCTTCTGGTACTAAGGTCAAAAAACGTGACTCTACAGGCAAGCGGTTCATCGTTGGCAGACATCAGGCAATGCACTTCCAATTGCTTAATTGCCGGTGCTCGCGGAGCTGCAAGCATTGATATTCACGAAGGAAGCACGCAGAGTGCTCATCTTTCAGCCAGCGGAGCTGCGAGTGTCAATTTCCATGGAGTGGCACAAAGTGCAGCACTTACAGCCTCAGGAGCCGGCAGCATCTATCTAAAAGAATGCCTCTCGCGCCCTTCAATCGGCAAATCGAGAGCAGCTCAGATCCAAGTCGACAGATATCCCCAGTACTAACAATTTTCTCAACACCCTCAAAGCGAGGGTGTTTTTTTGATTTGATTGCTCTTTACTAACTGTTAAAGTTAACCCTTTGGTGAACTTGCCTCACCTAACTTTCTTTGACGCCTCTGCTCTACTTTCTTAGCAAGCCTCTGCGCCCTATCTACCATCGACTCCAACGGAAAAGCACCTTTGCCTCCACTTTTGATCTCACCAACTCTTCCAACTACTGCCTTGATGTCAGCAACACTTGCCACTACCACTTTCCCTCCATACGCCAAATCGTCCCCCAGCTTAAACCCCATCTTTCCAGCGGCCTTAGCCATAATCTCATTTGTATACCCAATAAAATGCCTAATATAGGGTAATTTCTCAGAAGCGTCGGATTCCTGTTCTGGGTGATAAATCCTCGTGACCAATTTATCCATCGACCGAAGACCAGACAACAAAAACTCAGCAGCCAGCTTGAGTGGGGCATCACTAAAACCATGCGGCATGAAATTCAAATCTGCATATATCTCTCCTGGAAGTACGCTCAGCAAAAGTTGATCACCTCTGTAAAAATCCCTTCTGGTCATGGCAATCCATACCTTCATCTGTATATCTCCCTCCCACCATTCTCTAAGCCATTCGTCGCGAGGCTCGTCGTTCTCCTGCGTCTCTTTTGAATCGTACGACACATACTTAACGAGTGCCAATTGACCATCATTGGCAACTACGGCAGGATGAATCCACTCGGGCAAATCTGCTGCAGAAAACAACTTACCAACCGAAACCCCATCCCGAGCCCTTTCAAGAAGAACTTGAGCCATTCTTGAAAATTCATCTCCTAATCTGGGACCAAAATCATCGACTATTGTCTGTATCACATCCTCATGGCGACGGTCTAAAATCAAAATCGACGTCAAAGCATGGAATAAATCGACAACTTCGCTCCTGTAAGTTTCGGCAAAGCTGCTATCAAAAAACGCCTCTGAGTCAACCTTCTTTATCAAAACCTTGGACATTTTTCTGGCTCCTTCTTCGAGACTAGCAATCACCTGTTCTTTTTGGGTCCCAGAAAATTCCCTAGCTAGGCCCTGGATCACTCTTATAAGAGGCTTCCTTACTTCTTGCCCTCGAACACCAGTCACTCCATTCATGGCCCAGAATGCAGATAAACTAGAAAGGTCATCGGAACTAACTCTCAAACGTTTGATAACACTCCAGGCAGCATATGCCGTTTCATAGTCAGACACCCCCTCTGTGATTTGAGACACTCCCGCCCCTGGAAACATCTGCTCAAAACGGCTAAAAACATCCTCTTCTCCTTCCAAGCCTTCGCCTTTACTTTGATCGTAGGTCATCGTTAGCCAATCAGCTATCTTTATTTTGTGGTACTTTATAGTCTTACCTTCACCATCCTGGACAGGCAACGAACCCAATGTAAAATGCTTAGGGACATCTCTCTCAGAAAACAATTCATCAGCGGGAACTCCTTCTTCGGATCTTTGAGCTATTCGCGAAACCATAGCTGAAAATTCAGACCCGATAGCCTGTGCCTCTCCAAATTCCTCCATTAACCATGCCGACTGACTTCTGTCCAAAGTCACTATGGCCGCCAGCAGCTCTCCTACATCTCTTGTCCACATTCCCAGAGTTATATCCAATCCCTTATATATTTGGGGAGTCGCAACGACCGAATCTTCAATATTCCAGACCAAATTGACAACTCCAATCTTCAAATTGTTAACTATCTTCTCTTTGTCCACCAAGTCAGCGTCTTTCGCCAATCTCCTCACCACTATCCCAAATTCACCTGAAACCCCACGATCATTACGAGTACTGACAGGTGGCCAAGCAAAAAACTTCGCCAAATCTGGCAAATCTTGCGGGGTAAGCTCTCTTTTCATTAATCTCTCCCAGGCTATAAGAGCGGTGTAATAGTCCCTTACTCCGTCAAGTATCTCACTGGTACTGAATCCCTCCAACTTCTTCTCTATCTGCCTCGCTTCAGCAATCTCTAAAGAACCATCGTTCATTAGCCAGTAGTTAGACAGTTCCCATAGAGAGTCACCCACCTCCTTTGCTCTCTCTTTGGGAGATTGACCAAGGCGAGGCTCGTCCATGATAATCATATCTGTCATACATACAAAGTCTATCTACCCCACTCCGATATTTCAATCAACCTAATCTACTCACCAAAACCCTTACAAGACATCTCTAGGCTTAGATATAAATCAAAGACATTCGTAGGCACAACTTCTCCGGCATCTTTCTTCAAATAATAGTTACCCATATCCGCAAAGTTTTGGCCACAAAAAAGACGTTGGGTTTCCCCAACGTCTGAAATAAACAAAAATTAACCTTTGGCTCCCCCTTTCTTCAAAAGAAGAGTCTGAAACATAAAAGCAAGATCAACTAAGTCATCGTCGCCCAAGGTACCAAGCCGACGATTCAAAAGACCCTCACCCCACCCGGCAACTAACGCAAGAAAAGGCTCCCTGCTATTCCGTAGCAGAACTGATAGATCGGAACGAGTAAATATCAAGGATGAATTATCCATGGAAGTAGATTCCTCACTCACCCCTAGCGCAGCAATTTGAGAAGTCGCAGCAAGCGAACCGGGCCCCATAGCCTCCTCAATCACAGGCTCTGACATTTCCTTGGAAGCTTCATAGTCCAAACGCGGCATAGAAGTGCGAAATATCTCGCCGCCAACGTTCTCATAAACAACAATGTTGTCCACCCCTCTGCCATCGCTGTTGAAAACAGCCTTCTGGCCTGGGTCTAGCACCACGATGGCCACACCCGTCATCCCAAGATTGGTTCCGCCAGTCCCGTGGACAACAATATCTCCAGTGGTCTCACCAATATTTATATTAGCATCGCCGCGATATCCACTCTCGACTGCCAAAACAGCCACGATGGAGTCAGGACGAAACTCGCTACCAGGCACGAGCATGGGCGTCTTCTTTGCGGCCGTTCTGATGAACTTAAACTTGCCATCAACGGGAGCAAAATGATCGGCGTCCGGACCAGAAACCGAAACTTCTTCGTGGATTGGGAGTATCAAACGAACATCTCGACCTCGGCTACCATTAACCTCCACGAGCCATTTTGTAAATTTTACAACGTCTAGCTTTCCAATTTCGTGAAAGAATCTCATCTTAGCCTCCATGTAGCTAATTGGCCCGAGCTTATAAGACCCAAAGGTCCAGTGAGCGTGGGCAATGATAAGTGAATGTGCAACTGTCCTATATTATACTATAGGATAGTAAATTTGTCAAACTACTTTTGTCGAAATTGTGCCTAAATAACACCCACGAATAATAAACTAGAACTATCATCAACTCCCTATTGACCAACTTTGTATACTAGTGTTACATTTAGGTCGTCCTTTGAAGCTAGACCTCAATCAAACTAGATCAATCCATCAACTAGATGGTCAATCAATTAACATTAATTTTCTTTGGTCACAGCCTTTCTTTTCCAAAGAAAGGTGTGAATCTGAAACCAGATTATTGCGGCTTTGCTGCCAATAATTTGACCTTAGTTTTTCTTTTGCCGAAGCTTTTCTTTTCCTAAAAGAAAAGTTCGATATCTCTATATGTCCACCACCACCACCAAAATCAACCTCGACGATCTTCCAGATTTGCTTACTGTAAGAGAAGTAGCCCAGGTCCTACGTGTCTCCCCCTTGACCATCAAGCGCTGGGGCAAACGCGGCAAGCTACCCGCCATCCGCATCAACTCCCGCGGCGACCGCAGATACAAAAAGGAAGCTGTGCTTTGGCTACTGGGCATGCAGTCCAAGAGCTAGCAGACAATATAGTTCATGAAAGAGAGCCTTGCTGACAAGCTCATCCCAGGGAACTGGGAAAACAAACAATTGCATCTCCTGCTTGACGACACCCTCTTTCGCTACATGCACTCCTGGACTAGACTCCGCCGTTTCAAGTCACTCGACTCCCCAACCGTAATTGTAAACACCGAAAAGGAATACTTTGAATCTCTGGAACAGAGGGTGACCCTAATCTGCCAAAAATTAAAAATGAGTCCCGAAAAGACACTCGCCGATTACGTAGGAAAAACTATAACCGAAACGGAACAGGCTCCAGTACCCAAGGAAGAAGATAGAAACACATCGACACTTGAGGCTAAGGATTTACCAGACCTTACGCTCTTCTACTACCATCTCAAAGGAGAACAGTACCACCTATCCAGAGAAATCTACAAAGAGACAGTTTGGCTGGACAAGCTCATGGCCAATAGAAAAGAGGCCTATTCGCATGCATTCCATCACGTCCTGATATCCTACTACGCCCGCGAGCTACATTGGGAGAAAACAAACAAATGGATCGACATCCTCCACCCTCGAGGCAAAACCACTCCAGAGCTCGTCGCCGTTCCCCTCATTCCCGGCCGAAACTATTCAGTCAGTCTCTCCCCCAAAAACGCCTCCACCTTCCCATATGCAAACAAAGTTGATCGGCTGCAAACATTCCCCATCACCAATGCTTTATTTAACTATGAACACAAACCAAAAGGAGAATTCTCTCTCCCTGACAACTCAAAGGCTATCGTCTCCAAAGCCGGATCTATCGACTACAACCGCGAGCTCACCCATAAACTGTTCCCTGAATTCATGGGCAATGAATTGGATAACGGTACCAAGCTGATACTAACCAGCATTGTGAGAAACAAGCTGCATGTGGATACCAAGGCCATCCTCAACACCAACATCTTCGCCATCCTGGGCAAGATTGCTAAATTTATCAGCCGCCCTGACACAGAAGAGCAAGGATTAGACAACCCCATGGATCTACCAACGCTACTCAATATTCTGGCAAAAGGTGAATGCTTCCCCCTGGATCCAGCCTCTTATACGACTTTGTTTAACGCCTTTGTTAACTCTCTTGGCATCCCAACCAGAATATTAGAAGGGTACACTCTATCCCTTTACAACGGCGATCTCATTCCTCACATCTGGCCCGAGATATTCCTCGCTTCGTGCGGCTTGTGGCTGCCATTTGAAACCTATCACATAAGACCCGGTGCAGTCATCACATACCCCACCGACGAGACAATTTATCTGCTAGAAGGAAAAATTCTTCCCCTTCCTGACTCCCGTACAAAAGTAAAAGTCTCGACCTATTGAATTTGGCCAATTATCGGACTATAATCCCCGCAACATGGCAGTTGAACGCCCAATAAGGCAAACAAACTGGATCAAAGAGCTCCACGAAGAAAGAGCCAAATTGTACCCCGTAGCCCTTAAACTCATGACTGAGGCTGCAAAATTCGATGGTATCGCCGAAAAAATTATCTGCCGCATCTCCTCTGTGGGAACTGATCCCGAAGGTTCAATATTTGTCTGCACAATCAAAGGTCGCCCCAATGAGCTAGTGCAAATCACTGTAGCTCACAACTCAGGCTTGCTGCACACTGCCAACCTCGTGCCAGACGCTCCCATCACCCACAAAATAATTTCCAAGGATTCCCCCACCAATTTCCAAATCACATTACCCACCAGGAAAGAACCGGTCAAAGTAGTTCACCCCAATTGTGATATGGATGTCAAACAAATTGGTTTCACTCACTGGGCTTTCCATGTCCCCGGATATATCCGCCGAGAAGTTTGCGAGACCACCAAGAGAATCTACCCCAACGATTACAAAGACAAAACCGTAGATGAGCTTGTACAAGAAACTTCAACTGATCTGATGTCTCGCCACATGGACGAGATTATCCAGTTTGCTCGCCGCAACTTCCCCCAAGGCTACGCTCTCTTCGGCCAATACAGATAAATAGCTTCTTCACTTGAGATGCAAAACGTATTTAGGTTGCACGAGCTCGAGAATATCCTTTTCAAAAAAATTTACGCAGTCAGCCGTGGATAACCACATAAAGGAGAATAACGTTTCGGTGGCTGACGAGTATGTAGGTAGTGTCGAGAAACTTGATTCTTCTTCCAGAGAAAAGTCGACAACTACCGGTTTTTTGAAAAGCGGTATTAAGAGATCGTGCAATAAACCTACCTATTGGTCGGTTTGTAGACAATTCAGAAACACCTTCCAAGGAAATACTGGGAAAGCACGCCAAGCACGCTTGATGTGCTTGGGATCCTGAAACACTCGCCATAACCACTTGAGCCCCATCCGCCTCACCCACACGGGCACATCGCGCCAACCATTCACCCTTGCCACTTCATCAAACGCACTCCCCACTCCCATAACCACTCCCGCTTTGATCGTATCCAGATGACTAGCAATCCACACCTCTTGCCTAAACCTACCAAAACTCACAAACAACAAGTCAGGCCGATAATCGTTTATCTTCGCGACAAGTTGATTTTCCTCAGACGATTTTATATTCCTGGCATCTATGGGTCCCTCATAAGCTACAACTTTAAGATTCGGTATCTGACCCTCAAGCTTTTTACTAGCTTGCAAAGCCACTCCATTCCACCCTCCTACCAACATTATTTTCAACCCACGCTCTCCTGCTTCCTTTATCAAATCTTTCATCAGATCCACCCCTACCACAGTCTCAGTTATGTACCTGCCAGAAAGAATCTCCCAGCCCACTTTTAAACCCAAACTCAATCCACCCAGGAATTTGTTCCCTACCAGTTCCTTGAACCTGCGAATATAGCTAACTGCTGCAGCCACACTCACCCCATCGGGTACTACTAAATCTGCCCTTGCAAGCGACTGTTTAAACTCCGGATTCTCTTGAGCTTCCAAAATCGACTCTGAATAAGCAGTGATAATGAATTTGGGATCTGCTCTGCCGCGGCCGCCAACAAGCCATTTACGCACGAGCTCTATCACTTCGGCTCGACGAGTGCTATCAATTTCGACACCCATTATTTGACTTCGTTTAGGCTTTTTCATAACAAACTAGCTTCGGGCACTTTCCGGTCATAATGATAGTCTATCAAATCCCGTTTGCCAGAACCACGCGGTTTTAAAGTTCTCTAACAACGGAACTCTGCTCAGGTATTGAATAGTTAAAAACATAAAAACGCCTATAGTTACGACATATTATATAAAGTAAAACAGGAAACCAATTCATAAATAAATTTAACATCTGTACACATTTGTTAACCAAATTTCTGAAGCTAGTCTGAGCATGATATCCCCATAAATGGCCAGTCGAATCTAGAATGAAGTATATAGTGTTATAAGATAGTTACTTTCCTTGAGCAGTTTTTTCTAGGACCGATAGTGTTTCCCTCGCCGCTTTTTCCCAGGCAAACTCCTGCGCCCTCTTCTTGCCTTTCTCCACCAGTCTCTCCATCAGTGTCTTATCTCTGATCAACTTACTAAGTTTCTCACTCATCTGGGATACATCCAAAGGATCAAACGTCTCTGCAGCATCCCCCACCACTTCAGGCAAGGCTCCACCTGTAGATGAAGCCACCGGAACCCCCATCTGCATCGCTTCAAGCACCGGTAACCCAAACCCTTCTGTCAAACTCGGCTGTACATAGACTAGTGCATTGGCTAACAAAATATATCTTTCTGCATCGTTAATATATCCAGTAAAAACAATGTCATCCTCTACCCCAAACTTCTTGGGAGTCTCCAATATCTCTTCATAATCCCATCCAAATTTCCCAGCAATTATTAATTTCAACGATTTAAGTTTCGAATTTCGAATTTCGAATTTCGAATTTAGCTCACAAAACGCCTCTATGAGTCTCACAAGATTCTTTCTCGGCTGAACTGTGCCCACAAACAGAAGGTACTTTCCTTTCTCAACTCCATGCTTTCGCAACACCAGTTTTTCCTCGTTCTTTCTAGTTTTATTTCTATTTTTTTCGAATTTCGAATTTCGAATTTC
>OBEQ011343081.1_pt1 | contig 17959 bp, 12 predicted proteins | sample 1670901 | NCBI WGS metagenome assembly OBEQ01 (sample SAMEA104232315, study PRJEB22302) | groundwater metagenome | biome: forest; feature: aquifer; material: groundwater | place: USA | collected 2011-08-07 | depth 5.4 m
CGGAAGCTCTTCTTGCCCATCTTGCGCAGCAGGTTGCGCATGTTCATCGAGACATCGCCGAAGTCGATCTTGACCGGGCACGGCGACAGGCATTTGTGGCACACCGTGCAGTGGTCGGCCACGTCTTCGAACTCTTCCCAGTGCTTGATCGAGACGCCGCGCCGGGTCTGCTCTTCGTACAGGAAGGCTTCGACCAGCAGCGAGGTCGCGAGGATCTTGTTGCGCGGGCTGTAGAGCAGGTTGGCACGCGGCACATGCGTCGCGCAGACCGGCTTGCACTTGCCGCAGCGCAGGCAGTCCTTGACCGAGTTCGCGATCTCGCCGATGTCGCTCTGCTGCATGATCAGCGACTCGTGGCCCATCAGCCCGAAGCTCGGCGTGTAGGCGTTGGTCAGGTCGGCCATCAGGCCGGGTTGGCGCAGCAGCTTGCCCTTGTTGAAGCGGCCCTCGGGGTCGACCCGCGCCTTGTAGGCGGTGAACTCGGCCATCTCGGCGTCGCTCAGGAACTCGAGCTTGGTGATGCCGATGCCGTGTTCGCCGGAGATCACGCCGTCGAGCGAACGGGCGAGCTTCATGATGCGCGCGACCGCTTCGTGCGCGGTCTGCAGCATCTCGTAGTTGTCGCTGTTGACGGGGATGTTGGTGTGCACGTTGCCGTCGCCGGCGTGCATGTGCAGGGCAATCCAGACCCGGCCGCGCAGGACCTCGCCGTGGATCTTCTGGCACTCGTCGACGATGGGCTTGAGCGCGGCGCCAGCGAAGATCGATTGCAGCGGGGCGCGGATCTGGGTCTTCCAGGAAGCGCGCAGGCGGTGGTCTTGAACAAAGGAGAACACTGTCTCCACGCCGTCATCCCGGCGCACGCCGGGATCCACTCTTGCAAGCATCTCGGTGATCGTCGAGTGGATACCGGCGTTCGCCGGTATGACAGCGTCTCGGAGCGGCCGGTCGAGGCTCGTCAGCGTCCATTGCCAGAGTTCGCGCACCTCACCCAGCAACCCCAGCGCCTGCTGCACCCGATCTTCCAGCAGCTCTGCCGACGCGATGTCGCCCGCGTCGTCGCCCTTGCCCAGCGGCAGGTTGCCGCGCAGGAAAAACGCCTCCAGCGCGTCGATCAGCGCCAGCTTGTTGCGCAGGCTCAGCTCGATGTTGATGCGCTCGATGCCCTCGGTGTACTCGCCCATGCGCGGCAGCGGGATCACCACGTCTTCGTTCACCTTGAACGCGTTGGTGTGCTTGCTGATCGCCGCGGTGCGCTTGCGGTCGAGCCAGAACTTCTTGCGCGCTTCGGCGCTGACCGCGACAAAACCTTCGCCGGCGCGCGAGTTGGCGATGCGCACGACCTCGCTGGTCGCGCGTGCCACCACGTCGGCGTCGTTGCCGGCGATGTCGCCGAACAGCACCATCTTCGGCAGCCCGCCGCGCTTGCTCTTGGTCGCGTAGCCGACCGCCTTCAGGTAGCGGTCGTCGAGGTGCTCCAGGCCCGCGAGGATCGCGCCGCCGGCCTTGGCTTCCGCGAACATGAAGTCCTTGATCTCGACGATGCTCGGCACTGCGTCCTTTGCATTGCCGAAGAACTCGAGACAGACCGTCCGCGTATGCGCCGGCATCTTGTGAACGATCCAGCGACCGCTCGTGATCAGCCCGTCGCAGCCCTCTTTCTGGATGCCCGGCAAGCCGGCCAGGAACTTGTCGGTGACGTCCTTGCCGAGGCCCTCCTTGCGGAACACCTTGCCCGGAATCTGCAGCTGTTCGGTGCGCTCCAGCGTCTTGCCCGAGGCATCGAAATAACGCAGCTCGAAGGTCGCGAGCTCGGCGTCGTGGATCTTGCCCAGGTTGTGGTCGAGCCGCGTCACCTCGAGCCACTTGGCTTCGGGCGTGACCATGCGCCACGACACCAGGTTGTCGAGCGCCGTTCCCCACAGCACTGCCTTCTTGCCGCCGGCGTTCATCGCGATGTTGCCGCCGATGCACGAGGCCTCGGCCGAGGTCGGATCGACCGCGAACACATGGCCGGCACGCTCGGCCGCATCGGCCACTCGCTGCGTGACGACGCCGGCCTCGGTCCACACGGTCGCCACGTCGCGATCGAAGCCCGGCAGGCGCACCATCTCGACCTCGCTCATCGCCTCGAGCTTCTCGGTGTTGATGACTGCGCTGTTCCAGGTCAGCGGAATCGCGCCGCCGGTGTAGCCGGTACCGCCGCCGCGCGGGATGATGGTCAGGCCGAGTTCGACGCAGCCCTTCACGAGGCCGGCCATCTCGGCCTCGGTGTCGGGCGTCAGCACGACGAACGGGTATTCGACGCGCCAGTCGGTCGCGTCGGTCACGTGCGAGACCCGGCTCAGGCCGTCGAACTTGATGTTGTCCTTCGCGGTGTAGCGGCCGAGCACCTTGGTAGCGCGGCGGCGCAGGTCGTAGACCTCCTTGAACTGCGCGGCGAAGGCATCGACGGCCTTCGCGGCAGCCTGCAGCAGCTCGCCGACGATCGCATCGCGCGCCGCATCGGTGGCGGGTGTGCGGCGCTTTTCGACTTCACCCAGGCGATGGTGCAAGGCATCCACCAGCAGCTTGCGGCGGCGCGGGTTGTCGAGCAGGTCGTCCTGCAGGTAGGGGTTGCGCTGCACGACCCAGATGTCGCCCAGCACCTCGTACAGCATGCGCGCGGAACGGCCTGTCTGGCGCTCTTCGCGCAGCCGGTTCAGCACTTCCCAGGCACGTGCGCCGAGCAGGCGAATGACGATCTCGCGGTCGGAGAACGAGGTGTAGTTGTAGGGGATCTCGCGCAGGCGCGGAGCGCCTTGCGTCAGGTCGGCGTCGCCGGCGATTTCGGTCAGGGAGGCGGGTGCGTTCATCCAGGGTCGGGTCTCGTTCGGACCCGTGCAGCACTTGAGGGGCGATGTTACCGCACAGGGTATCTACGGGGTCGGCTCCGGTCTTCCCGCTAGTCATACCGGGCGAACGCCGGTATCCACTGGCAGGCGTGTCGCGTCCTCACAGAGTGGATCCCGACTTTCGTCGGGATGACGGCGTTGTGCGCACGCCGGATGCAAAGGGGTTATCCCCGTTGCTGCGCCCCCCCTTCCACGACATAAACACGCGTGTCACATCATCGACGCAGACTCGCCGATCGGCCACGAGCCGCACGGTCTCTCACGGAGTACGCATGAAAACCAGCTCCCTCGCTCTCGCCTCGTTCGCTCTTGCGATAGTCGCGGCCACCTCGGCCCACGCACAAACGCAGATCCAGTGGTGGCACGCCATGCCGGGGCCGCTGGGCGAGTGGGTCAACGACCTGGCCAAGGATTTCAACGCCAGCCAGAAGGAGTACGTCGTCGTGCCGACCTTCAAGGGCAGTTACGGCGAGACCTTCACCGCCGCGATGGCGGCGTTCCGCGCCGGCAATGCGCCCGACATCCTTCAGGTCTACGAAGTGGGCACCGCGACGATGATGGCCGCCAAGGGCGCGGTCAAGCCGGTCGGCGAAGTGATGACCGCCGGCGGCGCCAAGTTCGACGCCAAGGGCTACATCCCTGCGGTGGCCGGTTACTACACCGCGCCCAACGGCCAGATGCTGAGCTTGCCGTTCAACAGCTCGACGACGGTCTTCTACTACAACAAGGACGCGTTCAAGGCCGCCGGCCTCGACCCCGAGAAGGCCCCCAAGACCTGGCCCGAAGTCGTGCTGGCCGCGGCCAAGCTGAAGGCGAGCGGCCACAAGTGCCCGTTCACCACGAGCTGGATCAGCTGGACCCAGCTCGAGAGCTTCTCGACCTGGCACAACGTGCTGTTCGCGACGCAGAACAACGGCTTCGGCGGCACCGGCACGCGCCTGGCCATCGACTCGCCGCTGCACGTGCGCCATTTCGAGAACCTGGCCAACATGGCCAAGCAGGGCTTGTTCGTCTACAAGGGCCGCGACAACAAGGCCGACGTGACCTTCCCGACGGGCGAGTGCGCGATGATGACCGGCTCGTCCGGCCTCTATGCGCGCATCAGCAAGGAGGCCAAGTTCCCCTACGGCATCTCCACCCTGCCCTACTACCCCGACGTGCCCGGCGCGCCGCAGAACACCGTCATCGGCGGCGCGAGCCTGTGGGTGATGGCCGGCAAGAAGCCCGAGGTCTACAAGGGTGTGGCCGCATTCTTCAACTACGTCTCCAAGCCCGAGGTGCAGTCCGCCAGCCACAAGCGCACCGGCTACCTGCCGATCACGATGGCGTCGTTCGAGCTGACCGAGAAGTCCGGCTTCTACAAGGAGAAGCCGGGCACCGACGTCGCGGTGACGCAGATGATCCGCAAGACCACCGACAAGTCGCGCGGCATCCGCATCGGCAACTACAACCCGGTGCGCAGCATCATCGACGAGGAGACCGAGCAGATCTGGACCGGCAAGAAGACGGCCAAGGAAGCCCTGGACGCTGCCGTCGAGCGCGGCAACGAGCAGCTCGAGAAGTTCCAGAAAGCCAACAAGTCCTGACGGACTTGTTGGCTTGCGCCGAATGTTTCGCTCCCCTCCCAACCTCCCCTCCGGGAGGGGAGGGGCTGATCAGTAGGACGAAAGAGAACCTTGGCCGCTGAGAAACGCGTCTTGTTCCGCTCGTCGTGGCTACCCTGGGTGCTTCTTGCCCCCCAGGTCACGGTCATCGCCGTGTTCTTCTTCTGGCCGGCCGGCCAGGCGATCCTGCAGTCGTTCCAGCTTCAGGACGCCTTCGGCATGTCCACCGAGTGGGTCGGGCTCGACAACTTCAAGTCGCTGTTCGCCGAGAAGGGCTACCTCGAGTCGTTCAAGATCACCGCCTTGTTCTCGATCCTGGTGGCCGTGCTGGGCATCGGCATCTCGCTGATGCTCGCGGTGTTCGCCGATCGCATCGTCAAGGGCGCGCTGCTCTACAAGACCTTTCTCATCGTTCCCTATGCGGTCGCCCCCGCCGTCGCGGGCGTGCTGTGGCTGTTCATGTTCTCGCCGACGCTGGGTGTCGTGGCCTACGCGCTGCGCCACATCGGCGTCGACTGGAACTACCTGCTCGACACCGACCACGCGATCGCGCTGATCGTGTTCGCAGCGGTGTGGAAGCAGATCTCGTACAACTTCCTGTTCTTCCTCGCCGGCCTGCAGTCGATCCCGAAGTCGCTGATCGAGGCGGCGGCGATCGACGGCGCGGGCGCCTGGCGTCGTTTCTGGACCATCCAGTTTCCGCTGCTGTCGCCGACCACCTTCTTCCTGCTGGTGATCAACATGGTGTACGCCTTCTTCGACACCTTCGCGATCATCGACGCCACCACCCAGGGCGGTCCGGGCCAGGCCACGATGATCCTGGTCTACAAGGTTTACAACGACGGCTTCAAGAACGGCGACCTGGGCGGCTCTGCCGCCCAGTCGGTGGTGTTGATGGCCATCGTCATCGCGCTGACGGTGCTGCAGTTCCGCTACGTCGAGAAGAAGGTGAGCTACTGATGGAGGCGCGCCGCCATGGTTGAGCGCAGCCTGACCCTGCGCGTGCTGGCCCACCTGGTGATGGTGCTGGGCCTCGTGATCGTCGTGTTCCCGCTCTACCTGGCCTTCGTGGCCTCGACGCACACGGCGCAGGACATCATCCAGGCGCCGATGCCGCTCTTGCCCGGAGACAACCTCGTCGAGACCTACAAGGCCGCGCTCTTCGGCGGACACGGCGGAGGCTCGACCGCACCGGCGGCGCGAATGATGTGGGTGAGCCTCGTGACGGCGCTGATCATCACCGTCGGCAAGATCGCCATCTCGCTGCTGTCGGCGTTCGCGATCGTCTACTTCCGCTTCCCGTTCAAGGGCTTCTTCTTCTGGGCCATCTTCGTCACGCTGATGCTGCCGGTGGAGGTGCGAATCCTGCCGACCTACAAGGTCGTGTCCGACCTGGGGATGCTCAACAGCTTCGCCGGTCTGACGATCCCGCTGATCGCGTCGGCGACCGCGACTTTCCTGTTCCGCCAGTTCTTCCTGACCGTGCCCGAGGAGTTGGTCGAGGCCGCGCGCATGGACGGCGCCGGCCCGATGCGTTTCTTCAAGGACGTGCTGCTGCCGCTGTCCAAGACCTCGATCGCGGCGCTGTTCGTGATCCAGTTCATTTACGGCTGGAACCAGTACCTGTGGCCGCTGCTGGCCACGACCAGCGAAGACATGTACCCGGTGGTCATCGGCATCAAGCGCATGATCGCCGGCGGCGACGCGGCCAACGAATGGAACGTGGTGATGGCCACCGCGCTCCTGGCCATGCTGCCGCCCGCGCTCGTGGTCGTGCTGATGCAGCGATGGTTCATCAAGGGCCTCGTCGACACCGAAAAATAGAGAGTCCCCATGGCCGCCATCTCGATCAGCAACGTCGTCAAGCGCTACGGCCGCGGCCCGGGCGCGAACCAGGTGATCCACAGCGTCAATGCGGAGATCACCGACGGCGAGTTCGTCGTCATCGTCGGACCGTCGGGTTGCGGCAAGTCGACGCTGCTGCGCATGGTCGCCGGGCTGGAGGAGATCTCGGGCGGCGAGGTCTCGATCGGCGGACGGGTGGTCAACGACGTCGAGCCGGCCGATCGCGACATCGCGATGGTGTTCCAGAATTACGCGCTCTACCCGCACATGAGCGTGTTCGACAACATGGCTTACGGCCTGAAGATCAAGAAGGTGCCGGTCGCCGAGATCAAGACCCGGGTCGACAAGGCGGCCAAGATTCTCGAGCTCGGCGCGTTGCTCGCGCGCAAGCCGCGCGAGCTGTCGGGCGGGCAGCGCCAGCGGGTCGCGATGGGCCGCGCCATCGTGCGCCAGCCGCAGGTGTTCCTGTTCGACGAGCCGCTGTCCAACCTGGACGCGAAGCTGCGTGCCCAGACCCGGCTCGAGATCCAGAAGCTGCACCAGGAGCTGGGGGTCACGTCGCTGTTCGTCACGCACGACCAGGTCGAGGCGATGACACTCGCGCAACGCATGATCGTGATGAACGCCGGCCGGATGGAGCAGATCGGCACCCCCGAAGAGGTCTACCAGCGCCCGGCCACGACCTTCGTCGCCGGCTTCATCGGCTCGCCGCCGATGAACCTGCTCAAGGGCGTGGCCGACGGCTCGCGTTTCCCCGTCGGCGGCCAGACCTTGAGCCTGCCCGGCTCGGCGCCGCGCGCCGGCGAGCTGATCCTCGGACTGCGGCCCGAACACACCCAGCTGAGCCAGCGCGGCGCGGCCGGCTGGCCATTGATGGTCGAGATGATCGAGATGCTCGGCGCCGAACGGCTGGTCTACGGGCGGGTCGGCGACGCGCTGTTCACGGTGCGGGTCGACGGCACACTGGTCCCGCCCAAGCTCGGCGACAGCGTGTCGCTGCAGATGGCGAGCGAGCATCTGCACTGGTTCGATGCGGAGACCCTGCAGCGGGTCAATGGCGGATGAGCGCCTTCCCCGCAAACCCGTCACCCCGACGAAAGTCGGGGTCCACTGCTGCCCGCAGCGCGCTTCGTCAAGAGTGGATCCCGACTTTCGTCGGGATGACGGCTTCCAGGCCATGAATGCGTCCTGGCCCTATCCCCTGTGGATCGCGCACCGCGGCGCCGGCAAGCTGGCGCCTGAGAACACGCTGGCGGCATTCCGCGTCGGCGCGAGCCACGGTTACCGCGCCTTCGAATGCGACGTGAAGCTGAGCGCCGACGGCGTGCCCTTTCTGCTTCACGACGCGACCCTGCAGCGCACGACGCCCGAGCGCGGAACGGCCGCAGATCGCCCGTGGGCCGAGCTGTCGACCATCGACGCCGGCGCCTGGCACAGCCGCGGCTTCGCCGGCGAAACGCTGCCCGGCCTCGACGCCATCGCGCGCTACTGCCTGCACAACGGCTTCGCGCTGAACATCGAGATCAAGCCGACCCCCGGCAGCGAAGCCGAGACCGGCCGCGTCGTCGCGCAACATGCGGCGCGGCTGTGGGCCGACGAGGCGGTCAAACCGCTGCTCAGCTCGTTTCGCCCCGACGCGCTGGCCGCCGCGATGCATGCCGAAGCAGCGCTGCCGCGCGCACTGCTGCTCGACACGCTGCGCAGCGGCTGGTTCGACGAGGCGCAGGCGCTGGTCTGCGTCGCGGTCGTGATGAACTACGGCCTGCTCGACGCCGCGCTGATCGCGCGCATCCACGCCGCCGGGATGCGCGCGCTTTGCTACACCGTCAACGACCCGGCCACGGCGCAGTGGCTGCTGCACGCCGGCATCGACGGCATCATCACCGACGCGGTCGATCGCTTCGCGCCCTCCGGGGCTTGAGAGGCTGAGAGGCCGATATCAGGTCGGGTCCATCGCCGCGATCGGCCGCACGCCGGCTTCGGCGCCGACCCACTCGTCGGCGCTCTCGGGCTTGGGCAGCACCTTGATGCCGCGGATCACCGGGTGGCGCCAGGCCACGAGCGCAAGCAGCGCGGCCGTGCCGCCGGCAAAGGCAAGCGCGGCGCGCAAGCCGATGTGCTCGCCGAGCCAGCCGCCCAGGAGCGCACCCGGCCCGGCCGGGATCAGGATCATCCAGCGCATCGTGCTGGTCATGCGGCCGAGCAGCGGCTCGGGCGTGACCGCCTGGCGCAGCGCCAGGAAGTTGATGAAGATCAGCACCGCGCCGGCGCTGAACAACAGCAGCATCAGCGCGAACACGGCGACGCCGAAGGCATTCGCCGGCGCGACCGCGAGCAGCAGCCAGCCTGCGGCGCAGACCGCGACGCCGATCACCAGGCACGGCCCCGGTCCGACACGCCGGCTGATGCGGTTGCCGAACACGCTGGCGATGATGGTGCCGATGCCCATGCCCATGTAGGCGAGACCGACCGCCTGCTCGCTCAGGCCCAGCGTGCGGGTCGCGAACAGGATCTGCACGACGATCGCCGCGTGGTGGCACATCTGCCAGGTGCCCACCGCGACCGCCAGCGACACCAGCAGCCGGTTGCCGGCGACAAAACGCACCCCTGTTCGCAGGTCCTGCCAGAAGCGCGTCGCCGAGCCGAAGCCGCCCGCGGCGCGCCGGTCTTCATGCACATGGATGCCGCGCAGGATGGTCGCCGAAACGATCAGCAGCCCGGCATCGACGAGCAGCGCCAGCGGCGCACCCACCATCTTGATCAGCGCGCCGGCCAGCCCGGGCCCGGCGACTTCGGCACCCGAGGTGGCAAGTGCGTTTTTCGCGTGCGCCTCGACCAGCCGGTCGCGCGCGACGACCTGCGTGAGCACGATCTGCGCCGCGGTGCCGGCCGTGGTGTAGATGGTGCCGATGACCAGGCCGACGACGTACAGCCAGCGCATCGACAGCCAGCCCATCCACCAGGCGAACGGCACGCTGGCGACCACCACCGCGAGCGCACTTTCGCCGACGATGTAGACCGGCAGCTTGCGCACCCGGTCGAGCCACACGCCCGACGGCAGCGAGAACAGCACGAACGGGATGATCTCCATCGCCGTCAACAGGCCCATCTGGGTCGGCGAGGCTTGCAGCAGCACGGCCGCGGTCAGCGGCAGTGCGAGCATGGTCACCTGGCCGCCGAACGAGCTGATCAGGATCGAGCTCCACAGGCGCCGGTAGGTCGGGTCGTGCAGCAGGTCGTCGGCGTGCAGCGCGAAGCTCGCACGCGCGGTACGTCGCAACATCGTCAGCCAGTTCTTCATTGTCTCGTCTCTCTTCGTACTTCTCGTGCGGACACCGGTGGGTGCCCTGGCGGATCGGTGGATCCAGGCAGCGGAGGAAGGACAAAGTGACCGACTCTTCCGCTGGACTCACAGCGGACTTCGGTTGGAAGCAGAACGCTGGGAGGACTAGAACGCTGCGGCGAACGCGAGGTTCGCTACGACGCCGTTGGATACGCGCCAGACGACCAGCGCGCCGCAGGCCGCGGCCTGTTTGGAGCTGATGTGGGGCGTGTTCATGGGGTGGTTCGTCGTCTGAAAGTGAGCTTGAATCCTAGCAGCTGCCCCCGCCGCGCGGCAAGTGCCGGCGCCCCCTAGCTTGTGGAGAAGCAACACCGCGACAGTGTCGGCGGGCGGTACCGGCGGCGGTCGTTGTCGGCACTTCGGCGCCACTGCTTGCGGTGCGCGGCCGACGGATCGACGATGGCGTCTTCTTGCATCGAAATGGGAGTCGAGATGAGTGTTTCGAACAGCGCGGTGGGGCCGGGTCGACCTGGCACCGCGCATCTGCGCTGGCTCTGGGCTGTTCCCGTGGCCGCTTGGCTCGCGCTGTGGTGGCACGGCCCGATCGCGCAGTGGGCGAGCTACCACGATTTCGCCGATGCACGCGGCTGGCTCGGCGTGCCGAACGCGGCCAACGTGCTCAGCAACCTGCCTTTCGCCTGGGTCGGCGCGTGGGGGCTGTGGCGCTTGTCGCGCATGAGCCACGACCCGTCGCACGCCGCGTGGTGCCTGTTCAGCACCGCCGTCGGCCTGACCGCGTTCGGCTCGGCCTTCTACCACTGGGCTCCTGCCAACGGGCCGCTGGTGTTCGACCGCTTGCCGATCGCCTGGGCCTGCGCTGCGCTCTTGTGCGCGCTGCTCGCCGAGCGGGTTGATCCGCGCTGGGGCCGAGCGCCGGCGCTGGTCGGCGCGCTGCTCGTTGCGACACTGTCGGTGCTGATCTGGTGGCTGACCGAACGCCAAGGCCACGGCGACCTGCGTGCCTACCTCTGGGTCCAGTTCCTGCCGATGTTGATGGTGCCTGCGGTGCTGAGCCTGCGCTTGCCGCCCGACGATGGTCGCGTCACACCGAGCAGCGCCTGGTGGACCGTGCTCGCGCTGTACGGCCTCGCGAAGCTGATGGAGGTCGCCGACACGACGGTGTTCGATGCGATCGGATTCGCCAGCGGCCACACCTTCAAGCACCTGTTCGCCGCGGCCGGCGCCTGGTGGCTGCTGCGCGCCGCGACCGAGCGCCTCAACTCCGGTAGTCGGCGTTGATCTTCACGTAGTCGTAGCTCAGGTCGCAGGTCCAGACGGTGGCACTCGCGTCGCCGCGCCGCAGGTCGACACGCACGCCAATCTCGCTCTTTTTCATCACGCGCTGGCCGTCTTCCTCGCGGTAGTCGGGATGCCGGCCGCCTTCCTTGGCGACATGCACGTCGTCGAGAAAGAGGTCGATGCGGGTCTGGTCCAGGTCGTCGATGCCGGCATAGCCGACCGCCGCCAGGATGCGCCCGAGGTTCGGGTCGCTCGCGAAGAACGCCGTCTTGACGAGCGGCGAATGGGCGATGGCGTAGGCCACCGCGCGGCATTCGGCTTCGCTCTTGCCGCCGTCGACCTGGATGGTGATGAACTTGGTCGCGCCCTCGCCGTCGCGCACGATGGCCTGCGCGAGCTGCATGGCCACGGCGATCAGCGCGTCGCGCAGGATCGCCCCGTCGGACGAGTCGAGCCGGGTGATCGGGTCGTGCCCGGCCCGGCCGGTTGCGATCAGCAGGAACGAGTCGTTGGTCGACGTGTCGCCATCGATCGTGATGCGGTTGAACGAATCGTCGGCCGCTTCCTTGACCAGGCGCTGCATCAGGTTCGGCGCGATGACCGCGTCGGTGGCGACAAAGCCGAGCATCGTCGCCATGTTCGGCCGGATCATGCCGGCGCCCTTGCTGATGCCGGTGACGGTGACGGTCTTGCCGCCGATCATCACCTGCTTCGACGCCGCCTTGGGCAGCGTGTCGGTGGTCATGATGGCCTCGGCCGCCGCGCCCCAGTTGTCGGCCTTCAGGTCGGCGATCGCCGCCGGCAGGCCGGCGGCGATGCGATCGGTCGGCAGGCTTTCCATGATGACGCCGGTCGAAAACGGCAGCACCTGCTCGGGCGCGATGTTCAGTTTCTGGGCCAGCGCGACGCAGGTCGAGTAGGCCCGCACCAGGCCGTCTTCGCCGGTGCCGGCGTTGGCGTTGCCGGTGTTGATCAGGATCGCTCGCGTACCGAGGCCGGTGCCCAGGTGCTGGCGGCAGATCTGCACTGGCGCGGCGCAAAATCGGTTGCGCGTGAAGACACCCGCCACCTGCGAGCCCTCGGCGAGGGTCACGAGCGTGAGGTCGCGCCGGTTGGCCTTGCGCACACCGGCCATCGCGATGCCGAGCTCGACGCCGGGGACGGGGTGCAGGTCAGCGGGATTGGGGGCTTGCAGGTTGACCGGCATGCTGGACTCCTCAGGCAAATCCGTTCGCACTGAGCTTGTCCTTCGACAGGCTCAGGACGATCGGTGTACCCCCGTTCGCAGTGAGCTTGTATCCCCGATCGCCCTGAGCTTGTCGAAGGGAGTGCCGGAGTGCGCTATGGGCCAAGGGCTTCGACAGGCTCAGCCCGAACGGGCAAGTTGACATCGTCATCAAGCCAACCGACCGTGGCACTGTTTGTACTTCTTGCCGCTGCCGCAAGGACACGGGTCGTTGCGGCCGACCTTGGGCACCTGCGACGCGAGCATCGCCGGGTCGGCCTCCTGTGACACCGAACCATCCTCGTTCGGATGCGTGTAGGTGACGTTGCTGATGCGATCGGCCTTTTCCTCGATCGCTTCGGCGGCGCGCTCGACCTCTTCCTGCGACTGGATGCGCACCGTCATCAGCACGCGCGTGACGTCCATCTTCACGACGTCCAGCAGCTGGCTGAACAGCTCGAAGGCTTCGCGCTTGTATTCCTGCTTCGGGTTCTTCTGCGCATAACCGCGCAGGTGGATGCCCTGGCGCAGGTAGTCGAGCGCCGACAGGTGTTCGCGCCAGTGCGAGTCGATCGACTGCAGCAGGATCATCCGCATGAACGGCGTGAACTGGTCCAGACCGACGCGCTCGACCTTGGACTGGAACATCGCGTCGGCCGCCTTCGTCACCTTCTCGACCACGTCTTCGTCGGTGATGGACTCGCTCTTCTCGACCTCGGTCTTCAGCGCCACGTCGAGCTGCCATTCTTCGCGCAGCACCTTCTCGAGCCCGCCGAGGTCCCACTGCTCTTCGACGCTGTCGGGCGGCACGAAGGTGCGCACCACGTCGTGCATCGTGCTGGCGCGCAGGTTGGCGATCTGCGCGTTCAGCGCCTCGGCTTCGAGGATGTCGTTGCGCTGCTGGTAGATCACCTTGCGCTGGTCGTTCGACACGTCGTCGTATTCGAGCAATTGCTTGCGGATGTCGAAGTTGCGCGCCTCGACCTTGCGTTGCGCGCTTTCGATGCTGCGCGTGACGATGCCGGCTTCGATGGCTTCACCGTCGGGCATCTTCAGCCGCTCCATGATCGCGCGCACCCGGTCGCCGGCGAAGATGCGCATCAGCGGGTCGTCCAGCGACAGGGAGAAACGCGACGAGCCCGGGTCGCCCTGGCGGCCCGAACGGCCGCGCAACTGGTTGTCGATGCGGCGCGACTCGTGGCGTTCGGTGGCGATGATGCGCAGCCCGCCTTCGGACTTCACCTTCTCGTGCAGGCCTTGCCACTCGCTCTTGAGCTGGTTGGCGCGCGCCACCTTGTCGGGGTCGGGAATGGTCTCGTCGGCGTCGATGATCTTGATCTGGTTCTCGACGTTGCCGCCGAGCACGATGTCGGTGCCGCGGCCGGCCATGTTGGTCGCGATCGTGATGACCCCCGGCCGGCCGGCCTGCGCGACGATCTCGGCTTCCTTCGCGTGCTGCTTGGCGTTGAGCACCGCGTGCGGCAGCTTGGTTTTTTGCAGCAGGCCCGAGATCAGCTCGGAGTTCTCGATCGAGGTCGTGCCCACCAGCACCGGCTGGCCGCGCTGATGGCAGTCGCGGATGTCCTCGATGACGGCTTCGAACTTCTCGCGGCTGGACTTGTAGACGAGGTCGAGCTCGTCCTTGCGGATGGTCGGCTTGTTGGGCGGGATCACCACCGTTTCGAGGCCGTAGATCTCCTGGAACTCGTAGGCTTCGGTGTCGGCCGTGCCGGTCATGCCCGACAGCTTGCCGTACATGCGGAAGTAGTTCTGGAAGGTGATCGAGGCGAGGGTCTGGTTCTCGCTCTGGATCTTCACGCCTTCCTTGGCCTCGACCGCCTGGTGCAGGCCGTCAGACCAGCGCCGGCCTGTCATCAGGCGACCGGTGAACTCGTCAACGATGATCACCTCGCCGTCCTGCACCACGTAGTGCTGGTCGCGGTTGTAGAGATGGTTGGCACGCAGCGCGGCGTACACGTGGTGCATCAAGGCAATGTTCGCGGCGTCGTACAGGCTCGCGCCCTCGGGCAGCAGGCCGGCCTTGTTCAGCATGCGCTCAGCGTTTTCGTGGCCGTCTTCGGTGAGGTAGACCTGGTGCGACTTCTCGTCGACGGTGAAGTCACCCGGGTCGATGACGCCTTCGCCGGTGCGCAGGTCGAGCTCGCCGATCTGCTTCTTCAACTGCGGCACGACGGCGTTGATCTGCACGTAGAGCGCGGTATGGTCCTCCGCCTGGCCGCTGATGATCAGCGGGGTGCGCGCCTCGTCGATCAGGATCGAGTCGACCTCGTCGACGATCGCGTAGTTCAGGCCGCGCGCGACCCGGTCGGCGACCTCGTGGACCATGTTGTCGCGCAGGTAGTCGAAGCCGAACTCGTTGTTGGTGCCGTAGGTGATGTCGGCGCGGTAGGCAGCCTGCTTTTCTTCGCGCGACATCTGTGGCAGGTTCACGCCCACCGTCAGCCCGAGGAAGTTGTACAGCCGGCCCATCCATTCGGCGTCGCGCCGGGCCAGGTAGTCGTTGACGGTGACCAGGTGCACGCCCTTGCCGGTGATCGCGTTCAGGTAGACCGCCAGCGTGGCCATCAGCGTCTTGCCTTCGCCGGTGCGCATTTCGGCGATCTTGCCGTCGTTCAGCGCCATGCCGCCGATCAGCTGCACGTCGAAGTGGCGCATCTTCAGCGTGCGCTTGCCGCCTTCGCGAACCACCCCAAACGCCTCGGGCAGCAGCGCGTCCAGCGTTTCGCCCTGGGTGTAGCGGTCGCGGAACTCGTCGGTCTTGGCCTTCAGCGCGGCGTCCGAGAGCGCCTCGAACTTCGGCTCGAGGGCATTGATCTGCTGGACGACGCGGCGGTACTGCTTGAGCAGGCGTTCGTTGCGGCTACCGAAAATCTGGGTGAGAAGCTGAGGCAACATGCGCAGTCGTGGTTGGGAAGCGTTCAGCCGGAGTCAGACCACGACGCCGGCGCGGGGGCAAAGCTTGGGGGGATATGCGGACAGCGCCGGAACATGCAAGCCGGGCTTGCCGCAAAACCTTTGATTTTACCCGCCCTGCGCGGCTGCGCCGCGGGCCAGGAACTTGGCCGGGTTTTGCGGCACGCCGTCGAGCAGCACCTCGAAATGCAAGTGCGGGCCGGTCGAGCGCCCCGAAGTGCCGACCAGGCCGATGCGCTGCCCGCGCTTGACGATGTCGCCGGTTTTCACCAGCACCTTCGAGGTGTGCGCGTAACGCGTCACGAGGCCCCTGCCGTGGTCGATTTCGATGACGTTGCCGTACTGCGGGTGGAATTCGCTGAACAGCACCACGCCGCCGGCAGCGGCATTGATCGGCGTGCCGACATCGCTCGGGAAGTCGAGCCCGGTGTGCAGCGCGGCGCGGCCGGAAAACGGGTCGGTGCGAAAGCCGAAGCCCGAGCCGACCGGGCCGTCGACCGGCTTGCTGCTCGGAACCATCAGCGAGGCGAGGCGCTTTTCGAGCAGGCGCGATTCGATCATCGTGAAGAGGTCGGTGTTCTGGTCGGTTTGTTCGTCGAGCGCGCCGACCAGGCCGTTGAGCTGCGAGAACGAGGGCGAGTTGGCCGGAACGAAGGGGCCGCCCTTGCCGCCCGGCGCTTCGGGCGGCTTGGCGATCTGCATCCACTCCTCGGGCTTGACGCCGGCCATGCCGGACACCCGTTCGCCCATCGCCTCGAGCTTGACGAGCTTGGCCTGCATCTCGCCGACCTTCTGCGCCATCGCGTCGAGGTTCTCGCGCACGAAGCGGTCGCGCTGCGCGAACTCGTCGCGCACGATCAGCTTGACGACCTGGCTGACCACCGGCCAGCCTTCGCGCGCCGCCTTCAGGAAGACGAAGTGATAGACGGTGCCCGACAGCAGGGTCAGCACGACGATCAGCGCCGCCAGCATGCCGCCGAGCTGCCAGCGGTTGAAATGGAGCACGCGCGTTCGCGCCAGGCTGCCATGGGTGATCATGATCTGCATCGCTAAACTCCTGGGGGTGCAAAAGCCACCCCCGCTTGTCCCCAACTCGCTGCCCATCGCAGATGCCTTGCAGCGCAGTGCGCCGCTTGCTCAACTGCGCCAGCGCCTGCAGGATTCGAATGCCCGCTTCGACGCCGTGCGCGGCCAGTTACCGGCCGCGCTGGTTCCCCATGTGCAACCCGGCCCGGTGGACGATGAAGGCTGGTCGCTGCTCGCGGCCAACGCATCGGTGGCCGCCAAGCTGCGCCAGTTGCAACCCCGCCTCGAAGACTGCCTGAGACAACGGGGGTGGGAGGTTAGCTCAATCCGGATCAAGGTTCAATCGCGCTGACCGCCGGACACAAGCCGGTCAAAACGCGGCACCCAACGAAACAAGGGGCCCGAAGGCCCCTTGTTGTGGTGTCTGCGATGCCGCGATTCAGCGACGGCGGCGGCGCGCCACGTAGCCGATGCAGCCCAGGCCGACCAGCAGCATCGCGTAGGTCTCGGGCTCCGGGGTCGGGGTGATGGTGCCGCGCACCTTGGCGTTGTCGGTGTCGGCGAAGAACTGGAGCAGGCTGTCGGCGCCGAGGCCACCGTCGAGTGTCACGGTGAGCAGCTCGTATTCGTCGCCGTAGAAGGTGCCACCGACAAACAGCTGGTTCGAATAGGTGGCATGCGCGCCGGTCGGGCTGCCGCCACTCGTCGTCACGCCGCTGAACGCCTTGCCGCTCGCCGACCCTGGGGTGAGCACGGGCGAGGCGATGATGTCGAAGCTGGTGCTGCCGGGCGCGGCATCGATCGAGAAGCTGGCGATGGCCAGGTTGCCCCGGTTGCCCAGGGCCCACATGCTGGTGAAGCTGTCGCCGTCGAGCGCGAGCGACCAGCCGGCGCCGAACGCCCGGCCGCTGTTGGCGCCGGTGGCGCCCCAGACCCCGCTGCTGGTCGTCGTGTCGGCGAAGGTCACGGTCACGACCATGCCGTCCATCATCGCGCCGGTGGTGGCGAAGCCGGCCAGTGCGGGGGTGTTGAAGGGGCTGCCCGGCGCGGTGGCGACGGTCGAAGGGACAGCGGCGGCTTGGACCGCCGTCAGGCTCGCTGCCGACAGTGCGGCGGCAAGGATGGCGCGGGTGGATGTGTGCATGAGTCTGTCCTCTGAATGTTGTTGGAAGCGAATCGACCGCGCTGCGCGAGTCGAATCACGACTGCCACTGTGGCCCCGACGGCAGCGCGCGACCATCCCTAGAACCACGACCCTTGATGTCGCCATCCTGAAGCAAACGGGTGATGGTGCCGGCTGTCCGAATCGAACGGACGACCTTCCGCTTACAAGGCGGGTGCTCTACCAGCTGAGCTAAGCCGGCGCTGCGCGGCCGTGCGGCCGCGTTTCAGCGAGAGGGACGGATTGTAGTTCGCGCGCTTGGCGCGCCCTACTTGACCCGCTTGAGCGTCGGCCGCCCGCCGCTCGGCGGCTCGGGCGGGGTGTCGTCGGCGCGCTCGGGCGGGTTGGCTTCGGTGGCGCCGGGCGGCGCGTCGGCGAGCGTGAGCTTCGGGCTTTTCACGCCCGACAACCCCGGGCCGACCGAGGTCTCTGCCGGCTCGCCGGTCGTGACCGACGTCATGCCCGCCGGCGCGTCGCTGGGCACCGGGAACGCCATGCCCTGGCCGTTCTCGCGCGCGTAGATCGCGATCACATGGTCCACAGGCACGACAATCTCGCGCGAGGCGCCGCCGAAGCGTGCCTTGAACTCGATCAGCTCGTTGCCCAGCTTCAGGCCGGTGGTGGCCTCGAAGCCGATGTTGAGCACGATCTCGTTGTTCTTCACGTACTCGGTGGGCACCTGCACGC
>OBEQ012752703.1_pt1 | contig 17954 bp, 11 predicted proteins | sample 1670901 | NCBI WGS metagenome assembly OBEQ01 (sample SAMEA104232315, study PRJEB22302) | groundwater metagenome | biome: forest; feature: aquifer; material: groundwater | place: USA | collected 2011-08-07 | depth 5.4 m
CCGCCCCCGCCCCCGCCCCCCTGGCCACCGAAGAGCAGCGGCCCGCCCGGCATGGCCACGTCCCCGCCGCCCTGGCCGCCGCCCGAGCCGCCGCCGATGGGCACGAGCGTGTCGGTCGGACACGAGGCGCCCACGGTGCCGCCCGCACCGCCGCCCACCGGCATGCCCATGAAGCTCGAGCTGCCGCCGGGCGCGCCGTCCTCGTGCATGCCGCCGCCGCCGCCGCCGGTCTCGGGCCCCGGACCCATCGAGCTGACGCCGTCGATGCCCGCCGCGCAGCCGGAGGCGAAGCGGTCCACGTTGGACCCGCTGCCGCCGCCGGGCCCGCCGCAGGAGAAATCGTCGCTGACGGTGGCGCTGTCGCGGCACACCGCCGAAACGTCGACCTTGCCACGAATGATGACGTCGCCGGCGCTGAGCAGGAGCAGCGAGTTGTCACCCACGGCGGTCAGCGTGCCGGTCGCGTTCACCTGCAGCGTCTTGACCGCGAAGATGCCCACCTTGCCGACCACGAAGAAGCCGATGCCCGAGACCACGCCCGGGCCGGCGGCGCGCACGACGGTGGCGCCGTTCAAGATCCTGCCGGTGACCGTATCGGCCACGACGATGGTATTCGCGGCCACGGTCAGCCCGGTGGTCACGCCCTGCAGCTGGGTGCCGGTGGCGCCGTTGGAGGGCACCAGCACCGCGCAGCGGTCGGCCGCGTCATCGATGACCCTGCAGCCGAGCACGCACTCGGCCGGCTGGCCGGCGGTACATGTATCGAGGTGGGTCGCGTCCGTACACGCAGGCACGCAGCCGGGCACATCGGGCGGGCCGCCGTCGGTGACAGCGTCCGCGCCGGAGTCGACGAGGCTGCCGTCCGCGATTCCGCCGCCGTCGCCCACATCCACACCATTGGCGTCGAACCTGCAGCCGGCAGCGCTTCCCAGCAGCGCAACCAGCAAGACAAGCCACTTCATCGTCTGCGCATCGTGCCATGCGCACCCGGGAGCGACAACACCAGCCTCGGCGGCGGAATTGACCCCGGCGTCTGCCACAGTCTACGATGGCACCCGGGTCTGACCGCATGCCAATGGACTGGGAAGAGGAGACGCACGTCTCCGACGACGCCGAGAACACGCACGAGCCGGCGGGGGATCGCGATCGCGCGTACCTGATCGTGCTGGCCGGCTCCAACGTCGGCGAGATGTTCAAGATCACGGCCTCGCAGATCGTCCTCGGGCGCGGCCAGGGCGCCGACATCCAGCTGCTCGACGAGGGCATCTCGCGCAAGCACGCCCGCATCCGCATGGACGGCTCGGACATGGTGGTCGAGGACCTGGAGAGCCGCAACGGCACGTTCGCCAACGGCCAGCGCGTGGGCAAGCACGTGTTACGCGACGGTGACAAGATCCAGGTCGGCTCGACCACGATCCTGAAGTTCACCTACCACGATCACCTCGACGAGACCTTTCAGCGCCAGATGTACGAATCGGCGCTGCGCGACGGCCTGACCAAGGCGTTCAACAAGAAGTACTTCCTCGATCGCATCGAGAGCGAGTTCCGCTTCGCCAAGCGTCACCGGGTGCCCCTGTCGGTGATCCTGTTCGACATCGACCACTTCAAGAAGATCAACGACACCGCCGGCCATCTGGCCGGTGACCAGGTGCTGGCGGCGCTGGCGCGCAAGGTCGCCGAGACGATCCGGACCGAGGACGTCTTCGCTCGCTACGGCGGCGAGGAATTCGCCGTCATCTGCCGCGCCATCGAGATGCCCGGCGCGACGGTCTTCGCCGAGCGGCTGCGCGTGGCCATCGAGAAGACCGAGTTCCCGTTCGCGGGGCAGATCATCCCTGTCACCATCAGCCTGGGCGTGGCCGGCCTGCCCCAGGTCGACACCAACGAGCCCATGGGCCTGGTCTCGGCGGCCGACGACGCGCTCTACAAGGCCAAGAACGGCGGGCGCAACCGCGTGCACACCGCCGCGGCTGGTCCGGTGACCGCGCCGCCGGTCTCGATGATCACGCAGACACGAAGCTGAGGCGAGCGCGCACGCTTGCCGCACTGCGGCGTGGAATTTGCCGCGGGATCGCCACGTTGCTAGCCTGGATGCCTACCATGAAGCGCGCTCAGATCGCCGCGCTGGCGCTGGCCATCGCCTGCGCCGGCGACACTGCGTCGGCTACCGGTACCGGGACGGCAACGGGGACGGCGGCCGCGCCAACTCCGGGGACTCCGGCGGCGCCGGCCGCTGCGCCCGCGCCCGCGGGCACGGCCAATTTCACGCCTGACGACATCAAGCCGTACTTCGCGACCGGCACGCCGGCCGGCGACGCGGCGGCGCGCTTCGCGCTGGAAGACTGGCAGGCCGCACGCGACGGCTTCGCGCGCGCGCTGGCCGCGCCCGACGCGCCCAAGGACGATCTCGGGCGCGCCCGCATCACCTTCATGATCGCGCTGTGCGACGAGCACCTCGAGCACTGGCCGGAGGCCGCGGCCGGCTTCGACGCGGTGCTGCCGGCGTTGCCCCTGCTCGGCGACTATGTGAGCTTCGAGGCGGCGCGGGCATGGTTCTTCGCGCACGACTACGACAAGGCGGGCGAACGCGTGGCGCGCGTGCAGAAGGGCGCGTGGCGCGAGTTCGACGCGCGCATGCTGGCCGCGGATCTGCTGCGCATGCGCGCCGATTCGCGCGCCAAGTGGAAGCCCGTGGCGGCGGCGTACGAAGCGTACCTGGCCGACTTCAAGAACGGGCCACGGCGCGCCGAGGCGTCGTTCCACCTGGGCGAGGCCTACGAGGCGCTCGGGCGCGGCGTGCCGGATGCCTTGAAGGTGTACCGCGAGGTCACGATCACGTCGCCGCTCGACGACTGGGGTATGCGCGCGCAGGAACGTCACGACGTGCTGCTGAAGAAGCTGGCCAAGAAGGCACGTGCCAAGTGGACCACGCTGAGCGCGGCCGAGCACATGACGCGCGGCAAGGTGCTCTTCGACGGCATGCGCAACCCCGAGTCGGAGACGGAGTACGCGGCGGCGCTGAGCGCGCCCGGCCTCGACGCGCACATGAAGTGCGAGGCGCTCTACCAGAAGGCGCAGAGCGTGTTCAAGCAGCGTCAGCGCATGCGCTCGGCGCCCATCTTCGAGACCGCGGTCGACGCCTGCGCGGCCACCGACGACGTGGATCTGCAGATGAAGTCGATCTACCAGGTGGGCCGCGCGTACCAGTACGCCGACGCGGGCGACGACGTGCACACCAAGATGTCGATCGCGGCATTCGCCCGCGCCGAGAAGTGGCACCCGGAGCATTCGTTCGCCGACGACGCGCGCCTGCGCCAGGCGGAGGGCTGGGCCAGGCTGCCGCGCAGCGCCGAGACCGACGCGCAGATCACCGAGCTGCTGGCCAAGATTCCCACGCTCTACCCGGCCGGCGACATGCGTGGCGAGGCGCTGTGGCGGCTGGCGTGGCGCGACTGGAAGGACGGCAAGTACGAGGCCGCGATCGGCTGGCTGGACCAGCAGATCGCGTCGGTGCCGCGCGACTACAACTGGTGGGGCGAGGGCCAGGCGCAGTACTGGAAGGCGCGCGCGTTCGACAAGCTGGGCAAGAAGTCGGAGGCGCTGGCGTCGTACCAGGAGGGTGTGCGCAAGTACCCGCTCGCCTACTACTCGCTCCTGGGGCTGAACCGGCTGCGCGAGAGCTGGCCCAAGGAGTTCGCCGCGCTGGTGACCGAGCTGAAGCAGCCGCCCGTGGGCTGGAAGAAGGGCACGCCGGCGTTCGCGTTCAAGCCGCGCGCGGTGTTCGCCGAGCCGGGCTTCCAGCGTGCGGTCGAGCTGGTGCGGCTCGGCCTGGGCGACGACGCGCAGGCGGAGCTGGCGCGGCTCGGGCTGCGCGTGCCCGACGGACGCAAGCAAGCGACCGACCCCGACCGCGCCGAGGAGCTGTGGGCGACGGCGCTGCTCTACGACCGCGCGCACCAGTACGACAAGTCGCACTGGATCGCACGCTGGTCGGTGCTCGACTACAAGGACGCCTGGCCGACCGAGGCGAACCGGGCGCGCTGGGACATCGCCTACCCCAGGGCGTGGTGGGACCTTCTCGACGCGGCCGCCAAGCAGCAGGGCTATCCGACCGAGCTGCTCATCGCCTTCGTGCGCGAGGAGAGTGCGTTCGACCCCATCCTGGAGTCGTTCGCCAACGCCATCGGCCTGACCCAGATGATCAACTCCACGGCCAACCGCTTCGGCAAGGAGCTCGGCTTCCCCATGACGCGCGAGAACCTGCGCGACCCGGCCAAGAACGTGGCCGTCGGCTCCCGCTTCCTGGCCTTCCTGTGGAAGACCTTCGACACGCGCGTCTCGTTGATCGTGCCCTCCTACAACGCCGGCGAGGGCGCGACCTGGCGCTGGCTCTGCGACCGCGGCACCTGGGCCGCCGACGAGTTCAACGAAGCCATCCCCCACGACGAAGCCCGCAACTACTCCAAGCGCGTCCTGAACTCCTTCTTCGTCTACTCCTACCTCAAGGACGGCACCATCCCCTCCGTCCCGAACGACATCCCCCCCGCCCTCATCAACACCAAACGCTGCAAATAGGGGACGGTGTTGACACTTTAACTTTCGGGCCGGGAGTGGCCTCCGCGACGACACTCCCGGCCAACCCCGGGCGCAAGAACTGCGTAAAGCGCTCGCCTGTCGCCGAAGACTCCGTCCCCGAGAGTTAACTCCGTCCGCGACGCGAACGCGGGAGTGATCCGGAAGGGGACACTCCCGGCCGAAAGTTAAAGTGTCAACACCGTCCCCTCGGGGGAGGGGCTAGCGCTTCTTGCGCTTGGAGAAGAAGGAGCGCTTGCCGTCGCCGCAGGATTCGCCCGACTCGTCGGCGAATTCTTTGAGGAGCTCGCGCTGACGGGGAGTGAGCTGCTTGGGGACTTCGATCTTGAACTGCAGGGCGTGGTCGCCGCGGCCGTAGCCGTCGAGGCGCTGCATGCCTTCGCCGCGGCGCACGACGACGGTGTCGGGCTGGGTGCCGGGCTCGACGTCGATGTCGGCGCTGCCCGTGGCGGCCTCGTCGAGGGTCGGCACCGTCACCTTGCCGCCCAGGGCCGCGACGCTGAATGGAATGGTCACTTCGGTGAGCACGTCGGCGCCCTCGCGCTTGAAGCGCTCGTCCTCGGCGACGTGGAGCACGACGTAGAGGTTGCCAGCCGGGCCGCCGCCGCGCCCCGACTCGCCCTTGCCGGTCACGCGCAGGGTGCGCCCGTCGTCGACGCCGGCGGGAATGTTCACCGACAGCGTCTCGTGCTTCACGATGGCGCCCTGGCCGTGGCACTCCTCGCACTTGGACAGCACGATGACGCCCTGGCCGTGGCACTGCGGGCAGGTCGTGCCGATCATGAAGAAGCCCTGCGAGTGCATGACCTGCCCGCGGCCGTTGCAGGTGCTGCAGCGCTGCGGTGACGTACCCGGCTTGGCACCCGAGCCCGCGCACGGAACGCACGCGACCGGCCGCTTGACGTCGAGCTCCTTCGCGACGCCGGTCACTGCCTCGGCGAAGCCGAGCTCGACGTCGATGCGCAGATCCGCGCCACGCTCGCCGCCGCGCCGCCCGCCGCGTCCGCCGCCCGCGCGCCCGCCGAACAGGCCGTCGAACAGGTCGCCGAAGTGCGAGAAGATGTCGTCGACGCCGCTGAAGCCCGAGAAGCCCTGCGCGCGCATGCCCTCGTGGCCGAAGCGATCGTACTGCGCGCGCTTGTCCGCGTCGGACAGCACCTCGTAGGCCTCGGCCGCCTCCTTGAAGCGGTCCTCCGCGCCCTTGTCGCCCGGATGGTGATCCGGATGGCACTCCATCGCGACCTTCCGATAGGCCTTCTTGATCTCGTTGTCGTTGGCGGTGCGTTGAACACCGAGAATTTCGTAGTAGTCGCGTTTAGCCGCCATACGTCGAACGGCTTTGGTAATCCCCACTTAGCAGACTGTCAAGCTAAGGCGGAACCTCCGGGCGGGTCCGTTGTCTCAGAACACGACCGTCGATCACGATGGTCTTCGAAAGGATTCCCCAATGAAGCCGCTGAGTTCGGTGGAGGGCCGTCGTGCCCTCGAGGTGGTCGTGTGTCTCGAGGATTCGATCCTGGACGTGATCCATCTGCGCACGCCCGGTCATGTGCGTGCGGGTCACGACCCGGGCTGCCAGGTGGTCCTGCCAGCCGAGGCGCTGGGCGGACAGGGCAGCATGGTCCTGGCCTCCCTGGACGCCACCGGGCAGGCCTACGCCGCCCGTGCGCTGGACGCGAGCGGCGTCATGCGTCCCATCGAGGCGCAGGAGAACATCTCGCTCGAATCGGCCAAGCTGCGCGTCTTCGTGCGCACCGTTCCCGACACGCAGACCGCCACGCGCGGCGGCTGGGGCATCGACAACCACACGCTGCGCGTGGTCGGTGCCTCGCTGGCCGGACACCTGCTCTTCGTGTGGCTGCTGCTGGCCATCCCGCCCGACGCGCGCGCCGTGAACGGCATGGATTTCTACCGCCAGAACCGCTTCGTCAAGGTGACCGCCATCCCCAACGAGGCCGAGAAGCTCGAGCAGCAGAAGGCCACCGGCACCGGCCCGCAAGGCGCCGACGAGGGCGCGCAGGCGGCCGCGCACACCGGGGCGAGCGGCAAGATGGGCAAGCCCGAGATCACCACCAAGGGCATGACCGCGTACAGGGGCGACAAGCCGGTCGACAAGCCCGGCCCGGCCAACCTGCGCGACTGGGTGTCGACGCGCGGCCCGCTCGGCGTCATCCGCGCCACCGACTGGTCGCCCATCACCGGCACCGACGAGCAGTGGGGCTCGAAGGACAAGTGGGCCTACGGCGGCGACCTCGGCGCACCTGCCGGTGACGGCGGCGGCTTCGGCGGCGCCGGCTACATCGGCAACGGCCCGGGCGGCTGCCCGCCCGGCACCAGGCACTGCAACGGCGACTCGATCGGCTCGGGCCGCTGGAACACCATCGGCAACGGCCCCGGCGACGGCTACACCGGCACCGGCCCGGGCGCGCACCTCGGTCCGCGCGGGCACAACCCGGGCGTCCCGCCCAAGATCGGCCAGCCCGTCGTCGGCCCCGACGGCCTCGACAAGGCCATCATCAAGCGCTACATCCGCAACCGGATCGAGGCCATCGGCTACTGCTACGAGAAGCAGCTGACCGTGAACGGCAGCATCGGCGGAACGATCACCGTCGAGTTCGTCATCGCCCCGAGCGGCGCGGTCATCTCGGCGCGCGGCGACGGCAGCGTCGGCTCGCGCGACGTCGACTCCTGCGTGCTCGAGCAGGTGCGCGGCATCCAGTTTCCCAAGAACGACGGCATGACCAACGTGAAGTACCCGTTCACCTTCCACGCCGCCGGGCAGTAGCGGGTAGACTGCCGGCGTGCGACGTCCGGCGGTCCTCGCGAGCCTGCTCCTCTTCGTCTTCCTCTTCCTGCCCGCACCAGCGTTCGCGCACCAGTCCTCGGTCAGCTATTCGACCGTGCACGTGGCCGACGACGGCAGGGTCGACTACGTGCTGCAGCGGTCGGCGCGCGATCTCTACGAGGCGCTCGAGCTCGACCGCGACCGCGAGGCCAGCGACGAGGAGATCCGCGCCGGTCAGGGCCTGCTGCAGCACTACGCGCAGAGCCAGCTGCGCATCGCCGATGGCACGAAGGCGTGCCCGCTCGAGCCGCGCGGCATCGAGCTCGTGCACCAGACCGACCGCTTCGTGAAGCTGCACTTCGTCGCCCGCTGCGGTGCGCCCATCAAGCTGCTGGCCATCGACTACGATCTCTTCTTCGACCTCGATCCGGCGCACGTGGGCATGATCCAGGTGACCCACGCCGGCGAGACGGTGCGACGCGAGCTGTCCAGCGACGCGTCGCGCTTCGAGTGGGACCTCGAGACCGCCGCCGCGCCCACCAGCACCAGCTTCGCCGATTTCATCGAGCATGGCGTCGAGCACATCTTCACCGGCTACGACCACATCTGCTTCCTGCTCGGACTGCTGCTGGTCGCGACCATCCGGGGCCGACGAACGCCCGCAACCACGACCGCGACCTACGAGCCGCGCGCGGCGCGCGCCGCGCTCGTGCTCGTGCTCAAGACCGTGACCGCCTTCACCGTGGCGCACTCGCTGACGCTCATCGCCGCCGCGCTCGGCTGGGTGCAGCTGCCCTCGCGCGTGGTCGAATCGGCGATCGCTGCGTCCATCGTGTACGTGGCGGTGGAGAACATCGTCACCATCGAGCCGCGCAACCGCTGGCCGCTCGCGTTCGGCTTCGGCCTGGTCCATGGCATGGGCTTCGCGTCGGTGCTGCGGCCCATGCTGCCACCGTCGGGCATCGTGCCGCCGCTGCTCGCGTTCAACGTCGGCGTCGAGCTGGGCCAGCTGTCCATCGTGGCCATCGTGCTGCCGCTGCTACTGCTGGCCGCGCGCCGCAGCGCCGCGGGCTACCGCCGCGTCGTGGTCCTGGGCGGCTCGGCGATCATCGGCCTCTTCGGCACGCTCTGGCTCATCGACCGCGTGCTCGACGTTAAGACGATCAGCCGCTTCCTGGAATGACTACATCGACTCGCGCACGAACAGCAGGTACTGCTCCTCGATGTCGTCGATCTCCATCTTCTTGCCGCAGCTGGGGCAGGCCACGGGCGGGAACTTGCCGCCGGCCTTGCGCACTTCATCGACGGTGAACAGGTGGTCCACCTCGTGCGCGCAGCTCTCGCACATCATGGCGCCGTAGAACGACGTGACCCGACCCTTGCCGAGGAAGCCGGCGACCATGTTCATCTGATCGACCACCGGCGGCGGGCACTCGACCAGCTCGAGGTTGCAGTCGGCGGGCACCTTGCGGATGCCGTCGATCCACGAGCGCACACCGTACGAGTTGATACGTCTGACGCCGCGCATGCTGAGGCGCACGTCGCCGTGGAGGTTGGAGAAGAAGCGCAGGTCGGCGTGCTCGTCGATCACACCCGTCAGCCGCAGCGTCTTGCCTCCCTCGCCCTCGGCTTCCACGCGAAACGCCGTCGAGGAAGGTGCGGTAGCCACGTGACTGCCTCCTGCTAGCTAGCTGGCCGCGCCGCTGGGAGCGGCGGGGTCGGACACGAAGATGTGGAACGACTTGGGCAGCTGGCGGAACTGCTTCATGGACAGACGCAGGTCGATGAGCGAGATGACCTCGGTGCGCACGCCAGGTTCGATGTTGATGATGAACTTGGACAGCGACTGGAAGACGCGGAACAGCCCGATGCCCGCGCCGCCAGACGCGTCGGACAGCTGTTGCGGCCCCTTGACCAGGCAGCGGTTCAGATAGCTCACGATCGTATCGTGGGTGAGCGCGCCGAACGGGTCGCTCTGCGAGACGGCGATGTGGTTGCCATCGCAGGCGAATTCGAGCGTACCCACCTCGTGCGGCTCGAGCACGACCGGCTCGCGCCGCGACATCTTGGCGTACTTGGCGTTGCCGTCGCGATCACGCGGCGCGTTGTAAATGGCATTCGTGATCAGCTCGTCGACGACGGTCTCGACCATCTCGACGATGCGCTCGTTGCAGCCCAGGCGGCGCGCGTAGTCGGCGACGCGGTGCACGTAGTCCATCTTGAAGCGCGACTCGGTGATCTCCAGCCGGTAGGGCTCGACGCCCCACATCAAGTACTTGTCGAGGCCGAAGATGTCGCGCCGCAGCATCTTGGACGAGGTCACGATGAGCTCGTCGGGATCGAGGGGCTCGTCGTTCTTGGCGATGAGGTTGCGCACGTAGCGCCGCTCGGCCATGAGCGGCAGGTAGTTCTCGGTGCGCGCGGTGGCGTGCATGACCAGACAGGTCTGCGGGCTGGCCGCGTGCAGCTTGTCGAAGAAGCCGGCCCACTTGGGGTCACCCGCGATGGGTGGATCGAAATTGACCATGAGGAGGTCGTACTTGCCCTCCTGGGTCTTCTTGATCATGTCGGCTTCGTCGTCGGCCAGATCGACGTCGGATTGCGTGGCCAGGAGCGCACGCTCCGCTATACGACGGACCTTGTGGTCCGGGTCATAGAAGAGGATTTTACGACCCTTCACAGGCCCTACCTTACCACAGCCTTTGGAAGGTTGTCTCCCTGGGATATAATCGCCACTCGAGGTTCTCTCTGGGTAGCACCTACCACCAAGTGCAGGGGACGGAAGGAAACGGCGAGTCCGGCCTGGAGCAACTGCACCAGCGGGCGCGCCTCCTCGTCGTCGACGACGAGCCGATGAACCTGGAGCTGCTCGAGCGCAGCTTGCACCGCAAGTACGACGTGGTCACCGCCGACGGTCCCGAGGCTGCGCTGGCCATCCTCAAGCGCGGCGAAGACATCGCGCTCATCCTCAGCGACTACCGCATGCCAGGTATGAATGGCACGCAGCTGCTCGCCGAGGCCATCAAGTGGAACCCGCGCGCCAAGCGCGTGATCATCACCGGCTACGCCGACGTCGACGGCATCATCGATGCCATCAACGAGGGCCAGGTGCACTACTTCGTGCGCAAGCCGTGGAACCATGGCGACCTCGACCGCACCATCGAGCAGCTCCTGCACATGCGCCGGCTCGAGGACGAGAACCGCCACCTGGTGGCGCAGCTGCGCGGCGCCAACGAGGAGCTGCAGGTGCGGCAGGGCCTCCTGGCGCAGACGCTCGACGACCGCGGCCGCCAGCTGCTCAGCGCCAACAGCGAGCTCGAGCGGGTCAACCGCGAGCTGGCCATCCTGTCCTTCCGCGACGGCCTGACCGGCCTGTACAACCACCGCACCTTCCACGAGCGGCTGCGCGAGGAGATCGCGCGCGCCCGCCGCTACACCAAGACGCTGTCGCTGATCTTCTGCGACATCGACCACTTCAAGTCGCTCAACGATCAATACGGCCACCCGCTCGGCGACGACGTGCTGCGCCGCGCGGCCGACGTGCTGCGCGGCATGACCGGCGCGGGCCTGCACACCGGCTCGCGCGAGTACGACGTGATCGCGCGCTACGGCGGCGAGGAGTTCGTGCTGCTCCTGCCCGAGACCGCCAAGCAGGGCGCCAAGCTCAAGGCCGACCGCCTGCTCGCCGAGGTGCGCGCGGCATCGTTCCCGGGTGGCCGGCGCGTGACCATGAGCTTCGGCGTGGCCTCGTATCCCGAGGACGCGCGTAGCAGCGAGGAGCTGCTCGCCTTCGCCGATCATGCCCTGTGGGTGGCCAAGCAGGCCGGGCGCGACAACGTGCAGGTCTACGGCGAGGGCGCCGCGGCGCCGGGCACGAGCGGCGCACGTCCGCCCCGGCTGGCCTACGGCTCGGTCGAGGGCTTCGTCTCGGGGGGCTCGGGGCCGCGCGCCGCGCCCGTCGCCGACGAGTGGGAAGCCGCCGCGGTCGCCGCCGCCGACGCGCAGGACTTTCCCAGCTACCACGAGCGCATCTACGGCATCGTCGGCGCGCTCGAGCGCGAGCGCGCGCTCGGCTGCCTGTACGTCGACCTGTCGCGCCTGCGCCGGGTCGAGCTGGAATACGGCGTGGCACGCCACAACGAGCTCCTGGCCAAGGTCGGGCGCATGCTGGTCGAGCTGCGCGGCGACAACCTGCGCAGGAGCGACCTGCTCTGCCGCGGCCACGAGGGCGACGCGTTCATCTACTTCCTGTCGGCGGCGCGCTCACGCGTGGATCATCCGCCCCAGGAGCTGGAAGGCGTGGCGCAGCGGGTGCAGGAGCACATCGAGTCGGCGCTGCAGCGCGAGGTCTTCGATCTCATCCACGACGCGCCGCGCATCGCGGTCGGCTACGCACGCGTGCTGCACAATCCCATGATGCGCTCGGAGCGCATGGTCGCCAAGCTGGTCGAGGAGGCCAAGGAATCCTCCGCGCTCATGCGCCGGCGCCAGGCGCAGCGCGACAAGGATCTCCTGCAGGAGATCATCCTCGACGAGGGCCTGACGCCCGTCTACCAGCCCATCGTGCACCTCGACTCGGGCGACATCTTCGGCTTCGAGGCGCTCACGCGCGGGCCGCGCCGCTCGCCGCTCGAGGCGCCCATCGCCCTGTTCTCCGTCGCCGAGGAAGTGAACCTCTTGTTCGAGCTCGACCGGGCCTGCTTCCGCGGCGCGCTGCGCGGCGCGGTCGGCCTCGAGCCGGTGCACCGGCTGTTCGTGAACCTGCTACCCATGTCGTTCTACGACGCGACCTTCATCGAGAACGAGGTGCAGGCGCTGCTCGAGGCGGCCAACCTGACCCCCGCCAACGTGGTCTTCGAGATCACCGAGCGCCTGGCCATCGAGAACTTCGCCTCGTTCAAGCGCGCGCTCGCGGTCTACACCAACATGGGCTTCGGCGTGGCCGTCGACGACGTGGGCACCAAGCACTCCAACCTGGAAGCGGTGATGGCGCTGCGCCCGCACTTCGTCAAGCTCTCCGACGTGCTGACTCGCGGCGCGGCCAAGAGCACGGTCAAGCGCGAGATGCTGCGCTCGCTCGGCCGCATCTCGGAGGCCATCGACGCGGTCATGGTCGCCGAGGGCATCGAGACACCCGACGACCTCGTGGTCCTGAAGGACCTGGGCGTGAAGTACGGCCAGGGCTACTTCCTGGCCCGCCCGGGCGCGCCCTTCCCGCGCCTGCGCGCGTCGGTGAAGCGGGCCGTGCGTGCGCTGGCCGCCGGCTCCTTGCGACCCATCCCCGCGCCGCCCGCGCTCGAGGTCGAGATCGACGATGACGGCGAGCTGCACGAGCCGACCGTCCCGCCCATGCCCATGGGCGCGGTACTCTCGCGCGGCGGCAGCGGCGTGCACGACGCCGTCGACGAGTTCGAGGAGGAGCTGTCCACGGGCGGAGGCTCGACGCCACAAGGCACCCCACCACAAGGCGCCCCACCGGCCAACTGAGACGTTACAATCGCCGACCCGAGCCGTCAGACCCGAGACCCGGAGCCCAGCCACCGCGACCCGCGACCCGACCCATGGACCAGACCTCATTTCACAAGCTGCTGATGTTCGGCGTCGAGAAGGGTGTGTCAGACATCCACTTCGAGGTCGGCTACCCGCCGCACTACCGCCTGCAGGGCGAGCTGCTCGGCGCCGTCAAGGTGCCGCCGCTCAAGCCATCCGACACCGAGGACATCGCACGCTTCATCCTCGAGACGCGCGGCGCCGCCGTCGATCCGCACCGGCCCTTCGCCGAGATCGACGCGTCGTACTCCATCCCCGGCTCGGGCCGCTTCCGCGCGTCGATCTTCCGCCAGCGCGGCACGCTCGGCATCGTGCTGCGCATCATCCCGGTCAAGGTGAAGAGCTTCGCCGAGCTCAACCTGCCGCCCATCCTGGGCGAGATCGCCGAGCTGCGCCGCGGCATGGTGCTGGTCCCCGGCGCCACCGGCAACGGCAAGACCACGTCGATCGCGGCCATGCTGCGCCACCTGAACGAGTCGCGCCGCGCGCACATCGTGACCATCGAAGATCCCATCGAGTACCTGTACGAGCCGGGCAAGTGCATGATCGTCCAGCGCGAGATCGGCACCGACACGCTCAGCTTTCGCGACGCGCTGCAGGCGGCCATGCGCCAGGATCCCGACGTCATCATGGTGGGTGAGATCCGCGACCGTGAGACCGCCGAGATCAGCCTGAAAGCGGCGGAGACCGGGCACCTGATCATCAGCGCCATCCACACGCCCGACGCGGTGGCGACCATCCAGCGCTTCATCGGGCTGTTTCCCAGCGCCGAGCAGGAGCTGGTGCGCGAGCGCCTGGGCGACACCTTGCAGGCCATCGCGTCGCTGCGCCTGCTGGTCGCGCGCGACGGGCGCGGACGCGTGCCGGCGGTGGAGTGCCTGCGTGTGACCCGCTCGGTGCGTGAGTGCATCCGTACCGCGGGTAGGCTGGGCGAGATTCCCGAGCTGATGAAGCGCGGGCGCGACCTCTACGGCATGCAGCTCTTCGACCAGCACCTGCTCGAGCTGGTCGCGCAGCAGCGCATCACCATGGAGGTCGCGGTCTATGCGGCGTCGAACCCGGAAGAGTTCGAACGCAGCATGACCATCGAATAGCGCGCCAGGCGCCGCGTCACTTCGAGGCGTAGATGGTCGCGTGCACGAAGTTGGGCCGGTTGCCGTCGGCGACGCCGCGCTCGAACGGGCCGCACGCGGGCGCGGTCTCATCGAGATCCCAGTTGCTCACCCAGCGCAACTCGGTGTGCCACTGCGCCGGCACGTAACGGTGCTCGAGCTGGTACTCGTAGCGCGTGACCGTGCGGGTGACCGGCTCGCTGTGGCATTCCTGCTCGTAGCTGTACTCGGTGCTGGTGTGCGTCACCGGGTGCGAACGGTAGCTCTTGGACGAGTAGTCGTAGCTCGACTCGTAGGTGGTGTGCGTCACCATGTGCGGCCGCGAGACCGAGTGGCAGCGGTACTCGCTCTCGTAGACGGTGCGGGTGACCGGACGCATGACCATGTGGCTCTCGGTGTGGCCGGGGTCCATGCGCGTGACCGACTGGCTGTTGCCGTGGTCGGCGGGCACGACGCGGGTGATGCACTCCTGCCAGCGGCCTTCCTTCTTGTCGACCAGGTGGATCTCGATGTCGCTGAGGTACGCCGCGCCCTGCGTACGCGCGGCGCGCAGGAAGCGGACCATGAGATCCGTGCCGTTCTCACCATCGCCGAAGGCGAGCTCGAACGGACGTCCGGCCAGTCCGGAGGCCTCGGCCTGCGCCTGGGTCACGACCGTGATGCCGGGAGCGTCGGCGGCGCTGTAGCCCTGCGGCGGCATGGCGCTCCCGGCGGCCAGCACGAGCGCACCCAGGATCGTGACCGTACGCAGGAAGGGCTGCAGCTCGTGATGCGAGAAGGAGGGGGGAAAGCGTAGGCGAACCATGAGGTTCGCGCAGTGCGAAGCACGTGCCACGCGGGCGCCAATGTAAGTGCGCGGCGCAGCGTGGCGCCTGTGGCAAATGCACGGTCGATTCACGCTCGATGCGCGGCGATGCGCACGTCCCTGTGCCGCCCATGCAACTGTTCCATGGAACGCGGGTGTGACCGCGCGGCCACGGCGGTGGCGTCCGGGGCGGCCGCCTCAGCTACTGATGCGATCCAGGATCTCCTCGCGCGAAGCCAGGCCCTTCTCGATGAGCAGGCCGAGCAGCTTGCGCAGGACGTCCTCGTCGCGCGCGACCAGGGCTTCCAGGTGCTGCACGCGCGCCTGCAGGGCGACCATCTCGCGCTCGCGCTCGTTCGCGCCCAGGCCGATGCTGATCGGCCCCGACGACGCGGTCGCCCCGCCCGCCACCGGCACACCGCCACCGCCGACGATCTGCTCGAACTGCTGCGCCCGCCGCGCCGCGGCCAGAGACGGCGCGCTGGGCGGATCGACGACCGGCAAGGGCGCCGCCGTGGGCGGATTCGAGCGCGGCGGAACCGTGCCCGTGTCCACGAACGATGTGTCGACGTAGTGCATGCTGGCCACGCCGCGGCCGTAGTACTTGGCAATGGCGCGTTCGATCATCTTGGGCCCGGCCAGGTGCGGGCGCACGTTCAGCCGGGTGCGGATGCGTAGCTCGTCGATGATGCCGAGGTTGGTCGGGTCGGCCATGGCGACGTCGAGGAACTTCCCCTGCACGGCGAAGGGCAGCACGCTGTGCTGCTCGGCCAGCTCGGGCGGCACCAGGTCGAGGACGTCGTGCGGGATGACCTTGGTGTCCAGGTTGATGGCGGGGAAGTTGAGCTGGTGCGACAGGGCCTGCACCATGGCTTCCTCCGAGATGCCGCCCATGTCGACCAGGATGCGGCCGAGCGGGCCGCCCCAGCGACGCTGCTCGGCGAGCGCGGCGCGCAGCCGCCCCTCGTCGAGGACGCCCGCCTGAACCAGGATCTCACCGAGCCGCTTACGTGCCATCTATGGTTTCTCCGCGCCGGCACCACATCGTATCGCAGGCGCGGCGATGCGGCCAATTCGGGGCCTGCCCGGGGTCAGAAACGCCCGACCACGCGGAAGAAGAAGCCATGCGTGTCACGCTCGAGCTGCCCCAGCTCGTCGTCGGAGAAGTGGCTGAAGTTCCAGCCCACGCCCAGGCGCACGTAGCGGCTGACGTTGTAGTCGACCTCGGCCAGCACGCCCTGGCGCTGCTCGGCGCCGAAGCCTTCGCGAGTAAGGCGCAGCACGCGGTACTCGAGCGCCACGTCCCACTTGCCGACGAAGCCCCAGGACAGGCGCGCCAGGGCCAGGACGGCGTCGGTGCGCGCCGACAGCAGCTGGTCGGCGAGCAGCTCGGCGTCGCTCTCGCTGCGCTTCCAGGCCAGCTTGCCCGACAGCTTCAGGTCGAAGGGCAGCGACACGATGGGTGCGAGCGCCAGCACGTGCGAGCGGTTCTCGATCGACGTGCCGTCGGTGCCCACGGGGCGCATGTCGAGCAGGAAGGAGTAGCGGAACAGCAGGTCGAGCCAGTCGATGCGCAGCGGCCGGTAGGCCCAACCGGCGGTGGCCTCGATGAAGCGCGCGTCGGTCGAGCTGGACGTCGCGGGGCTGATGGCGTTCGCGTCCTCGGCCAGCCTCTCGGTGTGCGACAGGCGGAAGCGACCCAGGAAGGTCAGATCTTCGCTCCACTTCCAGTCGCCCGCCGCGGTCGCGACCACCTGCAGGCGGCGGCCGGCGGGGATCACCAGCGGCGCGCCCGGCGCGGTGCCACCGTGATCCGGGAAGGTCCCGGGCGGCGTGACGCCGCGCGGATCCTGCTTGATGAGGTCGCCGTAGCGCGGATCGATCGAGCCGCCCAGGCCCTCGTCGAAGCGCAGCTCGAGCGTGGTCGAGGCCTTCCAGCTGTCGGCGTGCAGGACCTCGCTGCCCAGGTGCAGCACGTCGCGCGTGCTCTTGCCGGTGGGCGTGCCATCGGGCAGCGCGCCGCCGAAGGTCTGCTGGTGCTCGAAGCCGGCGGCGATGTTCCAGCCCCGCGCCACCGACCAGCGGTGGCCCACGCCGAGCACGGCGCGGTTGCGCGCGCCCGAGACGCCCGACTCCAGCTGGTACTCGCCGTAGGCCTTGCCGCCGCCCGTGGCCCCGAAGCGATCCTCGGCGCCCACGATGCTGGTCGAGACCAGGCGGCCGTCGCGGCTCTCGGCGCGCTGCGTGACGTACATCGACGCGCTGTCACCGACGGGAGTCTTGAGCCCGAGCTGGGCCGCGGTGTCACCGTTCCAGCGCAACGCCACGGTGCCGCCGATGTGCAGGTCGGGCGCGAGCTCCCAGTCGGCGCCCACCGTGGTGGCCACACCGGCGAGCGGCTCGGACAGGCGGCGGGTCGGGTCGGTGCCGGTCGGGTCCACGGGGGTGAGCACCGGGTCGCGCGTCTGGTCGGTGAACTGGACCTCCTGCCCGGCGCGCAAGGTGAAGCGTTTCGATAGCTTGTACGAGACCTGGCCGGCCACGCCGTAGCGGTTGGAGCCCACCTGGTTGGAGTTGTCGGGCAGGCCCGCGGTCGTGGTCACGCCGTGGTGCGCCAGCTCGACCTTGTAGCCGATGACGCGGCCGGTGCGCGTCCAGGCGAGCGTCGTCATGTGGCTGTCGCGCTGGTCGAAGCCGAGCTGATCGGTGTGCGCCATGATGGTCGATGGCGTGGGCCCGATGCGCGGCAAGGTGGCGATGTCGGTGTCGTGGCGGAAGGTCAGCGTGTCCACGGCCGTGAGCGCGTAGGTGGCCAGGAAGCCGTACTTCTGCCGGCCCTGCTCGAGGATGGTGCCACCCGAGTAGAAGCCGCGATCGAGGTCCTGCGCGTACGCGCGCACGCGCAGGCTCTCGGCCCACTCGGCGCTCGCGAAGTCGCCCAGGGTGGTGTCGACCTCGACCTTCCAGGCGCCGTGGCCGCCGCGGCCCGCGTCGGCGCTGGTCAGCCCGACCGCGTTCAGGCCCTGGAAGCTGAGGCCGCCGTCCATGGAGATGAAGTTGTCGGCGTCGGTGGCGCTGGAGCGGGCCAGCTCGGCGCGCAGCGTGGTGC